>ENA-ORBV01001059-ORBV01001059.1-microbial-mat-metagenome-genome-assembly--contig:-NODE-1059-length-62675-cov-5.754401_pt1 | contig 62675 bp, 62 predicted proteins | sample MGYA00237777_ERZ505514 | MGnify/ENA primary metagenome ERZ505514 (study PRJEB26160, sample SAMN06269048) | microbial mat metagenome | isolation source: Oligotrophic lake microbial mat | place...
ATGATACGGCGACCACCGAGATCTACACCTCTCTATTCGTCGGCAGCGTCAGATGTGTATAAGAGACAGCATTGATACAATTAAATGCTTGTTGTGAGATAAAATGGGCATTCTGTCTCTTGTCATTTATAATCTTACCTAGACCTAAGTAGTACGTTAGTGAGAATTGAGGTGATAGGTGAAAATTATGTCGGCTGTTCCGACATCTCCGATAGACTCGTTTGAAGCGAGCACTATACCCTTCGATAAACCCAAGCCGGTTTTTATTCGTGCCGTGCTACCCAACCAAAAAGAAAACAATTTAGTGGGCGATGAATCCGAGCGGGAGGTCAAACAAGGCCTTGGTCGTGTTATTGCAAAAATTTATGGTTACCGCGACCAAACCCAAAGGCGAAAATTTATCGAGATTTATCAAAAAATGTTAGCGCTCCATGGGACTGGCGGGCAAAACGTCGGGCAAAATCTAGACAGGCATGTCTAAACTTATAATTTCTAAAGAGAATCTGTGGACAAAGCCGCCACCTTACGAGAAAATTTTTACTAATGAGACGAGTCACATTAATTGCTGTTTCAGGTGGGTTAATTTTAGCGTTAGGCTTAAGCGAAGCCAATGCGCAAACTAAGAAAAAAGATCAAAAAAAAGGTCGTTCGGCCAAAGAAGAATTGTTGATCGATATTCCCAAAAGCGATAGCAAGAGCGGCGCTAAACCCACTGATGAATACGTCACGCCAAAAGCTAAAGCAAGATCAGCACCGATTGAGTCCGTGAGTGAGGCTCCGCTTCCGCAATATTATTGGCAGGCAAAGTCAGACCAGCTTTTAGCCAATCCATTTATCGAGGCCGCCTTTTCTAAAAACGAAGGTACACTTGTTAATGGAACACCGGGAGGACAGCAGTACTCAGTTAGTGACCAAATTTTTAGAGCAGGCGTAGAGACCGAATTTGGACTTCTAGAAAGCATTTCACTTGGCGGACGGTTGTCTTATTATATGAGTTCCACCAAAGAAGATGTTGGAAGTAAAAATGGAATTGAAGATGTAGTGCTTTACACCAAAGGTAACTGGGCTTTTTCGAGTGGCAGTATTCACTATGGTCTGAGAATTGGGTTTAGTCCTGGCGATGGCACGGATGACGGTCAAGGAAACACAAATGCTTTTTCGGGCGGACCATCTTACAGACCTTATTTGGGTTATTCGAAAAAATTTACTTCAGGTTTTGCCGGCTTGGATATCTCTTATGAATACAAAGGCGATCGCACCATAGATTTTCAATCCCCCACGGTTCAAAGCACTAAAAAGACGCTTTCAGGCGGTCATGTGTTAGCTCTTAATGTGTTCTACGAAAAAATGTCAACCAGTTGGAACTTTGGTACATATGTGGGTTTTACTTCGGAGTCGCAAAAAGAGTTTAAGAGTCCCAATCAAACAAATCCTACTCCTACAGATGGGGGTAGCAATTTTATTTTAGGTGCCTACGCCCCGATGATGTACGGTGTAATGATCGTAACGCCCAAGCTGGAATTTCGAAACTTTTTAGACGACCAACTTGGCAATCGTGTCCTTGATGTCAATTGGACAATACTCGCTCGTTGCGACGTCCGTTTTACTTTTTAACTTTTTAAGATCTGCGCAGGCCTTTGCTCGCGAAGTCAGCGTATTTCGAATTAAATAGTGTCAATGAAACCAGTGATTGTGGATGCTCTTAAGGCCGCTCTCGATCTGCCGGGTGATTCACGCCGTCCATAACGGGAACGTCTTTCAATTCGTATGGGTTAACTCCGTCAAGACAACCAACATTAAACCCAAACTCGGTGGGATTTGAGCGGCGCTGATGGTGAGTGTAGATTCCACATACTGAACAAAAGTAGTGCTTTGCCGTCTTAGTACCAAATTGATAAAGGAAAATTTTTTCGTGTCCCTTAATAATCTTAAGCCGATCTAAGGTGACCGAAGCAACAATTGCTCCTCGCCGGCGGCACATCGAACAATCACATCGCCGTGGTTTTTCTAATCCGTTTGGTAAAGTGAGTTCGATCTCAATCGAACCACAATGGCATGACAATTTATGTTTTAAATTAATTTTCATATTTAGTTCATGCCGCTAAAGCGCGAATAACTGCAGAGATAGTTGAAAGTTCAGGATTAAATTCCTTCTTAGGGTCAATCAAATCATAAAGTGTTCGGCGACCAATACCAGCCTTCTTTGCAATTTCAACCTTATTGACAGTCATCAAATGGGCTATAAGAACCTCACGAAATGATTCTACGTCCCCAGTCTTGATGCATTCAAGTAGGGTTTCCGCAACAAGGTGAGGGTTTTTTAATTCTTTACTTGCGAAGGGTTCGTGTACCTTCAAGGATTTCGTCCCTAATTTTCTTCGCTTTCCTGATGTCCCTGTTTTGCGCATTTTATTACCTCCATAAAGAGCGACCACTATCGAGTGTCCCCACAAAAATGAGTAGACACGATTGCCGTTTAACCATCTTAACTCAATAAGCCCCTCAAAACGTTTGTGGTCACCAAAGTGACCGATTGCAATTAGATCAAGTCGAGCTTTAATAATCACCTTGGTCTTCGGCGGTTGAGTTGCCAACCATTCCTCGAACTCAATCGTTTTGAGAACCTCAAATTTCTTCACATTTTTTAATGTACGGTATATCGCACATCAAATCAAGAGATTTTTTGATCACGTGACTAACCTTACCAAGCTAGCGAGTGTCCACTTTTGAACTGACTATTAAGATCTCTCTTCCCACAGGAAAATGCGAAACACCTGTCTCTTGACCCACTCTCGAACAAGTGAAGGTATAACTTGACTTGTTCGACATAAAACGAGACGGCCCACCTAAAGATCCTATCAAAAGCGTCTGATAAAAATTCAAATTAACGCAAAACATCATAAAATTATAAAACCAATTCATAAGCTTAACGCAATATATAAAAATATGACTAAAGTTATAGTGCAGCGCACCGAATAGTTTGGTGACTGTTGAAAGGGTTATCGGATTGTGGGTTTTCTTGATCTTTCGCTGCCTCACTTTGGGTCGCCAATAAGGCGGCTCTAAGTGCGGCACAAAACAGGGGAGCTCTGACATGCCTATTCGTATTGGTACAAACGTTGCGTCGCTTTATGTCCAACGTAAGTTGGGAAAAACTGACGAGCGTGTGAACCACGCTATTCAAGCACTCGCATCAGGACAGAGAATTGTCACTGCTTCGGATGATGCTGCGGGTTTTGCGATTGCCGAAAATCTTAAGGGTCGAGTGGTGGGTCTTACGAGGGCTCGTCAAAACGCCGAGCATGGAACTTCTCTAATCCAGGTCGCTGAAGGCGGCCTTTCCGAGCAAAATAATATTATGATTAGGTTGCGTGAACTTGCTGTGCAAGCTGCGAGTGATGGTATTTCTGATGCGGAACGGGGTTTTTTAGATCAGGAGTTTCAACTTCTCACTGAAGAGTCTGATCGTATTGCAAAATCCACAACATTTGGCAGCGCAAAACTGCTTGAGGGATCAGGGCAAAGGTTTGAGTTCCACGTCGGTGCTGACTCTGACGAGAGTAACATCATTGGGCTATCGCTAGATGCAGATACTTCTGGAGATGCCATGAACCTCTCTGGACTTAGCATCGCAGATAAAGACGAAGCCTCTGAGATATTACCAGATTTAGATAATGGAATACAAAAGCTAGCGGGTGTGCGCGCTGGCTTTGGTGCTCTGCAAAGTCGTTTTCAATTTGCAATCAACAACCTTGATCAACAAGTGGAGAACAACCAAGCGGCGCGTTCGCGAATTATTGACGCCGATATTGCGCATGAAACTTCAGAGCTCGCTCAAGCTCAAATATTACAAGAGATGGGCGTGGCGGTTTTAGCTCAAGCAAACTCGCTTCCACAGAAAGCTTTACGTCTCATAATGTAGAAATGCGCCGCATTATTTCGGGGACTATTCGGTCCCTTCAAACACCTTTAGGCTTTATTCGAGCCGTTTTCTAAAAAAAACTTTAAAATTTATCGTGAGTAACTTCCGCAACTAGACGCTTCGCGTTTTAGAATTGCTAGACCTAAGGCTAAAGTTTCCTAGACTAACGTCGATTAGTTCTTTGTAAACGTTGGAGCCGCTTGAAGGAACCCTTTCAGCAGTCACTTAAAGGATCCCTCCAAGAGACTAAAGAACTAATGTCGTAATTAATTCTTCGGTCCAAATTCCAACAAAAGTTAGTTTTGATTATTAACAACGCCAGAATGGCGCTCAAACTCGACCAGAGTCGGGGCTGAGACTATTCATCATGGATGAAGTCTTTTGTGGGGAGACAGTATGGGTCTAAGAATTTCAACAAACGTTGCGTCGATCAACGCTCAACGACAACTCGACAAACAACAATCAAGAAACGAGCATGCCATGGCAGCTCTTTCTTCTGGTAGCCGCATTACTAAAGCTGCAGATGATGCAGCAGGATTAGCGATATCTGAAAACTTAAAAGGTCAGATTCGCGGTATAGCAATGGCACGTAATAACGCCTACAACGCTCAGTCATTAATTGAAGTGAGTGACGGCGGATTAAGCGAAATCAATAACATCATGATTCGAATCCGAGAGTTGGGAGTACAAGCTGCTTCTGACAACATCGGTGAAGTTGAGAGACAGTTTCTCAACCAAGAGTCGATGCAATTACTTGAAGAGTCTGAGCGCATAGCTAAGACCACACGATTCGGAAATATGAAATTGCTTGATGGTTCTGGCGAAGAACTAGAGTTCCACGTCGGTCCCTTTGGTGATAAAGATAACGTCGTCAGTTACAAATTTAATGCTGACGCTACCGGGGGTGCCATCGGTTATGACGACATATCCCTTAGTGATAAGGAGTCTGCTCGTGATTCCCTACAAACAGTGGACGATGCCCTTATTAAATTAGGTAAGATGCGTGCAGATTTTGGCGCGGTTTCGAGCCGAATGGGTGTAACTGTCAGTAACTTGGATATTCAATACGAAAACTTAAGTGCTGCTAATTCACGACTTCGTGATGCAGACATAGCGCATGAATCAGCGGAACTCGCTTCATCTTCGATTCTGCAACAGGCTTCTATCGCGGTATTGGCGCAAGCTAATCAACGAGGAGCTTCGGCGCTAAGACTTTTAGCGTAACATTTAATTCGATAATTTTATTTAGGGTTTTTAGGAGCATGCCGGTGACTTAACCGGCGCTCTCTACTTTACAGATCTAAGGGAGATTCGGTAGAAGACCCACAGTCCGACAACCACAACTACTAGAATGCCCGCCCTGGGGAATAGAAATTCCTCGGGGTTTTTTTTATGCCGCCTTTTTTTCCCGGTTCTGAATTTTTGGCAAATCAATTACAAAGCATGTGTTTTTTATGTCGTGGTCGATTCTTAGAGTGCCGTTATGACCCTCGATCAATGATTTAGAGACACTTAAGCCAAGGCCCGTGCCTTTGCCCACTGGTTTTGTGGTAAAAAAGGGCTTCATTACTTTTTCGGCAACGTCGGCGGGAAGGTCTTGTCCGCTGTCAGTGACTCTGATTATCAGGCGATCAGTTTCATCGCGAACTTCAAGTAGTATCCACTTTTCTGCGAGATGTTCTATAGCGTCTGTCGCATTATTAAGTAAATTGAGCAGTACTTGGGAAATCTGCACCGGTCGACAGTCAATCTCTAGGGACTGATCAAAATCCTTTATAATCAGACTAATGCCACGATGTTTGATTTTTTGATGGCAAAACTCAAGCGTATCGCCGATTAATTTTTTTACTGACTGACATTCAAAGTCGTCGCGGTCGCCTTCCCTCGCAAATGCTTTGAGGCTTGAAATAATTTTTGTGATTCGGGTTACAGTGCTGCGAATTTTTTCGGTATGGTGAAGCAAGTTATCAGCTTGAATATTTTGGGATGAGGCCATGCGCTCAATGCGCGAGGCAAAGCCATCAATAATGGTCAATGGATTCATAATTTCATGAGAAATGCCACCGGCCATTTCTCCTAGGCTTGCCATTTTTGACGATGAAATTAATCTCAATTGTTCACGTTCAAGGTTGTCCTGAAATATTTTTCTTTCAATCGTAATGGATATCAAGTCGGCAAAAGATTCTATAATATCACTGTGGCGGTCCTGGGGCGACTTTCCAGGTGGGAGATGAAGAGCAATCAAGCCAACAACTTCGCGTTGAGAGCCTAAAAGTGGAGAGGCCCAGATAGAATTAAACTTCAGAGGTTTGATTTTTTTTAGATACTCAGCCCAATTTTGTTGTTCGGTAATATCTTGCATAATAAATTTTTGGCCCGATGTTTTAAAAGTTTGAAAGAAGTTTGAAATAAAGGGAATTTTTATTTTGCCAACTTCAAGCATCAAATCTTGTGGCATACTGGGCGATGCAGCAAAGGTCAGGCTTCTGTTCTCGTCTATCAAAAAGATTGCTGTTTTGACTTCTATAATTTGAGATTCGATCATTTGCAGGAGTCCGGCAAGGGTATACTTCAGGGGCAGATTGCGTGCGATCATCTCTAATACCTGTTTTTCTCCTAACAGTAGCGATTCGGCTTTTTTTCGTTCAGAAATATTGTCGACTGTTCCTAAAAATCCTATGAGATTTTTTTCGATATAAATTGCCGAAATTCGCAAATTGATCCAAATCAACTCATCATTTTCTAAATTTAAAAAACGAATTTCACAATCAATTGGCGTATCTGGTTTGTTTTTTAATACTTTCCATTGGGCTTTAAAGTGTTTCTGATCTTCAGGGTGGACATAGTCAGTCCATTCTTTTTCGAATGACGACTGCGGATTATAGCCGGTTATTTCTCGAAAGGTACGATTGACATAGCTAATGTTGGCTTTGTTGTCGCAGACAAACATTCCTAGCGGAGAGGCATCATAGAGGGCGCGGAGTTCGGCTTCGGTTTCTAGGAGATCTTTTTCTAAAACTCCTTGGTGATGCCAACGCTCATCCACAGCTATTGTAGAGACTTCGAGTGATTTTTCTAACAAATCACGGTCGCGTTCGAGATCACTTAAATATTCGGTTAGATCGGCAATAAAGAGAGTCCACGAACCACCATCAGGAGCAATAGACGGATCTATATTTCTCTCTGCCATCAAGCGGATTAAAATCTCACTCGTCTCGAACTTCTTTTTTTTCCCCAATGATATTTCCTCAAAATATTTATCGGAAAAACAATCTGCAGCCCCAATAGTTTACTGGAAACTCCTCCATATATATAAAAACCTAGATAGAGCCAATGTCGAGTTAGATTAAAGTCTGCTAAAATAAGGTCGTGCACGACTTTCTGCATATCAAAACTATAGTCTTGAAGATGCCAGACCTCTGTCTGGAAATTGGCCTAGTTTTCTGCACGTAAGTCTAGAAATCCTATGACATTAGTCCAGAACCAGTAGACGAGACTTATGTCCTTGCAGACCTGGCCGAAATGTTGGTTGTAACAAGCAACAAGACTCGACTCGAAAGAAAGGTCTTGGGGTTTGTAGAAGAAAAAAACAACAACAACCGTAAGGACGCGGGGCTAAAGGTCAGGTAGTAGGTATTCCTGGCATGTGGCAGAAGGCAGAGCCTTCACAACAAAAGGGAGGATATATGCCTTTACTGATTAACACGAACGTTGCATCGATCAATGCACAGAGATTTATGGCAACTAGCCAAAGAGAAGTTGGCAAGAGCTATGCTCAGCTGGCTTCTGGTAGCCGCATTACCAAAGCAGCGGATGACGCTGCTGGTTTATCTATTAGCGAGAACTTGAAATCGCGAATACGCGGGTATACTCAAGCCCAACGAAATGCCAACGACGCAATGTCAGTTGTACAAATCGCTGAAGGTGGATTAAACGAGATTAGTAACATCATGACACGCTTGAGAGAACTCGGGGTGCAAGCTGCTTCAGATAATATTGGAGATACTGAGCGCGGATTTGTAGACAAAGAGGTTCAACACTTAGTTGCAGAGGTTGACCGTATTGCTAAATCTACTAGATTTGGTGATGTTAAAATGATCGACGGCTCAGGCAGTCTTTTTTCATTCCAAGTAGATATTGGAAACAACGATGACGTTGATAGGATTAGCTTTGATGCGAGTGAAACCGAAGCTACCGCAAGTTCACTAGGTATTTCTGGTTTTGATTTTAAAGACATAGAAGGCGCACGCTCGGCGCTCGATACGATTGAAAAAGGACTCGCTAAAGTTAACGGCTTTCGTGCCAACTTGGGAGCTATTCAGAATCGTATGATTTCAACATCTGATAACATTGGCGTAGCTATTGAGAACTTATCGGCAGCTAACTCTCGCATTCGAGATACTGATGTCGCCGCGTCTTCAGCTGAATTAACGAAGAATAATATATTACTAAATGCAACCGTAGCAGTCCTTGCACAGGCAAATCAATTTCCTGCAATAGGATTGAAGTTGCTAAGTTAAGTTTTTGAAGGGGATCCTCCCTTCTGGTACTTACCTACCCAGAGGATAAAACCTCTGGGGTACCTTTTCAGGACGAGACGGTCCTTGAGTCGGTACAAGCTAAAGGCTGATCGCGTTTAGTCTACCCCTACTAAAAAACAGTCTAGACATAAGTTTAGAAAAATCCCTATTTTGGTCGTAGTTTTCACGACCTTTGCCTATTTTCTCCAAGACTTCAGTTGAGATTTGCACGACGTGACTTCAGTGGGGCCCGACCCGGCCGAAAGAGTTGGTGCAAGCTAAACCAGACCTCGACGGTCTAACACCAGGAGAGAAATATGCCATTAACAGTGAGTACCAATATAGCGTCAATAAATGCCCAACGAGCTTTCTCAGGAAGCCAAAGAACAGTTGAGCGAAGTTATGCTCAACTAGCATCAGGAAGCCGAATCACAAAAGCTGCGGACGATGCAGCCGGGCTGTCAATTAGTGAAAATCTAAAATCACGTATTCGTGGATACAAACAGGCCCAAAGAAATGCTAACGACGCTATGTCAGTTGTGCAAATTGCTGAGGGCGGACTCAATGAGATCAGCAATATTATCACAAGACTGCGAGAGTTAGGAGTGCAGGCAGCATCGGACAATCTTGGCGACCAAGAGCGGGCATTTGTAAACAAAGAGGTAGTCCAACTAAAGGCTGAAGTTGAACGCATTGCTCAGTCAACGCGATTTGGGGATATTCATGTACTCAATGGATCCGGAAAAGAATTTGCATTTCAAGTAGACATTAATAATGACGATTTTGTTGACCGCATTAAATTTGATGCCGGCGAAACTGAAGCAACTGCCACCGCATTGGGGATAGACGACTTTGATTTTTCGAGTGCAGAAGGTGCTCGGTCAGCCCTTGATACAATTGAAAGCGCGCAAGTTAAGGTAAATGGTTTTCGCGCAAATTTGGGCGCCATTCAAAATCGCCTAATCTCAACCGATGATAATTTAGGGGTTGGAGTTGAAAACTTGTCAGCAGCAAATTCTCGGATCAGAGATACTGACATAGCTGCTTCAACTGCAGAATTAACTAAAGGGAGCATTTTACTTAATGCGACAGCTTCTGTATTGGCACAGGCTAATCAGTTTCCTACCGTCGCATTGAAATTATTGGGTTGATCACTGGTTCTTAATTTATAAATAAAGAGTGGTACGTCAATTAGTCTAGTAATGGCATGCTGGGTAGTTCAGTCGAGGGGACTACCCAGCTTTTTTTTATTTTTTTCTAGTCTCGAAGATCCGGCCTTTTGTTTTTAATTGAGACTTCCGATTGTGATTATGAAATGGATATACGCTCAATTAACAACATTATTAACAATACATTAGCAACGACTCGGGCTGACACTGAAAAGAAGGCCGAAATTAAGTCTGATGCGAGTGCTGAACGTGATGCCAACGGCCAGATAAACAGAGGACCGGAAGAAGGTCCCAGAGAATTGAGTGAAGAAGAGTTAAATAAGGTCGTAGAAACTCTAAAAGCTCATCCCGGCGTAAAAGACAATAATCTTCAGGTAAATTTAAAACTTATCAATGGCAAGCATTTTGTCTTGATAGAGGACCCCACCGGAAAAGTCGTGAGACGTGTTGCCGCCAAAGACCTTTGGCACATTTTGAAGGACTCCGATAAGGAAATTAAAAAAGGCCGAATTTTTAACAAAGCCCTTTAGCCTTTGGTCACCATTCTGTCAAAATTCTAACCCTAGGCAAAAGCACTATTATCATTTTATTGACTCACAGATTTAGTTTTTTCTCTGCGAAGATATTCATAGTGGGTTCATGGAGGAACTTTGGCAAATATTAGCTTCCAGGGTATTAACACGGGATTACCGCCAAACTTGATTGAAAAAATCATGGAAGCTGAACGCATGCCCATTCAAAACCTCGAACTAAAAAAAGGTAAAACAGAAATAAAATTAAAATTGATTCAAGATCTTGAAGCTAAGGTTGGCGGTATCACAGGTACGCTTGGCGAGTTGGCAGGAACCCGGGGATTCACCGACTACGAACTCAATAGCAGCAATCCAGCTGTTGTCACTGGCATCGTTGATCCTACAAAAACGTCTGTAGGAAACTGGAATATAGAAGTTGTCGAAATGCCACAAAAGGCATCGGCGATCACCAATGGCTTTCCGGATAAGGATCAATCAGAAGTTGGGGTCGGATACCTGTCGTTTGTAACTGCTGACGGCGATAAGGAAGTCTATATTGATGGCACCAACAATACTCTACAAGGTGTCGCTGCAAAAATTAATCAAGCGGGCGTCGGCATAAAGGCAACTATCATAAATGATAGAAAAGACAAAGACTACCCCTACAAGTTGGTGTTGGCATCGAATCACGTGGGTGAAGACAATCAGATCGAATATCCCAAGCTTTACTTTCTCGATGGCGATCAGGATTTTTTCTTTGAAGACTCAAAGCAAGCCAAAAATGGAGTTATCAAAATCGATGGGTTCGAAATGGAGATCTCAGATACCAAGGTCGAAGATATTATTCCAGGAGTTACACTAGAAATAAAAGGCGCCGATCCCGGAAAGAACGTGAGCGTAGGAGTGAAAGAAAATCAAGAGGCGGTAAGCGGCAAAGTCGAAGGGTTTGTGAAAGCCATGAATGAAGTGATGGGCTTTGTTCAGACACAGAATAAAATGGATAAAACGACAGACACTAGCAAGACTTTGGGGGGAGATAGCATTTTAAGAAGTGTTGAATCCCGTATGCATCGAATTGTTCAAGACCCGGTACTGGGAACAAAAGGCGATATTAAAAGACTTAATCAGCTAGGTATTGTTTTCACAAGAGCGGGCACCCTTGATTTTGACAAAGACAAATTTCGGAACTCCCTTGCGAGGAATTCGGCAGCAGTACAGGCATTTTTTTCGGGCGATGGATACAGCACGGGATTTATTCAAATGGTGAAGAGAGAACTGGGTGCGATCCTTAATGCATCTTTTGGCCCTATCGCTAACAGAAAAAAAGGACTTCAGCACAACATTAGTGCGGCTGAGGATCAAATAGCTAGAAAAGAAAAACAACTAGAAAAAAAAGAAGAAGCACTTAAAAAGCAATTTTCGAGGTTAGAAGAAACAATGTCTAAACTTAAGTCTCAGGGAGCCTCATTAGGCGCTCTTGGTGGCGGAAGCCTCATCGGCGGAGCCAGCTTGGGCGGGATGAGCGGATAGTGGGAGGAATAGGGAGCTATGTCGAATCCATATCAAAAATATAAGGCGACCGCAGTCACGAGCGCGAGTCGTGAAAAACTGCTTCTCATGATGTATGAGGGCGCCATCAAGTTCGCAAAGAAAGCAGCGGTTGCTTGTGAACAAAAGCAGATCGCAGAACGGGGACTCAATATTGGCAAGACTTATGACATCGTCATGGAGCTTGCTAATACGCTCGATCATTCAGTGGGTGGCGACATAGCCAAAAATCTGGAACAACTTTACATGTTCATATTAGATCAGTTAACAAAATCTAATATCAGTGGAGATCCAGGCCCACTTCGAAATGCGATCAAGATATTAGAGACATTGCATGAGGGCTGGACGGGCGCCATAGAAAAGCTCAAAAAAGACGAAGCCAAACAATCACAACAGAAAGCATAGGAAGGTCATATGGAAATGATTTTAGATTTATTAGAGAGAAAAAATATGTTTCTAGAAAAATTTACGACTATCAATGAGGCCGAACTATTGAATATAGAGGCCCGCGACTTTGGTAATCTAGAGTCGTTTTACGACTGTCGAGAGAATTTGCTGAAACTGATGAGTCGTCTTGACGAACAAATAGAACACTTCTGTCGCACCATAGACGGTACGGCCAGCAAAGAGAACAAAATTAAGGTGACAAATCTGTTGGATCGAAAGGATTTGCTGGTCAAAAAAATCGTCGACCAAGATTTGTGTATCATTACTTGTATCGAAAAAGAAAAGTCGGGAATCATAGCTGAGCTTAAAGCCGTCCAGACATCTCGTAAACTCATGGAGACCTACGAAAAGCCTGGCGTTGAAGGTAAAAGTAAACTTAACGAAAAGGTTTAAAGTAAGTCCGTGCCTAATTTGACAGCGCAGCGTTTAAATTCGTCAAAAAATTGGCGATTAAAAGCTCTTTACAAATCTAACCACAGCTGAACAGCTGGCATATTCATTGCTCAATACTTGTATTGAAGCAAAAGGGGTGTGTCATGACTGGACTTGAGTCGATAGAAAATAATGATCCTGAAATTGAATTTTTATTAATCGACGACGTTAAGAACACATTCGAAGAACCAAAAGCGCAGCGTCCAAGACCGGGAGTAAAGTCAGATCTCAATCGCATGCTCAGCGAGTTTGACCAAGAGTTTACAATAGAGTCTCAAAAAAATTCTCTGTCTATAGAAGCGCTAAACGCTCAGGCTAGAGATAATTTTACAAAAGGTAATTATAAGGCCGCCACAGAAATCTATCAGCAAATACTAACGACCTATCACTATAATTTAGAGATTTTATTCGATACTTATAAAAATCTCGGCAATATCGCGCTGACGACTTCTGATTTTGATGGTGCAGAGGAGAATTTTAATAAGGCTCACACTATTGATAGTAAATCCGATATCCTTTTTGTGAATTATGGAATTCTTGAAATTCAAAGAAAGAATTTGGCCAAAGCGGTAGAAAGATTTCGCCAAGCGATTGAAATTAATTCTAAAAATGACAAAGCCTGGGTAGGATTAGCGCTGGTCCATCGCGAGTTTAACGATCACGAGTTAAGTTGGGCCGATCTTCATAGGGCATTGGATGAAAATCCAGGCAATGAAACAGCACTTGCTCTTTCGATTGAGTGGGGAGTATCTGACGGTCGACTCGGGAGTTCCGCAAATTTTTTAAAAAACTATTTAGCTAATGTCAATGATTCCACGGAAATGCGTTTGGCATTGAGTAAAATACTTTACTGCCAGGGAGATTACCTACAGGCGCGAGAAACTATTCTACCCTTACTAAAAAATCAAAGCACCAATCGCGAAGCCCAACAGGTTTTCAACTTAATTGAACTAGAGCTTACTAAGGTTTAAAAGATGAATTTAGAAACACTGCATGCCTCGACAGGCGCGGCCATTTTTTTGAAGAATGGAATTAGGCTGGCCTCCGCAAACAACCCGCTACGCGAGGCCGAGGCCTGGGTTAGCAAAAATTCTTTAGCCTTCGAAAAATTTGACGTTACTATTGTTTTAGGTTTGGGTTGCGGTTACCACACCCATTGGGCATCGTTGAAATTTCCACTCAATAAAATAATTGTTCTTGAGCCCGATTTAAACGTCATCAAATGGGTTAAGCTCGAGGGCCCCACGCAGGGCAAGAGAGTCAAGATTCTCAATGTGATGAATCAAGACGCTATTATGGCGTCGCCAGAATTACGGACGAGGTTAAGCGAACTCTATTCTGTACTTAGGCATCCGGCGAGCTTTCAAGTCGAGAGAACGGCGCTTTCAAATCTTGAGATGATTATATTGGGGCGAACCCCGGCGAGCTTAAGGTTTCTCATGAAGATAAACCCCGAGTTGAGCGCTCACGCCGTTAAACTTGAAAAATCCCTTGGCGCTCTTGACGGACCACTTTCAATTAAAGATGTGGCTCGAGTAATGGCGGTCGATCAACTGAAGCTTGGAAACTTTGGTGCCATGACGCGCATTTGTAGGGAGCTTGTGCGATGAAGATTATGGTGGTGAGCCTTTTGCGACTGGGCGACGTGGTTATGGCGACCGCCGCCATTGGGCGTCTCAAGAAAAAATTTCCGAAGTCCGAAGTTCATCTACTTATAAATAGTCAGAATAAAATTTTAGAACCCATGTTAGTTGATGTAGATAGAGTTTGGGGTTTCGATCGCATCGAAATTCAAAACAGTTTAGGTTGTTATTCGTCCTCTTATTTGGAGGCCTATTACCGAATCGGCAGCCTCGCCGAAAAAATTAACGAAGAGAAATTTGATTTAGTAGTTAATCTCACGCAAAACTTTCTTTCGGCATTTTTGATTTCTCTTTTGCGGGCAAAAGACAAGTGGGGAATGGTATCAGATCTTGATGGCAAACTCGAGCTCACCAACGACTGGTTTAAAAAACTGAATCTGGAGCCAAAAAAAGTTGGCATGCATTACGCAGATTTGTTGGGCCAGGCAGTTGACGATCGCTCTTACGAGTCTCAGCTTAAACTAAAATCAACAGATCGAGGCGACTACGCCGCACAACAAATTCTTGGAAATGATACGGGATTCATAGTAATTCAACCTTTGACAAGCGACCCCAAAAAAAATTGGGGCGTAAATAACTTTGCGGAACTGACAATTGAGCTTGCAGACAAAGTCCAGAATCAAAAATTTGTGTGGTTGGGCTCAAGATTTGAGGAGGACGAACTAAAGTCTGCTCATGAGGAAATGCTCAGAATGGGAATACCTGTGCGGCTCGCCATTTGTGATCTCGAATGTGCCTTTAGCATCATCAAGCGATCTCGTTTGATGATAACGGGTGATACTGCCATAAAGCACCTGGCGACAGCAGCTCGTGTTAAAATTCTTGAAGTTGCGATCGGTAGTAGTGATTTTAATTTTACGGGTGCGTATTTAGCTGACTGTGTGATAGTTACTTCTCGCCAGGCTTGTGCCCCCTGTCATCACCGGTTGCCCTGTTCGCGCGATCAGCACTATTGCGCTATGGATATTCGAGCCAACTTAGTGGGAGAAATCGTCGCTCTGTGGCTGACAAAAAATGAAATATTTAAAAACGCTAAAGCGAAATTTGAAATGTACAAGACGATATTTACGCCCGGGCATTTGTGGCGGGCCGTAAAAATTGGTGAGAGAGGAACAAATCTTGAAAACATCAGATCCCAAAGTGGCTGTAGACCCTCGTGAAGGCGCTAATGACTGGCGCGATCTTAGCCGCCAGCTAGAAAAGATATTTGCCGAAAAAGCCTTACAAGGTAGTTTTGGTGACGAACTAAGAATTTTAGGCATTATAAAAGAACTCGCGAAGGAACAAATCAACTATGAAAATACTGGTAACGCAACTCGCACGCTTCGGTGATATTCTACAGACTGTGCCGCCCGTAAAAGCACTGCGCCGGAACTTTCCGAATGCCGAGATTCACGTACTCGTACGATCGACATTTCAGGATGCAGCAACCGCGCTTGAAGATGCCACCGCGGTCTGGCGGTTTAATGCTAAAGAAGTACTAAATCCTTTACTGGCCTTTCCTATTAAAATCGAGGACTCGACGAAATATGTTAACGAGCTGACGAGAGATTTAAAATCCTATAGGTTTGACAGAATTATAAATTTAAGTTTTTCCCCTCTGTCGAGTTTTTTGTGTAGTATTTTGGATCCTGAAGCTAAGCTTACCTCAGGCTACACGCGGCATTCTGATGGTTTTCTGAATATTCCCGATGATGCCAGTGCTTATTTTTATGCTCAAGTAGGACTTGGCAGAAACAACCGTGTCCACATTTGTGATATGTTTGCGCAAGTGGCAGGAATAAATCTCATGCCTGAAGATTTTAGCTGTCAGGTGCCTCCTAAAAACAGATTTAATTTACCTCTGAATTCAATTCTCATTCACATTGGTGCAAGCCAAAAAAATAAGACGTTTCAGAGTCAGCAGTGGATCGAGGTTATCAAGGGGTTTCTAAATTCCAGTGATTTGAATATTGGGCTTATAGGTACAAAAGGGGAATTGTCCATTGCTGAAAAAATTGAAACGGTTTCTAGTTCATCGCGCCTGATTAATTTGGTTGGTCGCACAAGCTTTTCGGACTTGTTCGATCTTGTAAAACAGGCGCGGCTAATAGTTGCTGCCGACAGTGCCCTTATGAACGTAGCCAATTTGGTGGATACCAAATGCCTTAATTTAAGTTCAGCGGCAGTTAACTTTTGGGAAACAGGTCCACGTTCAAGAGGCAGTCGCATACTTTACGCTAAATCAATGCACGAAATTAGTCCGACTGACGTTGTATTAGAGAGCCTAAACATGATTCATGGAGAAAAGGCGTTTTGTTGCGAAGCCGAAAGTGTATTTGATGTTCCCTCCTTCCTTCAACTTAATTCGAAAGGTTTTTCTTTACCTTGGCAATTGATCCAGGCTGTTTACATGGGTGGGGAATTGCCCAGCGCCCCAAGTGAGCGAATGTTAATGGGTATGATCCAACTCAGAGAAGTCCTATCAGTCATTGGTGAGCAGATCGAGATGATTATAAAGAGTAAAGAAAGCCAACTGCATGCGGCGATAATTGATCGCAGCGAAGACTTAATCGCGCGCATTAAAAACCTTTGTCCTGAACTTTCTCCGTTAATTCGGTGGTATGAGACTGAGAAAATTCGAATAATACCGGGAAAGGTAGGGGACCTAGCTCAGAAAACGCTTAAGATTTGTCAGGGTCTCGATCATGTATTATCATTATATCTGGGTCCAGTAAAAAATTCCAAGGAAGGGGTATTTGATGAAAACCGTCAGATTTGAAAAAAATGAGATCGAAAGCCGGTTTGAGCAGTGTAACAATCTCAAAGAAATAATTGAAGACGTAGAAAAAAGTGGGCGTCCATCTGGGGAATATGTTTGCCGTATCAATGTGAATGGTATGGGTATTGGCGAAGACGATGAGATCAAGTTCGCGAGCACAAACCGGGAAGACATTAATGAACTTGAAATTGTCTATGGTACACTTGATGAACTCGTTTTGGGTTTGCTAAAAAACTACGTGCTGTGGATTCCTAACATTAAAAGTGTTCTACTTGAAACTGCAAAATATTTTCAATCGGGCGATCTCGAAAAAGGCCAAAAAAGTTTTATCACAATGTTAGACTCTTGTCGCTACTACATCAACTCACTTATTGAACTTAAGCGCTCCTCTAAAGATATTTCCGAGAGTGTGTTTGTTGAGGAGCACTTTGCGACTTTGATTCGTGAAATCATGAAGGCCTACGAAAGAAAAGATTACGTGCTGGTTGCCGACCTGGTAGAATACGAACTACATAATTTATTTGACACTTGGCTAGCTTGGGCAAAAGATAATCTTCAAAAACTGGAGTTAAACAACCGTGAACAGTTCTCCGGCGAAGGTGCTGTGGATCAGTCAAAATGACAAAGGGATTGAACAGTTAAGGCAATCTTTAGCTGGCGTTGATGTCGATCTTCGTACTGAGTCAAACTTTGAGTCTGGCCAGCTCTTTTTAAAAAACCAAGAAGTCGAAGTAGTTGTGGTTGATAAGTCTTTTAAGTTCAAAGACAGTTCAGACTTTTTGCTTTTTGCCAAACGTCATATGCCCTCAGCCGCCCGCGTAATATTTTCAAGCGCTACCAATGAGGGCGAATTAGTTAGCCTGGTTAACGAAGTAGGTATTTACCGAGTTGTCGATACTGGCTTAGAGTCGAATGTCTTTAAGGAATTAGTTTTGGGTGCGGCCAATCACAGTCGCAAAACAAAGTCGCAAACTAAAATTCTACAAGAAATCAGTTTGCAAAATAAAAAACTCGAAGAGCTTACGCACAACCTAGAATTTCTTGTCGAAGAGCGAACTCGCAGCGTCGAAAGCTCGCGCGAACAAGACGCACAGCAGTCAAAAATTATGCGCGGACTCTTAGGTTTTATTAAGAATCTTTCATTGGCAAATATCATCGATGATTGGTTGGGAGTTATTGGGGTTGAGGTCAGAAAAATTCATGGTGTCAGTCCTCCCGTGCTCGCTTACACCACTCCTGCCGGGGTCAAGCGTTTGGTAACATTTAGGGGTAAAGATCTTATCGAGGTCGAAACTTCTCATATTTGGCCTGAGCTTCAGGAAATGAGAGCGGGCTTTAAGGAGGATCAACATTATTTGGCAAATATTTTTTCAAGGCCTTTTGCTAATGTGGTGGCGGTCCCTCTCGGTAAAACACGCATTCCAACCGTAATTTATTTTGAGTATTTATTCTCGGGCGCGAGTTTGGCAACATTTTTAGATTTTTTATTCCAACGAATTCAGCCGATCATGCTGTCACTAGATCGCATCCTGTTGGAGCAGCAGACACGATTTGCCTCGAAGCAGTGGGAGCAGACTTTTGATAGCATTCAAGACCCCGTCGCCATTATCGATTTTGACTACAATTTGGTGCGACATAATAAATCTTTTACCCAGAGCCGCGTGTCGGGAAAATGTCATAAAAATTTGGCGAGCCGAGATGATATTTGTCCTGGCTGTCCGGTGATAAAATCACTGTCTTCAGGAAATTCAAGTGTGAGTCGAATTAGGGCTAAAGATAAAATCTATGAAGTTCATTCCTACCCCATCGAGGTTTCGCCCGGTGGCGGTATCACGAATGTAATTAATCATTATGTGGATGTTACCATTGAGCGAAAATTATTTTCGCGACTGGTGCAAAACGAAAAAATGGTTGCCGTTGGAGCCCTTGCGGCTAATATTGCCCACGAACTAAATAACCCCTTAACGGGAATAAGATCCTTGGCCCAGTTTTTAATCCACGATGTTTCGTCTACAGCCCAGAAAACGCTAGCCCAGAAAACGCAACTGTCTAGTGACCTTAAAGAAATTGAAAATGCCGCAGAGCGCTCACAAAAAACTATCAAAAACCTTTTAGAGTTTTCTCAGCCATTTGAAATTAGTAACGTCGGAGAGTTTTCTCTGAACGAAATTGTTAGTAAGACGTTACCTTTATTACAGTCAGGTATGCGTGACCATCGCAATTTCGTAGAGCTTTGCAAAGAAGACTTAATCGTTAAAGTCGAAAGTCACCTTGTGCAGCAAGTTGTATTCAATCTTTTGCTCAATGCTTGTCAAGCCATGAGGCAGCCTGGCCAACTAACAATATCAACTTCAAAAAGTTTTCACGACGATAAAGCTTGGGCCCAGTTGACGGTGCAGGATACGGGGCATGGAATTGCCGAATCCGATCAGAATCAAATATTTGAACCCTTCTTTACTACAAAAGGTGCCGAACAGGGTACAGGCATTGGTCTGAGCATGAGTAAAAATGTTATAGAGCGCTATGGGGGTAAAATTTCAGTGGTGAGCCAAGTCAATGTAGGAACTACCTTCACCATCACTTTACCCATTGTCGGTTTTGAAAAATGAAGGTTCTCATTGTCGATGACGAACCTTTGGTCCGATACACACTAAAACGTGTTTTGGAAAGCCTTGGCGACACGGTCGTTCTGGCCGTGGATGGGCAACAGGGTCTAGACGCTTGGTTAAAAGTTTCACCTGACTTAACCTTTTTAGATATTATTATGCCTAAGCTGACAGGCCCAGAAGTTCTTATCGAGTTAGGCAATCGAAAAACCGGCAAAGTGGTCATGATGTCGGCCTTTACGGGAGAGCAAAGCCAAGAGACCGCTAAACAGGTTGGAGCTGACGACTTTATCGAAAAACCATTTGATGATATATTCGCGGTCGTGAAGAGGGCAAAAGAGCTTGTATGAGAATCATCAGCGGAAAATTTAAAGGTCGAAGACTATCCTCATTTTCGGCAAGTCATATTCGGCCCACAACAGATCGAGTCAAAGAGAGTCTTTTTAATATTATTGCCGCAGATTTACCTGAGGCAAAAGTGTTAGATTTATTTTCGGGCACCGGTAATTTGGGTATCGAAGCACTATCTCGCGGCGCAGAGCAGGTAACCTTTGTCGAAATCCATAAAAAGTCGCTTACTATTATACGCGAGAATTTAAAATTATTTGAGATCACTGGCCAAGTAACAATTCTTGGAATGGATGTCTTTGCTTTTCTAAAAGACTATAGCGGAGAACCTTTCGAGGTCATTCTAATAGACCCACCATTCACGAAGGCCATAGGGCACGATGTGATGTTAGCGCTCTGTGAGAGCAAGGCCATCAAGATCGACACAGTAGTGGCATTAGAGACTGCAAAAAAAGAGCGCATTGAGACTAAATATGGTAATTTAATTGGACAAACACAGCGAAACTATGGTGATAAGGTCTTATCTGTATTTCGGAGTTAAATGTGAGTCTTGCTGTATACCCTGGTAGTTTTGATCCCCTAACCCTTGGACATTTGGATATCATCCAACGTGTTTCAAAAGTTTTTGATAAACTCATTGTGCTGGTCTCGCATTCTAGTAAAAAAACCTATATTTTTTCGGCCGCTGAGCGGCGGACTCTCATCGAAAAAGCCCTGACACATATTAAAAATGTGGAAGTGCAAACTCACGTGGGACTCACAACCGAGTTTTTAAAAAAAGTCCATGCCCAAGTGATGGTCCGCGGGGTACGCTCTGCCAATGACTTTGAAAATGAAATTGTCATAGCACAGATGAATAAACGTCTGGCCCCTGATATTGAAACTTTGGTTTTATTTCCAAATGCTGAGTTTCAGTTTATTGCCTCTTCGGCAATCAAAGAAATTGCCCAATTTGGTGGAGATTTAAAAGCCTTTGTGCCGCCCAATGTATCTCAGGCCTTGAAAGAAAAACTACATGTTATCCGACAGAATTAAATCTCTAAGACCCTCTCCGACTTTAGCGCTTTCAGCGAAAGCTAAGGCCATGGCCGCAGAAGGCAAGGACGTAATTTCCTTAACCGTTGGAGAGCCCGATTGGGATACATTTCCTGCAGCTAAAGTGGGTGGAGTGCAAGCCATTGAGATGGGTAAAACAAAATATGCTCCGACCGAAGGCTATCCTGAATTGCGACAAGCTATTATTAATCAAACGCTCATAGAGACGGGTGTTAAATATGAGCTGAGCGAAGCGACAGTCTCCACTGGCGGTAAGTTTATTATTTTTAGCGCGCTTCAATCAGTTTGTAATCCGGGCGACGAAATACTAATTCCAGCGCCCTATTGGGTAAGCTACCCCGACATGGTGCAGCTGTGCGAGGGTAAATCCAAAATCATTGTTTGCGAAAAAAAAAGTGGATTTAAATTAACTGCCAAGCACCTTGAAGAATCAATCTCGCGAAAAACTAAAGTTTTGATTATCAATTCACCTAGTAATCCTACCGGCGAGACTTACTCTGAAGACGAGCTTCGAGAGTTGGCTCAAGTGCTTCTAAAAAATCCGCACGTGTTTGTGCTGACCGATGATATTTACAATCGTCTTTATTTTGAGGCCAATGTGGCACCGCACATTTTGCAAGTGGAGCCACGCCTGAGAGACCGCGTATTGGTGGTCAGCGGTGTTTCAAAGTCCTACTCTATGACGGGTTGGCGTGTAGGCTGGGCTTTGGGTCCTAAGTGGTGGATCGCGGGCATGAATGTTTATCAAAGCCAGACGGTCAGTTGTGCTGCATCGATTTCGCAGGTGGCGGCCCTAGAAGGAATTAAAAACGCCGACCAAGAAATTCAGCACGCTGTAGTCAAATTAAAAAAGCGTCGCGATTTTTTTGCCGAAAAACTTCGTTCAATTGAAGGCCTTGATTTTTCTATACCTTCCGGAGCTTTTTATTTTTGGCTGGATATCAGAAAGTTCATAGGTAAAAAATGGCAGGGTAAAGAAATTTCAGGCTCTCAGGACTTTGTAAAAATACTTTTAGAAGATTTTTTAGTAGCGACGGTTGATGGGCTATCCTTTGGTCTAGAGGGATACATTCGCGTCAGCTACGCCTTGAATGAAAAAAAATTAGAGGAAGCGGTAGTTCGGATGGTGCGATTTTGTGCTGGCATCGACGTTGCAAGAAAGTAGTTTGGACTAAAAAATAATAACTTTTTACTAAAACGAGGGACACTATGACACTACCGAAATTTATTTTTGCCGCACTTTTATTCCTAACACTGGATCTTTATGCTTCGCATTTTGGGAGTTCAGGACGAAGCGGCAGCTCGGGAAGTGGTGGTCGTGATGGTCGCGATGGCCAAATGGCAACAATTCAAGCAACTGGGCAGGTATTAAATTTAAATTTGAGTGGTCAAAGCGGTGAAGACGGTCGGGATGCCGAAGACGGGCAAGATGCAAGTTCCTGCAATCAACCCTATAATGTCGAATACAATTTAACGGGTGCCCACGGCGGCTCTGGCGGAGATGCCGGTCAAGGGGGTGGCGGCGGCCATGGTGGGAATGTCATCATTTATACTGACGACATAAAAAATATTTCGCGTATTTCGGTAATTTCTGATGGAGGGCAAGGCGGTCGTAGTGGTCGCGCTGGTCATGGCGGCAGAGGTTGTCACTGTTCGCTCTCTCAGTGGAAAGTGCGAAAGTGTACCAATGACGGAAAGTGTACCGACACCTATTATTCTTGTCGCGATGGTGATAGCGGATCTAATGGTAGGGTTATTGGCAGCAACGGTTCCGATGGTGCTTGGGGCGCACTCACTTTAATACCTAGTCTTAATCCTCTTCCACCCGAAAGCCGAGAGGCAGCGATTTCTTTTAAGGATCTTTTAGGCAGCGAGCCCATTTTAAGTGTTAATCTTTGGCAACAAAAATCCGGAGCACAGCAGTTATTTGCAGCTGGTTCTGTCATCAGTAATTCCTACAACGAATTTATTAGCGGTAAAAACTATAAGTATACTTTTGCTTGGAATTCGCCGCGCTCCCTTTCTTTGTTTGGCGAAGCCAAAATGTATTTAACTGCCAATTCACAACAAGTTTATTCTCGCGCGAGTCGCGGTCTTTGGTATGAGTCACAAATTGATTATTCCAGTAATGTTTATAGAGAGACATTTAACAAAGTGATGTGGTCCGAAGAGGCGCAAAAATTAAAGCTATCAGTTGCGGGTGTAGAATCTACGTTTGAGGCGCGTGTTAGTGATGAAGGGCAAGTCTCAGATATGCTGACAACTCAATTTCATGTTAAGTTTGAAAAAGTGCGCCCCATCATTTGGAATAAAACTCTTTTTGAGGGGGTCATTCCTGAAAACGTTATTGTCAAAGGCCAGAATGAATTTACCTTAAAGCTTGCACAGCTTCCTGATGTCGAGGTGGACGATCTCGAAGATGGCAATGAAGTCATCGTGACTTTAACTGCTAAGCGAATTTTTAATGCTGATTTCGCAAACTCACAAGCTATGGAACTCAGACAGGAGATAAAGAAGTAAGACTTTAGTCTTGTTGCGAGCGCCGTTCTAACTGGGTATAATTTAAGAAAGGGGCGCTGCAACATGCTGACGATATTACAGGTAGCTATCGATGTGGGTTTTGCTTTGGGCCTATGGCTTCTGTGGATGAAATTTAGCCGTCCGCCCAAAGAAGATCCCAGGCTCAGTCGTGGACTACAGCTTTTACAAAGCAAAATTGCGGTGCTCGAAGATCTTTCTGACAAAACCGACACGCAAGTGAGCCAACTTTCGGCGCTTCTCGATCGCAAGTGTCGGGATCTCAATAAGTCAGTGAGTGAAAGTGAAAAGCAAGTACAGCTTATCGAACAATCCATTCAGAAAAGTTTGACAGTTGCTGAAATATTTCAAGATAAAATTCCGCATGATGAAATAATCGAAAGGCAACGTACACAAAAATATGTTGCAGCGGCAAAATTGGCCAACCAAGGACTTTCTGCACACGAAATTTCACATAAAATTGATCTACCCCTTGCCGAGATTTCATTTATTAGTAAAGTGAACAAAGACAATTTGGTATTTAACGAGGCGCAATTGCCCGCCTGGGCCCAGCCCCCAGCTGTCAAAGTCGATCCCGAAGAAGGTAAAGAACTCGAGTCGCTTGGCAATCGATATCGCGAGGCGCTGGGGCAGGCTGCGCCCAAATGAAACATATCCTGCCGTTTTTAAAACTCGGGCAAAAAATCCTGGCGCGTATTATTGAAATACCCTGTGACGGAGAGGTTGTGGCTAATTTTTCTGGTGATCTGGCGCGAATTAAAAATCTTTCAAATCATTCTTATAAAATTGGGGACGAAGTTTTGTGGGTGGTTAGTTCTGTTAGGCCCCTACAATTTAAAGTCGCTACCTTAGATAGCGAAATTAATATTAACATCGAAGTTTAAAGAGCGTAAACTGATACCCTTTGTTGGGTATGGCTTAGATCTAGCGCCTCGAAAAACTCACAAATTTAAAGAGCTTATGTCCTCTCGTTGCTCTCCAAATACACTTACGTGTATTTGGACCACAAGGAGTCCGAGAAGTCGCTGAGTTTACTGAACTTTTCGACGCGTGAGAGAGGATCCATACCACTAAAGGGTATCAGTTTAAAAAGTATTAGACGCTGGAATTTCAATACTCAATAAAGTAAGTGGATCGGACTTGGAAGGCGCTTTTGAACTTATTAAAGGCAAATACTATGACTTTTCCCAGTTCAAAAATAACATAGAAGGTATACGATCGACTCATGTATTGCCGAGCGAGAATCTTTTCTCTAAGGTGCCAGAAAAGAATTTAATTGTTAGAAGCAGTAGCAAAGGTTTCGAGACACAAATGCTTAGTATTTACAATCCGTCAGATGCCACGCAAACAATCGATCTAAGTGATTACTATCTAAAACCATTAAGACCGGATGTTCAGCGTATCGCATTGGCATCTGTAATCGGCGATGTGGATTACTACGCTAAGAGACTCAATGAATTTTTTAAAACAACTTTAGGTCGCTTGGGTACTCTGTATCCAAAATTGAAACCCCGGGAACAGTCGTTAGTACGAAAGTATCCTTATGAGTCCCTTCTTGTGGCTTGGTACCAGTTCCGAAGCGACTACGCCATGGGTCGCCTTTTTGAAAAGGGAAGCGTAGACGGTGAGGCCGATGCCTTTCGCCATTTTGTATGGGCGGGTTTTTTAACTAATGGTTTAGGACAGACACTTGCTGAACGTTATTTAGATGCTCATGAAAGCGAGCAGGAAGTCCTATCGCCAAGCCAACAAATGGATCTGTTTAATAATAAAAAAGGTGTTGAGGCTGCATTAAGCCTGGGGGATAAATTTACTGCCGATGAACTCTATCTTTTAGCTCTTAAAAGTCTTAAAAATAAAGATTTAGTTGTACTCCGACCTTCAGGTAAAATTCCAGATGATTCGTCTTACTAGAGCGATGAGGCTGTTTACTATTATTACGTTAACACCTGTGTTTTTAGCTCTCGTGGGGTTTATGGCATATCGGTTTGATAGATACATGTTTGGCTGGGAGGCTCAATTGTATTGGGGGAACTCTCCTTTTATTGCTCATCAGTTCCGTGAGGCAGCAGCAAATGACAAGGCGGTTTTTGTCGCTGATTTGATTAGCAAAAAGTATTTTATTGGAAAAACGGGAGATCAAGTTAGGAGTGATCTGGGGTCACCAACGGGAGAATATTACAACTATGATACTAACTTAACATATGAAGTTTATACTGATGGTCAAACTAAGTGGGATCTAATTTTTGTTTTTGACCATGAGACCGGTACCGTTAGTGATATTCTAGTTTACAAAAGTCGAGGCGGTGCCATTCGTTATTTGATAGGTAAACTCATGATCGTATTTGACAAGAGATTTTAAAGCATTTTAGCAAGTTGTCTTAAGCCCTCTTGCCATGGCCAAACAGTGAATTCTTCGTAATCACGGCGGACGGGGTCCTGTGAGAAGATCCATAACGCCTCAGCTTTTAAATCTTTTTTGAGCCTGACCTTTGAAGCCATACTTTGTGTATCGACACTTGTCGTGCTTTTTATTTCAACTAATAGAATTTTACCACGTGGAGTTTTGATCACAAGATCGATCTCAAGGTCATCTTTTGTACGCAAGTAGCTTAAACGAAAATCCTTCTTGAGGTAAATATTTTGTTTGTGAATTTCGAGCACAATAAAATGTTCGAATGCCTTGCCAAAATCTGAGGTAGAGGTGAAGAGCGGAACGTTCAAGGTCTGCGCCAGAGTTCGACAAACTCCGTTGTCAAAAAAATAAAATTTGCTTCTTTGCAATTGCTGTTTACGAATCGATCTATCGTAGGGTAACAGAAAAAAGCCAAGCCATGTGTCCACTAAAATTTCGTAATAACGTTCAATTGCTTTATTGTCTACGCCCGCATCACGCGCCATTTTAGTAAAGTTAATCGGCTCAGTGTTCATTTGTGCCGCTGCTTCTAGAAAATATAAGAAGGGCTCTAGCTTTCGTACAACCTGCTCCTCTTTTATTTCCTGTCGAATGTAGTTATTCACATACCCACGCAAATAATCTTTTTGTGATTCTATGACCTGATCGGTCCAGATTGTAGGTAAGAGTCCGAATTCAAGAGCTTTCTTTAATTCAAAGTCATCACCAAGCTCATTGCAACTTAATGTCATAAGGCTGTACGCATGTGCGCGTCCGCCAAGAAGATTTGCTGATTCCCGTTTTAGTTTACGTGCACTCGAACCAGTAAGGGCGAACTTGAGGCCCTGTGATTCTATTAGCCTTTGCACGTAATTAAGAAGACCAGGTGCTTTTTGTACTTCATCAATAACAACCCAGGAGCCTTTTTTTAGCGTTTTTGTTGCTGCCTCAATTTCTTTTGGATGCAGAAGTAATCGCCGATTTAATTCTTCGTCCAGCAAGTCCAACCACAGACCAATTTCGCTGGTTTGAAAAAAACCTTTCAGAAGAGTGGATTTACCAACTCCCCGAGGTCCGAACAGAAAAAAACTTCGCGTTTTTAATGGGTTAAGAAGTCTCTCGTACATATACCTATTTTATCGGGTAAATTAGGTATAAACACAAGTCTAGTTTTCTACGCCAAAAGGCGTTACGAAACTTTGAAATCTTAGTCCGTGTTTTTTTATCTAGCCGATTCTTTGATGAATCGAGTCAGGTAGTAGCGAACCATGTTGTCTGTGTTAAATGGCTGGCCCTGATACGACCAGCTGACTTTTAAAAACGCCCCAACTTGAGCTTCCAACATTTCTTCTTGTAGGGTGGTGGCAGGGGTTTCAGAAGCTTTGTTTAAGCCTAAAAACGAAGTCGCCAAAAACGAAAAAATAATTGCAACGCGTCCGGGTTCACGCATGGTAAATATGAGTTTAAAGCCATTTCTAAAAAGCATAAAGTCGGCGTCGGTTTGTGAGATACCATAAATTTTTACACGACCAATTTGGCTACCTTTAAGTTGGTTGAACTCAGATACATATTCTATAAAAACATTTTTCAGGTCTTTTAAAAAAGAAACTGTTTCATCTTTGAGGTTTAATTCATCGCTGTGGACGGAATTAAAATCGACAACGCCGCTTTCTTCCATTTGCTGCTCAGCCTGAACCAATTCGCGCACCCAATCTAATTTTTCCATAGGTGACCCTCCATACTCCATTATTGGCTAGACCCCATGGCATATGTCAAGACTACAGTGCTATTCCGATAAATGGAGCCACATCTCCACCCGAAACAGGCGTATAAAGTCCATAATATAAGCCCGCATAGAAGGTTATTGGCAGTGCATAACCAAGTGTAGTTTCTAAATGAAGCTCACCACCGACCGAAAAGTACCAATCTTTCATTTTGCTAGTTTTATAGCTTTCTTCGGTAAAATTATAATAGAGGCCTTTGGTGGCAATACCATCGACAAAAACTCGACCGTGTGTTCGCTTAGCAAAAAAAGGCGTTGTATCGGCGCCGCGGTTAATAGTTGAAACGGGAAAGCGATACTCAATGTTTCCGCCCCACATTTTTGTTCCTAAAAAGGATCCCGATGGATAACCACGCATTAAAAAATCACCTGTAATGAGCGTCGTTTGAAAAGCTGCGCTACTGGTGGTGGAGCCCACTAACAAGGGGCTGTCAAAATTTCCCCAGGTTCCTTTGGTGTGAAAGTAAACGACTTGCCGCTCGGGCAACCATTTAGAAAAAAACAAGCTGTATTCACCATCATATTGTTCATAATCAAGTCGGCCATCGCCTAATTTCGGCGAAAGGTAATGTGTATAGCCCAGTGACGCTTTCTGCCCCTTTTCTGGAGAAATCTCGTGACCCTTTTGTGACGTACTATCATAGCCAAAGCCTACACTCGGGCCGACACGATAGAAGGTGATATCTAAAACCTCACGTTTGCTGTAGGTCCATCCGAGTCCCATCTTCCAGGCCTTAGATGTTTTATAGAGATTGGAACCTAGCAGAATTCCCGCTGTTTCATTTGTGCGAGATTCGTCAAGGCCCACAAAATAATCGTTAAATCGTGACGCATAAACCGTCGTCGGAAAAATCGTCTGTTGATTGGTGTAGGTAAAATAACCCCCGCCCAGTGAGGTCAGCGAATTATAGGTACCTAACAACGAATAGCTGTGCTTTTGAAGTGGATCGAAGTGAAAAGTTGTGGCCTCATAAATTACGCCACCTCCTTGCAGAAAAGACACCATCGGGATCCAAAAGCGTGGCAAGATATAAGGAAATGCCGAATAGTTTTTGGTGGTTGCTTCAAGTTTTTCATTGAGATTTACTTTTGGCGGCGGCGGCAGGGTGTTGATACGCTCAATTTTCGGTGGATTGACTTTTTCAGCAGTGCCATTTTCAGAAACCATAATTTGGGGACCATGCCCCGTCATCATTTCTAAATAGAGCAAATCCGAACGACGATCAACATCCCCATTTACGATACCTGTGGTGACGTTGGTAATCGGGCGAGCCGATTTCAAATCACGACTGGCCAAATAAAGATTGGGCACTCCTGATGTCGAAGAAACAAACATGACTCCCAAATGGGTGGGGCGCGGTGAGTAAGCCGGCGAGTAGTTCTCTAGAATTTTAACACTTTTTTTGGATCTTAAATCAAAGGTGATTAAGACTTCTTTGCCCTCAGTATTTCGTTCAGAAAAAACAATGAGGTGCTCGCTGAGAAACGAAGGCTGTGAAACACGGTACTGCAGGGGCGGCGCATAGAGAATAGTTTTGTTTTTTCCTGAACTATCTAAGTGGCCTATCGCCGTACTGCCCGGAGAAATTTGCACATAGACGATCGATTTTCCGTCAAGCGAATAAGCGGCTTCTTTGGCGCGCATGCCTTCAGTAAGGCGTTTTTCTTTTTTAAAATCACTCAAATCACGTTCATAAAGGTCAGAATAAATATAATATCGGTTAAATTCAGAACCTGACTTGTCGTAGATTATTTTGTTACCTGACGGGTGCCACTCTAAGCGATCGACTACACCTTCTCGATCTTTACCTGAACCTAATGGGTCTACGATCGAAAACTCAGCGTCATGGCTATCTTCTTTTTTTGAATTTTTATTTTTTTGGCGATTCAGAATCACTATCTCGCTATTCCAGTTATGCCCACGAGTCAAAAAAGCTAAATGATCACCCTTAGGACTCAGCACTGGAAAGTGCGACACAAGACCTTCGGTGTCTAACTCTTCGGCCTTCAGAGTATTTCCCTTTTTTATTTTTTCAATTTGGGATTTTGCGATTTCTTCGACATCATCAAAGGCGACAAGTAAAAGATCATTGTAATAGGAGTCAAAATGTTCTTTGAAGGGAGACTCCAGCAGAAAGGGAACCCTACGCCCATAACGTTGGTTGAGTTTTGAAACAATGTCGAGGCCCTTTTCTTGCACCATCTTGTGCCATAAAAGCGAGCCAAAAAGATAGGGTCTTTGACCAAATGGCCACTCAATAATTCCTGTTTCATTGGCGCTAGCAATGTTTTCCAATTCGAGGACGTCTTCTTCGACCAGCGCACGAATTTCTGCATCAAGCTGGGGAGAACGCAGTCGACCATGAGAGGTGAGATCGGACTCCATCTTTACGGCTAAACCTTCGTGGTACCAGCGTGGTAATAATAAATTGGGACTGCTGATAGAGCCAAATACGTAGCGCAATCCTTTAAAAATACCCCCCACTGGCTCAAATGTTAAAATGTGGGTGAGTTCGTGAAGAACCAATTCAAATCCCCAGTTACCGTATTCGCCAATAGTTTCTCTGTTATCAGGCAAAACGGGGTGAGCAATAATATGAGGATAGGGAATTCTGGTGGCTGCGCCATTTGCCTGGTCAGTTTGATCATTGATAATGAGAATAATTTTATCGGGTACGTCCTTAAAAATTGGACGCAGAATCTGAAGTGCGGATTCGGCATAATTTGCATAAAGATTAGACAGCTCTTGTTGGTTTGCATCATAAATGATGTCAAAATGCTTAGTTTTTGTGACCTTCCAATCAATTTTAGGGTCAAAATAGGCTAGAGCTCCCAAAGAACAACTAATAATATTTAAGAAAAATAATAGGGCTAAGGCTAAAAATAGACTTATATGGGTTTTTTTCATTTTCATATTGCAGCATGTTTCTAAAAAAATTCAAAATAAATTGTTGAAATCAACTATTTGACATAGCCCCAATGCAAGTTAACAATAAATTGTTGATAAAAATAAGGAGTCTAACAATGTTTAAAAAAGCACTTTTAGTTTTATTTGTGGGCGTACTAGTTAATAGCTGTTCCTCAAAACCCAAAAACGCCGATGAAGCGGGAGCTGGTGCAGGCGGAGCTGGTTTAGAAGACCCCAGTGTTTCTAAACAGAATATGGATTTTAACCCTGGTGGAAGTGACGCCGGTGTAGGTGGGCTTTACACAATCACATTCGATTACGATCAATCTAATATAACAAAACAGGGTAAGGAACTTTTGAGCAAGAACGCAGACTGGATCAAAAAAAATCCTAATTCTGTTATTCAAATTGAAGGTCATTGTGATGAGCGCGGATCTGTAGAATATAATTTTGCCTTAGGCGAGCGCCGAGCGAAGGTCACCAAAGACTTTCTGGCGGGTTTGGGCGTTGACGGAAGTCGACTAAGAATTATTAGCTACGGAAAAGAGAAACCTCTCGACAAAGGCGATAATGATTCCGCATTCGCCAAAAATCGCCGAGCTAACTTTGTTCCGCTGCCGAACTAATTTAGTATTATTTTTTTTTGTTGTCTTAAATTTAGGGTGCGTAGGTGCTCCCCCTCATGAAGACTACGCATTGGCTTCAATTGCTATAGAGTCTGCAAAAAATGCGGGTGCAAGCAAGTTTGCGACGGGGTATTGGAATAAATGTCTCACTTCCTATAAGCTGGCACAAGACGGCTTCGAAGAAAAACATTTCTCCGAGGCCAAGGCATTTTTTATAAAAGCTAGAGTTTACGCTGAAAAAGCAGAGAACTCTGCTCGGCTTAAACGACTACGATCCGGAGAGGTGTTTTGATGATGACGAAAGTTGCTTCATGGACATTTGTAGCCTTGGTTATAGGTTCTGTCTTTTCTTTGGGTGGCTGTTTGCAAACACGCAATCAAGTGCAACAGCAAGAAGAAAAAAAGGTATTTCAAGATCAAGTAAAAAATCTTCAAGAAAATCGGGCCGACTCGCAATCTCGTTTGCAGGAGCTGCAAACAGAGACATTGCGCTATAATGGTCGAATCGAGACTCTTGAGGCTCGCATGACAAGTCTTGATCGCAACATGCTTGGGCAAAGTAAAATAAATGATCAGCGAATTGGTGAATACAGTGTTCGGCTTAAAACTCTCGAAGAAGCGTCATTAAACCTGAATCAAAAAATGGATGCAATGATTACAGAGATGCAAGACTTAAGAAGTCAAATAGCAGCGCAAGAAAAAATGACAGAGAAAAAAACTTCTAAGTCTAGCTCAGGCGATAGTGCGCCCACTAAAACCTCGAGTAAGGGACCGTACACGACTGGCGAAGAGCATTATAATAAAAAAGCCTGGGGTGAGGCAGTCATAAGTTACATGGACTACCGAGACCAAAACCCAAATGGCAAATATTATTCTGAGGCCACTTATAAAATCGGTTATGCCTTTCAACAATTGGGTAAGGCGAATCAAGCAAAATCGTTTTACGAAGAAGTCTCAAATCGCTTTCCGAATTCTCCGTTTTCTAAGAAAGCTCAAGCGCAGCTAAAATCCATCAAATAGGATTTTACTAATGAATAATAAAAATCTTATTCTCGCTATTGAGACCAGTTGTGATGATACGTCCATCGCGCTGGTAGACAATACGGGTTTTGTATTGGCGCAGTTCTCGGCCAGTCAAGATGACAAGCACCGAGTTTTTGGTGGTATTGTGCCCGAAATTGCGAGTCGCAATCACACGATTGCTGTTTTACCATTGGTCGAAAATGTTTTTCGTGAGAGTGGTAAAAATTGGGCCAATATAAGCGGAATCGCTGTGACTAGTCGGCCAGGCCTATTAGGATCGTTGTTGGTGGGAGTTATGACTGCTAAAATGTTGGCGCTGGTAAATAAAATTCCCTTTGTCGGAGTAAATCATCTCGAAGGACATCTGCTCGCACCTTTTTTACGAGATGCTAAAACATCGCCGCCCGAAGGGTTTGGCTTCCCGTTCTTAGGTCTAGTTGTGAGTGGTGGACACACTACGATATACGAAGCCCTTGAATTCGGTAAATATAAGGCGATAGGTGCGACTCTTGACGATGCAGCCGGAGAGGCCTTTGATAAGTTTGCAATTAAGGTGGGATTAGGTTTTCCTGGCGGTGCCAAAGTTGACACGGCAGCAAAGTCGGGGCATGTCGATGCTTTTAACTTTCCACGTGCACTAACGCAAAAAGGTAATCTCAATTTTAGTTTCTCTGGTCTAAAAACTTTTGCGCAAGATTTTCTTAACAAGATGCCCGAGAAAGAGCGCGACCTAAGGCTCAACGATTTATGCGCCAGTTTTCAAGAAGCCATTGTAGATCAACTAATTAACAAGCTCAAATTTGCGCAAGAAAAAACAAAATTGAAGCAAGTGATCATTAGTGGCGGAGTGAGTGCCAACTCGCGACTTCGCTTTAAGGCAAAGGAATGGGCCGATGCTGCGGGCTTATTGTTGGTGTTGCCCCCAATGCGTTATTGCACGGATAACGCTGCAATGATTGGTTATGTTGGAATGAGACGACTTGCCTTAGGTCTAGCCTCGCCGCAATCCTTGGGTCCTAGTGCCAGGTCTTTCGAGGGGGATTTTTGCTAAAGAATATTGCAGACATGAAGGCCCTAATGGCCGAAATTGAAACGAAACCAAAAAAATCTTTTGGCCAGAGTTATTTAATTAATGAGGCTGTCGTCGAAAAAATTATTAAAACCGTAGGTCTTTTGAATCCAGAGTTTTTAGTCGAAATTGGCCCGGGCTTAGGTTCTCTCACGCGCCCGCTCGGTGAGTTCAAGTGTCCCCTTATTTTGGTCGAGCTTGACCGCGATTTAGTAGGTTATTGGCGAAAGCAAAAGTTTAATGTGATCGATAACGACGCGCTCAAAGTGGATTGGTCAAAGGTATCCCAGGGTGCATTGATTACTCTGGTGAGTAACTTACCATTCGAAATTTCTTCAACCTTGTTGGTAGATCTATCGACGACAGTAACGCCGATTAAAGAAATGGTTTTAATGTTTCAAAAAGAAGTGGGACAGAGAATTCAGGCAAAAAAACGCACAAGTGATTATGGTCTGCTGAGTGTGATTTCTCAGTCGGCGTGGACGTCAGAAAAAATCTCAGATGCCAATCCGTCTTCTTTTTTTCCGCCCCCTCGAGTCGCAGGGCGGGTTTTGCTTTTTCGTAGAAAAGTTATTGCGGGTGTAGACGGAGCGCGATTTTTGAAGTTTGTTAAGGCAGCCTTTGCGCAGCGACGAAAGTACATGTGTAATAATTTAGCTGCTGTTGTCGCGGGGCGAGATTCCGCTGATAGAATACTATCGGGCATTGCATCTTTAGGGCACTCATCTAAGGTGCGGGCTGAGGAGTTAGATGCCCAAGAGTTTATTGAGCTATTTAAAAAACTTGATGGAGTAAGGGGTTAATTGCGTGGTGGGTGCAAAGGGATCGGCTCCAAAAGCTGCGGCTCCAAAGGGATCTGGCGAAAAACTTATCGCCATAAATAAAAAAGCTAAATTTGACTATAGCTTTTTGGATAGCTATGAGGCCGGTATTGCTTTGCGTGGCAGTGAGGTCAAATCACTTCGTGATGGTCAGGTTCAACTCAAAGACGCCTATGTTTCTTTTGTGGGTCATGAGGCCTTTTTGCAAAATGCCCATATTGCTGTTCACAAAGCAAGTAGTTACAACAACCATGAACCTGAGAGAAAAAGAAAGCTATTACTTAATCGGATTGAGCTAGATAAAATCCAAAGACAAGTTGAAGAAAAAAGTTTGACCTGTATTCCTTACCGAATTTATTTTAAAAAAGGTATGGTAAAGGTAGAGATCGTAATCGCAAAAGGAAAAAAACATGAAGACAAACGGGAAAGTATTAAAACCCGCGATATCAATCGCGAAATAGCTACAAGGATGAAAAGGGGAAGGTAAGGGCTATTGCGCGCGCGTAAAATGTTTATTTGAAATATTTGCTTTCGAAAAAAGGTGCCAGAGGTGATTGTTTTTTCCAATGACGTCGGTAACGTTGTATTGCTGATAACCATAGTCAATAATTTGCCGAACAAGTGATTCGGCACTTCCCCCTAGAGTGACAATTTCTCCAGGATGGATTTCTAGCAGAAGATTGGGCGCCTCGGCTTTCATTAGAATTTCCTTAGCACCTTGAATAACAAGCCACTCCGCGCCCTCAATATCTATTTTTATGAGGTCAGGTTGGCCAAACTTTCGAACTAAATTTGGTAAAGAGTCTGCATTTACAATATAGGTTTCAAGATTTTCTTGGGAAGTTCCAAATTTAAAAACTTTGCCCACGCCCCAGTTTCCTTCACGTCCTTCAAAAAAGGATAATTGCTTAGGGCTATCTGTGACGGCGAGTTGGTGAAGTGTGATTACTGAGGACAATCCATTTGCTTTTACATTTTCTGCCAGGTACTGGTGGACTCTTCGAGACGGCTCAAATGAGTGAACTTGAGCGCCAGCTTTAGCCGCCAAAATCGAGTAAATTCCCAAATTTGCCCCAATGTCGAAGATTTTTGTTCCCATCTGAATGAGTGATAAAAACGCAGCCTCTTGCAGGGGTTCATAGGTGCCATGATAAAAAAGGCGACGGCCGATTTCTTCGCCTGTGTTTACGTTAAATATGGCATCTCGGTAGTTTACTTTAGCGCGTGTAGCTCTGATGTTTTTAGGTAAGCGATTGAGAATTCGATTTCCCCACTTGAAGCTCACGTTATTAATAAACCAGCGAACCATCTGTGGGATTACGGGTGTGGCATTTAATGTTTTATTTGTCTCCATTCGTAAAATTGTTACATAGCTGCCAACAGAAGAAAAGCAGTTACCTAACAAGGGTGTAGGCGAAAAGCTAGCCAAAGGTTGGGGTTAAGTTGAATAAGCAAGCTTTTGCTTAATCGCCCAGAGTTAGCTAAAATTCAAAGACAGATTGTCGTAGCGAGGAGACAGATTGGTCGAACATAAAATAGTAGTAACCGGCGGTGCAGGATATATCGGTTCTCATCTTTGCAAGCACCTTTCAAAGCGGCAATCTGAGGTCACCGTTATTGATAATCTTGTTAACGGTCACAAAAGTGCGTGTAAGTGGGGCTCTCACTTAAAAATAGATATCAATAATCACTCCGAATTACTTGCCGCCTTTAAAAAAACCAATCCGTCAGTAGTTTTTCATTTTGCGGCTTTTACCAATGTAGGAGAATCGGCTAAAGAGCCTCAGAAATACTACGAAAACAATGTTTCCGGCACGCTAAGTCTTCTCGAAGCCATGAGAAAAACTAACTGTAAAAAAATAATTTTTTCGAGTAGCGCGGCCGTTTATGGAGTTCCAAATAAAGTGCCGATAACTGAAGATGAGGCAAAGTTGCCCATAAACACTTATGGTTTTACAAAGTTTGTCATGGAGCGAGCTATTGAAGACTATTCAAGTGCCTTTGGATTTCAAGGCGTTCATTTGCGTTACTTTAATGCTGCGGGCGCTGATCCAGAGGGGGAACTAGGAGAAAATCACAATCCTGAAACACATTTAATTCCCCTTATTTTTATGGCGCTAAGAGATGGAAAGCCGATAACTGTATTTGGTAAAGATTACGACACGGATGACGGAACATGCGTTCGAGATTATATTCATGTCTCTGACTTGGCCGAAGCTCACTATTTAGCATTAAATTATTTAGATAAGGGCGGTCGAACCACTGGAATTAATTTGGGTACAGGCAAGGGTAATTCTGTCTTGGAAGTTATAAAGTGCGTTGAGAAAGTTTCTGGTCAAAGAGTTTTAATTGAGTATGGATCGCGTCGGCCAGGAGACCCCCCGCGGCTAGTTGCTTCACCTGACAAGTCCAAATCCGTGCTTGGCTGGACTCCCAAGTATACAAATCTTGACGAAACTATAGGCCATGCGTGGCACTGGTTTCAGAAATCTAAATAGGATAACCGTTTGGACAGTCCGCTGATTCTCCACTTTATAGATGAACTCAAAATCGGCGGCGCCCAGACTCATTTAGTTTCGATGATCGAGCAGGCAAAAAAAAAATATTCTGGCAGGCATCACGTGGTTTCTCTTTTTGGCGGTGGTGGCATCGAAAACGAGTTAAAAAAACTTGGCATCGAGGTCACAGTTTTCAATTTTGAAAAGCGTGTATCAAAAAAAAAGTTTCTCTTTATTTTTCTAGAATTATTCAAATTAATAAAATCCCATAAGCCGTCACATGTGGAGGTTCATTTAAGCTGGAGTAGACTATTTGTCCTACCGATTGCCTGGTTGCTAAGAATCCCGAACAGATTTGCATTTGAGCACGGAGATATTTACTTAACTGGAATTTTTTGGAAGGTCACAAATTTTACTCTGCAGTTTTTTGCCAGCAAAATAATTTTATGCAGTTATAGTTTACAGAAATGGTATATTTCGACTCATAAAGTGTTTAAATTCAAAACTAAGGTGATGCATATTGGAATCAAAGCAGATCGATTTGCTAACGCCCTAGCCTTGGATCGCACGGCTTTGGGGGCTACGCCCCACACATTCTTGTTCTGTGCAGCGGGTAGCATGGGAAAAGGCGTAAATAAGCGGTTTGATATAATAATCGATGCGCTCGTAGAACTAAAAAATAAATTCAATCAAGAAGGTGTCCTTGTGATATGTGGTGATGGCCCATTACGTCCGGAGTTAGAAGCTCATGTAAAAGCCAATCAGATTGAATCGAGTGTTCGATTTCTGGGAATGCGCTCGGATGTCGAGCGTGTGATGGCAGCCTGCAATGCTTTCTGTCATGCGGCTCCATTCGAGCCCTTTGGTATGGTAATTGTCGAGGCCATGCTTTGCAGTTTACCTGTTATTGTGCCAAATGTTGGTGGGCCAGTTGAGATTGTCGAACCCGACAGGACGGGGTTTACCTATGAAGCTTTGGATAGTAAGGCCCTGGCTCAAAAAATGAGCCTCTTGATTACTGATCGTCAGTACGCAATTAGCTTGGGTCAAAAAGCTAAAGCTCAGGCTCTCAGTCGATTTGCTATTGAAGACTACGTAGATCATTTGTACTCGACTATGTATAGGATTGGGTTAAACTGGACGGATAATGAATCCAACAGACCGTAAAACTGTATTATTAGTAACGCCGTTTTTTGCGCCGCAAAGTCACGCTGCAGTTTTTAGAGTTCACAAATTGGCAAAATATTTATGTGAATATGGTTGGAAGCCAATAGTCTTAACGGTAGATCGAAATTATAACTACAATGAAGATCCGAATTTAATAGAAGAACTTCCCAAGGAAGTAGAAATTCATCGAGTAAAATACGTTGAGCCAAGTCTTAGAGGTTTGAGAATGTGGTTGGGAGGTAAAGATCGATCTTACCTTCAAATCAAGAAATCCGCGCGAACGCACCTTTCTATGGATAGTATCAAAAAGAAGGGAATAGTTGAAAAGATTTATCATTACTTGCTGGCTCACTGGTTATGGGTACCCGATCCGTATTGGACTTGGTGTCGTCCGGCCATTAGAAAGGGACTCGATTTAATTCGAAAAAATAATATTAGAGTAATTTACACCACTTGTTTACCTTATACCTGCAACGTTATAGGCAATGAACTAAAGCAAAAGAGCGATTGTGCTTGGGTGGCGGACTTTAGAGATCCTGCGACCTATTCACAAACAACATGCTCTCAAATTGACGAAGTGTTTATGCTTCAACGAGAGATTGAGCGGATGACTCATCGGAATGCCGATGTTGTAACAGGTCTGGCAGCCAGCTATCGAAATATCTTTTACGATTTGTATCGGTCAAATAAAACGGTTTTTATTCCTACCGGTGTCGACGAGAAATTATTTGAGTCCCAGGCCAGCGTAGAAGCTCTGGATTCGCCTTATATACTTTTTTGTGGAGAATATCTAAAGGAATATGGTGATCATTTTTTTAAAATTCTCAGTCAGGTGTTAGCAAGACCTGAAATTAAAAGTACCGGCTTAAAGTTTCTGATTGTTGGGCATGAGGAAATCAACAGATTATGGACTGAAGAGAGCATCGAAAAATTTAACTTAAATAATTCAGTGATGTTTAGGGACCATGTTTCCCAATCAGTTCTTTATCAGTATATAAAAGGCGCAAAAGCTGTTGTATTGATCCCGGGGAGGACTGCGTTTTGGTGGGCCAACTTTGCCAAAATGGTAGATTTTATTGGACTAAAAAAGTCCGTAATTGCAATGGTGCCAGACCCCAGCGAAGCTCGCTCTGAGCTTACAAAATGCGGCTTGGGAATATTTTTGGATGGAGATCAAAGCGCACAGATTGAAACTCTTGTTCGATTTTTTACGGTTGACCAAGACAAGTCGAAGATAAATGACAAAGAGTGCGAACGTTATTGGGCGTCAGCGATGACGAAATCATTTGTTGAGATCTTTGAAAAACTTGTTTGAACTTGGAGATCGGTCAATTGATTTACTTTTACTTAGATAAAAAAACATTCTCCGATTCCTTCCCCCAAAATCGCACTGATCTCTTTCCTAATTTTTTGAGCGGCGAATTTGCTTGGATTTTGCAGACTTACTTAGTGTTAAAAGTCAGAGATCAAAGCGTAATATTGACTTCAGTTATACCAAGTGAGGGCATAATATTCGCACATCGTGACCATTTACCGATTGATCTAGCGCCTTCATCAAGTCAATTGTTTGTTTGTGTACAGGCCGATAGGGATCGCCATCCACTTGCTCAAATACATCTAGTGCAGAATCCCAAAGAGAGCAAATTTGGTAGTGCATGGAACCAAAGATGGCTTTCTCCGCTCGGTCTAGATTACTTTGTGCGACATTGGCCACAACCAGGACTCGTGCCTAGAGATATTTCTCGTGATGATGTATTTCAAAACGTTGGTTATTTTGGAGTAAAAGAAAACAGTGACAGACATTTTGGACTGGAGGAGTGGAAAGTAGCATTACGTGGTCTCCAACTCAACTGGCTTGAAAGAAATTATCCTGGAGAGTGGAATGACTATTCCAAAATGGATTGTCTGATTGCCGTGAGATCATTCAGTAACAATGAACTCACACCCAAACCAGCAACAAAGCTGTATAATGCCTGGCATGCAGGCGTACCAGCAATCGTTGACACAAACTCTGCCTACCAGTTCGAAATGAAGTCAAAACTTGATTTTCTGGTTGCTAACGATCTTAACGCAGTAATTGCGCACCTTAAGTTTTTAAAAACACACCGAGATTTTTATCATCAAATGATAAAAAACGGAAAAGAAAGAGCGAAAGAAACTAGCGAAGAAAGCCTTGCATTGGCTTGGACAAACTTAATTAATACCCAGATAATACCATTTTTCAAAGTCTGGAAAAGCTCTGCTATATATCGCCAAACTTTTTTTTCGGGTCGAAAAATGTATCGAGATTTAAGTATTCTCAAAAGAAATCTTATGCAACCTTAGGCTGAAATAGCCGCACTAGACTCTAAATCTATGTGTTGGTCGGCAAGCTCTAAGAGTTCGAGTCGATGAGTAATGATGACAACAGTTAGACTACCTTTTAGTGATTTTAGGGTCTCCATAAATTTTGCTTGGCTTTCAACATCGAGATTTGATGTCGCTTCATCCAGGATAAGGGCCGCCGGTTTTCTTAGCAAAGCTCGCGCTAGACAGAGGCGTTGTCTTTGACCAATAGACAATCCATCACCATGGTCGCCAAGCAAATTATTCAAATTTTTCATACCATCAACTAGGAAATCGCAATGAGATCTGGATAGTGCACTGTTGATCTCCTCAGGCGTAGGTTTGGACTTTAATCCAAAAAGAAGATTATCAATAATTGTTCCAGAAAACAGATAGTTCTCGGAACTGACGTAGCCGAGGCGATTCTGAATCCAAGATTTTGAGTCTAAAACCTTACTATTCTTTGCACGGCCACCTTCAGAATAGGTGACAAAGACAGACCCCGCTTGTTGAGTTTCTTCGCCTACGAGTAAATTAATGAGCGTAGACTTTCCTCTTCCGGACTTGCCGGTAATAACAGTGATTTCACCAGGGTTTATCTGAGCGGAAAAGTTTTGAAATACCGTGTGCTGAGTATCTGAGTATTGAAAAGTAACATTGCTGACTTTCCATCCAAATGGCGATCGATCAACTGAACTATTAGTGTTCGACGGAGAGCTAATTAAAGTTTTAGTATCTTGGGAAAGAGGATCATGATTTAGCCACCATCCATAGAGCTGCCGCGCGGGTTTAAGGCGAAATGAAATGCTCGAGAATAGTCCCATAAAACTAGAAAAATTTTGGGAAAAGCGAAAAAATAGATATAAATAAGGAATGATTAACTCGGTTTCTAATAAATGAAATTTCTTAGCGGAAAGACAAATTATAACTAGAACTAAAATACCGATCACCTGGGGCAGAAAAGTATTTACCGCTTGAAACGTGACAAATTTAAGGTAGCTTCCTAAAAAGTCTTTGAGATTCTTGTTTGACGAATTACTAATATCTTTTTCTAATCCATAGATTCTCAAAAAAAAGACATTTTTAAAAATCAAAATAAGATTTTTATTTAGATTTTCCCAAAGGTTATTAATTTGGTCTCCGTGATGTTTAATGAGGTCTGTAGATTTTCTGAGAGGAAGTACAACGAGGCCCAGTCCTATTACTGCTCCGAGTGTTAGGATTGGCGAAAGCTTGAGGAGAACCAAAAAAAATGCCAACGATAGCAGTGTATTAGTGATTGCACCTTGAAGGTCCAATAACATTTCGCCCACCTTATTAGTTAGCTCACCGTAAAAGGATAGAAAACTGCCCTGCGAAATTCGCTTTCCACTTAACAGCCACTCCGTCAACTTTGCTCTAATGTGCGCTCTAAAGCTCTGGGTAATTGAACAGCTAAGGTAGAGTGTAATTCCTTGAGCGAGAGCTTTTATGAGCGAAACACCAGTTAGAGCAATAACAATGGTTGTGGTATTAAGTCCAAAAAATCCATTGGTTAATGTCATTGACCCAGGTGCAATCCCAGCACTGAATATTAAGGCCTGGAGAGTGAAAGGAAAAATAATCTCGCAGACCACCACGACCATAGTGAGAGCCAGAGCAAAAAGGTATGATTTCAGAACAGGGGGGGAAATAAACCCAGAGATTCTTTTAAATTTTTGAAGTAATGACTTCACTAAGATACTCGGCTGACTTGGTTCGTAACAGTTTTAGCAGTCTCATTTATCGCGGATTTCTGTAATTGAATTAAACGCTCATTTACTAATTCCGACCAAAGAATATGTGCCAATCGATCGCTGGGGTTAGGCTCAATCCGTTTTAGCTTTTCTAAATCAGCAATTGTCTTTTGCCTTAAGAGCAAATAGAAATAGTTATAGGTCGCAATCAAGTCTTGAAATTCATCGTTTTCTCTAACTTTTAATTGAGGCGAATTAAAGTCTCCTCTTGACGTTTTTTGCATGTGACTTTGTAGCACCAGCAGCGGTCCGACAATTCGCGAGGTCCACTTTAATCCGAAGTAAAAAAAGAAGAGGAGCGAGAATAAAAGGGTTAGCACTAATACTCTGACCAGCCAGGATTGCTCCATTTCGAGCGTTTGAATAAGCTCAGGAGCTTGATTGATGGCAAGCTCTGTAAAAATGCGGTAATTTTGATTTAGGAAATAATAGACCGGTATTCCTGCGACTAAAAGTGCGGCAAGGAGTGATCCCATTAAGTAAAGTGAATACTTAGACTGAAACTGCCTTTTCAAGTAAACACTTCGACGTTGATGGAAATGGCCAGACTCTCTTTTGGGTGGCAGCTTATGAATCCACATGACTATTATTTTATTAGACCTTGTCATTTTAATGAAGGAAATCTAAGCTAAATGAATGAAGATTGAGCTTAAGTCGCATGTCAAAATTTCGTCTATCTTGTGGGCCGGACTCGCTTTCGGGATAGGTGCCTGTGCTACCAGTCCCGGTACTAATGACTATGAAGGCAAAGATAACGAAGTTAGTTTATCTGAGGACCGCTCTAGACTGGATGAGCTTCGCAAAGATTTACCTAGCGAAATAAAAAAGGAAAACGACGAACTTGCTCTCTTGCTGAACTCATTGAATCCTAACACCAGTGAGAATATTCTTCCGTCATATGAGATCAGCAACAGATTTAATCGTATTATGCAAAAAAAAAGAAACGAATTTCAGCGCGGATTGAAGACCGAGCGTGATGAATTTACTCGTATTGAAAAAATCTCGCGAGAAAAGTTTTTGCAGGAACAAAAAAGTGATCGCGATGGATTTAATCGGTCAAAAAAAAGTTCTGACGAGCGTCGATATTTTAGCGAATTACAGTCTCAAAAGCGCGAGGCAACTTTTGCAGATAGTCGAGAAAAGCGAATGTCTTTTGAGGAACAAATGAGAACAAAACAAAAGGATTTTGAGTTCTCGGCTAGGTCTAAAACTTCCGAATTCAACCAGCTTTTAAAATCATATAACGACTATATTAAAGAACGTGCAAGAATGAAAAAAAAGGAGCAATTGATAAAACCGATGCCCTCAAATAGCCAGCCCTTAGAAGCTGAACCGCTCGGCAAATAGAGGTTGTTAAGCAGCTACTTTCTTTTTGCTCAACAGTCCTATGGACTCTAAACTTCCGCAACAGTTTACCCAAAAGGTTTCTTTAATTTTTAGGTCGTTGGCATTAAATTTAATTACCGGAAATGTAGCTTTAGTAAAGTGCTCGATAAATTGATCTTTGGTGGCACCTTTAACTATCTTTAAAAGAAGATTGATATGCACATCTGTTGTCTTTTCGTCTTTTAGCATCTTTCTCAGTGCTCCTTCAGGAGTATGCAACAGGAATTCGTAAACGCTTAATACTTGATCTGGACTGTACATGGTGACCTCCGACATTCGTATGGTCTAATCGGCTGGATTTTTCCAGGACTTAAGGCTCAAATCTATGTATCGTTTTGAGACGGTTTAAGGCCTTTTTTTTAAAACAAAAAGTGCCGCAGTGCCAGGAGTGTATCTGGGGGCTATACTCAGTCTTAACACGGACAGTATCTTGCCGGCAAAACGAGTAAGAGCTCTTTTCAGTTTTGCCTTCCTTCCCCATGATTGGTAGGGAAGGTCATATTCAGCTACCAAATCAAACTCAGCCAGATGAAACATCCATTTGTATTGCCATTCAGTAGGAGTTAACAAATGGTCGGAGCATCCATAGACGACGGTACCGTCATCAAATCCTTTAAAATCCCGTCCAACGGGACTCCAAATAAGTAAATAGCCATTTTGGGCTAAAACACGTCGCCACTCAAACAAAGCCACGAGTGGAGCGACACTGTGCTCAATGACATGGCCTGCATATACAACTTGAAAGGAGCCATCGCTTGAATTTATGTCGTGCATATCTGAATAAATAAGAGAAACACTATTCTTTTGGGCAGTTTGGATTTCATCTTTACTTAGGGTAACTCCTGTAGCCTCGGCGTTGAGTTCTTTTTTAACTAGTGCCACAAACTGCCCCGCTCCGCATCCAACATCTAAAAATGTCTTGTGTTCTCCCAGTAATTTTCCGTCGCGTATCACGGATATTATTTTTTGCTGAGCTGTTTTTACTGCGGGTCGGGCTGAAAAATCAGAGCAATCTTTTTGGGTTTTTGAGTAAATAGCATTTGAATGATCGGTGAAGCGACTCATTATTACCTCATCAAGAATGAACAATTAGTATCCTAGACCTAATACCATTTAAATATAAAGTGTTTCCCGTGTCGAGTAGAGAAATTTGTCTTTTTTTTAAAGCCCACATTGATTCTTAGAAGGTCTTTGACAGATTGCGATGGCTCGAGACAAAATTACGAATGTCTCCATTGAGGTTACTTTTTGTAGTTGATCATGCCTTTGGGATTTCAGGACCACACAGAAACGTCGTGGGCTCACTTAATGCTTTGAATCGCTTAAAAGATATTCAGATGACCTTGTTGGTTGGTCGAGTGGATCCCAATGAACCCTATATGAAAGAGAAAAAATTTAAACTAGTACTGGGATTTGAGCCTGCAAAGCCCATTAAATTTTTTTACAATCTACTTTTACTTTTTAAGCATGCTATTGGTGTCGATCTCATCTATGTGCCAGCGGGCTTAAAATCAGCGCTCCTAGCAGCTTTGGTAGCAAAAATCTTAAGAAAAAAAATTGTTGTCGGCCCGAATGTCACGAATCTTCCCATTCGCAACACAGATACTCCTGGGTGGATGGAAAAAAATATTCTTTTTGATCTTTGGCTTGAAGCCTCGGCCAGTCGCCGTAACCATGTCATTAATACATTGGGCGAAGGGTATAAAGAATTCGTTAAAACAATTTATCATGCAATTGATGGCGCTAAATTTTCTCCCGACAAGAAAAATCCTGAGTTATGGGCTCGTCTTGGACTGTCTAAAGATTCGGTAAAAATTCTTCACGTGGGTCGCGACAACGAGCCCCGAAAAGGAGTTTCCCAGCTTATTGATGCCATTGAGTTAATTAACAACACGGGCCAGCGGCAAAAAATAGACTTTATAATTGTTGGTAACATCAGAGAGGTCAATCGCACCAGATGCAATTCCTACTCGAACGTACATTTTTTAGGCTTTAAATCAGGAGATGAGCTAGCCGAAATCATTGCGAGTTCCGATGTTTCGATGATTCCATCATCGTGGGAAAATATGCCGTTCACCGTTCTTGAAGGAGTATCGTCAGGAGTTGCCGTCCTTGCATCATTTACTCCAAAGGGAGGCATTCCAGAGATTATTGATCATTTAAAATCAGGTTTTCTTACTCATATAGTGGGAGAGAATGGTCTTCATAAAAAAAATGCCGGTGAGATTATGGCCAAAGATATTCTATATCTTGTCGATCATCCGGAGGTTCGATCCCAACTTGGAGCTGGAGCCAGAGCCCGAGCATTAGAAAAATTCTCAGAGAATCGATTGGGTCAAGATCTTCAAAAAACCTTTTTAGAAGTTCTCAAGTCTTAGTTTACCATTTACCAGTATATTTGTTTTGCTGCGGTAGTTTTTTAGCGACTAAAACTAGGGTGTCGGCAACTAGAGGTGAGGCAGAAGACAATAGCCCTCGCATCCATTCTATCAGCTTAAAATTTGAACGTCTCGGAAGCACGTGCAGTTCTTCAATTTCGAAACCATGCCTTGAAACAATGTATCGTAAAGTCTGTCGCGAATAATAGCAGGTGTGTTCTGGATGACACATTTCTTTTCTAAAGAATATTGCACTTAACATCGCTGAAAGTGAGTAAGCGTTTGGAGTCGTAATTAGGAGTTTGCCGTCTGGTTTTAATGCCCTCCAACAGGAGTCCAAAAATAAACCGGCATTATAAATATGTTCAATTATTTCTCCCGCAACGACGACATCAAACTCTGCTGAAAAATCCATGGATTCTACGTTTTTGGCTTCAAAGCGATATTTGCCAATATCATTTATCCGACGAACGTTATCGTCGAGAATATCTACGCCTAAACAACTTGTTGCGTGAGTACAAATTATATCATGTAGCCACTCGCCACTGGCTGACTTTTGTTCAAAGGCCCAATGGTCAACGCCTCCACAATCTAAAACTCGCATGCCACTGACAATTCTTTTGACGACACTTTCACGATACATATCTAACTCCAGCCCAAGTAAATCGCGCTCCACTAGTTTACTTTAAACTCTTAGTATCAAGACCACGATTTTTATTAATTTTTGCAAACACTAGCTTTTAGTCGGGCAAACTGTCTCTGAAGGTAATATTTGACTTTAATTAGTTTCAGAAGGAGCCTGGCACCATGAGTCTCAAGAAAAGGCTTCTACGGGCCCAGGTCTATTGGCCGGCTATTTTTCTCAGTACCTTACCAATTCTATACGTTGTACGCTCTCGCCTGGTTGCCGCAATTCTTTTGATTCCTAAAGAATTTAAATATTATTTAGTCGCTCCGAGCGAAGACATATTTATCATCGGTATAGCATCGATTCTTTTTTATATTGTTTTCAAGCCTTGGTTGGCGCTACTTGTAACATTGCTGTTGGTTCTTCTAAATATCATTTCAGTTTTATTTTATATTAAAATGGAGAATCCGCTTACTTTGGATCTTATTTCTCAAGTTAGCAATGTCTTAGATTTGCGTACGTCTATTTCGGACCAATCAAGTGGCAGGTTGTTATGGTTACTGTTTGGATTGTTTGCAGGATACTTTACATTGATCGGTGGACTATCTTTAATTAAAGACAAATTGAAAGTGCTTTTCTATCCCCTTTGTTTGCTGATATTGGGAGTCGGAGTTGCGGCTGTTTCTGCAGATAAGAAATATCAAATTAGCACCTATAACTCCTTTTTTCAGGCCTTTCAAAGAATTGGTTCGGAGTATCCTACAAAATTAGAACAAGTGGAGCTCGAGCTAAAACACGTGCCCGCTCTACTTGAATACCAGGAGCATTTGCCAGTTTCGAGTAACCTTCCAAAAAAAAATGTCGTACTAATTATGTTGGAAACAGCCAGTTTTAATCTGGGTTTGGACGAAGAAGAGTTTTCAAAAATAATGCCTTTTTTTTCACAACTCACAAAATCTAAATTTAGCACGTTCTATAAAGAACATTTTACGCCGTGGCCATTTTCTTCGAAATCCTTGTATTCTGCTGTCTGCGGCTATCCTCCCATGCTTAGTAGTGTTATAGAGTTTCGGATTTTTCCGGACGGAAAGTGTCAGGGGTGGCTGGGACCAGTTTCAGCCAATGGTTATTCAACGGCCATTTTTTATTCAGGAGATCTTAAGTATGACAATATGGGAAAGTTCTTTAAGAGCCAGGGAGTAAATTTTATTTGGGACCGGACGAAGGCAAATGAAAAGATTTATGAGGGAAATTCTTGGGGTATAGACGATGAAGCCACTTACAATGCGTTCGCCGATTGGGCCCCGTCCCACCAACCATTTGCTTCTATTATAATTCCTATAAATTCTCACCATCCTTATTGGGTTCCGTCAGGGAGGGAAATTCAAAAAAATAGTAATCCCTATCTGAACGCATTTGCTTACCAAGACTTAGTATTAAAGAATTTTTTTGAAAGGCTTAAGTCTGATGGGCTCCTAAACAACACTGTAGTAATCGTAACAGGTGATCATGGCTTGCTGTTTCAAAAGTCCAGTCAAACTGGCCAGCTCACTAAAAGTACTTTTCATGTCCCGCTATTGGTATTCGACCAGAATAAGGATACAAGAGAACCGACGGTCGTGGATTTTCCGACCAGTCATATGGATCTCAGCGGAGCGATTTTAGAATTAACCAATTCCCCAGGAAAGTACCTGGTTGGTCATAATTTAAAAACTGAAAAACCCGTATTTTTATTTTATAGAACATTTGATTTTTTGGTGCAGATCCTTTCAAAAAAGGAGGGCCTCGTTCTTTATAATGTAGATCAAGGAAAATACCAATTCTCTCGTAAGTGGGGCGATCCGATGACGGATAAGTGCGAATTTGCCTCTTGCGAAAAATCTGAACAGTGGTTAACGAACTTCTATTGGACCGCACTTAAGAATGAACAGAAAAAGAATGATTAGATTTTTTCATCTAAGCATTGTGGTCCTCATTTTCTTGTGCGCCATTGCTGTTTTAAATTTTAACGCTTTTGTTTTTCCTCTTACTTTATTTGAGAGGCATGTGGGTTCTTGGGTAAGTTCTATGTTACACCCGAGTCAGTCTCCCGTGGGTTGTAATAGCCAAGTTGCCGCCCATCGTGGGTTTGCTAACATCAATATGTACCAAGACTCATCACGAACTGCCATTGAAGCCGCGATTCAAAGTAAAGTTAGGGCTATCGAGATTGACGTTAACATAGTCAGTAATAACATATATCTTATGCATGATAATTTCACACTTGAAGAAATTAATAACCCGAAATTAATTTTACTGCACCATCCTCAGATTTTGACTCTTCAGGAGTTTTTGAATTTATATTCCAGATCTTTTGACGTTATTATTGTCGACATCAAAGAGGTAAACGTTGCCAGGGAAGCAGCATTCGATCTTTTTAAGCAGCTTAGTTTTTTAGATGATAAAGAAAAATTCAACGTCATTGGGCTGTCGTGCCGTTTGATTCGTCAAATCGAGCGAGAGCTAAATATAAAATCCGGCTGTGAATCACAGGGCGTTATTGCGAACTGGGCACTCGGACTAAGTCTTTGGAGCACGAACTTTAGAACCACCAATGAGTTTCAAGTGTGGATTAATAAGATCCTCAAGCTAAAGACAATCATATGGACATTTGATACTGCTAGCGAAGCCAAAGACTATTGCCAATATAAACCAGATATCGTTTTAGTTGATTTTGTTTTCCGGTGAATAGGTATTTAGGTCTTTCTAATAGATTTATTTCTTAAATACGATGAGAATGTCGCTACTCAATGGCCCTATAAAAAACTCACTAAAGTGTTTTCTCGCTACTTTTGCTACAATAATAGAAAAATTTTTGAACGCTCTGTTAAAGGGAAATACCGTTTGGTTGAGATGTGAAATTCGCTCAATTTTAAATTTTGGAGAAAGTATTTTTACGATTTGCTTTTTAGTATATGAATATATAGCCATATTTTGTCCTAAAACACTGTTTTTTAAACCTAGTGGTCTAATAAAAAATCCCAACACGAATCTTGTGAAATAATCTATGCTCCCCCTATTCGTAAATGTTATTATTGCTTTTCCCTTCAGGCTTAGATGGCGCTCAACAAAACTAATAGTTTTCTGCAATTCATCAGGTGGCATATAGGTGGTAACACCCAAAAGAAAAATATAGTCATACTCTTTTAGGGGAAGCTTTAGATCATAACAATGCCCTACAAATCTTCTTTCTGCGGGAATTGAACTGTGTTCCAACATTCCTTCTGTAATGTCCGTGCCAAAATACTCAAACTCTTTTGTTTCTTTTTTAATAAAATCGTAAAGATTTCCTGGGCCAGCACCTATATCGAGAATCGATTTTCCTTCAAAATTCTCGTTTCTTGTAGCTTCGATCATTCTTCCGATAAAGAAATACTGAAAGAAGGGGTTGTTCTTATCGTACCTGGACTTATAATTTTTCGCGATTGAGTTATAAAACTCAACTACCTTTTCTTGTTGTTTTTTCATAAATTCCCATGCAATGAATTAATGTATATGCCTTCTCGAGAATTTTCTATCAAATTAAACGATTACAGGTGCAAAAAAATGTTAGTGAATATGTAAGTATTCTCTTATAGAATTATTAAGATAAATGGGTGAGCCACTTGTTAGCATTATTATTCCTTGTTACAACTCCAATTCAACGCTGCCGCGTGCTCTGGCTTCTGTTCACACTCAGACCTATAAAAACTGGGAATGCATAGTGATCGATGATGGTTCAATACATAAGGCTAGCGAAATCATGGGAGCATTTTCAGATTCACGGTTTAGGTATATTGAGTTGCCAAAAAACAGTGGCAGAGGATTTGTGCGACAGAGGGGACTAGAAGAGGCAAAGGGTAAGTACCTTTGCATGGTGGATTCTGATGATTGGATTTTACCTAGTAAAATCGAGTTCCAGATTAATCATCTAGAGCGAAGATCGGATTTGTCCCTAGTAGCGTGTTCCATGGCCATAGTAGGTAGCAATGACGAGCTCGTTGGACTCAGACATTTTACAAAGTCTAGATCACTAGATATCAGAGCCCCTCTTAAAGGCGTATGGCGTCTCCCAATCCCTCATGCCCCTTCTATGATCCGAATGGAAGTAGCGAAACGCTTTTCGTTTGATTCGACTTTACGAATTGTCGAGGACTTTGACTATCTTTTAAAAATATTACTAAAGCACCCTTTTGGTATTTCTCGGGACGTGGGGTATTGTTATACGGAGTTTGCGACTCTTAATTGGTGGAAACTCGTTAAGAGTAATTTGATGACAATTCTAATTCTCCGAAAGTATTATTCTACCTACCCAGTCAGCGCTCTGATTCATACGCTTCAATGTGTAGGTAAATCTATCATTCATACATTGCTTTTTATTACTGGATTAAATCGTTTGCTGATTAGGTACCGAACGGCTATTTGATTTTTATTTGCAGTTTGCCCCAGCCGCGGACCAGGTGTGGGGAGTTGACGAATAAGGATCCATTGCTGGATTGGAGTTGCGAGTTATGGGGATTAGCCCAGTACCGTCTATATTGGCTAGCCAAAGATTGTAAGAAGCCTCCGGAGCGCCATTCCATACACCCGACAGATTAGTGTTAGAGAAAAAAGAAATCCGCTTACCATCTGGCGAAATTTCTGGTGGTAAACTGTGGTGACCGGCCTTTGTATTTTTTGTTATTGGAACCTTGTTGCTGCCGTCAGAGTCCATCATCCAGATATTAGTAAGAGCCATAGCTTTGTCGGACCCATCGAGCGCCATATCGGACCGAAAAACAATCTTTTTTCCGTCTGGCGTAACAGAAACACTGTAAACCGCAGTATTTATGAGTGCAGTAAGATTCTTTAGGCCCGTGCCATCAGTGTTAATTGTCCAAACATTAAGTTTCTGAGATTTAGGCCCGTTCCATTTACCTGTAAGCGAAGTGCCAGAAATAAAAACCAGTTTCTTACCGTCAGGAAAAAAACTGGAGCCGCGAGTTTCTAGACCCACTATAGCGTTTCTTGTGAGTGGCTTTTTTTCGTTGGTTTCAGTGTTAAGGATCCAAAGGTTTAAGGGACCTGCGGCCTTGCCGTCCGGTATGCCGGTGAGGTCACCTCGGGATAAAAACGCGATTTTGTCCCCTTGTGGAGACATTTTGTCAAAATGTGAATCGTAGTCATCTTTTGTGTTTTGGGTTATGGCGATTGGGTTCTTTCCTGGTTCATCTAACATGAATAGGTTTGGTGAAAGCGAAGGCGTTCCGTCCCACTCTCCGCTGACATCCATGAACGAATCAAAAAATATTTTTGATTTACTGTCAAAGCGAGCGCCACTGTATGAATCTAAACCTTTTGCCTTGGAGTTTTGAGTCAAAAGGGTAAAGTCTTGGTCGTATCTTCTATCTATCATCCAAATATTTGCTGACAGTGATAAATCATCGGTATCGTTACCCATAAGGTTAGCCATAGTGTAGAAAAAGAGATATCTTCCGTTGATAGAGCCACGCGGAATACGACTTGTCTGCCCTCGTGTAAATGTTGTTACAGGTTTTAATATATTACCATCGCTGGTTATGCTCCAGATATTCCAAGTTGCATTGGGCGAGGGAACATTAAAAGTTCCGTTTAAACTTAACTGAGAAGCAAAGAATATCTGCTCGGGTGCAGGTGTACAGTTGTCGACATCAAATGTGCGACTTGGGCCCGCAATGATTTCTGCTTTTTTACCCATTATGGTAATTCCAACTGTGCCAACACCTTTGCATGAGGTTAAAGTAATGGTTGTGGACTTAGTGCCGCTACCAGAGAGTTCTTGTGCGCAAGCTGCAGTGCCCGTCAGGTTTTGTACTACATCGGCGATTTCGAGATTTACTTCTTTAGAGTTATGATGGGCTAGAGTGTAAGTTACGGTACTTGACTCATCGGCAATTAATAGCGAAGGACCACTTAACACCAAAACTGAATTTTGATTTTCAGAGCTATTGTCTGATGTTTCTTGGCTGTCTTTCTTACATGATGTGGTCAGAAGCGCGATAATGGAAACAAGTATCCAAATTCTCAATATTAGACGTCCTTTGTTTGTGAGCTCGATTACATTATATCGGCTCAAAAACACCTGGGCTTAAGTCTAGGGACTTAATCTATTAGTCTAGGGAAAATAGTGAGAGGTTTTTAGTGTCTCAAGTTGAGATTTTTATCGCCAACATTGGGCCCACGCTTTACATTTGTCCTAATAGTAAACTCGTCTCTTCGGAAGACACTTTGCGCCTTTTTTAAGGTAATTCCAGTCATGTCGCCAGGATTCATGCTGCCGATTTTAAGGTCGCCAATAGCAACACGTTTAAGCTTTAAAACGTCAAAACCAACTTTTTCGAACATCTTCCTGACTTGGCGATTTTTGCCCTCAGTAATGACAATTTTGTACCAAGGCTTTTCTTTGCCACCATAAATAATCTTTTCAACATTAGCGGCTTTAACTCTGCCACCGGGAATCGTCACGCCACGGAGCAATTTCTCGAGGTGATTGGCTTCGGGTTCCTTGTCGAGTTTTACCAAATAAGTTCGTGGAATCTCAGCCTTTGGATGCGCCACACTCTGGGCGTATTCACCGTCATTTGTAAGAATCAATAAACCTTCGCTAGCCCAGTCAAGCCGGCCGATAGGAAACACCCTCAGATCAATCTTTTTTTGATTGAGATAGTCACTAATCGTTGGACGGCCTTCAGGATCACTCAAAGTCGTTAAGACATATTTAGGCTTATAAAACATTATGTAAACTTTTAGATCTTCCATTTCTATTGGTTTACCTTGAATAGCAACGTTGTCTTTTTTAGGGAGAACTTGGGTACCCAATTCGTAAACTTTTTTGCCGTTAACAGTAACGTACCCGGATTCAATCATGCGGTCGGCCTTGCGGCGGCTAGTAACACCACAAGAGGAAATATATTTATTTAGTCTCATTCTATTACCTACTATTACCTATACATTTACCTAAAGAACAGGGGTCTGATTACTGATTAGCTCATCTATCAGAGGAGGCGGGGTTTTGTCACTAGGATATTCAGATTTTGGGTCTATATAATACTGTTCCAGGCGTTTAATTGCTGGCCAGACACGGGTATTTACTAAGGGAATGCCGGTCATCATTTCATACTTTTGAAATGAATAATCCCTCATTAGCGATCCATGAGCGAGGGGAGCCGGTCCTGAAATTGTAAAACGTGCAATTAGGGAGTTTGTAAGCCCAATTTGTTGAAGGCAGTCCCGCTTTAATTCGAGCTTAGGGTCGTAATCTAGGTGGAGATCGTCATTCAACGGCTTGAGTAAGCCTTCATAAATATAAAATAGATTTTCAATCGGATTAACCCTCAATCCTTGATCTCCCAAGCGATGTAAAACTAAGGTCAGATTTGGATCACAGACAATTATCGATAGTTCGCCATCGGCTGACTTACCAGTCTCTAAAAAATGGTTTTCTAGTATTTTTAAGGACTGTTTTTCGCCCTCAAGTTTTACCAACTGAAAGTCTTCACAGGGCGCAATTTTCTTAAGATTAAGCAATAATTGTTTGCCCTGTGATCTTATTCGAGTGTTAAAGCTGTCGGTTATAAAAAATATTTCGTGAGACAACTCTTTCTTTCGTTCTTGCCAATATTGATAAGAGAGAGAACGACGAATGAATCGATTAATTATTTCTTCGTTTAACTCTGAAGCGCCATCAAAAAAATTTCGCAAGAAATTAAACAACGAAAGTCGCGCTGCATTAGTCTGCGGATCGAGGCTAAATAGAAACTGAGTAAAATGATGAATTGTTGCCATTTGATAGACAATATAAACGATTGGTTTTAGTGTCTAGCGAAAAGGTACTTCTTCAAGGAGAGAATTAAAAATGAGCCGAGAATTAAATCCTGATATTTTTTTCAAAAAACCAATACATGAGCCATTTGGCAAATTTACTGATGAAACAGATCTTTTGAGGAGGGTAAATAGTTTCGAATCATGTATTGAGGGTGTGGCCACTCGAGTTCAGAGTTTAGAGGCCAAATTGGAACAATTAAGCAAAACTTTGACAGCAAAGGTAGACCGTGTACCGCCAATTATTTCTCATATGCAAGCTTTAGTGCATTCCACACAATCAGAGGTGGCAGAAAAAATGGCCCTTGTGCAATCTAGGCTATGTGAAAGAAGAATATCAGAGACGAGGGTAGAGGCTAATCTTGATTCGACGAGAAATACGGTAGCAAGTTTAGAAACTAGGTTGCAACATATGCAACGGTCTCTTGTCGAAGTAGATAGAATGATGAAAAGATTTACAGCAGAGTTAAATTTGGTCCGTTTGTCTAGACAATAGTCTGGACGCTTGCCAGCTCGATAATTGACCAAGATTGGTCTTCAGTGCCATACTTCTAAGTATGAAAACAAAAACTATTTTTTTATTAGTGTCGTTATTTTTTGCCTCTTTTAACGCAAATGCCTTTGTAGTGGATGTGAACGGTCTGTATTTTACCGACAAGCTCGCACAGACGGCCGATATGACCAGCAGCAAGATGATGGCCGATGCCTCAATTGGACTTGGATTAGTTCAAGATGAATGGTTTTTGATTGGTCTGTCTTTCTTGTCTGGCAATTTTACTGACGAAGCTGGTGGCGTAACGACTAAATGGACAAGTAACGACCTTGGACTAAGGCTTTTCGTTTTTCTAGACAGAATTAAAAACTGGGGGCTAGGGGTAGATTACAATGTAGACGCCCGCGGCAAACTTGTGGTGGGAACTAACACGGAATATTGGCGCGGCTCCAGCTATAAAATTGATTTTGGTTACACGCCCCTTTTGTTTCACAAAGTCTATTTTGGTGTGCGTGTGAATTACTATGTGTCGAACTACGATCAAAGTTCAACAGACAACGTTACTTTTGTTGCTGAAAAGAACACACGCTCAATGCTCTATCCTTCCCTATACTTGGGCCTTAGGTATTAGAGGATTAGTAGGACAGGTTCATGAAGTATAGATCAGATATTGATGGTCTGAGGGCCGTTGCTGTACTTCCCGTACTTTTTTTTCACGCTAACTTTTCTTTATTTTCCGGCGGATTTGTTGGCGTGGACGTGTTCTTTGTTATTTCAGGATTCCTGATTACTTCAATTATATTTAACGAGCAAGAATCCGGGCATTTCTCAATCCGTTCCTTTTACGAACGGCGAATTCGTCGAATACTGCCCATTTTTCTCTTGGTCACGTTTGCTACATTCGCCGCCTCCTACTTTATTTTTCTGCCATCAAGTTTTAAATTCCTAGGTCAAACAATGGTGGCTTCAGCATTTTTTGGGTCAAATATTTTATTTTGGAAAAAGACAGATTATTTCGCAAATCTTGCTGAAGATAATCCACTCCTTCATACATGGTCACTTTCAGTGGAGGAGCAATTTTATGTTTTCTTTCCGATCGCTTTGCTCTTAATTCGCAAGTTTGTTGGTCGTTATGTTTCTCATTCTTTAGTACTCCTTACCCTATGCTCGTTTGCATTGAGCATTTATCTCGTGAATCGAGATCCTGTAAGTGCATTTTATCTGGCGCCAAATAGAGCCTGGGAGATATTATTGGGGTCGTTGTTGGCTGTCGGAAGACTCCCTCAAATAAAGGGCATGTCCAGAGATTTCTTGTCTGTTTTAGGTATTGGATTATTGTCGTTAAGTATATTTAGCTATGACGCGGAAACTCCTTTTCCAGGCCTGGCTGCGCTGGCGCCTTGTCTTGGCACAGCGCTAATAATTTACTGTGGTTCCGGCGGACTAACGACAACAGTAAATAAATTATTAGGTTTTAGGCCGCTTGTGTACATCGGAAAAATTTCCTATTCCCTCTACCTCTGGCACTGGCCGGTACTAATACTCGCACGGTACTGGAATATTTATGAGTTGACGAAGAATGAAACGATCCTACTACTACTGTTTTCGGCATTACTGTCTGTGACGACGTACACATTTCTTGAACAACCTGTAAGAAGGCGACTTTTATTAAAAACCCAAAGCCATGTCTTTCTTTTTGCGGGTGGACTAAGCCTGGCCTCAGTTTTAGTGGGACTGTTTCTTCATTTTTCTAATGGCTGGCCCGAAAGGTTTTCTCATTTGCCTCAGCAGGTAGTGGCGCCGGATCCAAACACTCAGTGGCGTTACCCCAAAGATTGCGGGAACTACCAAACGGAAATAGACGCCAACAAAACATTGTCAATATGTAAATTAGGAAGCGAGGATAAAAAAGCGGTGCTTTTTTGGGGTGACTCGCACGCCGAACAAATTTACCCGGCCGTTGAACAAGTCGCTCAAACTAATAGGGAGGTAAAATTTCTCTTTGCAACTTCCCCAGGGTGTCCTCCAACTGTTAGTATGAATAGAAAAAAGAAAGGATTTTATTGTAATAATTTTGGTTCTGAAGTTCTAAAATTAGCTTTGGCAAGCGACATTAAAACCGTAAATCTGATTATGTCCTCCTTCTATTTTATAGATTCAAAAAGTGATGTTCACCTTTGTAAAATCCAGTTAAATGGAGAATGCACAAATTTTGCGGATCAGTCAGCCGCACTTGCGTTTTATATTAATTCGTTGAAAGACTTGGTGAATAAACTTAAGTCCGAAGGAAAACGTGTTAATTTATTTTTGCCTTTTCCTGTCTATGAGGTTGGTGTTTCGAAAATTTTAATAAAGAACCTAATTTATGGGAAGGAAATTGACTACGACCGGCTTAAGGAGATTTCTAGCAAGCCACTGAGAGAGGCACTTATTAATCTCAGTAAAGAAACTGGTGTAGATATTATTGATCCACGTAAAGCGCTTTGCTCAGATAATAAATGTAAAATTGGAATAAATGGAATTACTTATTACAAGGATCCTGGGCACTTAAATATTTTGGGTTCATCAGAGCTGCTAGAAGTACTTAAGTATGCTCTATAAACTAACTAGTAATTCTAAATTCAATGTCGGGATTCTGCTTTTGAAGCCAGCGTAAGTCCCACTCTTCGTTGAACAGTAGGACTGGATTCTCTTGGACGTCGTGGTAAATTTTTACGTTACCGTTAATACTACCCGTGACAGCCTTGCCTAAGGTATCTTTTGGCCAACGGGCTAATTGATAAGGCAATCGCTCAAACTGAACCGCCAACCCATATTCGTCCTTTAATCGATATAATAAAACGTCAAACTGCAGCAGCCCCACTACGCCTAGTACGGGATCTTGCTTCCCGACAAGGGGGTCATAAAAAAACTGTATGGCGCCTTCGTCAACTAATTGCTGTAGGCCTTTTTCTAGTTGTTTTCTTTTAAGTGCATCCTTTACTAAGACTCTACCAAAATGCTCTGGAGAAAACCGGGGAATATCCTGGAAAGGTGAAATTTTTCCCGTCGAAAGTGTATCGCCAATTTGAAGATTACCAGAGTCATTGATTCCGATTATGTCTCCCGCATAGGCCAAATCAACGGTTTCTCGCTCCTGTGCCAAAAACTGATTGGCGTAGGATAAACGAAGTTCCTTTTGGCTACGCAGATTTGTAACCTTCATGCCGCGCTCAAATTGGCCCGAGCACACACGTATAAAAGAAACGCGATCCCGGTGCCTACGGTCCATATTGGCTTGAATTTTAAAAACAAAACCTGAAAAATGCTCGTCGGCTGGCAAAACAATATGGGTCAAGGTTTCGCGAGGCTGAGGGGGAGGAGAGTATTTTGTAAATAGAGATAAAAACAAATCTACACCCCAATTATTTTTAGCACTTCCAAAAGTCATGGGGCTGAGCTTGCCACTTAAAAAAAGATTCTGATCAAACTCTCCGGTGATTCCTTGTAATAGGGTGAGTTCTTCGACAAAGGTCTCAAAGAGTTCAGTGCCAACAAGTTTTTCAATTTTTTTATCGTCATAGTCAGTCACTGAAACAATCTTGGGTTCGACCTTACCTTTTTCATAAAGGTATATTTTTTTGCTGAGGCGGTGGTAAAGACCTCTAAATAGCCCCCCCATGCCGATCGGCCACATGATAGGGTAACACGCCATTTGTAGAGTATTTTCCACATCATCAATTAACTCCAACGGATTCTTACCTTCGCGATCCATTTTATTAGCAAAAGTAAAAATCGGCATTTTGCGCATTCGACAGACTTCATAAAGTTTTCTTGTTTGAGCCTCCACTCCCTTTGCGGCATCAATCAACATTGTAGCGCAGTCAGCGGCAATCAATGTTCGATAGGTGTCTTCTCCGAAGTCTTTGTGGCCGGGAGTATCGAGCAAGTTAAATCTCAAACCTTCATAGTCAAACTGCATAACACTAGACGTAATCGACACGCCTCTCTCTTGCTCCATTTTCATCCAGTCAGAAGTTGCTGCCTTTGTGCCAGCCTTACCACGAACTTCGCCGACCACATTAATGGCGCCGCAATTATACAGAATTTTTTCAGTAATTGTAGTTTTGCCGGCATCGGGGTGAGAGATAATAGCAAAGGTACGTCGTTTTGAGATTTCGGTTTCAAACTTAGTCATTATGTGAGCTAAGACTAATGATTTATTGCATATCGGTCAATGATTAGCTGGCGCGTGGAAGCTGGGTAATTTCAACGGCTCCCGAAGCCTCAATTGTGGCTAACTTATGGAAAGCCTCGGCATCCTTTGAGTCAGAGTAGAAGTTAAGTCCTGATGGAGTTTTATCACCGGTCTTAATAAGCTTGTAATTTGATAGCAGATCATGAAAGGCGAGTGCAATGGCGGCTTCATTTTTCTTTTGACCCAATCCTTTTTTCGCTAATGCTACAATGGTGTAAGAACCAACTAGTTTAAAGTTTCCGTCAGGAAACAGCGCAGTTAAAAATACCGCAAAAGAATTCACAAAGTTATCCACCGAAAGTAGGCCCCTTTGTTGGATTTCCTTGTAGTAAGGAAGGAGATCAAAACTTACGCCAAAAAAATTTCTGGGGTCAAAATAGAGTTTATTGGTAAATTCGATATATTTGTGCATAAGAGTTCGACTGTAGACAGAGACCTGTTTGGCGAGTCTAAAATAAGTGTAATAAACTGCACCCAATACTCCAAGTAGACCCATGGTTGATATCACCGTTGCCGATAATATCAGATGGGTCTCACTAAGTTCAGAAATAAACCAAGCCGTAAAACAGCTGTATATAATTGCCACACCTATAACTATCAGAGATCTCGAAACGGAAAACCCTAATTTTTGTAGTTTGTGATGTAGGTGCTCGTGGTCACCTTTAAAAATTGATGTTCCCGAGCGCAATCTTCTAAAAATCGCAAGGCAGGCATCGATTTCAGGAAAGGCAAATAAGAATAGTGGAATAAGCACGTAGGCCTTACTGGCCATGGGAGGCACGAGATGCGCGGCCAAAGCGCTAGTAGCGAATCCCAAGAATGTGCTGCCACTATCACCCAAATAGATTTTAGCAGGTGGCAGGTTATAAAGAGCAAACCCAAAACAAGCGCCAGCTAAAGCCATAGCCGCGTAGGAGGACTCAGTATTTTTTGTAAGTAAAACTAAAGTAATTAATATCATGGTAGAAGTCAGACTTGCTTCTCCATCCATTCCGTCAATAAAATTAAAGGCATTAATTATTCCGACCATCCAAAAACCGGTCAAGATAAACGCCAAAGTTCTCGCCATGCCCAGTTTCTCGAGCATTAAGCCGTCATCGGGGGTGAATCCCAACCATAGAGTTACAGCAATAATTTGCGCGATAAATTTTGGCTGCGAGGGAAGTTCCCAAATGTCGTCAATGATGCCCGTAATTACTATGGGTAAACCACATAATAAAAGTTTGCCGGCAAAGGAGGCATCGATGGAGAGAGCCGCCACTATAAAGGCAATAAATATGCTTAAGCCTCCAAGAAGTGGAGTTCTGATGTCGTTTTTTCTGCGAAAATCTATTTTTGATAATATTTTAAATTTTCTACACAAATAAATAATGAGTGGCACGACCAGTGCGCTAGTGGCGGTGGCGACAACAAACGAAATTACATATTTAGAAACAGGTAGCCCCAGCATAGTGTCCCTTTATTATACAACTTACTTATCGACCAATTGGGATTGTTTCTAGAGTGAGTATCTTGGTCTAGCTCGACTTTTGTGCCTTTGGTGTTGAAAGATACCAGGCAAAACATTCTTTTAATCCCTCACCAATTTTTACTTTAGGTTCATAGCCCAGAAACTGTTTCGCGTTAGAAATGTCAGCCAAGGAATGCTTTACGTCGCCTGCTCGAAAATCTTGGTAAGTGGCCTTGGCATTTTTAACGTTAGGATTAATTGAAACTAACAAGTCTTTTAGAATTCTATATAATTCATTTAAAGTTGTTCGATCGCCACAGGCGATATTAAAAATCTTGGGAGCATTTGTTTTAGTTTGACCTGCGGCAGCCAAAATATTTGCCTGCACTACATTTTTTACGTAACAAAAGTCGCGACTAGTTTCGCCATCACCATTAATTAGTACGGTTTGTTCTCCCGCCAAAGCATCAATCCACTTGGGTATCACTGCTGCGTAAGGCCCATTTGGTGACTGTCTCGCACCAAAAACATTAAAGTACCTTAACCCAATTGCACGAAAACCATAATTTAGATTAAAAACGTCTGCATATTGCTCATCTATTTTTTTGCTTACGGCATAGGGAGAGAGGCAGTTTCCGATGCGCTCTTCCACTTTAGGTAGCTCTGGGTGATCGCCGTATACGGCACTGGATGAGGCATAAACAAAACCCTTAACTCTCACATTTTTTGCAAACTCAATGACATTAAGAAATCCAGTTACATTGTGATGATTTGTCGCAATCGGATTTTCAATAGATCTAGGAACAGATCCCAGCGCGGCCTGATGAAGGACAAATTCAGGTCTTAAAGCAAAGACCTTTTTGCAGTCTTCTATGGAGGTAATGTCGCCTTTGAAAAAACTAAAATTTTTCCATTGTTTGGCAGAAACCAATGATTTAACTTCGTCTAAATTGGATTCAAATCCTGTTATAAAGTTGTCTAGCCCGATTACTTTTTGATTTAATTTTAATAGTTCCTCGAGTAGATGAGAACCGATAAATCCGGCAACGCCGGTGACTAGCCAAAGACGTGGTGAATCCTCGAGGTTTTTGCAAACGCTCGAAAAATTTTCATTATTCATTAACTTGCCTTTTTATTATGGTAGCCGTAGCCATAGCCGTATCCATAGTTAAACCCGCTATCAACAAGATTTAACACTCCTACCATCGGGTGTTTCTTGCCGGCCTGAAGTCCTTCGATTGCCAGTTGGACATCTTCTCTAAAAGTAATTTCGTAAGCAGTGACCATTAGGATAACATCCACTTGAGGCGCTATGAGCGCAGGGTCACAGGCGGCGAGCACTGGGGGCGAGTCAATAAAGATATATTCGTAATTGGCCTTTTGCGCCTCAATAAAATCTCTTAGAGACTGGGACTCCAACACTTCGGTAGGGTTTTCGATTCCGGGATTACAAACCAGGACGTCAAAATATTTAGTTACAGATATAATATAGTCTTCAAATTTAGTTTTTGTTTTTACCGCAGTCTCAATTCCCTTTGCACGATTAAATTCTTTTAGTACTGTGTTTACCGATGAATTCCTGAGATCTAGATCTATTAATAGTGTTTTTACTTCGCCTTTGCCAAGGGACGCAGCCAGGTTAGTTGAGATGAAAGTTTTCCCATTGGCCTCGGTGGGGCTAGTTACTAAAACCACCTTGCCATTTTTGTTATCTGGAAAGGTCGTAGACATAAATGAACTTAGACGTAGTCTCATGTATCTAAAAATGTCTGCCCCTTGCGAATTGGGCTTGTCCATGACAATGAGCTCGCTGGGTTTTTTTAGATGATTCATGCCAAGAGTTTTTTGCAACTTACCAATGTGGGGCATTAATTTGTTCAACTGTTGGGATACAGCTTTCGGTGCTATCCTATCAATCCTTCTAAATACAGAGGGTGCGACTTTTCCGAATCGACTGAACATATTATCAATATTTCTATTTATGACTCGGTCAAGACTCTTGCCAAGGAACGAAGTCACAGGGGCGGCTAGGCCTGGCACAATCGGAACTTCTCCGATAACAGTAATTCCTTCATTTTGCAGTTCTTTAAAGCTTCGGACTGTGTGAATGAAAGTGTTCTTGAGCACCAACAGAGCTAATGCAAAGAGCAGGCCTGCAAGCGCAGCCACAATAAAACGAATTTTTGCTGATAATCCAATAGGCGTGGTGGACGGTAGGGCTGTTGATATTTTTTGTAAATCATTTGTGATACCAGCTTCCATTATCTCGACTTCTTGAAGTTTTTGTTGGAGGCCAAGATAGAGGTCGCTGCCGATTTGAATCTGTCGCTGTAAATCTTCAAACTTTCGTAAAA
>ENA-ORBV01001062-ORBV01001062.1-microbial-mat-metagenome-genome-assembly--contig:-NODE-1062-length-62625-cov-7.251247_pt1 | contig 62625 bp, 51 predicted proteins | sample MGYA00237777_ERZ505514 | MGnify/ENA primary metagenome ERZ505514 (study PRJEB26160, sample SAMN06269048) | microbial mat metagenome | isolation source: Oligotrophic lake microbial mat | place...
CGCCATTTAAAGAGGTACGTGAGCTGGGTTTAAAACGTCGTGAGACAGTTTGGTCCCTATCTTCCGTGGGCGCTGCAAGATTGAGAGAGCCTGCTCCTAGTACGAGAGGACCGGAGTGGACGCACCTCTGGTGTATCGGTTGTCACGCCAGTGGCATTGCCGAGTAGCTAAGTGCGGAAGAGATAACCGCTGAAAGCATCTAAGCGGGAAACTCGTCTCAAGATGAGTCTTGCCGGGGCCTTGAGCCCCCTGAAGAGTCGTTCGAGACCAGGACGTTGATAGGCTGGGTGTGGAAGCGCAGTAATGCGTTAAGCTGACCAGTACTAATTGCTCGTGAGGCTTGACCCTATAACTTTGACGATCAGCAGCCGCCAGGCGCTGTGGTTCGAGTTTCAGTTATGCCAAGGTACGCAATCAAACTGATTTAGACTCTATGAATTGGCCGCGGCGTCTGAATGACGACGTGGCGACAAGTCAAGCCTGATGACCATAGCAAGGTGGTCCCACTCCTTCCCATCCCGAACAGGACAGTGAAACGCCTTTGCGCCGATGATAGTGCGGGTTCCCGTGTGAAAGTAGGACATTGTCAGGCTATTTAAAAGAGATGGGCCCAGTTCAATTGAACTGGGCCCATTTTCCGTTGTGCGAGTCAACTTGCCCGCACTGGCTCTCCCCGCAGCTAAGCGGCCGGTAATGCAAATCACTCAGGCGGAGCGCAACTCACGCCGCAAAATCTTGCCCACGTTGCTCTTGGGCAGTTCATCCCGAAACTCGATGTACTTGGGGCGTTTGTAGGCGGTGAAGTTGTCGCGGCAATAGCTGCTGACGTCGTCCTCGGACAAGGTGCTGTCGTTCTTGACCACGAACAGCTTCACGGCTTCGCCTGACTTCTCGTCTGGAATGCCGATCGCTGCGCATTCCAGAACGCCGGGGTGCAGGCTGACCACTTGTTCGATCTCGTTCGGGTATACATTGAATCCCGAAACCAGGATCATGTCCTTCTTGCGATCGACGATGCGGATAAAACCCTGCTCATCCATGACGCCGATATCGCCAGACTTGAAGTAGCCATCGGCGGTCATGACGTTCGCCGTTTCGTCGGGCCGCTTCCAATAGCCCGACATCACCTGTGGCCCGCGGATGCAGATCTCGCCCGATTCACCGGCAGCCACGTTGTTGCCATCGTCATCACGGATGGCGATTTCAGTGCTGGGCACTGGAAGGCCGATGGTGCCGCTGAACTCGTGCACGTCCAAGCGGTTGCTGGTGGCCACGGGGGACGTTTCCGACAGGCCATAACCTTCGACCACCGGGCATCCGGTGACTTTGAGCCACTTTTCTGCCGTGGCCCGCTGAACCGCCATGCCGCCACCGTTGGAGACCACGAGCCCGGAAAAGTCCAGCCGTGCAAAATCGGGGTCGTTGGCCAAGGCGTTGAAGAGTGTGTTGACCGCCGGGAACATGTTGACCCGGTGTTTGGACAGCGTGCGCACCAGGCCGGGAATGTCGCGCGGGTTGGGGATCAAGAGATTCATCGCCCCGAAATGCGCGCCCATCAGCGCGCAGATGGTCAAGGCAAAGATGTGATAGAGCGGCAGCGCACAAACCACGGTGAGTTGCTGGTCGCCCACCTTGTCGAGCATGGGTTTGAACCAGGCCTCGCACTGCATGATGTTGGCCACCACGTTGCGATGCAGCAGCGTCGCGCCCTTGGACACACCGGTGGTGCCGCCCGTGTACTGCAAAAAGGCGACGTCATCGGGCGAGACGTCGACATGCCGCAGGGGCGAGCGAGAGCCGGCGGCCAGCGCATCCGCAAAACGCGTTACGGTGCGGCCGCTGTCCAGCGGCAGCCGAAATTCCGGCACCATCTTGCGGACGTGCCTCACAGCAAAGTCGACCAGGCGGCCACGCCAGAAGCCCAGCAACTCGCCCATCGACGCCAACACCACGTGCTGGATCTCGGTGCGGTCCATCACCTCTTCAAGCGTATGCGCGAAGTTTTCCAGCACGATGATGACGCGTGCGCCACTGTCGTGCAGCTGGTGCTGCAATTCGCGCGCGGTGTACAGCGGGTTCACGTTGACCACCACATGCCCGGCTCTCAGGATGGCCGCAATGGCCACCATGTACTGCGGCACGTTGGGCATCATCACAGCCACCCGTGTACCGTGTTCATAGCCCAGGCCTTGAAGCCAGGCGCCGAAGGCCGACGACAACTCGTCCACGTCGCGAAACGTCAGGCGGCTGTCCATGCAGCACAGCGCATCACGCTTGCCGTGTTTGCGGAATGCTGACTCCAGCAAGTCAGTCAGGCTGCGGTAGGCCGAAACGTCGGCTTGCGCCGGTACGCCGGGGGGGTATTGTTCAAGCCAGGGTGTCCGCACAGTAGGGTGAGAAGGTGTTGCGAGACACGCATCGTCGCTCGGCTAATGAACGCTGGGCTACCGGGGTTGTCCTAACCCTGACCGCACGAGGCGTGTGTCCCTCAGCTGTCTGTGGACGGAGACACCTCGCCCCCGGCAAACAGCAGGGCAGCCATCTCGCGTTCCCTGCTGGCGATGGTGTCCAGGAAGTCGGCGGCGCCTTTCATGGCGCGAAAGGTATCGAAGCCGGTTTCCAAGAAGCGCTGCAATGCCCCCAGGCCTGCCGCCTGGGCGGGTGAACGCATCAGACGCAGGCTGTGCCTGAGCAGCGGATTGCGGGTGTGCCGGTCCAGCGCCTGGCCCACGCTCACCATCAACGCAATCTGCCGGTCGCGCGCCTCCGGCTGCCCGATGAAACGCCAGGTCTTGCTATAGGTGGCCGGGTTGATTTGCGCGTCATCCAGGGCAAGGGCCATGGCGGAGTCCAGCTGCTCCGACAGGGCATGCAGCGCGGCCAGCTCAGCCACCGTGCTCACGATGTCGCGTGGAAACAGCCGCACCAGTGCCGGGACGATGCGCGCGAACTGGGTGTCCCGGTGCGTGAAGTCGCCCGGCCCATACAGGTCTTCAAGAAAGAAGCGAGTCGCGCCGGCATAACGACGGTCAGCCATCAAGTCGGCGTAGCTGTGCTCGAAGCGGGCATGCTGGAAGCGCTTGACAGCGGCCACCCGACCCGCCAGCGCGGGGTCAGCGTCGCGTTGCGCTCGCTCGCTCGCCACCTGCTGCAGACTGAGCAAGATGGCGTCGGCGGGTGAATTCTGGCGGTCAAGGGACTTCACGTGCACAGGGGCTGTTGAGAACAAATTCGATCGATTGGAGCAAAGGTGATGAATGATGACGGTCTGCACGCTGCGTTGGCTGGCGTACCGCACCAGGCCCGGGCGTTAGTTGCGGCCCTCTACTGGCGCGGGCGTCAATGATGCAACACTGGCGACCATGCAAAGACGCACCCTCCTCACCGTAGGCCTGACCGCCGGGGTTCTGTTGACCCTGGCCGGCGGCACGCTGGCCCTGCTGCAGCCAGGACGGAAAGACGGGCAACTCACGCCGTCCGGTCGTCAGTTGTTCACGGCGCTGGCGCAGGCCGTGCTGGGTTCCACCCTGCCTGCCGAGCCGGCTGCGCGTGCCAAGGCACTGCAGGATCATCTGCTGCGTGTCGAACTCACGATCGCCGGCATGCCGCCGCATGTGCAGGCTGAAGTGGATGAGTTGGTGACCATCGCCGGCAGCACACCCGGGCGCATTGCGCTGGTGGGCTTGCTCGCCGATTGGCCCGCCGCCACTTTGGCTCAGATCGGCGACGCGCTACAAGGCATGCGCCTGTCGTCATTGGCCCTGCGCCAACAGGCCTACCAGGGGCTGCGAGAGCTGACCAACGCTGCCTACTTCTCCGACAGCTCCACCTGGCCTGCGATGGGTTACTCCGGTCAGCGCGCTGTTCACGCCGACGCCCTCCCCAGTTCCAGCACCCGCTCATGACCGATATCGCCGACCCCATCCGCGCCGGCCTTGCGCGGGGCTGGAAAGTCCACGGTGGCCCCCATGCCCCCCCGCCCGCCAGCCTGACTTGCGACGTGGCCATCATTGGCACCGGTGCCGGCGCCGGCATCACCGCCGAATTGCTGACTGCTGCCGGGCTGTCGGTGGTGATGATCGAAGAAGGGCCGCTGAAGAGCAGCAGCGACTTCCGCCAACTCGAGTCCGAGGCCTACAGCACGCTCTACCAAGAGAGCAACGCCCGCAAGACGGCCGACAAGGCCATCAGCATCCTGCAAGGTCGTTGTGTCGGTGGCTCGACCACCGTCAATTGGACCAGTTCCTTCCGCACGCCCACCGCCACGCTGGATTACTGGCGGCAGCGATTCGCGCTGCCCGACATGACCGATCAGGCGCTGTCGCCCTGGTTTCTTCAGGCCGAGCAACGGCTGAACGTCAGCCCCTGGCTGGTGCCACCCAACGCCAACAACCAGATGTTGAAGGTCGGCGCGACTCGCCTTGGCATGGAGGCGCCGGCCATCCTGCGCAACGTCAAGGCTTGCTGGAACCTGGGCTCGTGCGGCCTGGGCTGCCCCACCAATGCCAAGCAGTCGATGCTGGTCACCACCATTCCCGCTGCGCTGGACCGTGGTGCCACGCTGCTGGTGCAGATGCGCGCCGAGCGGCTCGAGATGAACCAGGGCAAGGTCAGCGCCGTGGTGTGTGTGCCCGTGGCCATCAACGGTGCGCTGCAAGCCGGCGCGGGCACCCGCGTGCAGGCGCGCCACTTCGTGGTGGCTGGCGGCGCCATCAATTCGCCTGCGTTGCTGATGCGCTCGGGTGTGGCCGACCCGCACAAGTTGCTGGGCAGCCGCACCTTTTTGCACCCCACCGTGGCGTCCACCGCCGTTTTTGCCGAGCCCATCCACGCCTGGGACGGTGCTCCGCAGACCATCTACAGCGACCACTTTATGGATACGCAGACCATCGACGGGCCTATCGGCTACAAGATCGAAGCGCCGCCGCTTTACCCGCTGATCTCCACCGTGGCGATGACCGGCTTTGGCCAGGCGCAGGCCGACACGCTGAAGCAGTTTCCGCACATCCAGGGCCTGCTGGCCTTGTTGCGCGACGGCTTTCATGAACAGTCGCCGGGCGGGCAAGTCAAGTTGCGCGGTGACGGCTCACCGGTGCTGGACTACCCGCTGACACCGTTTGTCATGGACGGCGCGCGGCGGGCACTGCTGAGCATGGTGGAGATCCAGTTTGCCGCGGGTGCCCAGCGGGCCACAGCCTTGCACGAAGAGAGTGACTGGTACAGCAGCTGGGCGCAGGCCAAGACGGCCATCGCCAGCTTGCGCATGCAGCCCTACCTGACGCGTGTGCTGAGCGCACACGTGATGGGCGGCTGTGGCATGGCCGGCAAGCCTGAACTGGGCGTGGTGCAGCCCGACGGCCGCCACTGGCAGGTCGAGAACCTGTCGGTGCACGATGGTTCGCTGTTCCCCACCAGCATCGGCGCCAACCCGCAACTGTCGATCTACGGCCTGGTGAACAAGCTGGCCACCGGCCTGGCCCGCACGCTCAGCGGTCGCGACGTGCGCTTGGCCTGACAGCCGCGATGCTGGCGCGGCTGCAGCAGGTCACGACGCTGGGCGCCTTGCTGCTGGCCGGGCTGTGGGCCTGGGTCTGCTGGCGAGCCGGCCATCCAGCCTGGGCGGTGGTGGGTGCACTGCTGGTGCTGGGGGGATACGCGCTCGTTCTGGCGCTTGAGTTTGCGCTGTTACACCTTGTGCACGGGGACGACCCCACGCCGCGTGCCACGCCCAAGCGACTGCTGCGCGCCTGGTGGGGAGAGGTGCGCTCGGCACCCATCGTGTTCTGCTGGCGCCAGCCCTTCTTCAGCCAGCGCCACGCCGACCTGCTGCCTACCGCACCCAACGGCCGCCGCGGTGTGGTGCTGATCCACGGCTTTGTCTGCAACCGGGGCGTGTGGAACCCCTGGCTGCAGCGCTTGCGGCAAGACGGCGTGCCTGTCGTGGCGGTGAACCTGGAGCCGGTGTTTGGCACCATCGACGAGTACGCATCGATCATCGAAACGGCCGTGCAGGCAGTCGAACGCAGCACCGGCCTGGCGCCGGTGCTGGTGGCGCACAGCATGGGTGGCCTGGCTCTGCGCCACTGGTGGGACTCGCACGGCGATGACAGCCGCGTGCACCATGTCATCACCATCGGCACGCCGCACCATGGCACCTGGCTGGCACGTTTTGCGATGACGCACAACGCGCGCCAGATGCGGCAAAAGGGCGCGTGGCTGCTGGCCATGGGCGCGCGCGAACCGGCCAGCCGCGCCGCGCGCTTCACCTGCTTCTACAGCCACTGCGACAACATCGTGTTCCCGCCGGCCGCGGCTACTTTGGTAGGCGCCGACAACCGCCACCTGTCCGGGGTGGCCCACGTGCACATGATCGACCGCCCGGAGCCTTGGGCCGAGCTGCTGCGCTGGATCAGCCCGGCGCCGGCTGGTTCGCGTTGAAGCGGCGTTCACCCGGCAGCACCTCGCCGGCGTCGATCTCGCCATCCTGTGCAATGCGCTCGCGCACTTCTCGGTACACCGGCGTGAAGTCGGGCGCGGTGGCTTCAAACAGCTGGTCGAAGCTGTTGATGACGAAGTAGGTGGCCTGGTAGCTGTCGATGGTGTAGCGGCTGCGCATGAGCCGCTGCAGATCGAAAGCCACTCTTTGGGCCTGCGGTGACGTGACGCTGTGCTGCAGCTCGCCAGCCGAGCTGAGGATGCCCGCACCATAGGCGCGCAGACCCTGCGGCGTGGCGATGAGTCCGAACTCCACCGTGTACCAGTACAGGCGCGCCAGCAGCTCGGCGGCGTCCAGCCGGCTGGCCTTCATGCCACCTGCGCCGTAGGCTTGCATGTAGTCGGCAAACACCGGGTTGAACAGCAGCGGCACATGGCCGAAGAGATCGTGGAAGACATCCGGCTCGACCACGTAGTCGAACTCTTCGGGCTTGCGGATCCAGTCGGTGACCGGAAACTTGCGCGCGGCCAACAGCGCAAAAAAGGCCTCTTCCGGGATCAGGCCCGGCACGCCCACCACCTGCCAGCCGGTGGCCTTCAGCAACCGCTCGGAGACCTCATCGAAGTGCGGGATGTGGTCGGGCGTGCCCAGTTGCTGCACTGCCGTGATGAACTCGTCGCAAGCCAGGCCCGGCAGCTGCTGCAGCTGCCGTGTGTACAGACGCCGGTAGGTTTCGTGGTCGGCGTCGGTGTACTGGGTGTAGGCCTGCTCGCAGGTGTAGTCCGCACGCGCCTTGGCGTAGTCGCCGCGCGGCGGCCGGCTGCCCGTGCCGTAGGTGACGGGCGCCACGCCCTTGTTCACGCCGTCGTGAAAGTCCGCCTCCGCCATGGTGCTCAGGCCTTGCTCAGCACGCCGCGGCGCATCTGGTCGAGCTCGATGCTCTCGAACAGCGCTTTGAAGTTGCCTTCGCCGAAGCCCTGGTCGCCCTTGCGCTGGATGAACTCGAAGAAGATGGGGCCCAGCTGGTTCTCGGAAAAGATCTGCAGCAGCAGTTCACCGGCCTTGCCGTCGACCAGGATCTTGCGCGCTTTCAGTTCGGCCACGTCTTCGCCATGCCCGGGGATGCGTTTGTCCACCAGTTCGTAGTAGGTGTCGATGGTGTCGAGCAGCTTCACGCCCTGGCCACGCAGCGCGTCCACGGTCTTGAACAGATCGCCGGAGCCCAGCGCAATGTGCTGGATGCCTTCGCCGTGGTACTTGTCCAGGTACTCCTGGATCTGCCCGGCCTTTTCATTGCCTTCTTCGTTGATGGGGATGCGGATCTTGCCGCACGGGCTGGTCATGGCCTTGCTCTTGACGCCGGTGACCTGACCTTCGATGTCGAAGTAGCGCACCTCGCGGAAGTTGAACAGGCGCTCGTAGAAGTCGGCCCACTCGCCCATGCGGCCGCGGTGCACGTTGTGCGTGAGGTGGTCGATGTAGGTCAGGCCGTGGCCCGGTGCGGCCAGCGCTTCGGCCGAGTCGGACGTGAGCGGCTCGAAGTCGACATCGAAGAAGCCGATGTTGCCGATGTCGCCTTCTTGAGCGCCACGCTTGCCCCGCCACTTGTCCACCAAGTAGATCAGCGAGTCGCCGATGCCCTTGATGGCCGGGATGTTCAGCTCGCCGGGCCCTGCCGTACCGGCGTAGGCCCAGGCGCCCAGGGACTGCGCACGTGCAAAGGCCTGGCGCGCGTCCTGCACCCGAAAGGCGATGGCGCAGATGCTGGGGCCGTGCAGGCGCGCAAAACGCTGCGCAAAGCTGTCGGGCTCGGCGTTGACGATGAAGTTGATGCCGCCCTGGCGGTACAGCAGCACGTTTTTGTGGCGGTGTTGGGCGATCGGCCGGAAGCCCATGCGTTCAAACAGCGCGCCCATCGCGGCGGGGTCGGGTGCGGCGTACTCGATGAACTCGAAGCCGTCGGTGCCCATCGGGTTGTCCCAAGGAGTGAATTGCATGTGTCGCCTCGCGCCGCGGATGGAAAACCACGCACTGTAGGGTGCGCCACACGCAGTTTGTGTGCAAGGCATGGCGTGGTTTGTGTCACTGACGCATGAAACCTGCAAAAATCTCTGAAATGGAAACAGACAACGGCCTTGATTCGATCGACCGGCGCATCCTTCAGGCCCTGCAAGCCAACGGCCGCGCCACCTACGACGAGCTGGCGGCCGGTGTGGGCCTGTCGGCCAGCGCCACGCTGCGCCGCGTCAAGCGGCTGGAGGAGTCGGGTGTCATTGCTGGCTACGTGGCGCTGGTGGCGCCAGAACAGGTGGGCCTGGGTCTGACGGCCTACATCAACGTGCGCCTGGCCAAACACAGCGACACGCGCAGCCCGGTGGACGCCTTTGCGGCCGCCGTGCAAGCCTGGCCCGAGGTGGTGGAATGCGCCGCGCTCACCGGCGAAATGGACTACCTGCTGCGCGTGCTGGTGCGCGACATGGCGCACTACTCACGTTTCATCATGGACATCCTGCTCAAGCACCCATCGGTGCAGGACTGCAAGACCAGCTTCATGATGCGCCGCCTGAAGGGCACCACCGCCGTGCCGTTGTGAGGCGCAGACCCCGCGCAGCCGCGGCAAGCGCGATCAAGCAGCCCGGTGCGCGGCCAGTGGACAATCCAGCCGATGTTTGAATTGATATCGCAGGCTGCGGCCTGGCTGCAATCGTGGATGAGCCCGGGCGCGGGGCTGTGGGGTCTGTTCTTCTCTGCCTTTGCCTCGGCCACCATCCTGCCCGGCAGCAGCGAACTGGTCATGACCGGACTGGTCACCGCCTACCCGCACCTGGCGTGGTGGAGCCTGCTGGTGGCGCTTTGTGGCAACTTGCTGGGCGCGGTGCTCACCTTTGGCATGGGGCGGGCCGGCCGTCATGGCTATGAGCGCTTCCAGCGTGTGCGCATCGACGAAAACAGCCGGCTCGTGCAGCGCCTGAAACGTGTGGGACCACCCGCCTTGGTGCTGTCGGTGTTGCCGCTGGTGGGTGACGCGCTGGTGCTGGCCGCCGGCTGGTTCCACATGCCTTTCTGGCACAGCGTTTTCTGGATTGCCGTGGGCAAGGGCCTGCGTTACCTGCTGCTGGTGCTGGGCCTGCTGGGTGTGCTGTCGTTCGGCGCCTGAACCTCAGCACTGCTGGCTCCCTCAGGCCAGCGCGGCGGTCTTCATGATCTGCAGCAGCTTGCGGGTGATGACGCGGCGGGCCGACGCCTGATCGGCTTGGGTCCCGGCGCTCAGCCTTCAGTCGCTGTCGATTTCCTGCAGCAGCCGCAGCGTCGCCTCAGGCGACAGCTGCAACAGCGCCGTCAGCTCTTTCACATCATCGGGCAGCGCGGCGTTGTCCCAGCCTTGGGCGCTGTGACGCGCCACGCGTATGGCCAGCATCACGTTGCGCACTTGCGCATTGGCGTTCAATGCGTGGCTGTCGGTGATCTGCACCAGCAAGGAAGGCAGGCGCCACGATGTCATCAGCGCGTGCTGCAACTCGGCCAGTTCGATGTTCAGCACCGCCGTCTGCGCGGCCACTGAACGCAGCGTGCTGTCTGCCGCCTGATGTCGTTGGATGTCCAGCGCCAGTGCCGGTGCCTGCAGCCACAGCAGCAGTTCAGCAAAGTCGTGCAGCAGCGCGGCTTCATGGATGACTGGGGCGTCGTGGTCCATGCGGTGGACGGCGAAGCCGATGGCAAATCGTGCAGCGCGGTGCGACCTGGCCAGCACCCGTTCAAACCCTGCCAGGGCTTCGGGCTCTGCGGCCAGCAGGTCCTGCGCGGCCTGCTGCGGGCCGAAGGCGCGGAAGAAGGGCGGGATGCCCAGCATCACCAGCGCCTCGGTCACCGTTTCCACCTCGCTGCCTTCGCGGCCGCGGCGCAAGTGCGCCACGTGGGCCAGCAGTTTCAGCGTCATCAAGGGGTCGCTGACAATTTCTTCGGCCAGCGTGTGCGCGTCCAATTCGTCTTCGGTGGCGCGCAACGCTTCCAGCATATCGGCCGTGCGTGCCAGCACCGGCAAACGCGAAAGCTCGAATTGCCTCACCCAGCCCGCCACATCGCGTGGTGCGCGGGTGAGGAAGGGCAGTGGCGTGGCAGGCATGGGGCGGGCTGTTGATCCTGATCGTGCCGGGTATATCGGTGCGATGCCCGCCGCACTTGAGGCGCACGGTTCACTCGCACTTCTGAGTCGGCTCCGCCCGGGCCTTCAGCCCTGCATGCCGAGCATCAGGCCTTCACTGGCGTCGGCCTTGCCACCCAGCAGCGTGCGGTAAGCGGCTACCGTCGCGGCAGCGCCTGTGCGGTTCACGATCTGCAGCCAGGGGTCGTCAGCACGATCCACGCGGGCGATGAAAGCCTGCCAGGCGGCACCCAGGCGCTGCTCCAGCATATCGCGGCCCCAGCCCTCGGGCGCCGGCGCAGCGCGCTTCTTGATTTGCGCCGGTGCGAAAAAAAGTGTCGGCCGCGGGCCCGGCAGGTCCGCGCCGCCGCCCAGCGCTTCCCAGTGTGTGCCGCCGATCGAACTGCTGAACTTCAATGCGTCGCCAAAGTGCTGGTGCACGCTGCGACGCAGCGCGGCGTTGCCGGCGAAGTCCACGTACACGGTGGGCACGGCGGCGTCCAGGCCGGACAGATCAGCATAGTCCAGCACCTGGTCGTAACAGCCCAGTCCCTGGGTGAAGCTGCAATTGCCGGCCGAGGTGAGGCCGATCAAACGCGCCGTGCCCTCCGTGTCCGCCATGCGCCGCCGCTGCGCCACGCAAAACGCGGTGCCGTAGGCGGTCTTGCTGGACGCGCTGCTCAGCAGCAGTTGGCTGGCGCCAAAGAAGCTGTTGTCGGCCAGGAAGTCGTCGATCAGGAAGGACGTGACAAACAGTGGCTTCAGCACCGCCTGCAGCCCTTCAAGTTGCGGCTGCCAGGCGGGGTCGGCGGCGCAAAAGACGTACTGCTGGTAGGCGTCGGCCAGTTCCTGCCGGTGGGCCGCGGTGTCGATGAAGCCACTGGCGCGCACGCGGCCCGGGGTCACCACCAGGTGGGTGCCGGCAGGAAAGTAACCGTAGACACGCTGGCCCACGTCCACGCCCGCCGCGCGGGATTCAGCCACCTCTGCAAAGCCCCATACCGGCAGGCAGCCCCAGGCCGCGTCGGGTGCGGGGAAAAACTGCCAGTACTTCATGGCCTGGCCAAAGGCGGCATAGGTGATGTTGTTGGCGGTCAGCGCAAATTGCTGCAGCGCCAGGCGCGCCTGGCCGTCAAGGAGCGGTCTCGCGACGGGTGAGTCTGGGTCGGGGCCGGTCCGCACCTGGTGCAGGTCGGAGCGCTGAATGAAGAGACGCTGTCCGGGGTCGGCATCGGAAGTTGTTTCGGGTGGCATGCACAGGTCCGCAGTGGGGCGGACAGCATGATCGCCCGGCGGACATGGAGCTGTCACCCTTGCGACGCGCTTGCGTCGCAAGGGTGAGCCCCACCAGGCTTGCCGCCACGGGGGGCCACGTCAGAGCCGGTTCACGCCGAGCAGGTGCCCGACGAGCTGGCCGTTGACGTACAGCGCGCCCTCGGGGGCTGCTGCGTCGCTGTGGAACTCCAGCACCGGTTCTGCGGCAACGGGGGCTTCGGCCAAGGCCAGGCGCTCGGCCAGGGCGTCGAGCATGCGGCTGGCCGCACGCAGGACAGCGGCCGCTGTCGCGCGCACTTTGCGCTCTTCGGGTGGTGCGCCATCAAAAGGCAAGTCATGGAACGTCATGATGTTTCTCCGTGGGGTCTGGGCGCACCCGATGACGGGGCGGCAGACCAGGGGGTTGATTCAGGGACTTTTTCGCAGGCGGCTCAGCTCGCGCTGAAGTTCGCGGCCCGCTTGCTGGCGTCGGGCGCCGGTGCCGGATCGGTGGGCGCCGGCTACACGCCGCAGGCTGGCGGCCACGAACGGGTTGCGTGGCTTGGGGTTCTTCACGGTCAGCTTCATCGGTTTTTCCTTCGTGGCGGGGGGTTGGCGGGGGGTTGGCAGTGGCAGGAAAGGAATTCACGGCACAAAGAAAACGGCCCGGGTGCTGGTGCAACCCGGGCCGTGATGAAGGAAGTGGACCGCGCGCTTCAGGCGCCGGACCCCTCGCTCATCGGCGCCCCGGGCGGAGCACCATCCTTGAAAGCACCCAGACCTGCGGTGCACTTGTTTGTGCCCTTGTTTGTGCCCTTCTGTGCACCGATAACCCTGGCGACCGCGCAGCGGCAACGCAAGGTCAGATCGGCGAAAGGCAGGCTCAGGTTCATGGTCTGTTCGGTTGGGTGGATCGGCTGCGTGGGCTTGGGCCCCTTGAGGGGCCGGCTTTCACAGGCTTGCGCAAATGATAAACAAGTAGTTATCAGTGCGCAAGCCCTGTTGCTCTTAAAAATCCCCGTAGAAACCCCATACGGGGCCTTCAATCAAGGGGGGTGGCCGCGCAGCGTGGCGCGTTTCACGGCTTGAGCGTGAGCCCGGGCCGCTGCAACGACCGCAGCTGCGGCTACTTCTTGCGCTTGAGAGGCGCCACACCCGTCTGGGTGCGCAGCCACAGCCCGTGCGCGTCTTCTGCCGCCGTGCTCAGGGGCGCTGATGCGGCCTTGGGGGGGGCTGAAGTGGGCTTCGAAGGCGTGGACGTGGCAGCCGGCGTGAGCACCTCGCCCAGCAGGTCCAACAGCCGCGTGCGTGCGCGCTGCGGATGGCGGCGGTAGTAACTGAGCACCAGGCCGACGATGAAACGTTCGTCGTCGTCGCGGGGCATCGATTCATCGCGCGGCGCGTCGTCGCGGGGCGCCGCAGGCAGGCCGGTGGCCATGGCTGCAGCCGCGCCATGCGGCAGGTCCATCCAGCCGCGCGGCTTGTGGCACAGGTGTTCAAACTGGCGCGCCAGGCGTTCGCCAATCTGGCGCGATCGGCCTTTGATCTGGCTCCAGTAGCTGGGCTGGATCTGCACCCGTTCGGCAAAGCGCCGTTCCAGCCCACGCAGCGTGGCAGCGTCGGCGTGACGTGCCGTGGCGCGCACAAACTCTTCGAAGAGCGCCAGCGCGTTGTCCAGGCGCACCTGTGCCAGGGCCTGGGAAAGGTCTTGGGAGCTGGCTTGCATCAATCCTGATGATAAATCTTCGTTCACCAGGCAGCAGGTGCGCCGACGCGGCGCCTGCACTAGGATGAGCTGATGCAAGGCCGTCCCCGCAAACCCGGCGATGTCACATTTCCAAGTGGCGAGGAGCGCTCCGCGCTGGGCCTGGGCACTTGGCGGCTGGGTGAAGACGGCACCCGGGCGGGCGCCGAGGTGCGCCTTCTGCGGCTGGCGGTGGACATCGGCTACCGCGTCTTTGACAGCGCCGAGCTGTACGGTGACGGCGGCGCAGAACAGGTGCTGGGCCTTGCGCTGAACCAGGCCATGCACGCCGGTGTGTCACGTGAAGAGCTGTTTGTCGTCAGCAAGGTGCTGCCCCACAACGCCAGCGCGGCCGATGTTGAGGCCGCCTGCGAACGCAGCCTGCGCCGCCTGAAGCTGGATCGCATCGACCTCTACCTGCTGCACTGGCGGGGTGACACCCCTTTGGCCGACACCGTGCGCGGCTTCGAACAATTGCAGCGCCGCGGCTGCATCCGCCAGTGGGGCGTGAGCAACTTCGACCTGGACGACATGCGCGAGCTCGCTGCCGTGCCCGGCGGCGCGGCCTGCGCGGCCAACCAGGTGCATTACTCGCTCAGCCAGCGTGGCGTGGAATGGGACCTTCTGCCCTGGCAACGCTTGCAGCAGATGCCGCTGATGGCCTACAGCCCCATCGACCAGGGCGAACTGGCCGACCACCCGGTGCTGCGCCCGCTGGCGCAACGCCATGGCGCCACGCCAGCGCAGGTGGCGCTGGCCTGGGTTTTGAGGGAAGGTCGGCAGGCCGGGGTCATGGCCATTCCCAAGGCCGGCAGCGCGCTGCACCTGCGCCACAACTGGGCCGCGGCGTCTTTGCAGTTGGACGCCAACGACCTCGCGGCGATCGATCGCGTGTTCCCGCCACCGAGCCAGAAACAAGCCTTGTCGGTGCGCTGATTCGCGGCACGATGCGGGGCCCGATGCGGGGCCCGATGCGGGGAGCAGCAAACATGCAAGTCCTGAAGCCCACGGCATCGCGGGCCCCACGTCGAGCCCAGCCATCCCGGTCGCGCCGGTCAGTGGCGTGGCAGCGGTCGGTTTGGCCGGTCGTTGCGCAGGCCGCCCAGCACCTTGCGGTGCGACCCACGACATGGGTGTGGTTGCTCCATCCGCTGTGTCTGCGCCACTCGCTCGAGTGGTTCCGGGCCTGGGTCCGCCCGTGGCTGCAGGCGATGCTGCGAGGCATCAGCGGCGCCGTGTGGTTGCCGCCGCCGATGCAGTCAGTCTTCGTCGTGGGCTTTGAACTGCGCAGTCAGCTGGCTCTGCACACTGGGTGGCACCGGCTCGTGGTGCGACAGCGCCACCGTGTAACGCCCCTGGCCGGCTGTCAGCGCATTCAGGCGCAGCTGGTAGCCCGACAGTTCTGACATCGGCGCCTGGCCACGCACCACCACCACGCCGGGCGTTGCGGCGCCAGTGCCGTTCACCAGCCCACGGCGCGATGACAGGTCGCCCGTGATGTCGCCCATGGCCCTTTCCGGCGCCGTGATCTCGATGTGCACGATGGGCTCCAGCACGATCGGCCGCGCCTCGCGCAGCGCCGACAAGAAGGCTTTGCGGCCGGCGGTGACAAAGGCGATTTCCTTGCTGTCCACGCTGTGGCTTTTGCCGTCGTGCACGGTGACACGCACGTCCACCACCGGGTGGCCGGCAATGGCGCCGCTGGCCAGCACCTCACGCACACCCTTTTCCACCGCCGGGATGAACTGACCGGGGATGGTGCCGCCCTTGACCTGGTCGACAAACTCAAAGCCGCCACCGCGGGGCAGGGGTTCGACACGCAAAAAGACCTCACCGAACTGCCCTGCGCCACCGCTTTGTTTTTTGTGCCGGTGGTGGCCCTCGGCGCGGGTGGTGATGGTTTCGCGGTACGCGATGCGCGGCGCCCGGGTGTTGACCTCGAAGCGGAACACATCACGCAGCCGTTCCAGCAGCACCCGCAGGTGCAGTTCGCCCAGCCCGTAGACCACCGTTTCGTTGGTGTTGACCACGTGCTCGACCTTCAAGCAGGGGTCTTCGTCCACCAGCTTGTTCAGGATCTCCCACATGCGCTGCTCGTCGCCGTGGCGCTTGGGCTCGATGGCCAGGCCGTGCACCGGCTTCGGAAAATCCAGCGGCAGCAGGTGGATGTGTTCGTCTTCGGCGGCGTCGTGCAGCACGGCGTCGAAGTGGATGTCGTCCACCTTGGCCACGGCCACGATGTCACCCGGCAGCGCCTGCGTCACCTCCACGTGGTCTTTGCCCTGCAGCATGAAGAGGTGGGCCACCTTGAAAGGCTTGCGGCCGTGGCCGATGTACAGCGGCATGCCCTGCGTCACGGTGCCCTGGTGCACACGCATTACACCCAGGCGGCCCACAAAAGGGTCGACCGTGACCTTGAACACATGAGCAAGCACATGCAACTTGGGGTCGGGCGTGGCGTGCATGGGCTGGGCATCGGGCCCTTCGCCGTTGATGAAGTCCGGCGCATTGGCTTCCAGCGGGTTGGGCAGCAGCTTGACGATGATGTCCAGCAACTCGTCCACACCGGCACCGGTCTTGGCGGAGACAAAACACACCGGAATCAAGTGCCCTTCGCGCAGCGCCTGTTTCAGCGGCGCGTGCAGCTCGCTGGCGTCCACGTCGCCTTCGTTGAGGTAACGCTCGACCAGGTCGGTGTCCACTTCGACCACCTGTTCCACCAGGGCGCGGTGAGCATCCTCCACGCTGCCAAAGTCGCTGTGCCCCGAACGCTGGTAGAAACAGTCCACGACCCGGGTGCCACCGGCATCGGGCAGGTTGACCGGCAGGCATTCTTTGCCGAAGGTGGCCTGAATCTGCGCCAGCAGGCCCGGCAGGTCCACACCCGCTGCGTCGATCTTGTTGACCACGATCAGTCGGTCCAGACGGCGGCTGCTGGCGTAGGCCATCATGCGCAAGGCCATCGGCTCGATGCCCTCGATGCCGACAGCGGCGTTGATGACCACGGCCGCCGTTTCCACTGCTTCCAGCGCCGGCAGGCTTTGGCCCAGGAAGTCGGCGCCGCCCGGGGTGTCGATGAAGTGCACACGGGCACCGCCGTGCACCATGTGCATGACGGCCGCGTTCAGCGAATGCTGCATGCGGCGTTCCAGCGGGTCGAAGTCGCTCACGGTGCTGCCGCGTTCCAGCGTGCCGAGGCTGCCGATGGCGCCCGCGCGGTGCAGCAGCGCCTCGGCCAGGCTGGTCTTGCCCGCTGCCGCTGGCCCCACCAGGGCCAGGGTGCGGATGTTGCAGATGCTGCCTGGGCCAGCGGCGGTGTTCGCCTGGCTGGCCGGTGCTGGGCTTGGCATGGGGGGTCTCCTTCTGCGCCGGGCCAGCGTATGCCAAGCGGGCGCTGCGGACAAGAGCAGCGGCCCTGCTTCGGCAAGCGGGCCAGCGTGCTACCGTCATCGGCTGCGGCAACGATGAAACCCCCGAAGCAGCCCAGCCTCCCGACGCAGGACATCGTCGCGCCGCGCCGTGTGCTGCCGGTGCTGGTGCTGGCGCAGTTGCTGGGCACCTCACCCTGGTTTGCCGTCAACGCGGTGATGCCCGACCTGCAGCGCAACTTCGGCTGGGACGCCGCCGCCGTGGGCACGCTCACCGCCGCGCTGCAACTGGGTTTCATTGCCGGCACGCTGGTGTTTGCGCTGCTTACCATAGCCGACCGTTTTCCGGCGCGACGTGTGTTTCTGCTCTGCGCCCTGGCTGCTGCGGGCTGCACGCTGGCAGCCGCTGCCAGCGCCGGCCACTTCGTCGCGCTGCTGGGCTGGCGTGCGCTGACCGGCTTTTTCCTGGCCGGCATCTACCCGGTGGGCATGAAGCTGGCTTCAATGTGGTTTCCGCGCGGCCTGGGCGCAGCACTGGGCTGGCTGCTGGGTGCGCTGGTGCTGGGCAGCGCCAGCCCGCACGCCTTGCGCGCTTTGGGCGCCAGCTGGCCGTGGCAGTCGGTCTTCATCGCCGTGGCGGCGGCGGCGGTGCTGGCTGGGCTGCTGGTGACCGTGCTGTTGCCTGAACCTGCGCAGCGCGCGGGCCTGGCGCCGCTGCGGCTGCAAGCCCTGACCAGCCTGTGGCGCGACAGCCGGGTGCGGGCCTCGGTGCTGGGTTACTTCGGGCACATGTGGGAGCTGTACACGCTGTGGGTGCTGCTGCCGCTGGTGCTGGCCACGCGGCTCCTGGACGCGACGGCGGTGTCGTGGTGGGCCTTCGCGGCGCTGGGTGCAGGCGCCGTGGGCTGTGTGGTGGGGGGGCTCGTGGCCCAGCGGCGCGGCAGTGCGCCGGTGGCGGCGCTCAACCTGGCCATCAGCGGCCTGTGCTGCCTGGCCGCGCCCTGGGCGCTGGCGGCACCGTTGCCGCTGTTCCTGGCCTGGTTGCTGCTGTGGGGCGTGACCGTGGCGGGCGACTCGCCGCAGTTCAGCGCGCTGACGGCGGCCAACGCCCCGCGCGAAGCCGTGGGCAGCGTGCTCACACTCACCAACAGCATCGGCTTTGCGATCTCGGTTGTGTCCATCGAACTCTTCGTGCGGCTGGCACAGAGCGTGCCACTCGACACCCTGCTGCCGTGGCTCGCGGCGGGCCCGCTGCTGGGGCTGTGGGCGATGCGCCCCTTGCTGCGGTTGCGCCAGTCGCAGCCTGTGCGCTGACAAGGCCCAGGAAGTCACATCAGGGCGCACATCAGGGCGCACATCAGGGCACACAGCAGGGCACACATCAGGGCGCATAGCAGGGCACACAGCAGGGCGCACCGCACGGCGCACACGAACGCGCACAGCACGGTGGCGCTGCGCAGGGGCGCGGTCCTGCTTGCGCCGCCACAATTCGCAGGCCATGTCACAGACCGCCCCCGTGCCCATGCTGATGCCCGTGCAGAACCCGCGCCAGGCCGCGCGTTGGGCATTGCGCCTGCTGGGCGCTGTGCAGTTGACCCACGCCGCCGACCCCGCCGGCCCCGTCGTGCGCCTGCCCTCGCGCGCCGTTGCGCTGCTGCTGGCGCGGCTGGCCATGGCGCCCGACCGGCAGCACGCGCGTGAAGAGCTGGTCGAGCTGCTGTGGCCCGGCGTGGCCGCCGATGTCGGCCGCAACCGCTTGCGCCAGGCCTTGTCGGTGCTGCGCAGCCTGTTGGAGCCGGCAGGCGTGGCCTCTGGCGCGGTGTTGCAGGCCGACCGCCGCGCGCTGTGGCTGAGCCCGGCCGCGGTGAGCTGCGACGTGGTCGATTTTCAGCAGGCCTTGCGAGCGGGCCACGGCGTGCAGGCGGCTGCTGCCTACGGCGGCGAGTTGCTGCCCGGCTATTTCGAAGAGTGGGTCCAGGACGAACGCCGCGCCCTGGCCGAGGCGGCCCTGCGGCTGGCCACGTCAGTCGGTTTGCCCGCTGCCGTGCCGACGCAGTCGCCGTCGGCTCCTTCGCCGGTCACTTCCGCTGCCCCGCTGGACGTGCGGCTGCCGCAGTACCTGACGCGCCTGGTCGGCTTCGCAGCCGACGGTGCCGCGCTGGCCGCCGCCGTGCCACAGCGGCGCCTGGTGGTGCTGCGCGGGCCGGGCGGTGGCGGCAAGACGCGGCTGGCCGTCGAGGTCGCCCGCGCGCTGGCCCAGGGTGCCGCCTGGCTGCCGGTGGCATCGGGAACGGCCAGCGCAGCGTTCGACCTGGTCGCCTTCGTGCCGCTGGCCGCCAGCAGCACGGCAGCACAGATGCACGACGCCGTGATGCGTGCCGTGCAGACCCATGGCGACGGCGCAGCCGCCAACGACGCAGCGCGTGTCGAACGCGCGCTGGCCGGCCGTCGCGTGCTGCTGGTGCTGGACAACTTCGAGCAGCTCGTGGAAGCCGGCCGTGCCGACATCGCGCGCTGGCTGGCGCGGCTGCCGCAGCTGCACCTGCTGGTCACGTCGCGCCGCGCGCTGGGGCTGGACGGTGAAGTCGAACACGCCCTGGCCGCGCTGCCGCTGCCCGAAGCCGGTGCGTCACTGCAGGACCACGCCTTCAACCCGGCGATGACGCTGTTTGTCGACCGCGCCCGCGCCGCGCGTGGCGACTTCCACCTCAGCGAGCGCAACCACGCGGCGGTGGCCGACATCGTATCGGCACTGCACGGCCTGCCGCTGGCCATCGAGCTGGCGGCAGCGCGTGTGCGCAGCCTGGGCCTGAGCGACCTGCGCGCCATGCTGGTCGGCGATGGCTTGGCGTCAAGCCGACCAACGACGCTGGCGCTGCTGGCGCGCAGCGGCCCGCGCGGCGGCGACGACGAACGCCACGCGTCCATGCTCAAGGTGCTGGCCTGGAGCTGGCAGCAACTGGCCACGCCGGAGCAGGAGCTGCTGGCGCTGCTGAGTGCCTGCGACGGCGGCGCGTCGCTGGACCTGCTGTGCCACCTGGGCGGCGCTGGTGCTGCCAGCACGGCGCTGCTGGTGGACGAGCTGGTGGCGGCATCGGTGGCCTACCGCCGCGAAAGCGCGGCCGGGGCCAGCCGGTACCACGCCTTCGAGCCGATGCGCGAATACGTCTTCCATGACACCGGCGCGGCCGGCCTGGCGCGGCTGCGCGCCCGCCACGCGCAGTCCGTGGCGCTGTGGGCCACGGCCCTGGGCACCGAGCCGGCGCTGGACCTGACCAGCGCGGAATGGCCCAACCTCACACGCGCGCTGGCCAGCGGCGCCGACGCTGATCTGCCCGGGGCCAGCGCCGAGCAGGCGATCGACACCACGCTGGCCGCACGCTGGGCGCTGGACGACCTGTCTCTCAGCGCGCAGGCGCTGGACCACCTGCGCCACATCGCGGCCGCCGCGCCACAGTACCGCGCAGCCGCACTGCAGGCGTTGCTGGCGATGCAGAGCTTCAATGCCGGTCAGGCGGGCTGGGCCGACCGGCATGTCGATGCGGCGCTGGCTGCCCTGGACGCCGCCGATCTCACCGAGCGCGCCGAGGTGCTGCGCTGCGCCGGCATCATCCGGCTGCGCCGCGGCGCTCCGCTGGACGCCGTGCAGACGCTGCTGGACCAGGCCCTGGTGCTGGCCCGCGCGCATCGGCAGCCCGACACCGAAGCCCGCACGCTCACGCACTGGGCGCTGATGCAGTCGCGCCGCCGGCGCGACCCTGCCGTCACCCTGCCGTTGTACCGCCAGGCCTTGGCGTTGTGGCGCCGGCACGGGCCGCGCACCCGTGCCACCTCGGGCCTGCTGAGCCTGGGGCTGCAGCTCGGCGGCAAACGGCGCGCGGCCGAACAGCTGCTGATGCTGGACGGCGTGCGAGCGCTCGCCACCCAGACCGGCCAGCGCCGGCTGCTGGCGCTGGCCACCAGCGTTACCGGTTATGCGCTGGCCGATCTGCGCCGTTTTGACGCATCGGCCGCCATGTACCGCCAGTGCCTGCAGATGGACTGGGAGCATGGTTTCTGGCGCGAATGGTTCTACGTGCTGTGGAACCTGCCGCGCACGCTGGCCTGCCAGGGCAAACCAGAGTCCGCTGCACGCCTGATGGGCTTTGCCGAGGCCTACTGCGCCGAACACTTCGGTGCGCTGGGCCCGGAAGACCTGCCCGAGGCGCGGCGCACGCGGCGCCTGATTGCACTGCGCACCGGCCGCTCGGACTGCCAGGTGCTGTGGCGCCAGGGCGCCGGCATGTCCATGGCCGAGGCCATGGCGCTGGCGATGGCCGAGAGCGCGCCCCGCCCGGGGGTGTAACGGTTGCCACGGGACCGGCGCAAACCACCCCGCGAACCAATGGCGCCCCCCCGGTTCGCGGGGGTGAAAACAGCCTCCAACAGCCGGCGCAGGAACGCCCCGCTAACGATTGACTAATGGTGGCTCGCCACAGTCGCGGCAAACAGCCATCACCGGAGTCTTCCCATGCGTGCCCGTCAACAGAACAACAAGTCCAAGGCCGTCCGTTCCATGCTGGCCCTGGCAGCAGCCGCGGCGTTGGGCCCAATGGCGGTGACGCCGGCCAGCGCTGCCACCTGCACGTGGAACAGCACCAACGGCAACTGGAACGAGCTTGCCAAGTGGCTGGCTTGCGTCACCGGCAACGGCAACCCGGCGGGGGCACCTGGCGCGGCTGACACCGCGAACATCGACGCGGCCGGTGTGGTGACGATCAACACCGGGCAGCAGGTGCTGAACCTGAACAACGCCGGGCAGATCACCATCGACGCCTTTGGCCTGAACCTGGTGGGTGGTGGCAGCACCGCGAACACTGGCGTCATCAACGTTGGCGGCGCCAGCACTGCCAACCTGGGCATCTCGGCCGGCCACAACCTCAACAACACCGGCGGCGTGATCAATGTGGCGGCGGGCAGTGTCGTCAACCAGTTCGGCAGCAGCGTCACCGGCGGCACTATTAACACCACCGGCAGCGGGGCTCTGGTGGTGTTCTCCAGCGCCGCCAACTTCCTCAGCGGCGTCACGCTCAACGGCGTGATGGACATGGCCAGCATCGTCAACTCGCGCCAGCGCGTGGCGGGCGGCATGACGCTGGGCAGCGGCACCATCAACCTGAACTCGAACGGCATCCTGAGTTTTGAAGACACCAGCACGCTGGCGGGCACGGGCGCCATCGTGTTCGGCACCACGGGCGCCGGCAACAGCATCAACCTGGACGGCAACGGCACCACCACCTTCGCCGCCGGCATCACGGTGCGCGGCCACAGCGGCACCATTGGCGGTCAAATCAACATCGGCGGCACCCAGACGCTGCTGAACAACGGCGTCATCAGCGCCGATGTCAATGGCGGCACCATCACGCTCACGGAATCGGCCGTCACCAACAACAACCGGCTCGAAGCCCGCAACAGCGGCACGCTGGTGCTGGGCGTGGGCATCACCAACGGCGCGGCTGGCACCATCCTGGCCGACAACGGCGTCGTGCTGCAGTCGGGCGCGCGCATCATCGGTGGCACCATCAACTCAGCTAACGGTGGTGTGCTGCGGGCCGTCAGTTCCGTCGGCAGTTACCTGGACAACACCACCTTGGCCGGTGTGCTGGACATGAGCACGGTGGTCAACAGCCGCCAGCGCGTAGTCAACGGATTGACGCTGACCGGCACGGTCAACATCAACGGCAACGGCATCCTCAGTTTCGAGGACACCAGCACGCTGGGCGGCACCGGCACCATCGTGTTGGGCAGCATCGGCGCGGGCAACCGCATCGACCTGGACAGCAACGGCACCACGACTTTTGGTTCTGGTGTGACGGTGCGCGGCGAGAACGGCACCATCGGCCAGCAGATCAACATCGGGGGCACGCAGACGCTGGCGAACAACGGCCTCATCAGTGCCGATGTGGCCGGTGGCACCATCACCATCACCGAATCGGCCGTTGTCAACAACGGCACGCTGCAAGCCATCAACGGTGGCAGATTGGTGCTGAACAGCAACGTCACAGGCGGCGCCACAGGGCAGATCGTGGCTGGTGCCGGCAGCACCGTGATTCAAAACGGCGTGACCATCAGCGGCATCGTCAACACCAGTGGCGGTGGGTTGTTCTCGGCGATTTCGTCAGCCGGCAACTTTCTGACGAACGTGACCCTGAACGGGAACCTCGACATGGCGACGATCGCCAACAGCCGCGAACGCGTGTCGCCCGGCGGTCTGGTGCTCAACGGCGCCATCAACATCAACAACAACGGCATCCTCAGCTTCGAGGGTGATGGCACCTTCAGCGGCAACGGCACCATCGTCTTTGGCGGCACCGGTGCGGGCAACCGGGTTGACCTGGACGACAACGGCACCACCACCTTTGCCGCCGGCACCACGGTGCGCGGCCAGAACGGCACGATCGGGTCTCAGATCAACCTCGGCGGCACGCAGACACTGGTCAACAACGGCCTGATCAGCGCCGATGTGGCCGGCGGCACCATCAACATCCTCGAGTCATCCGTCGTCAACAACGGCACTTTGCGCGCCATCAACGGCGGCACTTTGGTGCTGAGCAGCGACGTGACTGGCGGCGCCACAGGGCAGATCGTGGCTGGCGTCGGCAGCACGGTGCTGCAAAACGGCGTGACCATCAGCGGCATCATCAACACCAGCGGCAGCGGGCTGTTCTCGGTCATCTCGTCGTCCAACAACCGCCTGACGAACGTGACCCTGAACGGCAACCTCGACATGGCGACGATTGTCAACAGCCGCGAACGGGTGAGCGCGGGCGGCCTGGTGCTCAACGGCGCCATCAACCTCAACGGCAACGGCATCCTCAGCTTCGAGGGTGACGGCACCTTGTCGGGCAATGGCAGCATCGTGCTGGGTAACACGGGCGCTGGCAACCGCATCGACCTGGACGGCAACGGCACCACCACCTTTGCGTCTGGCATCACGGTCAGCGGGCACAGCGGCACCATCGGGTCTCAGATCAACATCGGCGGCACCCAGACACTCATCAACAACGGCACCGTGAACGCCAGCGTCAGCGGCGGCACCATCAGCTTCACGGATTCGGCGTTGGTCAACAACGGCCTGGTGCGGGCTTCGGCCGGCACCCTGAACGTGGGCGTGGCGCTGTCGGGCACGGGCACGCTGCAGGTTGATGCCACCGGCATCATGAACCTGGCCAACGGCGCCAAGACCCAAGGCACGCTGGCCATGGGCGCTGCGGGCGCGGCGCTCAACCTGGGCACGGGCAACCTGACCCTCAGCAGCGACTACACCAACGTCGGTGCGGCCAGCGGCAACTTCTTCAACCGCAGGGCTGGCGTGACCGGAGCGGGCCAGATCGTGGCTGGCGGTGACGCGGCGCAGGTGCTCAGCGGCGCCGGCGTCAGTGGCGGCAGCACCACCAACGCCACGCTCACCATCGGCAGCGTGCGCGTGGGTGCCAACAGCTTCAACGTGAACATCGGCAACAGCGGCAGCACCGGCCCGTCCTTGCGGGGTGCGCTGCAGACCAGCGTCAACGGCGGCAACATCACCGACGCCCGCCTGTCGGGCAGTGGGGTCACGGCCGGCAACTACAACGCCGGTGCCCCTGGCGGCGCGGGCAGCAGCCAGACCATCACCTTCACCGCGGCCAGCGCGGGTGCCCTGGCGCCGCTGACGGGCCAGACCATCAACTTGCGCAGCACCTTCGAGAACATCGCCGACCAGAAGCTGAATATCGTGCTCGCCGGCGGCGCAGCGGCTTACAACGCGGCCATCGGCAGCGCAGTGCCTTCCCCGGTGGTGCTGGCCAACCAGCGGGTGGGTGGCAGCGGCAGTGCCGCGCTGACCATCAGCAACACGGCGGTGCCCGGGGCCTTTACCGAAGACCTGCGTGCCACCTTTGCCAGCAACACCGGCGCGGCCACCAACAACGGCGGCATCGTCAACAACCTGCTGGCCGGCGCCAGCAGCGGCAGCACCATGGCTGTCGGCGTGGACACCAGCACCGCCGGCGCCAAGAGCGGCAGCGTGACCGTCAATTACCAGACCACCGGCACCGTGGCCGGTGTCAGCAACGGCCTGGGCCTGGCGGGCGCCAACGCGCCGCAGGTGGTGGGTGTCAGTGGCAGCGTCTACCAGGCCGCCAGTGGCGCGCTGCAGACCGCGCCACTGAACTTCGGCACCATCCAGGTGGGCCAGACCGTTTCGCAGGGCTTGGTGGTGCGCAACAACGCCAGCGGCGCAGCCGGTTTTGTCGAAGACCTGAACGCCAGCTTCGGCGCATCGGGCAACGCGCAGATCAGCGGCGCGGGTTCGCTCAGCGGCATTCTGGCCGGCAACAACAGCACGGCTGGCAACGGCACCATGACGGTCACCGTCAATGCCAGCACGGTGGGCGCGCTGAACAGCAGCATTGCGGTCAATTACTTCAGCGCCGGTGCGGTGGCTGGCGTCAGCAACGGCCTGGGCACCTTGGCCGTGGGCAGCGAGGGTTATGGCGTCAGCGGCCTCATTGAGGCCTTGGGCTCGGTCATCAACCAGGCCAGCCCGCTGGTCAACACACCCACGATCAACCTGGGTGCGGTGCGCGTTGGGGCTGCGGCGCCAACGGGCGCAGTGAGCGTGAGCAACGTCGCCACGGTGGCGCCGCAGGCGGCGCTGAATGCCAGCATGGGTTCAACTACCGGGCCCGTCACGGCCAGCGGCAGTTTCAGCTTGCTGAACCCGGGGTCGACCGACAACAGCAGCCTGGTGGTGGCGCTGAACACCGGCACGGCAGGCAACTTCACCGGCGTCAACGCCGGCACGGCGACCATCAACCTCGTGTCCGACGCCAGCAACGTGGGCGGCTGCGCACCCAGCTGCACGCTCACGCTGGCGCCGCAGGTGGTCAACGTCGAAGGCAAGGTCTACACCCAGGCCGTGGGCCAGCTGGCCACGACGGCGGTGAACTTCGGCGTGGTGCGTGTGGGTGACACGGTGACGGCCAGCAACATCACCATCAACAACACCGCCAGCGCCACGGCATTGAACGACACCCTGCGGGCCGACCTCAGCGGCCTGGGCGGCCCCTTCAGCGGCAATGGCGCCGTGGCCGACATCTTGGCCCAGGGCAACGGCCAGCTGGCCGTCGGCCTGAGCACCAGTACCGCGGGCATCTTCTCGCAGACCGGCACCGTGGGCTTCACCAGCCAGAACGCCGACATGGCCGACGTCTCGGCCGGTGCTGACGCAGGCCTGTCGGTGTTTGCGCAGGTCAACAACCTGGCCAACGGCGACTTCGACTTGCTGTCGGGCAGCGGCACGCTGTCGCAGACCGGCACCACCTACGAGCTGGATCTGGGCACGCTGGTGCTGGGCAGCAGCGTGTCTTCACTGCTGCAGCTGGACAACGAGACGACAGGCCCTTCCGATGACCTGAGCGGTTTGTTCGACCTGCTGGCAGCCGACGACTTTGCCTACGGCGGCTGGTCCGCCGTCAGCGGCCTGGGTGCGGGCATGGCCAGTGGTGCGCTCAGCGTCAACTGGATGGCAGGCGCGTTGGGCACCTTCACCGACACCATCGTCTTCTACGGCCTGGGCACCAACGCATCAGACACGGTGGGTCTGGCGCAGACCCGCACGCTGACCATCCGCGCCAGCGTGATCGACGCCGGTGGCCCGCCCGGGGCGGTGCCGGTGCCCGGCACGCTGCCCTTGCTGTTGGCTGCTGCCGCTGCGGGCTGGGCCGTGCGCCGCCGCTCGGCTGGCGCCAAGGCCGGGGCCGGTGTCGACGGTGCTGCACGATGAGCCGTGTGCAGTTCTGGCTGGCCACCGCGCTGGGCGCGCTGTGCCTGGTGCTGGCCATGGCCAACATCACGCTGGCTTCGATGAACCGCGGCCTGCAGGGCGACATCGGCGCGCGCCAGCAGTTTGTGCAGCAGTCGGTGCAGTTGGAAGGCCTGTACCGCGAGATCATCCGCGCGCTGGCCGAACTGGGTGCGCGCCACAACGACCAGGACGTGCGGGCGCTGCTGCAGCGCCACGGCATCACCTACACCGTGAACGCGCCGGCCACGCCGGCCGCACGCGCTGCTGTGCCTGCGCCCCGCAAGTGATGTCCACCCGATGAACGTCACCCCCTCGTCCAAGACCGTCGTCTCCTTGCCCACCTCGGGCACCGGCGAGACGCCGGCAGCGCCGGCAACGAGCGCGTCCGCCGGCCCGGTGCGCAGCCACAGCGCCTTCCTGCCGGTGATGCTGTTCGGCCTGGCCGTGCTGGCCGTTCTTGTGTGGCAGACCTGGCTGCTGAGCACCGAGCGCGAGGCGCTGGTCACCGCCCACGCCAGCCAGCAGCAGACGGTGGACAACGCCGGCAACTTGCGCGGTTCGCTTGACACGCTGGCGGCCGACACGCAGCGCCTGGCCGATGCCGGCAACGCCAACGCGGCGCTGCTGGTGGCTGAACTCAAGAAGCGCGGCATCACCATCAACCCGCAAGCTGCCGCGGCGGTGGGTGCGGCCGCAGCGGCTTCGGCGCGCTGACCCCGGCCGGTGCCGGCGCCAGCGGCGCCTGGGCAATCAGAAGTTGTGCTTCAGGCCCAACTCGTAGACCGTGGTGCGGGTGCGCGCCACGCCGGCCAGGTTGCCCTGCTGCTTGCCTGAACCCAGGTTGGCCATCAGCGACGTGCGTTTGCTCAGGTAGCGTTCGTAGCCCACACCAAGCCGGGTGGAGTCGTTGTTGGCCCCGTCCGGGTCCAGCTTGGCAACGGCAAGCTTCAGCAGGCCCTTGCCCACCGGTGCCGTGGCCGCCAGCGAGAGGTTGGTGTGGTCCAGGCCCGCAACCGTCGACTTGACGAAGGTGATGGCCGGGCGCACGACCTTGAAGTCGTAGGCCGCGCCGATCAGGGCCAGCTGGCTTCTTGCGTCCACGCGGTCGAAGCCTGCACCGATGTACACGGCGCCCTGTCGGTACTCGACGTTGCCGCCCACCGCGCGTTTGCGGCCGCCTTCACCGGCTGCGACGGCCAGGTTCGCCGTCAGCCCGGCGAAGCTGGGTGTCTTGTAGCCCACGGTGTTGTTGGTGCGGATGCCGCCGTCCACCGTGTACAGCGCAAACTGGTGCTTCGGACCCAGTGTGCCCACGGTGTCGAAGCCCCAGGGGTCCAGCCGCAGCGCGGGCCAGAACGCCGGGATGTACTCGCGGCCCAAGTACACCGTGCCCGCTGCGGTGGACGAGAGTTCGACAAAGGACCGCGCTTGCCAGAACGGGGTCAGCGCTTCACCCGTGTCCGGGTTGAAGCGGTGCTCGATCAGGAACCCTGCCTTGAGCCCGCCACCCAGGTCTTCGCTGCCGCGAAACCCGATCCGACCGGCGGAGCCGGGGCGCAAGTCCCAGCGGTTGCCGGCATTGCCCAACTGGCCGTTGGTGCCGTTGAGGCCGCTGGTGCCGTTGTTCTGTTTGGTCACGCTCAGGTCCACGCGGCCGTAGACGGTCACGCTGGATTGCGCAGCCGCCGGGGCAGCGGCAACGGCAGCTGCCAGGGCGGCGACCAGTGCGATCAGTTGAGAATTTTTCATGTGTGTCTCCTGTTCAAGGGGGTTGGAAAGAAAGAGGCGCCACCCTTGGCGCGTGCGATCGATGAACCGTCAGGCCCGCACGTAGCTGGTCTTGACCTGGCTGTAGAACGCCAGCGCCTGCGGGCCTTGTTCGCGCAGGCCCAGGCTCGAGGCGCGCGTGCCGCCAAAGGGCACGTGGTAGTCGACGCCGGCGGTAGGCGCATTGACCATCACCATGCCGGCGCGCAGGTTCTGCTGGAAGTGGCGGGCGTGTTTGAGCGAAGTGGTGCACACGCCGGCCGACAGCCCGAACGGCGTGTCGTTGGCCAGCGCCAGCGCATGTTCGGCGTCGCGGGCCAGGATCAGTGCCGCTACCGGTCCGAAGATTTCGTCCTGCGCAATGGCCATGCGCTGATCGACATCGGCAAACAGGGCAGGTGCCAGGAAGTGGCCACGTGTGGGGCGCGTCAGCAACTGGCCACCACACAGCAGCGTGGCGCCGTCGTTCGTCCCGCGCGCGATGTACTGCAGGTTCTGAGCGAGCTGGCGGTCGTCCACCACCGGGCCGATCTGGGTGTCGGCCGCCAGTGCATGGCCCACGCGCAAGGCTTGCGTGCGCTGCAAGAGTGCATCGCGAAAGCGGGCGTAGATGCCGGCGGTGACGATGAGCCGCGACGACGCCGTGCAGCGCTGTCCCGTGGAGTAGAAAGCGCCCTGCACGGCGCAGTCGACGGCCTGGTCGAGGTCGGCGTCGTCCAGCACCACGAGCGGGTTCTTGCCGCCCATTTCCAGCTGGCAGCGCACCAGGCGTTCGGCGCAGGCAGCGGCCACGCGCCGGCCGGTGGCCTGTGACCCGGTGAAGCTGATCGCCGCCACCCGGGCGTCGTTCAGCAGTGACGCGCCGACCACTGCGCCGCGGCCCATCACCAGGTTGAAGGCACCGGCGGGCACACCGCTGCGCTGGATGATGTCGGCCAGGGCCCAGGCGCTGGCCGGCGCAGCTTCGGCCGGTTTGAAGACGACCGCGTTGCCGGCGGCCAGAGCCGGCGCGATCTTCCAGGCCGGTATGGCCATGGGAAAGTTCCAGGGTGTGATGAGCCCGACCACGCCCAGCGGTTCCTGCGTGGTCTCCACCGTGATGCCTTGGCGCACCGAAGGCAGCGTTTCGCCGCCGGCGCGCAGCACCTGCTGAGCCTGGAACTTGAAGATGTGACCGGCGCGCGTGAGCTCGCCGATGCCCTCGGGCAGGGTCTTGCCCTCTTCTCGCGACAGCAGCGTGCCCAGTTCTTCGCGTCGCGCCAGCAGTTCGGTGCCGATGCGGTCGAGCGCATCGCAGCGCGCCTGGATGCCGCTGGCGGCCCATGTGGGCGCGGCCTGGGCGGCGGCATCGATGGCCAGTCGCATCTGGGCCGCATCGGCCAGGGCGTAGTCGCCGACGTGCTCGTCCAGGTCGGACGGATTCATCAAGGTCTGGTGTTCGGGTCCGGCCAGCCACTGGCCGCCGATGAAGTTGTCGTGCATGTCCATGATCGTTTGCAGGAGCGGATGCCGCTTCGGGGTGAAGACCGGCCGATTCCCAGTACGAGATTGAATCACAGATTTCAGATTTTATAAAATGTAAATCATGGAGTAGACTGGCGCTCATGGAAAATCCTTACCGCACCACCACCGCCGCCATCAACACCCCCACCTATCTGCGACTGCGAGAGCAGATCCGCAGCGACATCGTGGCCGGGGTGTGGGCCCTGGGTTCTCATATCACGCTGGCGCAACTGAGCCAGCACTACGCGGTCAGCGCCGCGCCGGTGCGCGAGGCCCTGCTGCAGTTGCAGGGCGAAGGCGTCGTCGACATGCGCATGCACCGCGGCGCTGTGATTCCCGACGTGGACGAGCGCTACATCGACAACATCTACAAGCTGCGCGGTGCCCTGCAGGCCATGCTGGCCCGCGACGCGGCGCAGCGTGCCACGCCAGCCGACGTGAAGCGGCTGCAGGCCCTGAGCGACGCGCACGAGGCCGCTGCCAGCAGCCGCGACGTGGCCGCCACCGTGCAAGCCAACCGCGAACTGCACCACTTCATGGACACGCTGGCCGACAACCCGCCCGCCGTGGAGGTGCTGGACGCACGTGCCAGCCTGGTCGATGCCTTCCGGCGCCTGCATGGGTATGGCGGCAGTCGGCTGGAAGTGGTCATCGCGCAGCACCGCAAGCTGGTGCGCGCCATTGCCCGGGGCGATGGCGACAAGGCGGCGCAGGCGGCGATCGAACACACCGACTCAGCGCGCACCGACCTGCTGAATTTGGTGCGCCGCAAGGTCTGAGCCAGCGAGAGCAACCATGAAGATCACCGACATCCGTTGCCACCTGATGCAGGCCGGGCCGCCGCCCCACACCGGCTGGTCGGCCACCGGCACCAGTGCCTTGGCCAGCAGCCGCAACTGGCTGTTCGTCACCGTGCACACCGACGCCGGCCTGGTGGGCACCGGCGAGGGCTCGGGCTGGCCGCGTGTGGTGGCCACGGCGGTGGATGACCTGCGCCACTTGCTGCTGGGCGAAGACCCGTCGCACATCGAGCGCCTGGGCCAGAAGTTGCGTGTCGCGCTGATGGGGCACGGCCAGACCGGCGTGGTGGGCATGGGCGCAGTGGCGGCGCTGGACACGGCACTGTGGGACATCAAGGCGCAGGCCCTGGGCACGACGGTGGCCAATCTGCTGGGCGGCCACACCCGCACGCGCATCCCGTACTACACCCACGCGGCCGACGTCACAACCGCGCAGGCCGCCGTGGCGCGGGGCGTGCGCGCGGTCAAGATCGGCGGCCTGGCTCAAGTGGTCGAGCGGGCCTTCGCGGTGCGTGCGGCCATCGGTCCGGACATCGACCTCATGGTCGACCTGCACGGCCCGCCCTGGCTGACCGCTGCCGACGCGGTGGCCATCGGCCGGGCGCTCGAGCCGCTGAACCTGCTGTTCCTGGAAGAGCCGGTCGCGCCCGACAACCTGGATGGCTGGCGCCGCCTGCGCAGCAGCGTGGCCCTGCCACTGGCCGGTGGCGAACGGCTGGCCACGCTGGCCGACTTTCGCCCGTTCGTCGAAGAACGCCTGCTCGATGTGTTGCAGCCCGATACCGGCCGCTTCGGTGGTCTGACGCAGATGCACAAGCTGGCCGGCATGGCCGAGGCCCACGGCCTGCTGATGGCGCCGCACTCGGGCTCCCTGGGCCCCGTGGCAGAGGTCGCGGCAGTGCACCTGATGGCAGCGCTGCCCAATGCACTGGTGCTGGAACGCATGGACCCGGACTGGCCGGGCCGCGCGCAGGTCACGCAGACCGCCTTGCTGGCGCAGGCCGGCCACCTGTTGTTGCCTGAAGGGCCGGGGCTGGGCGTGCGCCTCGACGAGGGCTTCATCGCTGGCCACCCAAGCCAGCGCAACACCGGACTGGCCAAGGGCGGCTGGAACGCCGGCACCGAGGACCAGACCCCGCACACCCAGGCGCGTCAGCCGCGCGCTTACATCAACCGCAACCAGAGTCTGCCCGATGCCTGAAGCTGCCCCGATCCAAGCCACCCAAGCCACCCAAGCCCTGGGCCTGATTTCCAAACTCACCCGAGACCGTTTGCTGCAGGTTTCCACCGCCACGCTGACGACCGTGCTCTTCAAGCACGGCCTGCGCAACACCTTCCTGCAGGGGCCACGCCCGGTCGGGGCGGCACAGCGCCTTGTCGGCCAGGCCTACACGCTGCGCTACATCCCGGCACGTGAAGACCTGGACCCCTTGAACGTGTTCGAGGATCGCCAGCACCCGCAGCGCGTGGCCGTTGAAGAGTGCCCCCCCGGCCACGTGCTGGTGATCGACAGTCGTGGCGACGCGCAAGCCGCTTCGGCAGGCAACCTGCTGGTAACACGTTTGCTCAAGCGCGGCTGCGCCGGCGTGATCACCGATGGTGGCTTTCGCGATTCGCCCGAAATCGCGGCGCTGGACTTCCCGGCTTACCACGTGCGCCCGTCCGCGCCCACCAACTTGATCAGGCACCACGCCGCCGACCTGCAACTGCCCATCGGCTGCGGCGGTGTGGCCGTTTACCCTGGCGACGTGATGGTGGGCGATGGTGAAGGCGTGGTCTGCATCCCGCGTGCCATGGCCGACGCCGTGGCCGCTGAAGCCTGCGAGCAGAGCATGTACGAGGACTGGGTCGCCGAACGCATCCAGGCGGGCGAAGGTCTTTTTGGTCTGTACCCGGCCACCGACCCGGCGCAGCGGGCGCGCTACGCGCAGTGGAAGCTGGCGCAGGCGGCGCGCTATCCGCTGTCGACACAGGCCGCGTGATCCCATGGCGCGGCTCGGGCGTCGATCTGTATTGAGTCCGTCTATAGATTTTATATAATCTATAATGTACAGTGCGTGTCAGTGCAGGCAGCCGCACCGCTGTCTGCCTGACGCCTACTGACCTACAGAACTGGAGACCGACATGCCCCATCCCCACACCTCCTGCCGATCGCGCTTGCGCTTGACCGGCGCGCTGCTGCTGACAGCAGTGGCCAGCGTGCTGCCTGTCCCAGCTGCCGCACAGAACTGGCCTGACCGCACCATCACCCTGGTGGTCGGCTTTCCGCCCGGCGGTGCACTCGACACCATCGCCCGCACGATGGCCGAGGAACTGTCCAAGTCGCTGGGGCAGAAGGTCATCGTCGACAACAAGCCCGGCGCGGGCGGCAGCCTGGCGGTGAGCGCCGTGATCAATGCACCGGCCGACGGCTACACCTTGCTGATGGCGGCCATCAACCTGGCCACGGCACCTGCGCTGACGGGGGTGCGCTACGACCCCAAGACCGCGCTGACGATGGTGTCGCAGATCAGCAGCGTGCCCGTGTTCATGCTCACCTCGGGCAAGGGCAAGCTCAACACGCCGGCAGAAGTGATTGCCGCGTCCAAGGCCACCGACGGTGGACTCAAGATCGGCTCGGGCGGCATCGGCACCTCGGGGCATCTGGCCATCGAACTGCTGATGCGCAGCCAGAAGATCCCGTCGCTTCACGTGCCCTACAAGGGCGGTGCGGCGGCCAACCTGGCGGTGATCAGTGGTGAAGTCGATCTCATCTTCGATCTGGGATCGGGCAGCCTGAAAGGCTTTCTCGAGGCCGGCACGATCAAGCCGCTGGCGGTGATGCAGGACACCCGCGCCAGCGCGCTGCCCAACGTCAAGAGCGCCAAGGAACTGGGCCTGCCGCCAGACACCTACATCCGCAGCTGGCAGGGCATTGCCGCGAAGGCCGGCACGCCCAACGACATCGTCGTCAAGCTGCACAAGGCGGTCGTCGCTGCGGCCGACACGCCGGGATTCCGCGCGCGGGCCTGGCAACTGGCTTCGGACGTGGTGACCAGCAAGTCGCCGCAGGACTTCCAGCGCTTTCATGATGCCGAACTTGAACGCTGGACGGCGCTGATCAAGGCCGCCAACATCAAGCCTCAATGACGTTGAACTGCATTCTGCTCACGGGCGCCAGCGGCAAGGTGGCGCGCTCGGTCCGGGGCGCCGTCGGGCAGCTCTGTCATGAGCTGCGCTTGACCGACATCGTGCCCGTCGAAGCCACGGCGCCAAACCAGACGGTGCACCTGGCCGACCTGAACGACGCTGCGGCCTTGCCGGCCTTGGTGAAAGGCGTCGATGCCATCGTGCACTTTGCCGGCCATCCGCGCGAAGCGCCCTGGTCGATGCTGATCGAGGCCAATCTGCGCACCGTGGTCAACCTGTGGGAAGCCGCCGTTGCCGCGGGTGTGCAGCGCGTCGTCTACGCCAGCTCCAACCATGCGGTGGGCTACTACCCGCGCAGCCAGCACATCGACACCGGGGCGCCCGTGCGTCCCGACGGCCGCTATGGCGTGAGCAAGGTCTTCATGGAAGCCGTGGCCAGCCTGCATGCCGACAAACACGGGCTGCGCGCCTTCGGCATCCGCATCGGCTACTGTGGCCCCGAACCGCTGGACGCACGCATGCTGTCGCACTGGCTGCATCCGCAGGACCTGGCGCAGCTGATCGAGCTGGGTCTGACGGCCGACTACCACCACGAGATCGTCTACGGCGTGTCCGACAACAGCGCCACCTGGTACGACAACAGCCGTGCGCACGCGCTGGGCTACCGGCCGCGGCACAGTGCGGATGCCTTTGCACAGGCGCTGGCTGGCCAGGTCACGGCCGATGCCGTGGCCGAGCGCTACCAGGGCGGCAGTTTTGCTGCCGATGGCCATGTCGGTGATGCCGAGCGTCCTGCACGTCACCGAATCGCGCGCTGAGCGTGTGGCGGTCACCGGGCTCGGCACGCCGCCGGGCCTGCACGTCTGGCGCGCAGGCAACCGCGTCGGCGAATCCCCGGTGTGGGACGTGGACTCGCAGTCGCTGCTGTGGATCGACGTGCGCGCGCCGGCCGTGCTGCGGTTGGACCCGCTGCGCGCGACGTTGCTGCGCTGGACCTTGCCCGAAGTGGTGGGTGCGCTCGGGCTGGCCACGGGCGGCTGCGTGGTGCTGGCGCTGCAGCGATCGCTGGCCCTGCTGCACCTGGCCAGCGGCAAGCTCACGCCGGTGCTCGAAGTGGCTGGTGAGCCGGCTGGCAACCGCCTCAACGACGGCAAGGTGTCGCCGTCAGGACGCTGGTTCGTGTTCGGCTCGATGGACGACCGGCCCGCAGACAAACAAGCCACCGGGTCGATGCATGCCGCCGCATGCGATGGCACCGTGAACAAGCTGTGGCAGGGACTGACGGTGGCCAACGGCATCGCCTTCAGCGCCGACGCCACCGCACTCTACTTTTCCGACAGCTTTGCTGGCCAGGTGTGGCGGGCACCCTGGGACGAGAGCCGCGGCACGATGGGCCTGCCCCGGCTCATCTGCAAGCTGGACGAGGCAGCGGGTCGTCCCGATGGCGCCACCATCGACGCCTTGGGCCACTACTGGTCGGCTGGCGTCTCGGCTGGGTGCCTGAACCGGTTGGATGCGGACGGCGCGAAGGTGCAGTGCCTGGCGTTGCCGATTCGCGCGCCGACGATGCCTTGTTTCGGCGGCGACGAGCTGGCTGACCTGTACATCACGTCGCTGGTGCGGCCGGGCTGGACGAAGGGGGCGAGCGATGTCGATGGCGATCTGGTGTGTTGGCCAGGCGCCGGCCGCGGCCAGCCGTCACCGCGCTGGCGCTGGCAGGTTTGAGCTGCTGGGCGCCAAGCGCCCGGCGGTCTACTGGAAGGCCACCTCGGCAAAGCTGCGCAGCTTGCGACTGTGCAGGCTGCCCGGGCGTTCCTGGCGCAGCAGTTCGACGGCACGCATGCCGATGCGCAGGTGCTGGTCCACCCGCTCGCGGTAGAAGTGGTTGGCCATGCCGGGCAGTTTGATCTCGCCGTGCAGCGGCTTGTCGCTGACACACAGCAAGGTGCCGTAGGGCACGCGGAAGCGAAAGCCGTTGGCGGCAATCGTCGCACTTTCCATGTCCAGCGCCACCGCGCGGCTCTGGCTGAATCGGCGCTCCGGCCCGCTGGGCGACAGCAGTTCCCAGTTGCGGTTGTCGGTGCTGACCACGGTGCCGGTGCGCAGCAGGCTTTTCAGTTCATAACCCGACAGTTGTGTGACATCGGCAACGGCCTGTTCCAACGCCAGCTGCACCTCGGCCAGCGCCGGCACGGGCACCCACAGCGGCAGGTCTTCGTCCAGCACATGGTCTTCACGCATGTAGGCATGGGCCAGCACGTAGTCGCCCAGCTTCTGGCTGTTGCGCAGGCCGGCGCAGTGGCCCAGCATCAGCCAGGCGTGCGGGCGCAGCACGGCCACGTGGTCGGTGATGGTCTTGGCATTGGCCGGGCCGACGCCGATGTTGATCATCGTGATGCCGCTGCTGTCCGGTCGCACCAGGTGGTAGGCCGGCATCTGCGGCAGGCGCGGGGGCTGTGCGCCCAGTTCGTCGCCCGCGCGAGCGGCTTCACCCTTGCGGCGCGTGATCACGTTGCCGGGTTCGACGAAGGCTTCGTACTCGCAGCCCGGGTCGGCCATCAGGTCGTGGCCGAGCTTGATGAATTCGTCGATGTAGAACTGGTAGTTCGTGAACAGCACGAAGTTCTGGAAGTGCTCGGGCACGGTGCCGGTGTAGTGGCGCAGCCGGTGCAGCGAGTAGTCCATGCGCGGTGCGGTGAACAGCGCCAGCGGGTGGGGTGCGCCCGACGCCACTTCGTTGGTGCCGTTGGCAATGCCGTCGTCCATGGCCGCCAGATCGGGCAGGTCAAAACGGTCGCGCATCAAGAGGCGCCGTTCGGGGGGCATGCTGCCTTCCAGATGGTCGTGTTCGGCCAGCGAAAAGTGCACGGGGATGGGTTGTGCGCTGGTGCCCACCTCGATGGATACGCCGTGGTTGCGTCGCAGCAGCCTGAACTGCTCTTTCAGGTAGCTGGCAAACAGGTCGGGTCGGGTGACCGTGGTCTCGAAGGTGCCTGGCCCGGCGACAAAACCGTAACTCAGGCGCGAGTCGGCGCGTGCCACGGTGTCGGTGCGCACCCTCACGAAGGGGTAGCAGGCACGGACATGGTCTTGAAGCGGGGCCCCGCTGACGAACTGCCGAAGCGCTTCACGCAGATGGTGCACGCTGGTGTCGTAGATCTCGCGCACTCGGGCGAGGGCTGCTTCGGGCTCGTCGAAGCGTTCGGGGGCGTAGAAGGTGGGGCTGATCATTTCCCATTCTACGGGACGGCCGCCGGGCCCACGGGGCTTCAACCGCCCGCGCTGGCCTGGCTCAGGTGGGCCAGTGCGGCGCCATCCAGCGACAGACGGGCGGCGCCCATCAACTCTTCCAACTGGTTCAGCCGGGTGGCGCTGGCAATGGGCGCCGTGATGCCCGGCTGCGCCATCTGCCAGGCCAGGGCCACCTGGGCCGGCGTGGCGCCCTGCTGCGCCGCCACTTCGTCCAGCGCAGCCAGGATGCGGTGGCCGCGTGGGTTGAGGTAGCCCTTCACGCCGCCACCACGTGGGCTTTTGCCCAGGTCGGCCTCGCTGCGGTACTTGCCGGTCAGGAAGCCCCGCGCCAGGCCAAAGAAGTTGATGACGCCCACACCCTGCGCCAGACAAAGCGGCTGCAATTCGGCCTCGAAGGGTGCGCGGTCGACCAGGTTGAACAGCGGCTGCAGTGTTTCGTAGCGTGGCAGTCCCAGGCGCGTGCTGACGGCCAGCGCCTCGGCCAGGCGCGGCGCGGTGAAGTTGCTGGCGCCGATGGCGCGCACCTTGCCTTCCTGGATGAGCTCGGCGAAGGCCGTCATCGTCTCTTCCAGCGGCGTGCCCGCGTCGTCGTCGTGGCTCTGGTAGAGATCGATGTGGTCGGTCTGCAGACGGTTCAGCGAATCGTGAACGGCCTGCCGAATCCAGCGCCGGCTCAGGCCCGTCTTGCTCGAGCCTTCATCGCCCATCGGCTTGCCCACCTTGGTGGCGATCAGCACCCGGTGGCGCTGGCCCGAGGCCTTGAGCCAGCGGCCGATGACAGCTTCGCTTTCGCCGCCCGTGTGGCCCGGCGCCCAGCGCGAGTACACGTCGGCGGTGTCGATGAGGTTGAAGCCGCCAGCGACATAGGCGCTCAGCAATTGGTGCGAGGTGGCTTCGTCGGTGGTCCAGCCGAAGACGTTGCCGCCCAGAGCCAGCGGTGCAGTGGCCAGGCCAGATCTGCCGAGGGCGCGGAATTGCATCTTGCTTCTCCAGAGTTCAGCGCAGGCGACGCATCAGCGGCGGCCCATCAACTAGAGGATGTAGCGTGACAAGTCTTCATTGTGAGCCAGCTCCGCCAGCCGGTCGTTCACCGCTGCTGCGTCCATCACCACGGTCTGGCCGCTGCGGTTGGGGGCATCGAAACTCACCTCGTCCAGCAAGCGCTCCATCACCGTGGCCAGGCGGCGCGCGCCGATGTTTTCGGTGCGTTCGTTCACTTCAAACGCGATCTCGGCCAGGCGCCGCACGCCTTCGGGCGTGACCTGCAGCGCCAGGCCTTCGGTGGCCAGCAGCGCCTGGTATTGCTTGATCAGGCTGGCCTGGGTGCTGGTCAGAATGGCCTCGAAGTCGTCCACGCTCAGTGAACCCAGTTCAACGCGGATCGGAAAACGCCCCTGCAGTTCCGGGATCAGGTCGCTGGGCTTGGCCAAGTGGAAGGCGCCGCTGGCGATGAACAGCATGTGGTCGGTCTTGACCATGCCGTACTTGGTGTTGACGGTGGTGCCTTCCACCAGCGGCAGCAGGTCGCGCTGCACACCCTGGCGGCTGACTTCGGCGCCGCCGTGTTCACCGCGCGAAGCCACCTTGTCGATCTCGTCGATGAAGACAATGCCATTGCCTTCGGCGTTGGCCAGCGCGGCTGTGCGGATCTCGTCTTCGTTGACCAGCTTGGCGGCTTCTTCTTCGACCAGGCGCGGCAAGGCTTCGCCGATCTTCAGCTTGCGCGTCTTGCGCTGCGCCTGGTTCATCTGGCTGAACAGGCCCTTCAACTGCTCGGCCATGTCTTCCATGCCCGGCAGACCGTTCATGCCACCCGGGCCCAGCACTTCGAGCGTGGGCTTGTTGTCGGCCAGAGAAAGCTCGATTTCCTTGTCGTTCAGCACACCCTCGCGCAAGCGCTTTCGCAGCACCTGTCGGGCGGTGTTGTCGGGTGTGGGCGCCACGGCCACATCGGCGTTGAAGCCGACGCTGCCGCTGCTGCTGCTTCGCACGGGCGGCACCAAGGCGTCCAGCACACGCTCTTCGGCCGCGTCTTCTGCGGCGGCGCGCTTGCTGCGCATCTGGCGATCACGCTCTTCTTTCACGGCCACGTCCATCAAGTCGCGCACGATGGAGTCCACGTCCTTGCCCACATAGCCCACTTCGGTGAACTTGGTGGCTTCCACCTTGATGAAGGGTGCGTCGGCCAGTTTGGCCAGGCGGCGCGCGATCTCGGTCTTGCCCACGCCGGTAGGGCCGATCATCAATATGTTCTTGGGCGTGATCTCGCCGCGCAGCTTGTCGTCCACCCGCTGGCGACGCCATCGGTTGCGCATCGCGATGGCCACGGCACGTTTGGCCGCGTTCTGGCCGACGATGTGGCGGTCGAGTTCGGAGACGATCTCTTGCGGGGTCATGGACATGCGAACCCTTCGACTGGCCGGTACGCCGGCCCGTCCTGCCGGGGGACAGTGCGCGTGGTAGTCATCCCAGTGTCTCGACGATGTGATTCTGGTTGGTGTAGATGCAGATGTCGCCGGCGATCTCGAGCGAGCGCTTGACCATCTGCGCCGGTGTCATCTCGGTGTGCGCCAGCAGCGCCCGTGCTGCCGCTTGTGCGTAGGCGCCGCCGGAGCCGATGGCCACGATGCCGTGTTCGGGCTCGAGCACGTCACCGTTGCCGGTGATGATCAGGCTGCTGGTGGCGTCGGCGACGGCCAACATGGCTTCCAGGCGGCGCAGCACGCGGTCGGTGCGCCAGTCCTTGGTCAGCTCGATGGCGGCGCGCTGCAGGTGGCCCTGGTGTTTCTCCAGCTTGGCTTCGAAGCGCTCGAACAGCGTGAAGGCATCGGCCGTGGCGCCTGCAAAACCAGCCAGCACCTGTTCGCGGTACAGCTTGCGCACCTTGCGCGCGCTGCTCTTGACGACGATGTGGCCCAGCGTGACCTGGCCGTCGCCGCCCAGCGCGACGATGGGCCCGCGGCGCACGCTGACGATGGTGGTGCCGTGAAACATGGTGCCCCCAGGGCTCCTTTTCGGTCGTTACACGCCAAGGGGGCTCGCGCGGCGGCCCGGCGGAGCCGGGTCCGCGCGCGGGCCTTGGCCGGGTGCGCTCAAACTTTCCTTACCTGCACTTTGGCGTGTTCGTTGATGCCCATGGCACCAAAAAACAGCGCCAGCAAGCGATGCGCATCGACAAACTGCACCGCGCGTGCTTCGTTGCGGCGCGCCAGCACCCAGTTCAGCAGGTCACCCGCAGCGATGAAGTCGACGCGGATCAGGCGCGCGCAAGACACGCTGACCACCGGCGCCGAACCCAGTTCGGCCTGCAGCTTGGTCAGCGTCTCGCTGATGTCGCCCACCAGCTGGCCCGACAGTTCAACGTGCGCCACCTCGATGCCACCGCCCACGTCTTCGAGAAGGCCCGATTCCAGGAAGCTGGTGGACACGTCGCTCACCATGGACATGGGCGGGTTGCGTGTGGACAGGTTGCTGCCGCTGATGTGCACCTTGCAGCGGGTGGGCTCCCAGGACGGCGGGCTCACCTCGTAGGTCACGCAATAGTCGATGGCGGCTTCGTCAAACTGCTCGGCACGGTTGGCCAGGCGCAGTGCGTCCAGCCGGGTCAGCCAGTAGGCGGGGTCGGCGTCGCGCACGCCCGTGGGCGCGGCTTCTTGCAGCACGGCGAACAGCCTGTCACCGGCCAGCCAGCGCATTTCCAGTGACTGGCCTGACCACAGGCGGAAGATGGCCGACAACTGCATGGCGGCTTCGGCGTCGATGTGGCGCAGGCCGCTCCAGTCGAATATCCATGGCAGCGGCATCTGCAGCGTCTGCGAGCGCAGGCGCGCGACGGCCTCGATGTCCAACTGCTCGGGGCAGACCCAGCCGACGTCACCGCCCAGGCGCGAGTTGGACGAAGACGACGGCATCACCGGCTCGTCGGCCAGCGCATCGGCCACCAGCTTGGGCAGGCTGTACCACTGCGGCGCGCTCCAGCCAAACTGCTGGGCGTAGTCCAGCGCCAGGCTTTCGAAACGCTGCTGCTGGCCAGTGGCGCGGTACAGGTCGAACAGCACCAGCCAGGTTTCTGCGTGCTGCGATCGGTCGCCGCCCGAGCTGGTGATGCGTTGCAGGGCCTCTTCGCACTGGCTGAAGTCGGCGTTGGCAAAGGCGATCACGGCTTCGTCCAGCTCGGGGTCGTGCATGACCTCGCTGACCTCGACCGCAAAGGGGCTGCTGAAGTCGGAGTTTTCACTCAGCGCGGGCGCGCTCACGCCGGGTGTTGCGGCGGCCGCAGGTGCACGCACGGGACTGTGTGCCGGCGCCGGCATGGCGGCGTCGAAAGACACCGGCGACATCGGTGCCAGCGGCGGCAGCCCGGTGGCCATCTGCACCGGCGCCGGTGCGGCCGATGGCGGCAGATGAATGTCCGGCAGCGGCGCGGGTGCCGGGCTGCGGAAGGGGTTGTCGTAGGCCGGCGAGCGGGTGGAATGGCCCGAACCGGCCGCCGCGTCGTTGTTCGGCGCGCTGTAACTGCCCGGGCCACGGCCACGACCGGTGGAACTGAAGCCGGCATCGCCGACCATCTGCTGTTCGATCTCGTCGATCTTGGCCTTCACGCCGTCAGGTCGCGGCGCGGTTTCGGGGGCTCGGGACTCCGAGTCGTCCAGCCGCGAAGAGGTGCCCAGCGTGGCCAGCTGCTCGGGCGACAGGCCCTCGCGGCGCACCCGGCGCAGCATGTCGAATTCGCGCTTGCGCACAAAGTCGTTGCGCCGCTTGCGTTCGATCATGGCCTTGAGCTCGGATTTTTCGAGCTCAAGTTCCTTGGTGTCTTCCTGGCGTGTGCTGAGGTCGGTCCAGTCGGTGGCCGGGTTGGCGACGAACCTCACCACCTTGCGGAAAAAACTCTCGTTCTCGGCCATGAAGGAATGGTACTCCGGGCATCTGGCGCGGGAGCCATGCCCCACGCGGGCCAGGGCGGTCATCCCGGGGCGGCGTGAAATGGGTCGCGTCTGGCGGCAGGCCCCTGGGGCTGCCGCCGCGATCCGTTTCACGCCTGGGGGTCAATCACCAAACATCTTCTGCTTGAGTTCGCGCCGTTGCTGCGCTTCAAGCGACAGCGTGGCCGTGGGGCGTGCCATCAGGCGTTGCAGACCGATGGGTTCGCCGGTTTCGTCGCAATAGCCGTACTCGCCTGTCTCCAGACGGCCCAGCGACTGCGCGATCTTCTTCAACAGCTTGCGTTCACGGTCGCGCGTACGCAGTTCCAGAGCGTGTTCTTCTTCGATGGTGGCGCGGTCCACCGGGTCGGGCACGATGGAGGTGTCTTCGCGCAGGTGTTCGGTGGTTTCGCCGGCGCTGGACAGCAGGTCGTCCTTCTGCTGTTGCAGCCGGACGCGGAAGAAGTCCAGCTGCTTGTCGTTCATGTACTCCGACTCGGGCATGGCCAGGAGTTCGGGTTCGCTCAGCTCGCGCCCGGGCTTGGACTTCCAGGCATTGGCGAGTTTGGGGTCGATCTTCTGTGCGGGCTTGGGCAGTTCGGCCGTTTCTGTCATCGGGCGGGCAGCGGGTTTGGCTGCAGGGGCAAAGCGATCGGTGAACCGGTTGGCGATGGGTGCCACGGCGGCTTGAGGGGCGGGCGCGGCCGCAGCGGCCTTGCTGCTGGCGGCGGCCTTGGGGGCCGGCGCGGGTGCGGGAGTCTTCAGGGGAACCTTCACTGGGGTGGTCACGGGAGCCGTCGCGGCCTTGGCCGCCTTTGTCGCAGCCGGGGCTGCGCTTGGAGCGGCAGGCTTTGCCGCCTGGGGCGCGGGCTTGGCGGCGGGTTTGGGGGTCGGTTTGGCGGGCGCCTTGGCAGCTGCTTTGGCCACGGCCTTCGCAGGCGCCTTCGTGGGGTCACTCTTGGCGACGACCGGCGTCGGCGCCTTCGAATTCTTGGCAGTCTTGGCCGGTGTCTTGCTCACGGCAGTTGCCTTGGCCGCTGCCTTGGCCGGTGGCTTGCTCACGGGGACCTCCTCCCCTTTCGGGAACGCTGAATCTGACCGTTCGACCTGCACGTCTGCACGTGCTTGGTGGGGTGCCAGAAAAGGTCGGTCTGACCTTCAAGGCGCGCGGATTGTAGCCATGCATTTGCCGTTGGCCCCAAGACCAGGCCCAGGGCTTGTGCGGCGCCTGAAAATCTCACACCAAGCACTGCTCCAGCCCTTGCAGCAGCACGTCCTTGGGCAGGTCGATGCCGATGAAGACCACCTTGCTGCCCTTTTCTTCACCGGGCGCCCATTTCGGGCCCAGGTCGCTGCCCATCAGCTGGTGCACACCCTGGAAGATCACCTTGCGGTCACTGCCCTTCATGTACAGCACGCCCTTGTAGCGCAGCATCTTGGGCCCGTAGACCTGCACGATGGCGCCCAGAAAGTCTTCCAGCTTGGACGGGTTGAATGCCTTCTTGCTGCGGAAAACGAAGCTCTTGACGTCGTCATCGTGGGCGTGGTGGTGCGTCTTGTGTGAGGGGTGGTCGCAGTGCTCGCCGTCTGCACCGTGGTGGTCATGGCCGTCGTCGTGACCATGGTCATGCGCATGCGCGTCGGCATTCAGGAACTCGGGGTCGATCTCCAGCTTGGCATTCAGGTTGAAGCCCTTGAGGTCAAACACTTCCGAGATCGGCACGTCACCGAAGTGCACCTTGCGCTGCGGCGCCCGGGGGTTCATGTGCTTGATGCGGTGGATCAGCGCGTCCACGTCGCTCTCGGACACCAGTTCTGACTTGCTGATGAAGATCTGGTCGGCAAAGCCGATCTGGCGCCGCGCCTCCTGGCGGTCATCCAGCTGCTGGCCGGCGTGTTTGGCGTCCACCAGGGTCAGCACGCTGTCCAGCAGGTAGCTTTCGGCGATTTCGTCGTCCATGAAGAAGGTCTGCGCCACCGGGCCGGGGTCGGCCAGGCCGGTGGTCTCGATTACCACGCGGTCGAACTGCAACTCGCCCTTGCGGCGCTTTTCGGCCAGGTCGGCGAGCGTGCTGCGCAGGTCTTCGCGGATGGTGCAGCAGACGCAACCGTTGTTCATCTGGATGATCTGCTCGCTGGTGTCGGACACCAGGATCTCGTTGTCGATGTTCTCCTCTCCGAACTCGTTTTCGATGACGGCGATCTTCTGGCCGTGGGCTTCGGACAGCACGCGCTTGAGCAGCGTGGTCTTGCCCGAGCCCAGAAAGCCGGTAAGGATGGTGGCGGGGATGAGGCCTTGGGTCATGGCAGCAGTCATGTCAGCACGATCAGCGGGTCAGGGGGCTGGGATATGGGGGTCGGCGACTGTGTTGCAAGGCCTGTGCCCTGTCAAGCTGAGGCCAAATTCGGTCTGGCGTCGGCCCTGGCGTCGGCCCTGGCGTCGGCCCTGGCGTCGGTGTTTGCGCCGGCCTCAAGGCAGGCGAGCAGGCTGCCCCGTGCCCGCCAGGGCTGGTTCGGACCAGGCTTGCAGCCTGGGCAGCAACGCGCGGTAGGGCACCAACAGCAGGGCGGCCATGGCGGCCTTCACGGCCAGGTCGCCAACGGCCAGCTGCAGCCAGTCCATGCCCGAACCCGCAAAAGCCAGGAAGAAGAACACCGCAGTGTCCACCACACTGGCCACCAGCGAGCCGATCAGGGGCGCTTTCCACCAGCTCTGCTGGCGCAAGCGGTTGAACATCGCCACGTCCATCAGCTGCGCAAACAGGAAGGCAGCGCCCGAAGCCAGCGCAATGCGCCAGGGCGCCAGCGCCAGAGACACCAAGACCGCGATCGCAAAGCCGGTCCAGGCCACCCGCCGCGCGGCGTGGGGGCCCAAAGCGCGGTTGGTGAGGTCGGTGACCAGGAAGACCAGCGGGTAGCTGAAGGCACCCCAGGTCAGCCAATCGTTGATGGGGTGCTGCACCAGCACGTTGGACAGCACGATGACCAAGGCCATGGCCGCGATCGGCGTGCGCAGGGAAAACAAGGGTGTCGGGGACATGGGCAGGTGCCGCGGTGGCGGGTGGAGCAGGCCAGCCGCGAGGAGGGCTGGCGCCGATAAAGGTCACAGCAGCGCTCCACAGCGGGGCGCCTGAGCAGATACGGCTATTGTCGCCGCTGTCATGCCGCCGGCGCTGCACCTCGGTTATTCTTGCCGCCCCACCACTGCCGGCGCCGCACCCTCCCGTGTCCGACCCAGCATCTCCCAGGTCCGGGCGGACGCGCGAAGCGGCCAGCACGGACTTCCGATTGGACAAGAGGTCTGTCTTCGAGCGCCTGGTCGAGTTCATCTCGCCCGGCCCCGACAGCAAGGCCGAGTTGATCAAGACCCTGGCCGACGCCGAGAGCCGCGAGCTCATCGAGCCCGAGTCGCGCCTGATGCTCGAAGGTGTGCTGCGCATGGCCGACATGACGGCCGGCGACGTGATGGTGCCGGCCACGCGCATGGACCTTCTGGCCATCGAGGCCGACTACGACGAGATATTGGCCGCCGTGATCGAGACCGCGCACTCGCGTTTCCCGGTCTACGAAGGCCAGCGTGACAACATCCTGGGCATCCTGATGGCCAAGGACTTGCTCAAGCTGCAGCGCGCGCCCGAACTGAACTTGCGCACCTTGCTGCGACCGGCGGTGTTTGTGCCCGAGAGCAAGCGGCTGAACGAGTTGCTGCGCGACTTTCGCTCCAACCGCAACCACCTGGCGATGGTGATCGACGAGTTTGGCAACACCGCCGGCCTGATCACGATTGAAGACGTGCTGGAAGAAATCGTCGGTGAGATCGAGGACGAGTTCGACGAACAAGAGCAGGAAAACGGCATCTACACGCTGGCCGACGGCACGCACCGCGTCGCGGGCGACGTGTCCATTGCGGCAGTGAACGACGCCTTCGGCACGCAGATCAGCGTCGAAGACTTCGACACCATCGGCGGCCTGGTGGCACAAGAGCACGGCCGCGTGCCGCGCCGCGGCGAAGCTGTTTTCGTCGGTGGCCTGAGCTTCACCGTGATGATCACGCGCGGCGGTGCGGTGCGCTGGTTTCGCGTGGCGCGGCAGCCCCAGGAAAGCCACGCCGACGGCGGCGACGTCGATTGAACGTGCGCCACCCGGCCTGGCACAGGCTGGATCCGCTCGTCGCGGCCGTGCTGGGCGCGCTGCAGACGCTGGCCTTCGTGCACACCTGGGCCTGGCCGCTGCCGCTGGCCACGCTGCTGTGGCTGGCCTGGCGGCTGGATGGCGCCAGGCCAGGCCGCGCCGCGTGGCTGGGCTGGTGTTACGGCACCGCCTGGTTGTGCGCTGGCGTGTGGTGGCTCTTCATCAGCTTGCACCGCTACGGCGGCCTGCCTGCGCCGCTGGCGGCGGGCGCGGTGCTGGCCTTGTCGGCGGCGCTGTCGCTGTACCTGGCGGCTGCTGCCGCGTTTTACGCACGCTGGCGGCGCGGCACGGGCGCTGACGCGGCATTGTTTGCCGCGCTGTGGCTGCTGGCGGAACTGGCCCGCGGGCTCATCTTCACTGGCTTTCCCTGGGTGGCATCCGGCTATTCGCAGGTGGATGCACCACTGGCCGCGCTGGCGCCCTGGGTCGGCGTCTACGGCATCGGTGCGCTGATGGCGGGCCTGGTGGTGGCGCTGCTGCGCCTGCTGCAGTCGCGTGGCCGCCAGTGGCGCGCCGGTGCGGCGCTTGTGGCCATCGTCGCTGCGGCGCTCGTCGCACCAGCCGACTTCACGCAGCCCGCCGGCGAAATGCAGGTTGTGCTGTTGCAGACCAACGTCAAGCAGGACGAAAAGTTCGCCGTCGAACGCATGCCGCAGACCCTGGCCTGGGTGTCGCGCCAGATGCTGTCGGCAAATGCCGACCTGGTGCTGGTGCCCGAAACCGCGATCCCGCTGCTGCCCTTTCAGTTGAACGACTTCGCGCCGGGCTACTGGGAACTGCTGCGCCAACACTTTGCTGCCCCTGGGCCCGACGGCCCGCGTGCCGCGCTGGTGGGCGTGCCGATGGGCGACTTCGACCGCGGTTACACCAATTCGGTGGCCGGTTTGTCGGCCGGGCCGGCCTACCGCTACGACAAGTGGCACCTGGTGCCCTTCGGCGAGTTCATCCCCACCGGCTTTCGCTGGTTCACCGAGCTGATGAACATCCCGCTGGGCGACTTCTCGCGCGGCGTGTTGAATCCGCCGTCCTTCGTTGCGGCCGGCCAGCGCATCGGCCCGAACATCTGCTACGAAGACCTGTTTGGCGAAGAGCTGGCGCGGCGCTTCATCGACCCGGCCAGCGCACCCACGGTGCTGGCCAACATCAGCAACATCGGCTGGTTTGGTGACACGGCGGCCATTCCGCAGCACCTGAACATCTCGCGGCTGCGCAGCCTGGAGTTGCAGCGGCCGATGCTGCGCGCCACCAACACCGGCGCCACGGCGGTCATCGACCACCAAGGCGTGGTGACCGCTCAATTGGCGCCGCACACCCAGGGTGTGCTGCAAGCCGCTGTGCAGGGGCGCGATGGCGTGACGCCGTTTGCCTGGTGGGCAGCGCGCTGGGGCCTGTGGCCGCTGATTCTGGTTGCACTGGCCGTTGCGCTCGGGTCATTTTGGAGGCAGCGGTCGGAAGGCGCGTGAGCGCCGCGCCAGGGGCCCAAGTCGAGGGATGCGATGGCCTGCCGGGCTTCAGTCGCCGGCCAAACCCATGCGCACCAGCCGACCAGGCCGCCGATCGGTGACCACGCCTTCGCGCTGCACGCAGTGGCCCGCCACCCAGGTGCCGATGTAGCCCTGGCCCACTTGCAGGAAACGCTTGCCGCCGGCTGGCAGGTCGCGCACCAGGCGCGGCGTGCCCACGGCCAGGCGGGCGGGGTCGATCAGGTTCAGGTCGGCGCGCTGGCCCACGGCGATGCGACCGCGATCGTGCAGGCCCAGGTAGTCGGCGTTGCGGGCCGTCAGCAGGTGCACGGCGTGTGCCAGGGGCAGTTGACCTTGTGGGCGGTCTCGGGCCCAGTGAGTCAGCATGAAGGTGGTGGCGCTGGCATCGCAGACCGTGCCCACGTGCGCACCGGCGTCACTCAGGCCGAACAGCGCACGCGGGTGCTGCAGCATGTGCCGCACCACGTCCAGGTTGCCGTCGTTGTAGTTGAAGATGGGGAAGTAGACGAGGTTCGTGCCGTCGCCTTGTGCGAAGTGCTCGTACAGCGCTTCCAGTGCCGAGATGCCACCCTGTTTGGCGCGCACGAAAAAGCTGTGCATCACGTTGGGCTCGTAGTCCGGTGTGCCTAGGGGTGAAGCGTCTAGCGGAAACATGCGGCCGGCGATGAGTTCGATGCGCGCCAGCAGGATGTCCACCAGGGGCGGCACCGGCGTGCCGTCGCCGCTGATGCGTTCGCTCTTCTCGGCCAGGATGCGGGCTCTGCGCGCGGGCTCGCGCAGCGCGGCGGCGCGCTGGGCCAGCGGCAGGTGCGCCACTTCCTTGTAGCCCGGAAAGCCCATGAAGGGGTGGAAGCTGGCGTCCAGACCGTTGATGACGCCGATGCCGCGTGAGGCGGTCTGCAGGAACAGCGGCAGGCCCTGTGCCGCAGCGGCTTCCACCCGCGCCTGCATGGCCTTCCACTGTTCGCCACCAGGGTCGCGCTGCAGCCAGGTCATGGACAGCGGCCGGCCGCTGGCGCGGGCCATGGCTTCGACGAGGTCGAACTCGGGGTCGAAGCGGTCGGGGCAGCGCAGCAGGTCGAAGTCGCTGACCAGTTGCACGACGCCGTGTTTCAGGCCCTGGAAGGCGCTGGCCAGGCCGGTCAGTTCGGCCGCGCTGGCTTCCGATGCCGGGGTTTCGTGCCCGCGTGCGGTGCGGTGGTTGTCGGTGCGGCCGGTTGAAAAACCTGCGGCGCCGGCCTTCAATGCTTCGCGCAGCATCCAACGCATGGCCGTGATGTCGTCGGCCGTGGCCGCCATTGCGGCAAGCGCACGGTCGCCCATCACCGCCATGCGCAGCGGGTCATGCGGCACCTGCACCAGGTAGTCGATGCTGTGCGGCATGCCGTCCAGCACGTCCATGTACTGCGCAAAACTCTGCCAGTTGAACTTCACGCCTTCGGCCAGCGCCGCGCCGGGGATGTCTTCCACGCCTTCCATCAGTGCGATGAGGTCGGCTTCGCGGCCCGGCACGTGGGGCGCAAAACCGACGCCGCAGTTGCCCATCGTCACCGTGGTCACGCCGTGGTGGATGCTGGGGCTGAAGGTTTCGTCCCAGGTGGCCTGGCCGTCGTAGTGGGTGTGGATGTCGACGAAGCCGGGGGTCAGCCAGGCACCGTGGGCGACAAAACGTTCCTTGGCCGATGCGGTGATGCGGCCGCTCTTGTCGATGCTGACGATGCGTCCATCGTGCACACCCACATCGGCCGTGTACGGCGCGGCACCCGTGCCGTCGATGACGGTGGCGCCTTCAAAGATCGAGTCGAGCATCCTTGTGTCTCCAAAGCGTGGCCAGCGTCATGCCGCTGACGATGTGCCACATGCCCCACAGGCTGGCGATGATGACCATGCCCAGGTCGGCGTTGAACTGCACGGCAATGATGCCCAGTGCCAGGCCGCTGTTCTGCATGCCACCTTCGATCATGATGGCGCGGCGGTCGCGTTCGACCACCCGAAAGGCCATCGCCGCGGCCCAGCCCAGGGCCAGGCCGGCCGCGTTGTGCAACACCACGATCAGCAGCTGCGGCAAGATCTGCGCCGTCAGCAGGTGGCGTTCCTTGACCAGCCCCAGCACGATGAAGGCCAGCAGCGCCAGCAGGCTGAAAGTGCCCAGCGGCTTTTGGATGCGCGCCGTCAGCGCCGGCAGCCGGTGGCTGAACAGCAGACCCAACGCCATCGGCACGGCCAGCAGCGCCAACAGGCTCCACCAGATGGCGCTGGCGTCGATGTCCAGTTGCTTGAGCCACGCGGCGGTGGCCGGGTTGCTGGCCACCATCCAGGTGAAGTTGAAGGGCGTGAGAAACAGCGCCATCACGGCGGCCACGGCCGAGATGCTGACGCTCAAGGCCGTGTTGCCGCGACCGTAGTGGGTGACCACGTTGCTCAGGCTGCCGCCGGGGCAGCAGGCGACCAGGATCATGGCCGCTTCCACGTTGGGCGGCAGGTCCAGCACCAGCGTGGCCAGCCAGGTAGCGCCGGGCAGCAGCAGGAACTGCGGCACCAGGCCCGCCACCACCGCGCGCGGCGCCTGGGCCACACGTGTGAAGTCGGCCACGCGCAGTTCCAGGGCCACTGAAAACACCATCGTGGCCAGCACGAGGCTCAGAACCAGTTGCTGCGTCGTCATCGCTGCCAGGGTAGCTGCAGGTGTGACCCGTAAACTCAAGGGTTTTCGAGACAGACCAGAGACGCACCGCGCCATGCTGACCTTCCAGCAGATCATCCTGAAACTGCAGAGCTACTGGGACGCCCAGGGCTGTGCCTTGCTGCAGCCCTACGACATGGAGGTGGGCGCCGGCACCAGCCACACCGCCACCTTCTTGCGCGCGCTGGGACCCGAGCCCTGGAAGGCCGCCTACGTGCAGCCCAGCCGGCGTCCGAAAGACGGCCGCTACGGCAACAACCCCAACCGCCTGCAGCACTACTACCAGTACCAGGTCGTGCTGAAACCCGCGCCGTCCAACATCCTGGAGCTGTACCTGGGTTCGCTGGAAGCGCTGGGCTTCGACCTCAAGGTCAACGACGTGCGCTTTGTCGAAGACGACTGGGAGAACCCGACGCTGGGCGCCTGGGGTCTGGGCTGGGAGGTCTGGCTCAACGGCATGGAAGTGACGCAGTTCACCTACTTCCAGCAGGTGGGTGGCATCGACTGCAAGCCCATCACCGGCGAGATCACCTACGGCCTGGAGCGGCTGGCGATGTACCTGCAGGGCGTGGACAAGGTCTACGACCTGGTCTGGACGGAAGGCCTGAAGTACGGCGACGTCTATCACCAGAACGAGGTCGAGCAGAGCACCTACAACTTCGAACACAGCGACGTGGACTTCCTGCTGACGGCCTTTGCGGCGCATGAAAAACAGGCCAAGTACTTGATGGAACAGCAGCTGGCGCTGCCGGCCTACGAACAGGTGCTGAAAGGCGCGCACAGCTTCAACCTGCTGGACGCACGCGGCGCCATCAGCGTCACCGAACGTGCGGCCTACATCGGCCGCATCCGCAACCTGGCGCGCAGCGTGGCGGCCAGTTACCTGGACAGCCGGGCGCGTTTGGGGTTTCCGATGGCACCCAAGGCCTGGGCCGATGAAGTGTTGGCGCAGATCGCCAGGAAGGCGGCATGACCATGTCCGCCAAGAACCTGCTGGTCGAACTGTTTGTCGAAGAGTTGCCGCCCAAGGCGCTGAAGAAGCTGGGCGAGGCTTTTGGTGCGATGCTGCTGCAGTCGCTGCGCAGCGCGGGCCTGGCGGGTGAACAGTCCGCACTGAATGTCTTTGCCACGCCGCGCCGGCTGGCCGCGCACATCAGCCATGTGCTGCCGCTGGCGCCTGACAAGACACAATCGGTGAAGCTGATGCCGGTGGCCGTGGGCCTGGCGGCCGATGGTTCTGCCACGCCAGCACTGTTGAAAAAGCTGGCCGCCCTGGGGGCCGACGCCAGCGTGGTGCCCACGCTCAAACAAGCGCAGGATGGCAAGGCGCAGGCGCTGTTCTTCGACAGCTCGGTGCCCGGCGCCACTTTGGCCGTCGGCCTGCAGCAAGCGCTGGACGAGACGCTGGCCCGGCTGCCCATCCCCAAGGTCATGCAATACCAGTTGGAAACCCAGCCGGAAACCGGCGCCACACCCGGCTTCCAGCCCGGCTGGACCAGCGTGAACTTCGTGCGCCCGGCGCACGGCCTGGTGGCCTTGCACGGCGCCGACGTGGTGCCCGTCACAGCGCTGGGTCTGCATGCCGATCGCCAGACCCGCGGGCACCGTTTCGAGGCCGCGATGGACCCGGTGATGCTGCAGGACGCCGATCACTATGAACGCCAGATGGCCGAGCAGGGCGCCGTCGTAGCCAGTTTTGCCACGCGCCGCGGCGACATCGTGCGCCAGCTGGCCGCTGCAGCCTCGAAGGAAGGCCTGAAGCCCATCGACGACGATGCGCTGCTGGACGAAGTGACCGCGCTGGTCGAACGCCCGAACGTGATGCTGTGTCAGTTCGAGAGCGAGTTCCTGGCCGTGCCGCCCGAATGCCTGATCCTGACGATGAAGGCCAACCAGAAGTACTTTCCGCTGCTGGACGCACAAGACCGGCTGACCCACAAATTCCTCATCGTCAGCAATATCAGCCCAGCCGACGCCAGCCGCGTCATCCAGGGCAACGAGCGCGTGGTGCGTCCGCGTCTGGCCGACGCCAAGTTCTTTTTCGACCAGGACCGCAAGCGCACGCTGGAGTCGCGGGTGGTGCAACTGGACAAGGTGGTCTACCACGGCAAGCTGGGCAGCCAGGGCGAGCGGGTGCAGCGTGTGCGGGCGCTGGCCCGGCAGATTGGTCTGCAGCTGGGTGGCAGCGTGCTCGCTGAACAAGCCGACCGCGCTGCCTTGCTGGCCAAGGCCGACCTGTTGACCGACATGGTGGGTGAATTCCCTGAACTGCAAGGCATCATGGGCGCCTACTACGCACGCCACGATGGCGAGACCGAAGAGGTGGCATTCGCCATCGAAGACCACTACAAACCGCGCTTCGCGGGTGACACGCTGCCGCGTGGTGCCACTGGGGTGGTGGTGGCACTGGCCGACAAGCTGGAGACGCTGGCCGGCCTGTTTGGCATCGGACAGGTGCCCACCGGCGACAAGGACCCGTTTGCGCTGCGCCGCCATGCCCTGGGCGTGATCCGCATGCTGATCGAACGCGACCTGGCGCTGGCCGTGCCGCAGCTGGTGCAGTCGGCGGTGGCGGTGTTCGGGCCGGGCCACGGCGATGCCCAGGCTGAGCTCTCGAGCTTTCTCTACGACCGCCTGGTCGGCAGCCTGCGTGAGCAGGGCTACAGCGCGCAGGAAGTGGACGCCGTCATCGCACTGCGTCCGCCGCGTTGGGGCGACATCCCGCGCCGGCTGGCCGCCGTGCGCAGCTTTGCCGCCTTGCCCGAAGCGCCGGCTCTGGCCAGTGCCAACAAGCGGGTGGGCAACATCCTGAAAAAGGCCGAGGGCGAGGTGCGGGCTTCTGTCGACGCCACCTTGTTGAAAGAGCCGGCTGAACAAGCCCTGGCTGCTGCGCTGCGGGCCGCGGCGCCAGCTGCCGACGCCGCCTTCGAGCGCGGCGACTTCGCCGGTTCCCTGCAGGCCCTGGCCGTGCTGAAGGCGCCCGTCGATGCCTTCTTCGATGCCGTGATGGTCAACGCCGACGACATCGCTTTGCGCAATAACCGGCTGGCGCTGTTGACCGCCATGCACCGCGCGATGAACCGCGTCGCCGATCTGTCCCGCCTGGCGTCATGACGACCCCCACGCTTGTCGCTGCGCGCCTGCGTTGCCCCCCGACGGGGCGCAGTCCGGCTTGGGGCGGTCCTGCGCCGGACTGAACCCGGCACACAACCAGGCACACAACTAGGCACACAGCGATGCACATCACCAAGCTCGTCATTCTGGGCCGCGACGGCATCCTCAACGAATACCGCGAAAACCACGTCACCGTGCCCGAAGAGTGGCACCCGGTGCCGGGTGCGCTGGAAGCGGTGGCACGCATCAACCACGCCGGCTGGCACACGGTGGTGGCCACCAACCAGAGCGGCATCGGCCGCGGCATGATCGACATGAGCGCGGTCAACGCCGTGCACGCCCACATGTACAAACAGCTGCAGGTGCAGGGCGGTCGCATCGATGCGGTGTTTTTCTGCCCGCACACACCCGAAGAAGATTGCGACTGCCGCAAGCCCAAGCCCGGCCTGTTGCTGGACATCGGCCGCCGTTACGGCGTGGACCTGGCCGGCGTGCCCATGGTGGGTGACACCGCCCGGGACCTCATCGCCGCGCAGTCTGCGGGCTGCGAACCGCACCTGGTGCTCAGCGGCCGCGCGGCCAGCCTGGGAGCCGAACAGGTGCAGGCACTCTTGAGCCAGGTGCCCGGTGCCCGTGCCCACGCCACCCTCACCGCCTTTGCCGACTTTCTGCTGCTGCGTGACAACCACGCCGACTCGGCGGTGGGCGGCCTGTCGTGAAACGCCTGTGCTGAACGCCTGGGCTGAACGTCCGTGCTGAAGATCTGCCCCTGAAGGCCACACGATGACGCAATTTTTCTGGGGCCTGCGCTCCTTCTTGTTCGTGCTGTGGATGGCGGCCACCGTGATCCCGTGGGCCCTGATGATGCTGGTGCTGTCCATCTTCGTGCGCGGCAAGCCGCTTTACTGGCCCACCATGCGCTGGTTGCGCATGGCCGTCTGGGGCGCCAAGGTGATCTGCGGTGTGCAGTACCGCGTGCATGGCCTGGACAACCTGCCCAGCGCGGCGGAAGAAAACAGCGCCGTGGTGTTGGCCGCCAAGCACCAGAGCACCTGGGAGACCTTTGCCTTCCCGACCTTCATGCCGCACCCGCTGGCCTATGTCTTCAAGCGCGAACTGCTGTACGTGCCGTTTTTTGGCTGGGCCATGGGGCGCCTGGACATGATCCACATCGACCGCAGCAAACGCGCCGAAGCCTGGGGCAAGGTGGCGGCGCAAGGCAAGCGCCTGGCGGCCGAAGGCATCTGGGTCATCATGTTCCCTGAAGGCACACGCATCCCGCGTGGCCAGCAGGGTGTGTACAAGAGCGGCGCGTCGCGCCTGGCCATCGCCAGCGGCGTGCCCATCGTGCCCATCGCAGCCAGCAGCGCCAAGTGCTGGCCGCGCAAGAGTTTTCTGCTGCGGCCGGGTGTGGTGGACGTGTCCATCGGCAAGCCCATCGACAGCACCGACCGCCAGCCCGACGAACTGATGCGCGAAGTGGAAACCTGGATCGAGGCCGAAATGCGGCGCCTGGACCCCGCGGCTTACGCGTCCGAGCCAGTGCCGCCCAGTGGCGCGGCCCAACCGGTCCAGCGTCTGGACGGCGGCGGCGCGTAGTCGCCTGACGTGAGTGGGTGGCTGGGGGCAGGGCGCAGGGCTGTTGTGCGCGGCTGTCGTGCGGGGCAAGCGTGCAGGGCGTGCGTGCAGGGCATGCGTGCAGGGCAAGCGTGCAGGGCAAGGCGGGCAAGCCGTGTGCCGCCCACCATAGAATCGTGCCTCATGCCGAACCGGCCCACCGTTTTGTTTCCCGAGCAGCTGTCGCTGTTTGACGAAGCGCCGCCGTCTGCACCAGGGCCAACGGTGGATGCGGCTGCGGGTGTTGCGCAGGCTTCGACACAGCCGCCTGTGCCTCGGCCCTCTGCGTTGACGCCGGCTGCGGTTGTGGCTGCACCCAGCACTGCGGCCATCGAGTTCCGCCACCCGCGCACCCACCGCGATTTGCTGCTCAGCGGCCACCGCGTGGGTTACGAACTGCGCCGCTCGCGCCGGCGCAGCATCGGCTTTGTGGTGGCCGCGGAAGGCCTGAGTGTCAGCGCACCGCGCTGGGTGGGGGTGGGCGAAATCGAAGGTGCGTTGCGCGAAAAGGCCGGCTGGATCTTGCGCAAGCTGCAAGAGCAGCGCGAGCGCGCCGCCCGTCTGGATGCCGCGCGTGTGGACTGGCGCGAAGGGGCCACCATCCCCTTCCTGGGCGAACCGGTGATCCTGCTGCTGGACCCACGCATGACGGGCGCTGATCTTTGCGGCCCCCACGGCGCTGCACGCCGGCCCCCCGAGGGTGTGCCGCACGTCTCGGGGCGGCCCTGCGCCGTGCTCGATACGGCCGCCGACGCGCTGCCCGGCGTGCCGCGCCTGACGCTGCACCTGGGCCTGCCGCAGACGGCCGAGCCCGAGCAGATACGCGATGCCGTGCAAAGCTGGCTGCAGCGCCAGGCCAAGCGCATTTTCGAAGAGCGCTGTGCGCTCTTCGCCCAGCGCCTGGGTGTGCGCATGACCCGGCTGTCGCTCAGTTCAGCCGCCACACGCTGGGGCAGTGCCAGCGCCGACGGCTCCATCCGCCTGAACTGGCGCCTGGTGCACTTCGGTGTGCCGGTGATCGACTACGTGGTGACACACGAACTGGCGCACCTGCGCGAGATGAACCACGGCCCGGCTTTCTGGGACGTGGTGCGCGCGGCGCTGCCTGACTTCGAAGAGGCGCGTGGCGCGCTGCGCCACGAGGTGCTGCCGGTGTTGGACTGAGCGCGCCGCGTTCCGGCTGCGCGCTGCCAGTCCCCGCGCACACCTGCGGCACAGGGCACAGACCAGTCAAACCGTCTGGAAACGGACCACGCCGTCAAGGCCTGTGTGTGCCCGCAGCCGGCCGCTGTCGGCCAGCGCATGCAGGTGGGCCACCGCTTCACCCATGGCAAACGTGGTCTGGTGCAAATCCAGCGTGCGCTTGAACAGCACCGGCAGCATGTCGGCCGCGCTGCCGGGCGCCTTTGCGCATGCGGCCAGCACTTCGGCATAACGTTCTTCATGGTGCTGGTGCAACTGATCGATGCGGGTGTGCAGGCCAATGAAGGGCTTGCCGTGTGAGGGCAGCACCAGCGTGTCGGCGGGCAGCACCTTCAGCTTGGCGATGGAGTCCAGGTACAGCGGCAGCGGGTTGCCCTCGGGTTCCAGGTCGATGACGCTGACGTTGGTGCTGATGCGCGGCAGCACCATGTCGCCCGCGATCAGCACGTTCAAATCGGGGCAGTGCAGGGCAATGTGTTCTGGCGCGTGGCCATGGCCCACGATGCAGTGCCAGGGCCGGCCCTGGATGGTCAGCACCATGCCGTCCAGCAGACGCCGGTACTGGCGCGGCACCTGGGGCACCATGCTGGCGTAGTAGTTGGTGCGGGCACGCACCTGGTCCAGCGCCGCCGGGTCAGTCAAGCCGTGGCGTGCAAAGAAGCGCGCCGCACCCTCGCCGCCAAAGGCCGTATCGGCGGCACTGGCCACGCGGGCGGCGTTCCAGTCGGTGGCGCTGATCCACAAGCGGCAGTCACGCTCTGGCGTGGACCAGCGTTCGCAAAGCCAGTGCGCCAGGCCGATGTGGTCGGGGTGCATGTGGGTGACGATCACACGCAGCACCGGCAGACCTTGCAACTGGTCGGCGAAGATCTGTTCCCAATGTCCGCGTGTGGCCGGGTTGTCGATGCCGCAGTCGACGATGGACCAGCCGTCGATGCCGTCCTGCCGGTCCCGCAGCAGCCACAGATTGATGTGGTCCAGCGCAAAGGGCAGGCCCATGCGCAGCCAGCGCACGCCGCTGACCGCTTCGCTGACCACTTTGGTCGCCCCTTCGGTCACCACTTCGATCGCCGTGCCCGGCGTCGGCAGCGTGTCGCCCAACGGGTAGTGCAGGGCAAGTTCCTGCGCGGTCATGCGGGGCGTGGCCATGGGTATATTTGTGGTCCCGGTTTACGTTGACGTCAACCTCAGTCTAACCATGCCCACCGTCTTGCGCCCGCAAGCCCAGAGCTACACCATCACCGAGCTGGCGGCCGAGTTCGACATCACCGCGCGAGCCATCCGCTTCTATGAAGACGTGGGCCTGCTCACGCCCCAGCGCGCCGGCCGCAACCGCGTCTACACGCAGCGCGACCGCACGCGGCTGAAGCTCACCCTGCGCGGCAAGCGCCTGGGCCTGAGCCTGCTGGAAATCAAGCAGTTGGTGGACATGTACGACTCGCCTTCCGACACCACGCCGCAGCTGACGGCCTTTCTGGGCGTGCTGGGCGAACACCGCCGCCAGCTGGCACAGCAGCGCGAAGACATCGAGATCACGCTGGCCGAGATTGCGCAGCACGAAGAGCGCTGCAAGAGCCTGCTGGCGCGTGGCACCACCCACAGACGAACCCCCAGGAGAAAGCCCCCATGAACCTGCCCGGCCTCAACTTCCAGCTTGGTGAAGACATCGACGCGCTGCGCGATGCGGTGCGTGATTTTGCGCAAGCCGAGATCGCACCGCGCGCCGCTGAAATCGACCGCAGCGACCAGTTCCCGATGGACCTGTGGCGCAAGATGGGTGAAGTGGGCGTGCTGGGCATCACCGTGCCGGAAGCCTACGGCGGCGCCAACATGGGCTACCTGGCGCACATGATCGCGATGGAAGAGATCAGCCGCGCCTCGGCTTCGGTGGGCCTGAGCTACGGCGCGCACAGCAACCTGTGCGTGAACCAGCTCAAGCGCAACGGCACCGATGCGCAGAAGCTGAAATACCTGCCCAAGCTGATCAGCGGCGAACACGTGGGCGCGCTGGCCATGAGTGAATCGGGCGCCGGCAGCGACGTCATCAGCATGAAGCTCAAGGCCGTCGAACAGGATGGTGTCTACGTACTCAACGGCACCAAGATGTGGATCACCAACGGGCCCGATGCACACACCATGGTGGTCTATGCCAAGACCGAACCCGAGCTCGGTGCCCGCGGGGTGACGGCCTTCATCGTCGAGAAGGGCATGAAGGGTTTCAGCACCGCGCAAAAGCTCGACAAGCTGGGCATGCGCGGCAGCCACACCGGCGAGATGGTTTTCAACAACGTCGAAGTACCGGCGGCCAACATCCTGGGCCACCTGAACGGCGGCGCCAAGGTGCTGATGAGCGGGCTGGACTACGAACGCGCGGTGCTGGCTGCCGGCCCCATCGGCATCATGCAGGCGGTGATGGACAACGTGGTGCCGTACACCCACGACAGGAAGCAATTCGGGCAATCGATCGGCGAGTTCCAGCTCATCCAGGGCAAGGTGGCCGACATGTACACCGTGCTGCAAGCCGGCCGCGCCTTTTGCTACACGGTGGGCAAGAACTTGGACCTGCTGGGCAGCGAACACGTGCGCCAGGTGCGCAAGGACTGCGCCAGCGTCATCCTGTGGTGCGCCGAAAAGGCCACCTGGATGGCCGGTGAAGGCATCCAGATCTTCGGCGGCAACGGCTACATCAACGAATACCCGCTGGGCCGCCTGTGGCGCGACGCCAAGCTGTACGAGATTGGCGCCGGCACGTCAGAAATCCGCCGCATGCTGATCGGCCGCGAGCTCTTTGCCGAGACGATGTAGAAGCGGCTGCACTGCGGCTGCATTGCGGCTGCGTTCGCGGCGTTCGCCATCAGGGGGCCTGCTGCGCGGCTGCGTGCAACAGGCCCTTTCTTCTATTCCCTGGCGCAGCGGTTGCGGATCGTCAGCCGGGCCGACACAAAGGCAGAGTCCAGCGCGTTGACGATGCCGTCGCCGTTGACGTCGGCGCGCGGGTCGAATCCGGGCTGACCGGGTGAGAGGCCGAAGGACGCCCGCACGATCTCCAGGTCGGTGCAGTCCACTGCACCGTCGCCGTTCAGGTCACCGCCCAGGCGGATCGTGAAGTTGGCATTGGAGATGTCGAAGAACACGTTGTCCAGCGCTTCGACCTTCACACGCGCTTGCGTGCTGCCCACGTTGGGCAGCTTGACCACGCGGCTGCCGCTGTTGGGAGTGGTGTTGGCCAGCACCAGGGGGAAGGTGTTGCCGCCGTCCAGCGACAACGTGATCTTCACGTTGGCGGTGTTCACCGGCGCCACGTTGGTGTTGGCCACGTTCCAGCTCACGGTCTGGTTGGTGCCCGCGTCATAGCTCACCGCGCTGTTGGGCGCCGTCACCACGAAGGGCCCTGCAGTGGGCTCCAGCACCAGGCGTGTGGTGGCGCTGTTCACGCCGCCGCGACCGTCCCGTGCGGTGAGCTTGAAGTTCAAGACCGCCGGGCTGGCGTTGACGCCGGCAAAGCCGACGTAGGCAGCGGTGGGCAGGAATTCCGAGTAGCAGTCGATCTGCGCTGCCGTGGGCGAGCCCACCACCGCAGGACAGCTGCCGCTTTCGGCGTTGGTGTTGTTGATCAGCAGTTGCGGCAGGTCGGGGAAGACACGCGTCGGGTTGCCCGTGGTGGCGTTCTGCCCGGGCGGCGCGTAGATCGTGGGGTCGCTCACCACCTGGCGGGTGCTGAACTGGCGGAACAAGGGGCCGTTGAGCTTGGTGTTGCTGACCAGGCTGGTGCCGGTGGCGGCGCCGCGGTCGGTCTGTTCCCACATGTAGGTCAGCGCGTCGCCGTCGGCGTCGGTGGCGCTGCCCGTCAGCACAAAGGGCGTGCGCAGCGGGATCGTGTACTGCGCGGCGGTGCTCACCACCGGTGCGGTGTTGCCGGTGGCCACGATGCTGCCGCCACGGCGCGTGGTGGCGCCGCCCTTGGTGATTTCGCCGACAAAGCCGCTGCAGCCTCCGCTGCAGCCCACCAGTTGCAGCTCGCTGGCGTTGACGCCCGACAGCGTGCCGCCAAAACCCACCGTGAAGCCGGTATCGGTGAGTGTGCTGATGCTCACCGTGGCGCCCGCCGGCCAGCCGGGAATGCCCTGAATCGCCGCCTGCACACCGGCCGTGGTGAAGTTGATGCCCCGCACGATGGGGGCCGAATCGGCGCCGTTGTAGCGCAGCACAAACTGCTGACCGTTGGCGCTGAAGTTGGTCAGTGCGGCCTGCTGCACATCGCTGAGGTTGGTTTCCGCGGCCGAGGTGTAGGTGACCACCTCGTCAAAGCTGCGCTGCGACCAGTAAGGGTCGCTGTTGCCCTGCAGGTTGTCGCCGCTGCAGATGCCGGCGTAGGCCATGATGGAAGAGCCGCTGCCTGGCTCCACCGAGTTGTTGGCACTGCGGTTGCCCCCTGCGCAGTTGCCCAGCGTGCCGTTGAAGGTGTGGTTGCCGGCAAACTGATGGCCCATCTCGTGCGCCACAAAGTCCACGGCAAACAGGTCGCCGGTGGGCGGGTTGATGCCCGTGCAGCCCTGGGCCTTGGCGGTGCCGCCCACGACCCCCAGGCTGGCGACGCCACCACCATTGGCGCCCAGTGCGATGTGGCCGATGTCGAAGTTGCTGGCACCGGCCAAGAGGCCGATGACCTGGCGCGTGCGCGAAAGCGTGCTGCTGGTGCAGCTGCCCGCTTGGCTGGCGGTGTAGCAGGCCGTGCCGCCACAAGGCCCGTTGACGCCCGTCATCTGCGCGGCGGTGTTCAGGTTGAGCGCGTCGTTGCCCGCAATCAGTACCAAGCGGATCGAGGTCTCGTCCTCGTAGATCTGCGTCACGCGGTTGATCAGCGTGACCTTGGCAGCCGTGACGTTGGTGGGGCCGAAGAAGCTGGCGTACAGCGGGTCGGTCAGCAGCGCCAGGCGGTACACACGCAACTCGTTGCCGACGGCGGCGGTCAGCGGCTCGCGGTCACCCACCACCTGGTAGGTCGCGGTGGCCGTGCTGCGGCCGTCACTGGCCGTGATCTCGTAGGAGCCCAGGTTCTTGTACGGCTCGGCCTTCAGCGTGGTGGACAGCGTGCCGTCCGGCCCTGCCGTGGCAAACAAGGTCTGGCGCGCGCCGGCATCGGTCTCGGGGTTGCGCACCGTGATCGTCACTTGTGCACCCGGCACGAAGCCCACGCCGCGCACCTGCACGGTGTCTGCGGCGCGGTAGCGGCCGCGCTGCAGGTCCAGCTGCGCCTGGGCCATGAAGGCCTCGGCAAAGGCCATGCGCGGGTTGACCGTGTCGCGCCGCCAGTAGCTGGCGTAGACGCTGTCGTCCAGGAGATAGTAAGGGTCGATGTACCAGGCGCCGGCGGGCGACCGCACCGAGGCGTGCAGGCCCAGCTGCGAGAGGTCCATGCGCAGCGTGGCCGACGGGTCGTCGATGCCGCGCCCGGCGTAGGTCTTGATCTGTGGGTGGCGCGCCGCCAGGCCCGCTTCCATGATGGGCGAATCGACAAGCTTGAAGCGCTGGAAGCCGCCGTCGGGGCTGGGCAGTGCAATCACCAGCGGCGATTGCCGCGCAGCGGGGCTGCCTTCCAGGGGCGCCCCGGCCAGTTGAGCAGCCATGCTCACACGGTCCAGGGTGGTGGTGCGAAGGCGTGTGGCGCGCACGGCCGGCGCGGTGCCGGAGCCCGACGTGGCGGCCATGGTGCCGCGCAGGTCGCGCCAGAACGCGGTGCTGGGATGGGCGGCAGCGGCGCGGCTGTTGGCCGAGGCGGCTGCCGAGTTGACTGCCGAGTTGACTGCATTCTTGCGGTCAATGGCCTGCGCATGGGACACCGGCGCCCAGCTGCTGATCAGCAGTGCCAGTGTTCCCAGGGTGGCCAGCTTGTGCGACAGGCGCCAACCGTTGTTGGTGCGTGCCCCCCCTGACTGCGGGGGTGGCGCCATGGCGGGTGCGGTCTGTGAACAACGCTGGTCCATGCGAAAGGTCCTCTTGAGGTTCTTGAACGGTATGCCTGTGAGCACAAAACGCGCACGGTGCACGGGCTGCCAATGCGCGAGCCGGCTGCCGTGACTGACATCCGGCCTCGTGCGCCATGCCGTGGCGAGGGCCAGACTACATCCGCATGCCAGGCGCAGGCAATGTGTACGATCCCTTGGACCATGCGGGCCGCTGCGGCCTTGGGG
>ENA-ORBV01001065-ORBV01001065.1-microbial-mat-metagenome-genome-assembly--contig:-NODE-1065-length-62606-cov-16.185882_pt1 | contig 62606 bp, 54 predicted proteins | sample MGYA00237777_ERZ505514 | MGnify/ENA primary metagenome ERZ505514 (study PRJEB26160, sample SAMN06269048) | microbial mat metagenome | isolation source: Oligotrophic lake microbial mat | place...
CGCACGATGCGACGGTGCAGGATCGCGGTGACGTGCGCGACGTCCTCATCGCGGATGTCGGGCGCGGGCTGGAAGCGGGGCGCGGTGAGCAGACCTTGGCTGGTGTAGACGCCGTCGAGCACCAGCGCGTGGAAGTGCAGGTTCAAGTTGAGCGCCCCGCCGAACCGCTGAGCGAGGACCACCGCGCCCGAGCTGCCGCCGGGCGCGCCGGCTGCCGCGGCGCGGTCGCGCAGCCAGTTGGCTCGGGATGACTTGTCCATCGTTGACGAGGACGATGGGGGCCTGGGCGAGAGCCGACGAAGTCGCGGCGATGGATGCGAGGAGGATCGAGGTGGTTCTCATGTCGTTGGTTCTCGTGTGTGCGAGCGAGTCGAATCGGATGGGGCGCGTGGGCCCGAGATCGACCACGATGGACGAGGTCCAGCGATCGCGGCACCCTCTCGCCGGTTCGATGTTCGTCGGGTAGTTTGAAGGTGAGTGTCCTTAATGACGTGAAGGTGAGTGTCCTTAATGACGTAATGACGTTCGCGAGGATGCTCGCGACCTCGTCGCGGCGCTCCGCCTCGGTCATGCTCTCGGGATCATGCGTGCTGTCGCTCGGCATCGGGGCTCCGTGCGGCCCGGCGATAACCGGGGTGCCGCTACGGGGGACCTATGCCGCGAGGAAGTCAGATGCGCGCATGAGCTGGCGAAAGAGCGATCCGTGAATCGGCGACGAGTTGCATCAAGCGGATGTGCTTCCGAACGGGATCAGTCAGAGCGCACTTCGGCGCGCGGCGGCCGCCGTGCGGCGCGCAAACGAGCGCTCCGCGCACCGCATCGCCGCCGGCATGGCCGGGACCGTCTTTCTTTCTTCGATCTGCTCAGCGGATGACACCGCCAGCTACGTGAGAGCCGCGGGCGCGCCTTCCGCAGCGGCCGCCGCCGCCGCGCCGTCATCATCCTCCGGCGCCGCACGGATCCTCCGCGCGCCGCCGCCGCCGCCCGGCCATCTCGCGATCGCCAGCGCGAACCGCTTCTTCATCTTCCGCGCATGCTTCGCGACCGAATCGGAGCTTCCGCTGAAGTTGCCCCAGATCCTGAGGCCCTCCTCGCTGATGAGTTCCTCGAACTGCGCCACGATCGCCCGCGCCGTCCGCATCAGTGACGAGGTCCTCGTCTCTTCCGCGACGCACGCTGCAAGCTCCGCGTCCAGCATCGCCAGCACCGGCGGCGTGGATTCCGGGATGCAGCCCGACTTGCCGAGGGCCGGCTCTCGACCCTGCGCGTCCGTGTCGTGCAGATACGCCGCAAGGCTCGATCCCTCGATGATCGACGGAACCCGGCCCCGAACCACGGGTTCGGCGCGCCGTTCCTGAGCACCGGCCTCGCCCGCGAACTCACCCTCGGCGATGCGGCGCTTCAGCTCGTGGACACGCGCCGCGATCGTCGCCAGCCTGCAACCGTCAAGCGACACCGCGAGATGCAGTGACCGACGTTGGTCTCGGCGGGGTCAAAGAGATGTTGGCGCGCGAATCCCATGAGGACGGCGGCGATGATGCCGTCGTGCAAGGCGCGACCCCGGAAAAATTATGTTTTTTCCTGCTGATTGATGCGATTGTGGAGGAGACCCGAGGCTGCGCGGCCGCGGTGCAGCCGACGGCAGGGACTGCCGCAGGATCACGTCGCGGCGTACAAGTGGCTCACGCTCAGCGCCGAGCAGGTCCACGCTCAGCGCCGAGCAGGTCCACGCGTGGACCGCCCGGACATGGGCACGTCCAGCCACCGCGCCGGAAGTCGTTGCGACCGTGCCCGCGATGGACGACTGAAACGCCGCGCGCCCCGATCGCTCGATCGGGGCGCGCGGCATTTGTCTCCTCACACCGGTCCTACAGACACGGTCCCCACGCGCCCAGGAGCAGCGCCAGATCGACACTGTTGACGATGCCGTCGCCGCTGAGATCGGCGGGGCCATCGACGCCCCAGCCGCCGAGCAGCACAGCCAGATCGGTGGCGTCGACGACTCCGTCCGCGTTGAAATCGGAGAAGCACGGGACACCGCTCGTGAACTCAGCTCCCGGCCAGAACCCGCCGGTCAGGGCGAACGCGCCGCCGGTCATGACGGCGCCGGCGTCAGGCTGGCCGATGGTTCCGCCGAGCACAAACCCGCTACCAACTGAGAACGTTTCGCCGCCGCCATCGACGGTGTGCCATGACAGGTCGAAACCGCCGCCGAGCGGGGCGACGGCGAGCGTCGACACGAGAGCGACGAGCGCCGCGCCGACGGCCGCGATGCGCCGGACGCAATGCGGTGCAGTCATCGGACGCCACCTTCCGTTGCGAGAGGAGTCGTCGAGAGGCGGCTCTCGATCGCGTCGAGCCGGGCCCGCAGCATTTCGTTCTCAGTGCGCAGCGACGCGACGGTCTCGGCGAGCGCGACCGCGTCGCCCTGGCGGCTGAAGCTCTCAAAGAACACGGAGAGCAAAACACGCTTGGGACTTCCGGGCGCGGCCTTGACGCTCGACCAGTCGATCGGCTCTGCCGCACGGGCGATCACGTGGCCCACGGCGAAGCGTTCCGTGTCATCGAGCATGGCGCATCCCGCGACATCGGACGAGATGAGATAGTCGCCAGGCTCGACGTCGCCGGTACCGGAATCCACGACCCACATTTCACCGTTGCCAACTGACGCGACGAGGTCGCGACTGCCGTCATCCGTGGGATCAGCCGCGCTCAGGTACGAGCCGAGGCAGCGCGGATCGTTGGCGAACGACGAGGCCTTGACACCGTACGTAACCTCGCAGTTGGGGCCCGCGTGCGGGCGGACGTTCGCTCCCGTCAATGTCACGAGCGAACCAGGCTCGATCGCCGTCTCGGTCCACGCATGGTGGGAGCCGGTGAACGTGTTGTAGCTGACGGTGCTGCCGAAGACGGCGATGCCGCCCGCATCTGTTCCGTTGTTGTGAAAGCTGATCAGCGTGCCGTCCGGGTTCGTGCGGTTAAAGAACGTCGAACCGCCGCTGGGTGTGTTGACCTCGAGCCCGCCGTTGGTGATCGTGATGTCCGCGCCGGTGTCCATCAGGATCAACCCGTTCGGTCCGACGTCGATCCGCGGCTGCACCCCGCCGTTGACAAAGAGACTGTTAAAGACGGTGAGCGTGCACGGGCCTGGCGCCATGCCGATCCCGACCTGCCCGCCGCCGCTAGCGAGAATGCTGACGTCGCCTCCATCATTGTTGATGAAAAGCGTGGACGGCGCGCCATTGTCGCGGGCCATGATTTCGTTGTTGTCGATCGAGATGTTCCCTTCGTTCGTCGCTCCGAGCACGACGAAACCGCCCGACCCCGGCTCACTGTCGACGCCGCCCAGTACCTGCAGCTTCACGACCGGCAGCGTCGTTCCGACGCCGAGATTGCCGTTGCTCGTGAGCACCATCTGCGTGGTTCCGTCCACGGCGAAGCTCAGCGGACTGGAAAAAAGTCCTTTCCCCGAAGAGATCTGCGCGTGGACGGTGTTCAGTTCATCGAGAAAACGGATGGTTCCCAGCACATTGCTGCTCAGTCCGCTGGGCGAGTCGCCCTTCAGATCAAGCTGTGACGTGCCGTCGGCGGCGGTGCTCGTGACGCGGACGGTCGCGTTGGGCTTCGACACTTCGAGCGTTGCGGCCGGCCCGGTCGTGCCGATGCCCACATTGCCGGCGTTGTAAAAAATGTTCGCGCCGAGCGTCTCCCACGGCAGCAGCGAACGCACCGCGTACGGAGCTGCGTTGAGGGGCTGACGTGGTGCGAGCGTCGTGAAGTTCGCGCAGTTGCCCGCGGGCGACTGCACGCCGATCTCCAGCCATCGCTTGTTGCCGTCGAACGCAGTGGCGCTGAAGTTGAGATCCACCGTGAAGAGTCCATCCACGACATCGACACCGCACACTCCGAGCGTTCCACCGATCTGAGCGCCACCCGCGGCCTGATCGAAGAGCCGGAAGCGCAGACTGACGGTCCCGTTGACCGGCGCGCCGGACAGCACGAGCCGTCCCTGGTACGTGAAGGTTGCATCACTCGGAATGCCTGCATGGCATACGTTGGTCCCCAGGGTCACCGCCAGCGTGCAGGCCATCACCAACGCCGCGAATCTGTTGCTTTGAATGCGCATATGTTTCTCCCGTTCTCTTTCCGTGCGACCAGTTCCCGTGCGACCCGCGAGACGCGGGACCAGGAATGCAGTGTGAGCGCTGCTGCACGACTTGGCAACAGCGGATTGTCAGATTGATCGAAAGGCCGCTCCCGACGCGGCGTCTGGTCACTGTGGCGCAGTCACCGGTCAACGGCTCCGATCGAAGACGGCGCTTTGCGAAGTCCGACGCAGCCCAAAAAGAACAACGCCCGCAATCAGTGCGGGCGTTGTCATGAACATTTCAGCCTGACCGAGCGATGTGAGCCAGCGCCGTGATCCGGCGAATTACTTCGCGGTGCAGCCGGACTTCACGGCCGAGCAGCCGCTGTTGCCGCTGACAGCGCCGGGGGCAGCAGTCGCGCCTTCGGCGGACTTGCAGCAGCCCGACTTGCCGCTGACAGCGCCGGGGGCGGCAGCCTTGTCAGCGCAGGTCTTGCTGCAGCTGGAACCGCTGACGGCGCCGGGGGCACCCGTGTCGGTGCAGGCAGCCTTCGAGTCGCAGCACGCGGCCTTGGAGCCGTTCACTGCGCCGGGGGAGGCGTCGGTGGATTTGTTGGATGAACAGGCCGAGAGAAGGGCGACAATCGCGAGCGAGGCAAAGGTGGCAACGAGCTTCATGGAATTCTCCTAAAGAAAGCGTCCAGACCGGATCCAAACAGAAACTTCCAGTCGAGGCGCCAGCATGACATCCGGTCAGGAGGGCGATCGAAGGAAGCAAACAGGCGAAGTAAACCGCCGACGATATGTCGGTCACGCGTGCCCGATGGATTCAGGCGCGGGTAACCGACAGTGACGCGAACGGGCCAAGTCTACTCCGGTTGCAGGGCCAACCGCAATTCGAAAGGCGTTATCGGCAAAAGGAGTCGAAGCGCGCGTAGAGTCTCACCCTCCGATGACACGTTCGTTTTCTTCCGATGACCCCGTCCTTCCCGAAGCCGGTGTTTCCGACGCCGGTCCGGCTCGGGGGCCCGACGAGGCTGAACTGCTTGAGGGACTCGCTGTTGATGGGATCCTTGGGGAAGAACCCGCCCTTTCGGACGAAGAGATCGACGCGGCGGGTGCCGTGCTGGGCCCGACAACCCGCCTCGGTCGACTGCTCGCGAAGGCCCGGTCGCTCCCCAGGCTCGCCGGCGTGTACCTGATGAAGGACCGCGAGGGGCACGTCCTTTATGTCGGAAAGGCCGCGTGCCTGCCCAATCGGGTCTCCAGTTACTTCATCCCGTCGGCCGACCTCGGCTTCAAAAAGCAGCCGCTGCTGGACATGGTCGACGATTTCGACGTCATCGAGTGCGAAGGGGAGTGGGAGGCGCTGCTCTTGGAGAGCCGCCTCGTCAAAGACACCAGGCCGCGGTTTAACGCGAAACTTACGGACGACAAGACGTTTCCGTATCTCGCGGTGACGCTGCGCGACGAGTTCCCTGGGGTGTACGTCACCCGCGAGCCCACGGACGAACGCTTCCGCGGCGCGAAGGTTTACGGTCCGTTCACATCGGTCGCATCGCTTCGGCATGCGATCCAGCTGCTGCAGCGCGTCTTTCAGTTCCGGACCTGTGAACTCGACATCACGCACGAGAATCCGAAGAACCGTTTCTTCCGACCGTGCCTCCTGCACGCGATCAAGCAGTGTTCGGCACCGTGTGCGAATCGCGTCACGCCCGCGGCCTATCGCGCGGACATCGACCGGTTCGTGCGCTTCCTCGGCGGCAAGCGAAGCCAGATGCTGCGCGAATTGACGAGCGAGATGGAGACAGCGTCCAAAGGGCTGCTGTTCGAGCGGGCGGCGACGCTGCGCGACCAGATCAATGCGATCCAGAAGCTGGACGAGCGCGAGCGGCGCAGCGGCGCGAAGTATGATTGGCAGCCTGAAGTCACCGTCTTTGCGGGGGATCCGAGTGCCGGCGTGCGCAGCCTGCAGCGTGCGCTCGGACTCGAGTCCGCGATCCGCTGCGTCGAAGCGATCGACATCGCCCACCTCGGCGGCGGCGACACCGTGGGCAGCAAAGTGTGCTTCATCGACGGACGGCCGTTCAAGGACAGCTATCGCCGCTTCAGAATCAAGAGTGTTGACAACGATGACTACATGGCGATTCGCGAAGTCGTCAGCCGGCGCTACCGTGACGCAGGCGTCGGCCAGGAGCTATATCCCGACGTGATCCTTATCGACGGCGGGCTCGGTCAGCTGCATGCGGCGCTCGAAGCATTCGCGCAGATCGAGGTACAGCCGCCGATGGTCATTTCACTCGCGAAGAAGGAAGAACTGCTGTACATCCAGCAGAAGACGGAGCCGCTGCGGCTCAGCCGCGAGCATCTCGGCCTGCGGCTGTGTCAGGCGATCCGCGACGAGGCACATCGCTTCGCGCAGCACTATCACCATCTGCTGCGCACCAAGCGCACGCTGGGTGATGAGAAGCCGGTGCCGGGCACGGCGCGGCGCACGAGGAAGAAGTCGCCGCCGCCGTCGGATGTGTGACCGCTTTGGCTATTAGTGCAACGTCCTGACACGAATCGCCGCCGGCACGCGATAGCGTGCTGGCATGTCGTCGCTTGACACACGCACATTCCCGCGCGGCGCTCCCGAACTGAATCTCATCGCCATGCGTGACTGCGCCGAGCTGTGCCGGCAGTGCGCCGACACGTGTCTCGAACTTGTCGGCAACTGTGTCGCGCACAGCGGTCACGATAGCGGTTCGTCGACGAATGCCCAGCATCTCAACCTGCTGCTCGACTGCATCGACATCTGCGGAAGTTCCGCAGCGTCCCTGCGCCGCGGTTCGCCGCATCACGGAATGCTGTGCAGCGCGTGCGCCGGCGTGGCGCTGCTCTGCGCGACCGAGTGCCAGAAGCGCGGCGGTGATGAGCGGATGGTGCGGTGCGCCCAGATCTGCGCCCGCTGCGCGGAGAAGTGCCAGCGCATGGCTGCGGAGAGTCCGCCGCGGCCGGTGGTGCCGGTGACGCCGGTACTGTGATCGTGGTCACGCTGACGTCGTCGATTGCGCGGCGATGTGCGCCGCCAGTGCTCGTGTCGTCGCGGGCGTTCCGAGGCAGATGATCGCACCAAGCGGCTCGCCGACGACGTGGATGGCAAGCCACGCCCAGAAACGGCGCACGCGAAGTCGCCTGCCGTCGCCGAACGGAATACTGGCGCCATCGCGGGCGTGCACTATCACGAACCGTTCGCCGCTGACAACCGCCGCTGCGCCCGTCGGGCTGACCATTGGTGCGAGCAGCGAGAGGATGCGCGGACCGATCGCGCCAGCGCATACCGCGATTGCAATGAATTCGAACGAGACGCCGTCGCGAGCAGCGGTCAGCATGCTCGCGACGATAGCGGAACGGCTGGCTGACCGCCGCGCGCGGAAATCTGTCGCGCGACTGCGACGATTGCGGAGAGGATTCGCTCACTCCCGCCGGAGCGCGTTACTCTCTTCCGCCAAGACCGCTTCGTCCGAACTCTCCTGTGTGGGGGGAGTCCTCGAAGTCACCCGCCGGGATCGAGCGGAGGTGTCTGTATGCCTCACATCGGTTTCCGTTGCTTCGCCAGCGATCTGCTTGCGTTGCGCGCTCATGTCGCGCGGGTCGTGGTCCACTCATCGCTCCCGTTTGTTTGTTCAAGGAGTCAGTGATGCATTCATCGTTTGTTTTTATTGGATTGCTCGCACCCCTCGGTCTCGCGGCGATTGTCGGCGCGGCCGATGTGCCGCAGACCGTTCCAGTCGCCACGATTTCCAGTCAGCCCCACCTCGACCCGTTCCTCGCCGCGCTCGTGCCCGAAGCAATTGATGGTGTGCAGATCGAGGAGATTCCTCTGATCGTTCCCGACGAGTTCGTCGTGAACTTCCATGGCGACGCGGCGCTCGCCGTGCGCATGCTCGCATCGCCCGTGAAGGACCAGACAGGATTCGCGCCGATCGACGCTGTTGCAGCCCGCGCCGCGGTGACGGAGTTCCGTCCGTTGTATCCAGGGGCTGACTTGTTCCACGACGCGCTGCGCGGACTGCCCGACATGTCCGGCTGGTACGTCGTGTCCGTCGACACCTCAGCCACGTCGCTGGAGGCGGCAATGGAAGAGTTCCGCTGGAGCGGGTTCGCGGCCGAAGTACAGGAGATCGGCATCCATCCAGTCTCCGGCGTGCCGAATGACCCGAGCTTTTCCCTGCAGTGGCATCTTCAGCAGCCGAATGACAAGGACATCGACGCGCCCGAAGGCTGGAACATCCAGAACGGCATTCCGAGCATCACGGTCGCTGTGCTCGACACGGGCGTGCGCTACTACCACAAGGATCTGGGCGGCGTGAACGCGTCGAGCTCGAATCCGTCCGCGACCAACGGCAACGTCTGGATCAATACCGCGGAGAAGAACGGCTCGCCCGGTGTCGACGATGACAACAACGGTTACGTGGACGACTGGGTCGGGTATGACTTCGTCTCGTCTGCGATAGGGACGTGCTGGCCCGGTGAAGACTGCAGCGGCGCCGACAGTGATCCGCGCGACTTCAACGGCCACGGCACGCACTGCGCCGGCAACGTCGCCGCGATGAACAACAACGGGTACGCAGTCAGCAGTCCCGCCGGCGGGTTTGGCAGCGGTTCGAACACGGCGGCCGGCGACGGCGTGAAAGTCATGTGCCTGCGCATCGGCCATTCCGCCAACTACAGTGGTCAGCATGTGGGCTTTGTGCGCATGGACTACGCGGCGAGTGCGCTCTATTACGCCGCGAACAAGGGTGCGAAGATCGCAAGCTGCTCGTGGGGTTCATCGAACTCGGGCGGACTCGGAGCGGCCACGACGTACTTCATCAACAACGGCGGTCTCGTCTTCAAAGCCGCGGGCAACAGCGGCAACCAGTCGGCCGATTACCTCTGCTCGCGCAGCGATGTGTACGCGGTGGCGGCGACGTCGCAATCCGACGCGAAGGCCAGTTTCTCGAACTACGGCACGTGGGTGGACATCTCGGCGCCGGGTGTTTCCATCCGATCGACCTATCACGTGTTCAACAATCCGACTTCCGATTACGTTGCCGCCTTGAGCGGCACGTCGATGGCCACGCCGCTCGTCGCGAGCGTCGCGGCGGCTGTGTGGAGCAAGCATCCGACGTGGACGCGGACACAGGTCTGGAACACCGTCAAGAACAACGTTGATTCCATCAGCGCCGCGAACCCGGCGTACAGCGGGAAGCTCGGCAGCGGACGCATCAATCTGCACAAGGCGCTCGGTCCTTAAAATTACGCACGCACCAGCCTCTCTCCTTCTGCCCTGCGTGACCGGGGGCAGTGAGTTCATCCTGCAAGCTCGCGGTGTATGACGACGTGCTCGACGGAAAGCAATCCGAACGCGCCGAACGTGGGAGCGGGCGATCCGCCGGATCGGTTTTGGCGCTAGAGAAAACAGCTACCCGTTGCTCCGCTGCCCTGTCGTGGCGGGCATCAGCCCGCGACGACACTCACCATCCACCCCAGTCCAAATCGGTCGGTCAAGAAGAGGTAGGGCTGAACGAGGGTGGCGGGTGCTGCTGCATCCTGCCCGGCGGCCGGCGGGATGGGACGAGTCGCGGTGCTCATGCGTGTTTCTTCGTTGGATGAAGTGTGAACAAACGCCAGACCGTACCAGCCGGGCGACATGGTGCAAGCGTCGGGGTGACCGGATCGACGCAGAAACTGCTCCCATAGAGTCGCGTGGGCGCGATCGGTTACAGCATGGGCCTTAGATTCTCGCCGCCAGCAACGGGCTCAGCTGCTCAGTCGCTCGACGACGAACTCCGCGCGGATGGCTTTCACGCGCACCTCCTTCTCCGGATTCGACGCTCCGCTGCTGATGGTGACATCGCGCCGGCTCACGCCGAGCGCTGCGGCGAGCAGGTCGCAGATCGCGTCGTTCGCCTTCCCGCCCTCGGGCGGCGCCGCGACGCGCACCTTCAGACGGTCGCCCAGCGGACCCGCGATCTGACTGCGGCTCGCGCCGGGAACCGCTTTGATGCGAAGCAGCACGTCATCGCCGGATTGCGTGCACCACGCCGGCACTTACGCCGGACTGGGCATGGCACCGCCGAGCCCGCCGTCGGGTTCGGGACGGGGTGGCGGCGCAATGGTCGGCTTCGCCGGCTTGGCGGCTTCCGCGGCAAGCAGCTCGGCCACAGTCGGCTTATCGATGCGCTCGCCGCGCATGATGCGGTCGACATCCTCGCGCTGCAGCGTCTCGTGCTTGAGCAGCGACTCGGCGATCGCCACCACGTGGTCCCAGTTCTCGGTGAGGATGCGATCGGCGTCCGCGTACGCCTCGTCGATGATGCGGCGGATTTCTTCGTCGATGATCCGCGCGGTCTCTGGCGAGTAGTCCTTCTCGGGGATGAACTGCTCGCGCGTGTCGGAACCGGAGTAATTCACGAAGCCAAGACGCGTGCTCATGCCCCAGTCAAGAATCATGTGGCGGGCGTAGCTCGTCGCCATGCGGATGTCCATGGACGCGCCGCTGGAGACATCGCCGGTCTTCCGCTGCTCGGCAATGCGTCCACCGCACAGCACGCGCATCGTCGCCGACAGATACTTGAGCGAGAAGCCGTAGCGGTCCTTCTCGGGCAGCGAGAACGTCGCTCCCATCGCCTGCCCGCGCGGAATAATCGTGACCTTATGCAGCGGATCGACGTCCGGAAGCAGCGCCTGAATCACCGTGTGACCAGCTTCGTGATACGCCGTGGCGACGCGCTCCTGCTGCTCGAATTTGCGGGACTTCTGCGCGCGACCGAAGCGGATCTTGTCGCGGGCTTCGTCGAGATCGGCCTGCTCCACGAATTCCTTGCCAGCCATCGTCGCAATGATCGCCGACTCGTTGATGACCGCAGCGAGATCGGCGCCGGAGAACATCGGGGTGCCGCGCGCGAGCCGGTCCAGCTCGACATCGGGACCCATCTTGACCTTCTTGGCATGCACGCCGAGGATTTGCTTGCGGCCGACGACGTCGGGGAAGCCGACGGAGACCGAGCGGTCGAACCGCCCTGGTCGTGTGAGTGCGGGATCGAGCACGTCGACGCGGTTCGTCGCCGCAATGACGATGACCTGGTCGTTGGCTTCGAACCCGTCCATCTCGACAAGGATCGCGTTCAGCGTCTGCTCGCGCTCGTCATGGCCACCGGTAGTGAAACCGCCGCCGCGCCGCCGACCGACCGCGTCAATCTCGTCGAGGAAAATAATGCAGGGCGAGTTCTCCTTGGCCTGCTTGAAGAGATCGCGCACGCGGCTGGCGCCGACGCCGACGAACATCTCGACAAAGTCCGATCCGGAGATCGAGAAGAAGGGGACATCGGCTTCGCCGGCGATGGCCTTTGCGAGCAGCGTCTTGCCGCATCCGGGAGGTCCGGCCAAAAGCACACCGCGCGGAATGCGCCCGCCCAGCCGCTGGAACTTCTTCGGGTTCTTGAGGAACTCCACGATCTCGGCGACTTCTTCCTTCGCCTCGTCCACACCCGCAACGTCGTTGAAGGTGACGCCGACCGAGTCCTTGCTCTGCACGCGGTGGCGGCTCTTGCCGAAGCTGCCGAGCATGCCTCCAGGGCCGCCCGCCGCACCGCGCATTGACCGCGCGATCAGGAACCACAGGACGAGCAGCAGAAGAACAACCGGCGCGAGCGAGATGAGCAGACCCTGCCAGACCGCGGTGCCCATCGCCGATGTCCACGGCACCTTCGCCTCATCGAGCGCCTCGATGTAGTACTCGGGCTTCGTGGGAACGATCTGCACCGATACGCGGGTCGGCTGATCACTCTTCTCGTTGATGCCCTTCGTGTGGGGCTTGACAAGGGCGGTGATCCGGGTGTCTTCGATCCGAACCGAATTCGGTTCGAACTTCTGCTCTTGGGCCAGCACCATGAACTGCCCCCACGTGGGAATGTCGCGGAGATCCGGCGACGCAGCCTTGAGCGCGAGGAACCCGATGAAGATGATCGCCAAGACCACGAGGAGCGAAAACAAGCTGCGCCGCATGCGGGCGGGCGGAATCGGAACCGGCGGTCCGCCTCGGTTCCCATCGGGACCGCGACCGTCCCCGAGTTTGCGGTCTCCATCCGGACTCGAGCCCTGCTTTGGCCGACCGGGTGACGCCTGCTGCGCGCGGAACTCTTCCGTCTGCGCGGAGGAGCGAGCGCCGACCGGCTGATCAGCGAAGTCAAGGGGCGAGGGGGAGATCCAGAGCGGTCGTTTCGGTGATGGCATGGAGAGCGGGGGGGGGGTCGTGGTCGTTGGTTCGCCTGAAGAGCAGCGTCAGTCGTCGATCAGCCGTGACAGGGTGCGCGCAGGGGGGCGGACAGGTCAGACGCGGCACCGATCACCAGGCCGATTGCATCTGATCGACCAGATCTCGGGCCAACTGCTGCACGGCCTGAAAGCGAGCCAGTTCAAGCGGCTCACGGGCAGGTCGCGACGGAACGAAGAGCGCCGATGTCGTGAAGCCGTTCCGAGCCACAATAGGCTTGCCAGTTCGGAGATCGCTCCAGGTGAAGTCGATCGTGACCTTCACAATCATCTCGTTCGCCAGCCCCGTTCCTGGATCACGGGAAAGTTCGCTCAGCGAGATGTCGGTAATCGTGCCGCGAAGGATGGTATCCGCCGTCGCTTCGCTGGTCACGCGATAGGGCGTACTCGACGGGATTTGTGTCGTCAGCGCCTCCGCGAGATCGAATTCGAAGTTGCGGAGATACGAGCGATTCCGAAAGATCGGAACCGCGACAGTTCGATAGCTGGACGAGTACGGATTCGTCGCCGCGTAGCCGTCCTTCGGGTCGGTCGCGCAGCCGCTGAGGCTGGCGAGGATGCAGATCCCAGACAGCGCGATCCCAGACAGCGTGATCCCAGACAGCGTGATCCCAGACAGCGTGATCCCAGACAGCGTGATCCCAGACAGCGTGATCCCAGACAGCGTCATGCAGACCGCTGCAATCGCTGCGGGTACTCGGCACACGGAGCGCGCCATGCTGGTCGGAGTCATGGGGCGCTCCCGACAGCCGGTGCAGCTTCCCCAGAGGCGGGGGGCGCAGCTTCGACGTCAGGTTTGGGCAGGTCCGCCGCCGGCACCGGTGGGGGAACGACCTCCCAGGCAACACCAAGCTTCGCAGCCCGCAGCGCGTGGTAGTCGGGCGCTCCGCGAATGACGGTGTGGGGCAGCTTCTCGAGTACCTGCGGAACGACGCGCAGCGCATCGAGGCACGCGACCGATTCCGGGTACTGCTTGACGATGCGGCGCAGAAACAGTTCTGCGCTGATCGAGTCACCCGCTCGCCAGTACCAGTCCGCAGTCGACAGCAGCTTTGCCGCCTCGCTCTCGTACACGCGCACGAGAATCGCGTCGGCTCCGATCTGTTCCGCGAGCGATGGATCGACCACCTTCATGGTGCGCAGCCGGGCCTTTGCTTCAAACAGTCCGGTGCCGTCGTACTCTGGCCCCTTGAACGCCGCAAGGTAGGAATAGATGAGGCGAAGTCGCGCCTTGGTGACGTGCGCCGACTTGGGGTAGTTCTGGATGAAGAGGTCGTACGCCTCGGCCGCCGTGGTGAGCTCGCGGTTCTTAAAATAGAAGTCTGCAAGTTCGAGTCCGGCCCGCTCCGCGAGCTCGCTGCCCGGCAGCCGTTCCTGAATCCGGATCAGGAGTTCCTGCGCGTCTTCGTACGTGGAGACGATGCGGAACGTGCCGAAGAACTTGCGGCGCATCCCGGCGGCGTACAGCTTCGCGATTTCGAACTCGCGTTCGAGCGCGGTGACGAAGACCTCGCTGCCCGCGTAGCGCCGGGCGACTTCCTCGTAGTCGAAGAGCGCTTTGTATTCGTCGCCCAGATCGCGCGTCGCATCGCCGCGCGCCAACAGGGCTTCGGCGCGGAGAGGACTGAGCGGACGCGACTCGATGAAGCGCTTGGCCAGATTGAGCGCGCGGCCCGGATCCTTCGCCTCCAGCGCGCGGCGGATCTCGAGGATCTGTCCCTCGTCGCTCCCCGGCTCGATCTCCTTCGTCGGACTCCAGCGGTCGCTCCCGTCCAGCTTGAACTCCTGCTGCTGCGCGAGCGCCGGACCGGTCAACATGCACGCCGCCGTCGAAGTGCTGAGGATCACGACGACGAAAGAATGTTGAAAGCGGGAAGCGGCGCGGATACGTGACGCAGTGCGGATCGGCGAAGTCGGGGGCATGGAGTGTCGATGGTACGTCTCGCACGCAGAACCCTCAACGCGGGGCCGCTCCGCGCCCGCAGACGGCCGCTCGCGAGTCCGAGCCAATTCGTGCATGATCCGCTGAGGGGAGCCCGCAGGACCGTTCCGTCCAAGCCCCCCATCGTGAGTCTGATTGCATGCCCGCTCGCCGCATCCTCGTTCTCTTCAATCCGATTTCCGGTGCAGGCCGGGCAGGTCGGATGGCGGAGGAATCGCGACAGGCGCTCGCAGCAGCGGGGCACAACGTGGCTGCGTGCGCGACGCGCGCCACACCGGCGGAATGCTGGCTCCCGGAACTCCTGAAGGATCGCGATCTCGCGGTGGTGGTCGGCGGCGACGGCGCGGTTCGACTTGTCGCCGGCACGCTCGCGGCGCTTGACGTTCCGCTGTGGCACGTCCCAGGTGGAACGGAGAACCTCATCGCGCGCTATTTCGGCATGGGTGCCGCCCCAGCTCAGCTTGTGGCCGCGGCGGATGCGATGCAGACGCGCTGCATCGACTGCGGCCGGCTGGATGTTGGCGGAGTGGTGTCCGACTTTCTTCTGATGGCATCCGTCGGCTTCGACGCGGCCACGGTGCATGATCTTGCCGCGCGGCGCCGCGGACCGATTCGCCGCTGGCACTACGCGCCGGCGATCCTGCGGCAATGGTGGAACTGGCGGGCGCCGGAGGTCACGCTGGCGGTCGACGGAGCGTCACCAGAGAAGCTCGGGCGTGGGACGCTGGTCATCGGAAACCTGCCGACCTATGGCTTCCATCTCAATCTTCTGGACGTGGCTGATCCGTGCGACGGAGCGCTGGACGCGCTGTTTCTTCCGTGCGCGACCGGAACGGAAGCCATCCGCTGGGCGGCCCGGTTCTGGGGGAGGTCTCCACGGGAGCTGCCTGGCGCTCGGCGGTTTCGAGGCGCAGCCTTCCGCGTCGAGGTCTGCGGCGAAGGTCCGGCAGGATGGCAGACGGATGGCGATGCGTGCCCCCTTCCCGCCAACCGATCCGGGCATGCACAGGTGCAGGTGAGTCCGCGCAAGATTCACGTGCTGGTGCCACAGCCGTAGTGCCGCCCGTGTGGGGGGGGCGCAGCACGCCGCCGAGTCTCTCCTAACACGGCCTGTTCCCGGGGTTTCGTGTTCCCGGGGTTTCGCTGAATTCACGGGTCGCTGCGGTCGATACGGACCCTTGCCATCGCATTCCATCTCCGCCGCGCGGACCGCTCCGCACAGTTGCACCCCAATGGCCAAGAAGCAAGAAACCGCTGAACGACAGGAGCCCACTGCTCCGGCTGCGCCGAAGAGCGGCGGGAAGAAATTCGCCATCATCACGGTGGTGCTGCTGATCGTCGAAGGCGCGGTCCTCGGGGGCGTCTTCATGATGCTCAACAAGCCCAAGACGGCCGAGGCGACCGCCCCGGTCGTCGTCGCCGACCCGGAAGAAGAAAAGATCGTCGAAGTCCTGATGCTGAACGAGCGGCTCGCGAACGATCGCAGCGGCCTCACCTTTGTCTATCCGACGGAGATTTACGTCCAGGTCAAGAAGAAGCACGAGGAGTCCATCTCTGAGGAGATCGAGCGGCTCAAAAACGAGCTTCGCGCGGACATCTCGGCGCTCTGGCGGACAGCGGAGCCTCAGCATCTTCAGGAGCCCCGCATGGAAAGCATGACTCGCCGCGTGGAAACACTGCTGCGAGAACGCTTTGACAAGCGCGGTGCGGACGAGGAACCAGTCGTGCAGAAGTGCGTGATCGTGTCCGGCACCGGCATTCGTATGAACCGCTAAGGACCTTTGTTAACGCTGCAAAAGATGGCCGCCAACGCCCGTCGCGCAAGCTCGGCAGGCATGAGGTATCCGCCCAAGTCTTGGCGCGAAACAATGAGGCGAGGACACGATTCTCTACAGCAAGTTGCCTCCTTGGGCCGATCCAGCGGACCGAAGGGGAGATTCCGAAGCCCGTCAGAGCACCTTAAGGTGCTGCGGCGGGAGAGTGCGCTGGCACCTGACACGGCGGAGGCTGTGATGGCGGATTCGATTTCTTCTTCTGCTGCAAATCAAGCACCGGTGAGCGGCCTGAGCCAAGGTGACAGCACCACCTCAAGCCCTTCCATCCCGACATTCCCCGATCTCGGTCGGCCGCAGTCCAAAGGTGGCACGGGTGCCAGCATCGACTTGCTGCGCGATGTCAACCTTCAGGTGCGCGTCGAACTCGGACGCACCCGAATGCTCGTCGAAGACGTCCTGCGGCTCGCCGCGGACTCGGTCGTCGAGCTCGACAAAGCCGCCGGTGATCCCGTCGACATCTATGTCAACGGCCGCCACATCGCACGCGGCGAAGTGCTCGTTCTCAACGAGACGTTCTGTGTGCGCGTGAGCGAGATCATCGAACCATTTCACGACAGCATCGGCAACAACCTCTCGAATGACGGCGGCCCGGTTCCCTTCCGAGGGATACCGAAAGCTGATGTCGCCTGAGCGTTCGGGACTGCGTGGAATCGCAGCGTAGGTGCGGGAACGTCGGAGGATCCGACGTGAAGAGCCAAGGACGGCCCCATGTCAGCGCAGGCGACCAGACGGTCAAACTCGACGGAAACCGGTCGGTCGCGTCGCACGTGCAGAACAGGCGTGGCGCCGTGGATCGCGGTGGCGGCGATCTGTGCGGCGGCGCTCGGAGCGACGTCGGCCCGCGCCACCGACTCAATCGCCAACTCGATCAACGACCGGCCGATCGCGCCGCCCTCGGCCACGATGCTCGAGGCATCGGATGCCGCGCAGATGGCTGCAGACCGGCCCATCGCCGCGCCGACCAACTCGCTGTTTGGCGACGCAACACGGACGATTGTCGCGCTGGGCGGCGTGCTCGCACTCGTCTTCGTGCTTCGCTACATCATGAAGCGCATCGGCGATCCGCTCGCCGCACGACGGCCCTCGGGGGTTGTCCAGGTCCTGTCCCGCTTCCCGTTCGGCAAAGGGCAGCAGGTCGTGCTCCTCTCCGTCGGGACGCGCATTCTGTGTGTGCATCACGGTGCGACGCAGACGCGCACGCTCTGCGAAATCAGCGATGTCGACGAGATCGCCGCGCTCCGCACGCGGATCGAAGCGGGCACCGCCGGACGCGACGTCTTTGAGCGCGAACTCACACGTTCGCTGGAACGCGATGAGAGCATCGCAAGGCCTGTCGCTACTCCCATCACCCGCACTCCTTCGCACATGAAGGGCGCAGAGATGAAGCGAGCCATCACCGAAACCATCGACCTCACGAAGTCCGCGCGATCGCAGCGCCCAGGCTCCTTCATGGATCGCCTTCGCGGAGGTCGAGCATGATCAGGCCAATCCTGTACGCACTCATCGCAGCAGCGACGCTGGCGGTCGCATCGGGAGCGACCGCCGCTGAATCGCTCGCCGGCGCGCAAGCGCTCGACACGCTCAATCCCATCGGCATCATGGAAGACGTTGCGAAGAACGTCCCCGGAATGCAGGGAAGCGGGCTCAGCGCGCAGCTGAACATCATCATGCTGCTGACGGTGCTGACGCTCGCACCGGGCCTGCTCATTCTCTGCACGTGTTTCACCCGCATCGTGATCGTGCTGAGCCTCCTCCGGCAGGCGATCGGAACGCAGGGACTCCCGCCGAGTCAGGTCATCGTCGGACTCAGCATGTTTCTCTCCGCTGTCGTCATGGGACCGACGTGCGAACGCATGTGGAGCGAAGGACTCGGACCATATGCGCGAGGCGAGCAGCTCAATCAGATGGTCGCGTGGGATCGCGCGAAGGCGCCGCTGCGCGAGTTCATGATTCTGCAGATCGAGCGCGCCGGCAACACCTCGGCGGTGTTCATGATGCTCGAGCATCGCGGCGTCGACACCAGCGATCCTTCGCTGCTGAGCTGGGAGCGCGACGTCGACATGATCACGCTCGTGCCCGCGTTTGTCCTGAGCGAGCTGAAGGCGTCATTTCTCATCGGGTTTCGCGTGTATCTGCCGTTTCTCGTGATCGACATGGTGATCTCGAGTCTGCTGATCTCGATGGGCATGATGATGCTGCCGCCCGTGCTCATCTCGATGCCGTTCAAACTGCTGCTGTTCGTCATGGTGGACGGATGGCAGCTCGTCTGCAGCTCGCTGATGGCCGGCTTCGCGCAGGATCCGGTCGTGGTGGCCGCGGCGTCGAACCTGAGCGCATTCGCGCTCACATAGCTTCGAATCGTGTTGTGGGGGGGAATGGGTGACGGGAACTCAACGGAGAAAGATGAATGCCGCGCTCAGTTGCGCGGCACGTGGGACCGTAAGGCCGAATCGGGCGTGGGTCTGTGCCGCGCCTTCAACGGGGGGACTCCGTGATGGTCGACTCGCTTGATCTGGTGCGCGACGCACTGATGTTGACACTCGTACTCTCCGCGCCGATTCTCGGCGTCGGCCTGGTGGTCGGCCTGGTGATCAGCATCGTGCAGGCGGTGACGCAGATCCAGGATCAGACGCTGTCGTTCGTGCCGAAGATCACCGCGATGCTCGTCGTTGCCGTGGCGCTGCTTGGCTGGCTTTCAGTTCAGCTCATCGAGTTCGCGACAACGATGTTCGCCGTTCACTAGTGGTCGCATCGCCGGCAGTCTGACTGTCGCGCTCTGATTTGCTTCGCTCCTCATGGAAGATGCCGTCGCCACGCTTTCACGCCACCTCGGTCCCGCCGTTCTCGTGCTGGCCCGGATCAGCGGTCTCGCGATCTTTGCACCGGTGTTTGCGTCGGCGGCGGTCCCGCGCATCGTCAAGGCACTCCTCATCGGCATGGTGGCGCTCGCGATGTATCCGATGCTCGCGGCGGGCGCGCTGCACGGCGCGGAAGTGCCTGTCGACCTTGGATCCATCGCACCGCTCATGGTGTGCGAGCTGCTCATCGGCGCTGTCATCGGATTCCTCGCGCTCATGCCGCTCGTTGGCATGCAGATGGGCGGATTGGTGATGGGCACGCAGATGGGTCTCGGCTTTGCGCGCATGTACAACCCCACACTCGGCGACGAGGCCGATGTGCTGGAACAGATCTTCTTCTTCCTCGGCCTCTCCGCGTTTCTCGCAGTCGGCGGCCACGAGCAGATGGTGTCCGCGGTGCTGCGCAGTTTTCACTACGTGCAGCTCGGCGGAGTGGGCACAATCGTTTCCATCGGCGGCTGGGGTGTCGACAACAGCTTCGCAAAGCTCTTCACCGGCGTGCTGCTTGCCGCGACAGAACTGGCGCTGCGAGTCTCTGCACCAATGGTGAGTCTTTTCTTCCTCGAGACCGTCGCACTCGGCTTTCTTTCGAAGTCAGTGCCGGCGCTCAATCTGATGAGCTTGGGTTTCCCGCTGCGAATCATTCTCGGTCTTGGGGTGATTGTGCTGGGCATGGCCGGAATCGGCGAAGCGATGCAGACGTTTCTGCATGCCGACATCGAGCTGCTCTCGGGCTGGTACATGGTCGCAAGCGAGCACTGACATGGCCGAAGACCTAGGCGAGAAATCAGAAGATGCCACACCGCGCAAGCTGCAGGAAGCGCGGCTGGAAGGCAACATTGCGAAGAGCACCGACGCTTCGGCCGCGCTCGTGCTGCTTGCCGCAACATTCGGTCTCTTTGTCGGACTCACGCCGCTTCTCGGATCGTTCGCGGAAATGCTGCGCTCCGCGCTTGATCCGGCGATAAATGTTGATGCCTCGAACATCGCAACGCTTGATGAAGCCGTCCGTCCGGCAATACTGACCGGCCTGCGCGTCGCGGTGCCGGCACTCGTCATTTCCGTCGTGGTCGTCTGGCTCGCGAACGTCTGGCAGGTCGGTTTCATCATCACGACGAAGGCGCTGGCCATCAAGCCGGAGCGGCTCTCACCGCTGTCCGGCTTCAAGCGCGTGTTCGGCGAGCGCGGCGTTGCCAAGACCGGCTTCGATGTCCTGAAGCTCGTCCTGGTCGGCAGCGTCGCGTACGTCACCGTCGCGTCCTTTGCACGGCAGATCGTCGGACTCGCAGCGTTCGAACCGCAGCTCGCAGCGATTGCGGCGGGATGGATGCTGTTCGAACTCGCGATCAAGATCGCTGCGGTGCTGCTCATTCTCGGCTTGGCCGACTTCGCATTTCAAAAGTGGAAGCACCTTCGCGAGATGCGGATGACCAAGCAGCAGATCAAGGACGAATACAAGCAGTCGGAAGGTGATCCGGAAGTCAAGCGGCGCCGCCACCAGATCCAGCGGCAGATTGCCATGCAGCGCATTCAGAGCTCGGTGCCGCAGGCCGACGTGATCGTGACAAACCCCGAGCACTTGTCGATCGCCATTCAGTACGACGCCGACTTGATGCATGCACCGCGCGTCGTTGCCAAGGGCGCCGACCATCTCGCGTTGCGCATCCGGCAGATCGCCAAGGTGCACTCGATCCCGATCATCGAGCGCAAGCCGCTCGCGCGGGCGCTCTACAAGCAGGTGCAGGTGGGCCAGGAGATTCCTCCCGACCATTACAAGGCGGTTGCGGAAGTGCTTGCGTTCATCTATCGCCTGGACGGCGCGGCGGAACGACGGGCTGCCCGCACGAAGGAAAAGGAACGGGTCCGCGCGGCACGGCAGGCGCCGATGCGTGTTGCGGGCTGACTGAAAGCTTTTGATGGCGACGGGATCGTTCGACAGGATGTTGAACGACGCAGGGACGTGTTGCAGGGCCGTTGACTAGGTTTGACTAGTGACGGGTTTGACTAGTGACGGGGTTGACGAGTGACGGGGTTGACGAGCCACGCACACGGCGGAACGGATGCCGCGCATGACAAACGCCGACAAAGCACCAGGACTTCCCGCGCTCCTTCACCGGATCGGCAAGCATCGGCACCTTATCGTGCCGATCTGCTTTCTCCTGTTGATCGCGGTGCTGGTCGTTCCGCTGCCGCCGGCGATCATGGATCTGCTCATCTGCGCCAACATCGCCATCGCGGCGATCGTGCTGATGACGACGATGTACATGCGTCGTCCGCTGGACTTCAGCGTGTTTCCGGCGCTCCTGCTCGCGACGACGCTGTTCCGGCTCGTCCTCAATGTCGCCAGCACACGGCTGATCCTCTCGACGACCACCACGGATCCCGAAGTCGCGAAGCACGCGGCCGGTCACGTGATCGATGCATTCTCGAACTTTGTCTCCGGCGAGAACGTGATTGTCGGCGCGATCATCTTCATCATTCTCGTGCTCGTGCAGTTCGTGGTGATCACGAAGGGTGCGACGCGCATGTCGGAAGTCGCAGCGCGATTCACGCTGGATGCGATGCCCGGCAAGCAGATGGCCATCGATGCTGATCTTTCGGCCGGCATGATCAGCGAAGTCGATGCACGCGCCCGCCGCGAAGTCATCACGCGCGAAGCAGATTTTTATGGTGCGATGGACGGTGCAAGCAAGTTCGTGCGCGGCGATGCCATTGCCGGCATTCTGATCACGATTATCAATGTGATCGGCGGATTCGCCATCGCGAAATTTCAGCTCGGCTGGAGCTTCGCTGATTCGATCAAGACGTTCACGATGCTCTCGATCGGCGACGGTCTCGCATCACAGATTCCTGCATTTATCATCGCGATCGCCGCCGGCCTCATCGTGGCCCGCGCAGGTGACGGGCGCACGATCGGTGAGGAGATCCCGACGCAGCTCGCATCGCAGCCGATGGCGCTGTATTTGATCGCCGGATTCCTGACCCTACTCGCGGCCACGCCGCTTCCGACCATTCCGCTGCTGACAGCAGCGCTCGGACTGGGGGGAATGGCGTGGTACATCGGCTGGCAGAAACGTCAGAAGCAGGCGGCGGAGCTGAAGGACGTGCAGTCCAAAGCCGCCGTGGCCCCGCCCGCGCAGGCCGTCGAAGAGCTGCTCTCGGTGGACGTTCTCGAAATCGAGATCGGGTATGGGCTCGTGCAGCTCGTCGATCCGAGTCGCGGCGGCGATCTGCTGGAACGAATGAACGCGATCCGCCGCCAGCTGGCCGTCGAGATGGGACTGGTCATGCCGCCCGTCCGGATCCGCGACAACATGCAGCTGTCACCGAACGAGTATCGCGTGCGGATCCGCGGCGCCAGCGTCGGCGAAGGCGTTCTGTATCCCGACCTGCTTATGGCGATGGATGCGGGGCTCGCGAACGGACGGCTGCAGGGCGTCGCCGCGAAGGAACCCGCGTTCGGACTGGACGCGACGTGGATCGAACCCCAGCTGCGAGGCCGCGCCGAGTCCATGAACTTCACCGTCGTCGATGCAACGAGCGTCATGGCGACGCATCTGACGGAGGTTGTGCGTCGTCACGCGGAAGAGCTGCTGACCCGCGAGGAAGTGGCGAACCTGCTCGCACAGTTGAAGACGCGCGCACCGAAGCTCGTCGAAGAGACGGTCCCGGCACTCGTCAAGCCGGGCGAACTGCAGAAAGTCCTGCAGGCGCTGCTGCGGGAGCGCGTGCCGATCCGCGATCTCGAGACGATTCTCGAAACGCTCGCCGACTGGGTGCCGCACTCCCGCGATCCCGAGATCCTCGTCGAATATGTGCGCAACGCGCTGCGCCGCACGATCTGCTCCATGCACGCGGAACTCGACGACCAGGGCAAGCCGCGTCTGTTCTGCGTCACGATGGATCCGGCGGTGGAGGAGATCATCAGCGGCTACATCGATCGCGGACCGGCCGGGACGACGTTCTCGATTCCCGCGAAGATCGCCGCCCGAATCGCGACCGTTGTCTCCGACACGGCCCAGCCGCTGCTGACGGCCGGGCGCGTGCCGCTGGTTGTGACCAGTCCGGCTGTGCGGGCACAGGTTCGTCAGATTCTTGAGCCGCACATTCCCGGTGTCGTCGTCCTCGGATACAACGAAATCATGAAGGGGATGGACGTCGAGAGCGTGGGGCTTGTCCAGATGCCGATGGCCATGACGCCGTCCATCGCGGCGGCGGCGTAGCGCAGACCACGGCTGCATGCCAGAATCGCGCTCCCCGTGCTGAGCGGGAGTCTGACGTCGTGTATTCTGTCGGACAAGAGCCCGCCTTCGTGAGGAACCAGCGGTGGCGGGGCGCAGGACCAACGATCGAATTCGCTAATCGGAGCCATGGAGGGCCCGCGTGAGTCTGAAGAATTATCGTGCATACACAATGGCGGAGGCGATGGCCGCCGTGAAGCGCGATCTGGGAGCTGACGCCATCGTGGTGCAGACTCGGACCGCCACGCAGACCAGTCTCCTTGGAACGCTCTGCGGTGGACTGTTCGGCATCGGACGGCGCACGGTTGTTGAAGTGACGGCAGAGGCCGGGGCACCCGAGTCCGCGAAGGGCCCCGCGAACGTCATTGCAGCGCCTCCATCCAAACGATCATTGAGCGCGGCCGCAGCATCACGTGCCTATGCGGCGCCAACGAATGCAGGCGGCATCGCAACCGCTGCACCGACTCCCAGCCCTGCACCGTCGCTCGCGTTCGACCGAAATCGCACGCGCCTGCTTGCGCAGGCGATGGCGGTGAAGCTCGATCGGGAGTCAATCGAAGCGCCGCGCACGAGCGCGGCAACTGCCGCGAGCGCGAACGCCGCGGCTACGGCCTTGGCGGCGCAGCGCGAAACGCAGCCGGCGGCGCAGCAGCCGTCGACCGGTGTGGCGCAGCGCTACGTGCTGCTCCCCGCAGCAGGCCACCCGCGCACCGCCGCGCGTGCAGCGCTGCTTCAAACCCCGACACGGACACCGCAGGCACGATCTCTGGAAACACCGGCCGTCACGGTGCCACCGTCGCCCGTGCCCCAGGCCATCGTCGCGCCGAGTCCCACGATCACCGATGATCTCGACGCGATTGAGCGACTTGTCAACGACGTCATCGGACGAAGCCCGGGCGTCCATGCAAGCGTGCCGACGGCGATCGATGCGACGACGCCCGCGCAGCTGCGGGCCGTGTACTCCGCGCTGATCGCACAGGATGTCGCGGACGACCTTGCGACGAAGATCATTGCCGACCTGCAGAAGTCGTTGTCGCCCGAAGAACTCGCGAGCGAGCATGCCGTGCGCAGCGCGGCGATCGAGCGCGTTGCGGCGCTGTTGCCGGTGTGTCACGGGATCGAACCGGTCGACGGTCACTGGCGTCGCAGCGGCCGTCCGATGACCGTCGCGTTCGTCGGCCCGACCGGCGTCGGCAAGACGACGACTGTCGCCAAGATCGCAGCGACGCTCAAACTTCGATACGGCACCCGCGTCGGGCTGATCACCTGCGACACGTATCGCATCGCCGCAGTCGATCAGTTGCGCACGTACGCCGAGATCATCGGACTTCCGCTGGAGGTCGCGCTCTCCCCGCGCGAAGTCGAGCAGGCGAGCGAGCGCTTCAGCAGTCTCGACGTCGTCTTGATCGACACGGCCGGTCGAAGTCAGAACGATGCGGCGCGCCTTGGCGAACTCGGCGCGCTGGTCGCGGCGGCCCGTCCGCATGAAACACATCTTGTCCTTTCCAGCATCGCGAGTGAACGCGTGATGCTGCGTGAAGCGCACGCCTTTGCCGCGATCGGAATCGATCGCGTCGTCTTGACCAAGCTTGATGAAGCGGCGGGTCTTGGAGCTGCCTTGCGAGTGCTGCGACAGGTCGGCTGTTCGATGAGCTATATCACCACGGGACAGGAGGTGCCGCAGCACCTCGAATGTGCCCGGCCCGCGCGACTTGCCGAGCTGATGCTCGGAGGAACTCCGTCCCCATGACTGATCGGAATGCGAGTGAGAAGGTCTTGTCCGGTGCTTCGTCCGGAGTTCTGTCCGAACCTCTTCGATCTGAGGAGTCGGGTGCCGACAAATCAGCCGCTGATCAGGCAAGCACACTGCGGCGTCTGATGCGGGGGGCCGATCACGTCCGCATCGGGGAGACGCCCGGCTCGGTGGTTTCGCCGCTTCCGGCGCGGGCCGCTTCGATCAGCGTCGGCCCGGTCGTGCACGACGAGCCGCATCGAGACCGCGCGCGCGAATCGCAACGGCCGACGCGGATCCGGCTGGCCCGGGCGATTGCGGTGACGAGTGGCAAAGGTGGCGTCGGCAAGACGAACCTCGCCGTGAACCTTGCAATCGCGCTGGCGGGCCAGCGCCGCGTGTGTCTGCTCGACGCCGATCTCGGCATGGCGAACGCCGATCTGCTGTGCGGTCTGTCACCGCGGACAACGCTGGAAGACGTCATCCTCGGCGGCCGTTCCATCGAAGAAGTCATGATTCTCGCGCCGGGGGGTTTCCGGCTCGTGCCGGGCGCCAGTGGCGTCGCAAGCGTTGCGAATCTCGGCCTTGAAGGTCGACGGCGCCTTCTCGCGCAGCTCGCGTCGCTCGAGCGCACCACCGATCTCATTCTCATTGATACCGCTGCGGGCATCGCATCGAATTCGATCGCGTTTGCTGCAGCGGCGCACACGGTGCTCGTCGCGGTCACACCGGAACCGACGTCGATCACCGACGCATACGGCGCGATCAAGACGATCATCACGAAAGTGCGCACGCCCAATCTCAAGCTCATCGTGAACATGGTCAACGATCGCGATGAAGGCGAAGAGGTCTTTCGCCGCATCGATCGCGTGAGCCGCACGTTCCTCGACACGCCGCTCGAGCTTGCGGGCATCGTCCCGTTCGATCTCGCCGTGCGGGCGTGCGTCAAGAAGCGTGAACCGGTGCTCCTCGCGCAGCCGGACTGCCCGGCGTCGCGCGCGATCCGCGCCATAGCCCGCGGACTTATCGACAGCGAAAGCACAGAACAACCAGGCTGCATAGACCCCAGCGCATTCTCCGAAGCGAGATCAGGCTTTCTCACGCGATTGGCCGGCTGGCTGGCACGCGGCTAGCCGATAGATCACGTCGTGTCTGCCGAACTGGAGTCGCAGCTGGAGTCGCTGGTGCCCCCGAAAATCACACCTCTTGTCGCGTCGTCGTTCGCATTCGTCGCCTTCGCGCTGGCGATTGTGGTGGGACTTTCCAAGGGAAACCCGGCCGATGCAATTCTGTGGCGCTCGCTGGTCGTGCTGATGTTTGGCTTCATCGGAGGCAGCATCGTCGGCAAGGTCTGCGACTATCTCGTGCTCGTGGCATCGCGCAAGATCGAGGCGACGGCAGAGGCAACTCTTGCGGCTGACGAGCTCGCGCGGGAAGGCCAACTTGAACCGCAGGCGCAATAGCCGCGTGCCGCAGATCGACGCGGCGGCGGTCGGCCCGTATCGGGAAAAAACTTGAGCGGAAAATGCATCGACTGATAAAAGAACTTCCGCTCAAGTCACTTGTCGTTATACTCCGCCCGTTCCTCGCCAAGGACTCGGTGAGGGGCGCACGGGACCGAATCGGATCGCATGATCACCATTCGCTCAACCGTACCGGTACACCATCCGGAGCGGAAAGCGGACTGCTGAAAGATACGAACCCGATTCGGGACACATTCTGACGCCTGTGATTGGGCCGAATCAGTTTTCGGCGCATCGCTTGCGAAGCATCGACGGCACACACTCAGGCTGGCCAGCTGCCTAGCTGACCACGCCAATCGAGTGATGTGCTAACAGGTCAAGGAGCGGACCGATGTCGAGAACAACACTGCGTGCAACGAATGCGCGCGCCACAAACAATTCAAGTTCGGAATCACCGTCTCGGTCCGCATCTCGTGGAACTGCATCGGTCCCGAAGCCTTCAGGCAGGTCTGGCGCCGCAACGGCGCCGGCAACCGGCAAGAAGCCCGCTTCCAAGCCGGTGAGCAAGAAGTCCGCCGACCCTTCAGCGACTGCCACGAAGTCGCCCAAGGCGCGCGTGCAGGTCACTGCACAGCTCGTCGCTGGACGTCCGCTCGCGGACCAGCTGAAGCCGGTCTCGAAGTCGGGGGCCGCTCCGCTCACCCTTGCGTCGGCGAACAAGAAACCCAAGCAGTCTGCTGCATCGCTGCCGTACTCGCAGCGCCCGATCGACGAGCTGTGGCGTGAATATCGTACGACGCCAAGCAAGCTGCTTCGCAACCACATGATCGAGAAGTATCTCGAACTCGTGCGGTTCACCGCCGAGCGCATGCACATGAAGCTTCCATCGGAGGTCGAGGTCGATGACTTGATGTCGTCCGGTCTCTTCGGCCTGATGGATGCGATCGACGCGTTCGATCCGGAACGCGGCGTCAAGTTCGAGACGTACTGCACGCAGCGCATCCGCGGCGCGATCTTCGATGAACTCCGCGCGATGGACTGGGTCCCGCGGCTCGTCCGCTCGCGCACCGCGAAGGTCGAGAAGGTCCGCAAGTCGATCGAGATGGAGACCGGCCGCAAGGCGACGCACGGCGAGATCGCCGACCGCATGAAGGTCGACCAGCCGGAGTTCGAGAAGCTGCAGAAGGACTCGCGTCCCGTCGGCGTCGTCAGTCTGAACCGCAAGTGGTTCGAGACCGACTCAAGCAAAGACGTGCGCGAGATCGATGTCATTCGCGACACGCGGCAGGAGAACCCGGTGCAGCAGGTGCAGCGCCAGGATCTGCAGACGCTGATCACGAAAGGCCTGTCCCGCGCCGAACGCCTGATCGTCGTCCTCTACTACTACGAGGAGATGACGATGAAGGAGATCGGCACGACGCTCGATCTGTCGGAAAGCCGCGTCAGTCAGATGCACAGCTCGATCCTCGCGCGACTGAAAGCTCAGATGCAGCATCGTGAGAAGGACATGGCGACCTGATCGCGCGAAGCGGTCGCGCACGAATGCCTGGTTTCCGGAATCCAACAGTGCGTAGATTCCCCACATCTCGCGGGTATCACGACACGGCGCTTGCGCGGCACAGTGCCACGGTCTAGAGTCGCTCTAGGACCCGAGCCTCCCTTCCGAGTGCATTGACGGTGGAGACGCAAGGAGCCGCACGAAGCGGTCCGGCTGGAAGCCTTTCGATGACGATTGAATCGGCCATTGGTGCGAGCGGCAGCCCCACCACTTCGTTGACACGGCGGAGTGCGCCAAAGAGCCGATCCACATTCCCGGCATGATTCAGCCGCACGGCCTCCTGCTCGTGCTTGAAAAACCAGGGCTGATCATTCGCCGCGCGAGCGAGAATGCGCTCGACCTTGTGGGCACTCCGGCTGCGGAACTCATCGATCGCCCGCTCGAAGCGCTCGCTGGGGTCAATCAGATCGCGCGTCTTCGGCTGGTCCTTCGGCGCGGTGATCTGATCCGAACGAATCCGCTTCGAGTCAGGCTGCCTGACCGGCCGGAAGGCCGCGTCTTCAGCGTGCTGATGCACACGGTTGATGAGGCGATCGTCTTTGAAGCCGAACCTGTCGCAAGCGAGGACCAGGTCGCTTCGAACGCCTACTTCCAAAATGCCTGCTTCCAAGAGGTGCGCGAGGCCACGTCGCGCATTCAGGCCACCGAAAGTCAAGAGGCGCTCTGCCAGGTGGCCGCTGAGGAGCTGCGCCGCATCACCGGCTTCGATCGCGTGATGATGTATCGCTTCGACGCCGATTGGAACGGGAGCGTGATTGCGGAATCAAGAGACGAGGGCACGGCTTCGTCGTGCCTAACTTCGTCGTGCCTAGCTTCGTCGTACCTAGCTTCGTCGTACTTGGGCCTGCAGTTTCCAGCGTCCGACATTCCGGCCCAGGCGCGGCGGCTTTATACCTTGAAGCGAGTCGGCTGCATCCCCGATGTACGTTACACGCCGGTGCGACTCCGTTGCGGAAACAGCCTGGACTCCGAGCTCCGCGCGCCTCCGCTCGATATGACGCATTGTGTGCTGCGCAGCGTCTCTCCGCTGCACCTCGAGTACTTGCGCAACATGGGCGTGGGTTCAACGCTCACGGTTTCGCTTCTATTCAATGGCGTGCTCTGGGGAATGATCACCTGCCATCACTATCAGCCGAAGCTCGTGAATCCCGAGCGGCGCCTGAGCTGTTCGTTCCTGGCACAGATCATCGAAACGCAGCTCGGCGTGCGCGAGGAAGGCATGGAGCGCTCGTACCGCATGCAGACCGCTGCGCTTCAAGTGCGCTTCATCGAGCTGCTCTCCCGCGCTGGATCGCTTGGCGACTTGGCAACGGACCCCGCCAGCGTCATGGAATTCGTTGACGCTACGGGTGCGATCATCGTCAACGGGTCGACGTATGCGCTCGTGGGACAAACGCCTGATGAGGCAGAAATTGCTGGGTTGATCGATCGGATGAAGCAATCGATCGACAGCGGCATCTACACAACGCAGTCGCTGACCGCGTCGTATCCGCGCGCCGAGAGATTCAAGGACGTGGCCAGCGGGATGCTCGCGGTCGAGATCTCTCGAGAGCGCGGCGACTACATCGTTTGGCTCCGTAACGAACGCGTTCACACGATCGACTGGGCCGGGAATCCCGACAAGGCGGTGCGCGCGGAGAGTGGCACCGCTCGCTTGCATCCGCGCAACTCGTTTGAGCTTTGGAAGAGCGCGGTGACGCGGCATAGCAAACGATGGAAAGTGTGCGAAGTCGCTGCGGCCGCCGAGCTTCGTGACACGATCCGCAGCGTGTTGGCGAGCGACGAGGAACGCAATCGCGAACTTCGCCAGCACGAACAAGAGTTGCGATCCTCGCGCGACAAGGCCGAAGCGGCCAACAGCGCCAAGAGCGAGTTTCTCGCTAACATGAGCCATGAGCTGCGCACGCCGCTCACTGCAATCTTGGGCTACACCGAACTGCTATCGGAAACGGACGGCCCTGCAGTCACGGACGCTGATCGCGTTGATTACATCAAACCAATTCAGCGCGACGGGGACCACCTGCTTGCGGTCATCAATGACATCCTCGATATCTCGAAGATAGAGGCCGGAAGGATGTCGGTTGAGACGATCCCCGTGAGCCCGGTGCAACTTCTGTTGGATGTTGAATCACTGATGCAGGGCGCGGCGCGGTCCAAGGGACTTTCGTTCACGACGACATGGACGACGCCCATTCCAGCGGCCATTCAGAGCGACCCGATTCGCATGAAGCAGATACTCGTGAATCTCGTCGGGAACGCGATCAAGTTTACGGAGCGAGGCGGAATCAGCGTGCGCGTCTCGCTCGCAGAGAACGCTGTCTCGGCACCAGCACTTCGACTGGAGGTCGTGGACTCGGGGATCGGCATGACACCCCAACAGATGGAGCACCTGTTCGCCGCGTTCGTCCAGGCCGACGCGATCACGGTGCGCAAGTACGGCGGCACGGGACTCGGGCTGCGCATCAGTCATAGTTTGGCGCGGCTTCTGGGCGGCGATGTGACGGTGGAGAGCGAGGCCGGGCGCGGGACGACGTTCACCATGATGATCCCGACCGGACCGCTTGAGAACGTGCCGATGGTCAATGCTCTCGCGATGCGACGAAGCACGTCGAGCGACGCGCCGTCGAGCAAGAGTCTCCAGGGTGCCGAGCCGCTCGAAGGTGTTCGGATCATTCTTGCTGAAGACGGACCCGACAATCAGCGGTTGTTCGCGCACCATCTTCCCAGGGCGGGCGCTGAGTTAATCGTCTTCGCGAACGGACGACTCGCGCTCGAGGCCATGACCAAGGACGGCACGATCGAAGGACCGCTCCTGGACGAGCCGGCGTGCGACCTCGTGCTCACGGACTTGCACATGCCCGAGATGGACGGCTACACGTTCGCTCGCAAGCTGCGCAACAAGGGCTGGACGCAGCACATCATCGCGCTCACGGCAGACGCGATGGCCGGCGAACGGGAGCGGTGCCTGCAAGCCGGTTGCGACGGATACGTTTCGAAGCCAATTGATCGAAAAAAGCTGATCTCGACCTGCTGCGATGCGCTCGCGCTGTCGACAGCTTGATCGAGTCAGAAAGCAGGAAGGCTTCGGCGCGCCGCGATGCTACTCTGCGCTCGTGCCCGAACTCCCGGACATCGAGCTCTATCTCATGTGCATGCGATCGCGCGTGCTTGATCGCGCGCTCGAGCGCGTGCGCATTACGAGTCCGTCGCTGTTGCGCACTTTCGAACCCGATGTCGCTGTCGTCGAAGGACGTGTCGTCCGGTCGCTTGCGCGCCTTGGCAAGCGCGTGGTGATCGGCTTGGACGGCGACCTCTATCTTGTCGTGCACCTCATGATTTCGGGGCGGCTGCGCTGGAAGGCCGGACCATCGACCATCGCAAAGCCGGGCGGTCTTGCCTCCGCGCAGTTCATGTTTTCGGACGGGACTCTGACGCTGACGGAGACCAGCACGCGCAAGCGAGCATCGTTGCATGTCGTGCAGGGCGACGATGCGCTGCGGGCGCTCGATCCCGGCGGTATCGAACCGCTTGCCGCAACGCGCGCGACGTTTGTCGAACGATTGGTCGCAGTCAACCGCACGATCAAGCGCGCGCTGACGGACCCGGCGACCATCGCCGGCATCGGCGACGCGTACTCGGACGAGATTCTGCACGCGGCCAAGCTGTCGCCCGTGAAACTCACGTCGCGCATCACCGACGGAGAATGGACGCGGCTGCACGAAGCAACGCAGATGACGCTGCGCGCGTGGACCGCGCGGCTGCAGCGGGCGGTCATGCATGCGTTTCCAGGACCCGGCGACGTGACCGCGTTTCGTCCGGAGTTTGCGGCGCACGGCCGCTTCAGACAGCCATGTCCGGTGTGCGGCACTGCGATCCAGCGCATCGTCCGCGGCGATCACGAAACGAACTACTGCCCGCGCTGCCAGACCGACGGCAAGCTGCTCGCGGACCGCTCGCTGTCGCGGCTCCTGAAGGACGACTGGCCGGCGTCAATGGATGCGTGGGAGGGGATGTAGCGCGGGAGCGTGTGGCATCGGTCCCACACCCTCCGGTCTGCTCGCCGCCGGGGCCCGTTCGTATCCGTCTGCGGCGGGGAGTCACACTCGGTCGGTCTGCGGCCCGACGGCACGGTCCTCTGCTGGGGCTCGAGCCGTGCAGGCCAGTGCGACGCGCCGCCCGGCACTTTTGTCAGCGTGGCGGCATGCGCCTCCTATTCTCTGGCGCTGCGGCATGACGGCACGATCGCGTGCTGGGGCAGCAATACTTCCGGAGAGTGCGAGCCCCCTGTCCGGCGGCGCAGGAGCTTGGTCCCTTCGCGAAAGCAGTCTCGAGCTACAGCAGCGTCTTCGTCCTCACGCCGCCGCCCGACTGCGACTGCGACGGCATCCCCGACGGCATCGCGATCCTGAAGGGCATCTCGGCCGACACCGACCGCGACGGCGTGCCGGACTCGTGCGAGCACGCGGAGGGCGACCTGAATCTCGACGGCGATGTGGACGGCGCGGATCTGGCGATTCTGCTCGGTGCCTGGGGCCGCTGCGCATCGTGTCCGGCGGACCTTGATGCGAACGGCACGGTTGACGCGGCGGATCTCGCGATTCTGCTGGGGACCTGGACGCCGTAGCAGTCCGTAGCACACAGCGCGGTGGTCGCTGCTGACGACCTCGTACACTTCGCGTCCGATGATCGCCGGCTTCCTCTCTTGCATCGTGACCATGGCTGTGTGTGTGAGCGCCGCGGCGGAGGACACGATCGAGGGCGTCACGGTCCGCATCTTCGAGGTGCAGGCGACCAAGCCGATCCACGCGATCCCGACGCTCGCGCAGAATCAGACGCCGAATGTCGATGAGGTGCGGCCGACGATCGAACTCAAGATCGCCGCCGCGTTTCATGCGCTCGTTGCGCCGATCGTCACGCATGTCACCGGTTCGATCGATGTCGAGGAGACCGGGGCGTACCGCTTTCGACTGACGAGCGACGACGGCTCACGGCTGCAGATTGACGGCGTGGTGGTCATCGATCACGACGGCCGTCACGCCGCGACATCGAAGACGAGTGACGCGGTGCAGCTCGCCCCCGGACTGCATCCGCTGCGCCTCGAGCACTTCGATCACGGCGGGCAGCGGAGCCTCGTCCTGGAATGGCAACCGTCTGGCGCCGCGGATTTCGTGGTCATTCCCGCAGCGCGGTTGCGCACCGAACCGGTCCCCGCGCGGGTCGTGGCGCCGGGACGCAAGCAGCTTGCCGCGGCACGCCGGCCCGGCGACGGCACGCCTGTCGCCGGCGTCCATCCGAGCTTCACGCGCACCAGTCTGCTCGCGGAAGGATTCGAGCCGAAGGTCGGCGCGATGGCGTTTCTCCCGGATGGCCGGCTGGTCATCGGCACGTTTGATCCGCTGCAGCGCGATGAGATCCAACTGCCGGACATCGACGCCAAACCCGCCGATCGGCTGTTGGCGATCGAGGGACTCATGAGCGGCGATCCCGCTGACGTGCGCATCAGCACGATTGCCGATGGCGTGTATGAACCGAGCGGACTGTGCGCTGTCGGCGACGACTTGTACGTCGCGCATCGCAAGGCGATCACGCGGCTGCGCGACACGGACGGTGACGGATACTTTGAGACGCAGGATGTCGTCGCGAGCGGATGGGAAGCGTGGAACTATCACCAGTTCACCTTTGGTCTCGTGCATGTTCCGCATCCTGATGATCCGCGGGGCGCCGGCATGCTGTACGCGGCGCTGTCGACCGCGATGGCGCCGCCGGCGTGGGAAGGCATGGGCACCAACGCTGCGCCGAACGGCGTCATGCGCGGCGGCGTCATCGAAGTCGATCTGTCGAGCCGCTCGATGCGCGTCATTGCGGGCGGAACGCGCACGCCCAACGGCATCGGCGTCGGACCGCGCGGAACGATTTTTTACAGCGACAATCAAGGCACGTGGATGCCGACGAGTCAGCTCGCTGAAGTGGTCCCCGGCCGTTTCTACGGTCACAACAACAACACCAACATCGTGCCGCAGCTTGCGGACCGTTTTCCCGACGGCGGCGCGGCGAGCGTCTTCTGTGACCGTCCGCGCGCGCCGGCTGCCGTCTATCTCCCGCAGGACGAGTGTGCGAATTCGCCGACCGAACCCGTGCTGATTCCGAGCGGCCCGTACGCCGGGCAGATGCTCGTCGGCGAACTCACCGGCGGCGGTCTGCGGCGCGTTGCTCTCGAGCAGGTGAACGGCGTGTGGCAGGGCGCCGCGTTTCAATGCACCCAGGGACTGACGTGCGGCGTGAACCGCCTTGCATGGGGCCCGGACGGCGCGCTGTATCTGGGCGGCATCGGTGCGGGCGGGAACTGGAACTGGCAGGGGACGCAGTTCGGTCTCGAGCGGCTCGCGCCGAATGATCATGTGACGTTCGAGATGCACACGATGCGCGCGACGCTCGACGGATTCGAGATCACGTTCACGAAGCCGATTGATCGCGCGTGGCTTGCGGACCCGTCGCACTATGCGCTGCGAAGCTGGTCGTATCAGCCGACGTCGGCGTATGGCGGCGCGAAGATGGACGAGCGCGCGCTCACGGTGACTGAAGCCGTCGCGAGCCCCGACGGCGTGCGCGTGCAGCTCACGGTCAGCGGCCGCGCGCCGGGCACGTGCGTGCATCTGCGCTGCGATCCCATGTCAGTTGACGGCGATGCAATCTGGTCCACCGATGCGTGGTACACGCTGCAGCAGATGCCGATCGACCGGTGCAGCGCGACGTTGAACGGACGTCCTTTGCCGCGCGTTGTCGCGGGACTCGGCGCGCTGCCCGGCGAGTATGGATGCTGGCTGATCGCCCGCTCCGGTGACGTGATGCTGGTGCCGGCGAACGACCCGAAGGCAGTGCGGACCGTCGGACGCACGCAGAGCGAGCTGCTCGCGCTGGACGGCGCGCTGCACGTCGCCGCGGGCGACAGTTATGCAAGCCGAACGCACCATGACAGCTGCCGTCTGCACGTCGAGTGGCGCTCGGCAGACGGGAGCGCCGTTGTGCGCCTGATGGACCGTTTCGATCTGACGCTCAAGGCGACCGACGCGAGTGCCTGGCATGCCGCCGACATCTGGTTCGCGCCCACGAGTGCCACGACTGCGATGGCGACCGTGCTGGTCAACGGCGCATGCGATCAGATCGAGATCGAACTGCGCGGTGAAGACGAACTGCAGCAGGGGCCGTTGCGACTGCTGGGTGGAGACGACGGCGCGAGCTTTCGCCACTGCTGGATCGAGCCGTTGGAACCCGTGCGCTGGATCGCCGGTCCATGGCAGCCGATGTGGGATGCGGAGACGCTCGCCGGCTGGGCGCCGCGCGGCGGTGCCGCGGACTACCGCGTCGCCGATAGCGAGATCATCGGCACGACGCGCCCGAACACGCCGAATACGTTCCTGGTGAGCGAACGGACGTACCGCGATTTTGAACTGCTGATCGACTTCAAGCAGCATCGGGAATCGAACTCGGGCATTCAGATCCGCAGTCATGTCGAGGGCGGCGAAGATCGGCGCGACGGCCGCGTCATCGGCTATCAGGTCGAGCTCGATCCGTCGCCGCGCAGCTTCACGGCTGGCGTGTATGACGAGGCGCGGCGCGGTTGGCTGCACAGTCTGATCGACGCGCCGTATGCGCGGGCAGCGCTGCGGCACGATGCGTGGAACAGTCTGCGCATTGTCGCGCAGGGCGACGTGATCCGCACATGGATCAACGGCGTGCCTGCGGCGGCGGTGCTGGACGCCGTGGACCGCGAAGGCCACATCGCGCTGCAGGTGCACAGCGTCGGCGACCGCGCGGATCCGCTGGAGGTGCGCTGGCGCCGAATGTCGATCCGGGAGTTCACGCCGTCAGTGGTGGCGGGCTTCGGCGTGGCGGAGTGACGCGGCGCGCGTACCGGGGAGGAGTCGACCGCAGATTGCGCAGATTCTCAGTCTGACTTGCGGAGCCGGGGAGCGTTGATAATCGGTTCTGTGTCGCCTCCTTGCGGCTTGATGGCGGATTGTCCGAATCGGCACACGAGATCCGTCGATGAAGGCGCATGCGCCGACCGCACGTGCGCGCGACGACCCCGTCGGCGCGGTTCATTCGGCGAAAGCGCAGTCAGCGAGAGCGAAGTTCCAATGCTCGTCGAACACATCATGACCAGGCACGTCGTATCCGTCAGGATGGACGCGACGCTCGACACGATCCGCGAGCTCTTTGAAGCACGCCGCTTTCATCATGTTGTGGTACTTGAAGAACGGCGCCTGGTCGGGATCATCAGCGACCGTGACCTGCTGCGCGCGGTGTCCCCCTTCGCCGGAACCGCGGCCGAACGAACGATGGACGCCGCAAGCTGGCACAAGCGCGCCCATCAGATCATGCACCGTTCTGTCATCACGGCCCGTGCCGACATGAATGTCAACGAAGCAGCGGCGCTCTTCCTGAGACATCGCATCTCCGCGCTGCCGGTCATCGACGATGAGGGATCATGCGTCGGCATCGTGACCCTGCGCGACTTTCTCCGGTGGATGCTCGCGGAGGTCGGCGACGACACGTGCGCGACGAAGCTGGCGGAGGAGCCCAAGCGGGCTGCGTGAGGGGGATCGGTGGCGCAGCGTGCGCAGAGCTTCAGGTTGATTCTCAAGACGAGATGCATCGTGAGTGCCGCGAGATGGTGCATTGGTCTCCTCCTCTGAGAATGAACTGTGAAGTGCGACGAGAAGTCTGCGTCGACTGTTCCAGACCGCTTCGCGGTAAGTGTCAGCATCCACTCCGACCGCCCCGCAAGGGGCACCCCAACAGGAGCCCCGGGCAACGCCCCGGGTCGCGCAACGCTGATGAATTCTCGAGCCCTGAATGGGCGACTCAAAAAGCCGTTGCACGCGATCCGAATGGTGCGTGATTGGGATGGCGGGGCCATCAACGGACGGGAGCGGGAGAAAACACAGAGAGGTCGGGAGGCGCGGGCAGAGGGCACAGAGGACCCCGGTTGTGGACGCGGGTTTGGGCGAGGAGAGCGACGGACGCCAGATTGGGTCGACCGCAGATTGCGCAGATTCTCGGTCTCGGCGCATTGCGTGGCTTGAACTCGTCGCAGCGCTGTTACTCTCGCTGCTGGTACGGACGCGTGTCCGGGTCCAGCGAGTCGCAGGAATCGTCGATGATGACCGTGGCCACTCCGCTGGAAGTCGCGGGATCGTTCGGTTTCAGCGACCTCGGTGAGTTCGCCGCATGGCTCGGTACGCTGAGCGAGCCCGAGCGTAATGCAATCCTTGGATTGCTGGAGGAATGATGCAACGTCAGAGCACCAGCGCCTGCGCTGCCGCACTTGCTGTAGCAGTCGGACTGCTTGCCGGGCGGGCTTACGCGCAGTGCAATCACGAGTTCATCGAGATTCCGCCGCTGTGCCAAGGCGGCTGGACTGTCATCGACATCAACAACAGCGATGTCGAGGTGGGACGTTTCAACGGCTGTTCAGGTTCGGCCTAACACCCGTTCAAGTGGTCCCAAGCTGGAGGAACGCAGGAGCGCCCCGTTCCGTCGGGCATGGGCTTCGTCGACGCTGCCACCTACCGGATTTCCGACGACGGAACCATCACGGGCTACGGCTACGTCGGTTCCACCGAACTTCTGAAGCTCATCGTCTGGCGACCGGACGGCTCGGTCGAGGTTCATGAAATCGGGGGTGCGGAGGGCAGCGTGACCACTGGTGTCACCCGAAGTGACGGCGTGATCTTCGGCGAGTACCAGGGCGGACCGGGCGGACTGGATCCGTTCATCCTGAACATCGATGGCCCCGATGAACTGCCTGGCGCGTTTGCCGGTGCCCACGGCGGCATGCGCGACGTTTCGGCGGGCGGACTGGTCACAGGTCGTTGGTTCGAGAAGAGTTTCCTGTTCGATGCCAAGCCGTTCATCTGGGCGGCCGCACCACGCGGACGCGGTGCGTTTGTGGTGCTGCCCACGCCACCGGGTCTTCAGTACGGTTGGGGAATGCGGATCGACGACTTCGGTCGTGTCGCAGGCAGCGGTCAGATGGTGTCGAAGGATCCGTTCCAGGCGCACTGGCAGGCGTTCTACTGCGAGAACGGCGCGTACACAATGCTGGGAACGCTTCCCGGTGATCTCAACTCGCGGGTCCGTGATGCCAACAGCGTCGGCCAGGTGGTCGGCCAGAGCAGTCTGCTGGGTTCATCGAACGGCCTGCCGTTTCTCTGGCAGCACGGCGTGATGGTGCCGCTGTCCTCGCTCGTCACGCTGCCGGGCATCCACTACCCACGGCTCGTTTCGGCCGTCAACGACAAGGGCACCATCGCCGTCAACTCGATCAGCAAGATGTTCATCATGCGCCCGCTGGGCGTCGTGCCTTCGGACATCGACCTCAACTGCAAGGTGAACGTGGACGACCTCAAGCTGCTGCTGGAATGCTGGGGCGACGCGGCGACGTCACCGGTGAAGCACGCGGACATCAACGGTGACGGCTTCGTGAATGCGTCTGACCTGAGCGAGCTGCTGGGGGCGTGGACGCCGTGAGGGCAGTGTGACGCCGGAATTGGTCGACCGCAGATTGCGCAGATTTTCGGTCTCATTTCAGAGCCGGATACGGACAGCCAGCGCCTCGCGCGCACCGGCTTCGGCTCCTCTGCGAAATCATCTGCAAATGAGACTTGAATCTGCGGTCGACTCCTCTGCACACGAGCGCACCACACTTAACTCGTAAACCGCGCCATCACATGCGGCCGCGTCAGCATGTACAGCGTGACGGCGCCGACGATCGTTCCGACTGGGGCAAAGAACAGTTGCACACACGCGCCGATCATGCACAGCGTTCGGTTCTCGCGGCGATGCAGGCTTCGGCCGACGTAGTACCAGAACACCGCGATGCCCCACATGAAGAGCATGAGGGCGATGCCGAACGCCACCAGCGCGCCTCCCGCGACCGCAGCCCCTTGGGCGTCGGGGGTCGTTGCGCCGACGCCAATGAGCAGACTGCCCACTCCTGTGTAGATGAGCGACGCGCATCCGCCGAGCGCCGTGAGCCCGGCGAACACGTAGTTGCAGATCGCGAGAATCGTCACGGCCTCATCGCTCGGCGGCGGCGTGACTTCAAACGGCGGCGGCGTCAGTTGTGCCATCACTGCAGCTCCCGGATATAGATATTCGCGAAGTCGAGCGAGCTTCCATGATGCTGCAGACCGACCGGCCCCGATGCGGGCACGCCGGGGAGCTGCGCGTTTTCAATGACCCGCTCGCCGTTCAGCCACACGTTCAGCGTCTCGCCCTGCATGCGGATGCGGAACCGGTTCCATTCGCCGATCGGTCGGTCCATCGGCTTCGTCGGCGTGCACGCGGCGCGCACGCTCGCGGGCATCGCGCTGTCGGTTCGGTAGCCCCACACTTCACCGGAACCTGCGGGCCACGACCAGATGTTCACCTGGCTCTTGCTGCTGCCGCGCAGAAAAATGCCGCTGTCGCGTTCACCGGTCTCGACGGTCTGCACCAAGCCGCTCGCATCCTTGAGATCGCTGCCATCCGGCGCGAACTTCGGCCGGCGGAGCTTGCCTTGGTCGTTCCCCGTCCAGCGCCAGTCGACGATCATCTCGAAATCCGTATAACTCTTCTCCGACCAGAGGTCGCCGCCCTTGCCGTCGTATGCGAGCACCCAGTCGTTCACGAGCCAGTGGCGGGGCGCGTCACCGTCGGCCTTCCATCCGCTCAGATCGACACCCGTGAAGAGCGGGCGGAAGCCTTCATCGGCGCGGGCGATCATCGACGCATCGAGCGGCGGCTCGGACGGCGGAAGCTCCGTGATCATGAGATTGCGAAACCACACTTCGCTGCCTTCACTTTCAAGACAGATGTAGCCCTTGCGCGGTGCAATGTCGTAACCGCCCGAGACTTCTTTGCCGTTCATTTCGAGCTTGATCGTTCCGTGATTGGCGGTGACCTTGCAGTGATTCCACGCAGGCGACGGCTTCGCGCGCGACTCGCTTGGAAGACACCGGGCCCATCCGGCGGGATGCGGTCGATCGGGGCGCATCGTCGCGCCGTGAATCGAAAAGATGTCGCCGTGCGACGTGTAGATCACGTGCTCCGTGCCGTTCATCGTCTCCTTCGCTTCGACGCCGTCCATCACCTGCACCTCGATCGAGCGCGTGAACGGCTGCCCCGGTGCGGTGAGCGCGTCGCTCCACACGAAGAAGCCGGCGTTGCCCTTCGGCACACGATGGGAGTATTCGAACTCGGCGACGAAGTTTTCATACATCGTCTCGGTGCGCAGCACGCCGGTCGGATGGCCGGTGCACGTGATCACGGGTCCGCCGCTTTCGTCTTCGCCGACCTTCCATGTCGACGGGGCGGTGTTCACGTTCACCCAGCCGGCGAGGTCTTTGCCGTTGAAGAGCGGCTGCGGTGAACCGGCAGGCACGGGCCCGGCGGCGACGAACGCGATAAGCAGTGCGGCGAGCATTGCCCCAGACTACCGCAACGGCGGGGGCGGCGCGGCGTCTTGTCACTCGGCGTCGTTGTCGCCAGCGATGGAACGGACGTCACCTCGGCGTCCAGCCACCCAGCACGAGCGCGAGCTCAAAACCTCCGACCACACCGTCGCCGTCGAGGTCGGCGCGCAGCACCGCGTCCGAAGTCACAGCGCCCCAGTTGTCAAACAGGAGCATGAGATCGAGGACGTTGACGGCACAGTCGATGTTCACGTCGCCGGGCGGCGGATTGGGGGTCAGGAGAAAAAGCGAGCCGGACAAGGAGTAGCCTTGAACAACAATCTGTCCATGGTTGTTGACGGCGACGGCGCAGTGCGCGACCGCCGGCTCGCCGCCCGGATCCTTGACGATCGGATCGAGGTTGGTCACGACGCCGTTCTGCCAGAGAATCGCCTGGCTCTCGATGCCGAACGGACACGGCATCCCCTAGCAAACCGAGGTGCCGACCGCCTAGCCGAGATCGTTGATGTCGTAGAAGTACGTCCCGTCGTTGCCCGGGAGAGGATCAATGATGTGCGTCTTCACGCCGTCCCAGTAGATCGCGCGAAAGCGTGACTGGGCCAAGGCCCTTCTTGGGATCCGGAAGCTCGCACCGTCCAGCGACATGCCCGTGCGACGACACCGCCCATCCCTGGCCCCTGACGTAAGGAGCAGGAAGCGAAATCATCGAAACCGCCTGCGAGCCTGATGTCCAGCGCTGCCCGTCAAACAACTGGGTATCGGGGATGCTGATCCACCCTGTCGCGAATCCGTTGCCGCTGGCACCGAGGAACCGGGAGTGTGTTCCGTCGAGCTTGCCAAGCGAGAGAAACTCCCCATCCTTCCACGCAAAGGCCCGGTCGGGCAGCACGTCGCCGCCCGCTATGTAGCCGATGACGGTGCCGTCATCGAAGATGCCTTCGACGGAGACGGAGGAACCGGGGTCAACGGGATCGGGAAGAATGAACTGCACCGCGCCGTCCTTCCAGACGAAGCCGCGCGCCGGAGTTCCGGTGCCACCGGTCCAGGCGACTCCCGCGATCGTGCCGTCCTCCGCGACCGATTCCGCACGGGTGGCGGAAAGTCCCGGTCCGAGATTCAGAAACGAGAAGCCGTTCTCCGGCGACCAGCGGAAGGCCTTCCCGGTGATCGAGTTGCAGGGCAGGCCGTTTCCGACGATCACGCCCGCGTCGTTCATGGCCCGCGCATGCAAGGCACCTTGCTGGACGCATGCGGGATTGCCAATGATCTCGACGTCGTAGCCGCACTGCGCAGCCAAGGGCTGTGAGACCAGAAGCGCCGCCCCCGCGGCCGCCAGCAGAAGCTGCAGACCGCGGGGGAAGGCGCCGATTCTCACACCTGCGGAGAACCCCGAACACATCAAGAAGCCGAGATTCGACGCAGATCGCTGACTCACATTTCACCTCCGAAGACACTGGACAGGATCTCCTCCCGCGTGGCCGCGTCAAGCTCGCCGAGGCAGTTGCGAACTCTTCGATGGTGGAGAAGCCGAACAGAGCGGCTGCGTCGATTGGAAGAACGGAACTGCCTTCCCAGGCAGACCTCCGCAGAGGAACGTGCACACGGAACAGTTCGCGCTCAGCGCGCCCTCCTCGCCCCGGCAGGGGCGGAGGAGACGAGTCGCTGCGTCCCAGCGCGCCGACGCTGCCGCAACGCTCGCCGCTTGAGCATCGGTGCTGTTTCTTCGCCAAGCGCATGTTCGCAATTTCCGCTGCCCCGGCCGGGGCAGTTTCACTTGAGCGCTCCGCTGCCACGGGTTGCGCTCGTCCGGCGTGCGCCGAACATCGCTTCACCCGTGACTACTTTCCGTGACCCCGTCCGGGGTCAGCCGGAACGCGAAGGTGCCTGTCCAAAAGTCGACATCTCCAGAAATCGACATCCCATCTTCGATGCCAGGCACGCTGACAGGCACTGAAGCCGCAGCGACGAACGCGATGAGCAGTGCGGCGTGCGTTGCCGCCGACTACTGCAACGGCGCGGGTGGGCCCATCGGCTCGGACGGCGCGAGCGGCGCGGGCGCTGGCGGCGGGTCGCGCGACACCAGCTCAAACACGACGGCCGCGTTGCTGCCGCTCGCGGGGATCGTCGCATGGAACCGGCCGAGGGGGGTGTTGCCGGCATCGACGAGCGACGCGAAGACGCGACACCCGGCGGGCAGCGAAGCGAGTGCCTCGAGGCGGTCTGGAGTCGCTTCCATGCTAGGAAGCTCGAGTTCCGCGAGGCGCGTGAAGCGCGCGAGCGCACGGATCTGGTCGGCGGTCGGAGCAGTCGTTGCACCGTGTCTCGCTTCGATCCGCTCCACAAATTGTGGATCGCCGTCCCCGAGCGAATCCCATCCCGCGGTGGACTGGACCCAGAGCGTGATCCGCTGTGCGCCCGTGCTCCAAAGCCAACGGTCTGGCATCCATGCCAGCCACACTTCGGCGGGACCGAATGCCGAGGTGCGCGGCGTCCATGCGTCGATGTACCGCAGTCCAGTCCATTGCTCGGCGGAGTCCTTGACCGCCTGTGAAGTGGTGACGCGCCACGCGACGAGCGTCCACGGCACCTGCAGAAGGAGGCAACTCACGAGGATTGCAAAGCGTCGGCGACGTGATCGAACGGCGCCCGTGCGGCCGCCGAGCCATAGTTCGACGAGGCCTGCGGTGCCGACCACAGCGATCGCGACAATGAAGACGGCCGTGCGTGCACCCTCGAACTGTGAGGCGCTGAGCAGAATCGGCCCCTGCGCCGCGACTCCCACAGCCAAGCCGGCGACTTGTCGCCCAGCGCCGGCCGTGACGACGCGGCGCCCGCATTCGCTGCAGCGGTCGGCATGCCACTCCGCAGTGCGCACGAGCTGCCCGCAGTGCGTGAACCAGCGCGCCGAGCGATGGAAGAGGACTGCGCCGACGATGGCGATCAGCGCCTCGGGGGCGTAGCGAATGGCGAGGCGATAGAGGACAAGAACGTAGGACATGCCCAGGCTGCGCACGTCATCTTCAATGGCGTCCGCCGATGTCGCAAGCAAAAACTGTCGCACGCATCTTCACAGAGCGACGGTCTTCACCTGCGGCGCAATCAGAATCTCCGCGCCGGTCTTTGCCTTCACTTCCTCGATGGTCACGCCGGGTGCGACCTCTGTTAGCACGAAGCGGTGCTTGTCTTTGTCCATCTGCAGCACCGCGAGTTCCGTGATGATCATGTCAATGCAGCGCTTGCCGGTCAGCGGCAGCGTGCACTGCGGAATGATCTTCGTCTCGCCCTTCTTGTTGACGTGCTCCATCGTCACGATGACGCGGCGCACGCCGGCGACCAGGTCCATCGCCCCGCCCATGCCCTTGACGAGTTTGCCGGGGATCATCCAGTTCGCGATGTCGCCTTCCTGCGACACTTCCATCGCGCCGAGAATCGCGAGGTCGATGTGGCCGCCGCGGATCATGGCGAAGCTGTCGGCGCTGCTGAAGAACGAGTGGCCTGGAACGCCCGTGACGGTTTGCTTACCTGCGTTGATGAGATCGGCGTCGATCTCGTCCTCGTACGGGAAGCGCCCCATGCCGAGCAGGCCGTTCTCCGACTGCAGCCACACGGTCATGTCCGCGGGCACATGATTGGCGACGAGCGTCGGCATGCCGATCCCGAGGTTGACATAGAAGCCGTCGCGGAGTTCCCGGGAGGCGCGTTGAGCGATCTGGTTGCGGTCGAGCGGCATACGTGACGCGGACTATACGGGAGGCCGAACGGGAGACCGAACGGGAGACAGGTGGGGGGACCGATCGTGGTAGCATCTTCGCGCCCGCTCCAGCTCAGCCCGCACATGACCAATCCTGCCGCCCCCAATCTCGCCGGTTCGGCTCCGAAGTCCAGCGCGACATCCGCTGCGGACGGTCCGACCGCCGCGTTCGAGCACGATTACGGCGGCCTGCCCATCAGCCGGGCCCGCATTTTGCTCGTCGATGACAACCTGCAGAATCTCGAACTCATGCAGGCGTATCTCGAGGGCCTGCCATGTCAGCTCAGCACCGCCCGCGACGGCGTCGAGGCGATCGCGGCGATGGAAGAGGAGAAGCCGGATCTCGTTCTGCTCGACGTGATGATGCCGCGGATGTCGGGCTTCGAGGTCTGTCAGAAGATCAAGTCCAACCCATCGACGCGGGACATCGTCGTGATCATGGTCACGGCGCTGCACGAGGTCGGCGACTACGAGCGGGCCGTCGAGTGCGGGACCGATGACTTCCTGACGAAGCCGGTGAACAAGCTGGAGCTCGTGACGCGCGTGAAGAGTCTGCTGCGCGTGAGCCTGCTCAAGCGGCGGCTCGATGAGCTGACGGACCGGCGGCGACGCGGGGACTGAGCGCACGCTCCTCGGGATCCAGAGGAGTTGACCGCAGATTTCCGGTCTCATTCCGGATGTGCAATCTGCGGTCGACCCATCCGGTCTCCGGACATCGCGCCGACGCGGCCGTTGCCATTGAAGATTGCGCGCATGTGAACCGCAAACTCATTCAGCCGCCCGTCCACGCGCCGAGGAGCAGCGCGAGATCGGCGGCGCCCACATCGCCATCGCCGTCGAGGTCGGCGCTCGGTGCCGTGCACGGGCGTCAGCCGGAACGCGTAGAAGATGTCGGTTCCTGAGGTGGCCGCGAAGATCGTGATCTGACCAGCGTTGTTGATCGCCGGCGCCGCACCGAACGAGATGTCCGACGGCGCGTCGATGAACTGGGTGAGCTCGACCATCGTTCCGTCCCGCCAGACGAAGTTCTCGGAGAAGCTGCCGAACTCGTCCGTGCAGTAGCCGAGGACTTCAGCGTCATTGGTGAGATCGCGCGCCCCGCAGTGAAACTTGTCGGGCAGCACCCCTTAGGTCGATCGCCTTGCCGTCCTTCCAGAGGACTGCCTTGCGAAGCGCCGCCAACGTGCCCTTGATATCGAAGAGGCAGCTTCCGCACGCGTCACCATTGTCGTTGACCGCCGCAGCCTCACAGGCATAAGCGCCGGGCAGCGGCGGCAGCCCGATCGCGCGTCCCTGATACCAGACGAATGCCGCCGAGGGTCCGACGAGGGGACTGGAACCCATCCATCCCGCGATGTGCCCGTTGGGGCTGACGTCGGCGGCGACGGAGTTGGGTCCCATCGGCAGGACGAGTTCGTCGATGACTCCGTCGACCCAGCGGACCGCGCGCGACGACGGGTGGCTGTAGCCGACGGCGGTCGGCGGCTTCTCGTCGCTGATGGCAAACGCGAAGCTCTGCGTCGCGCCGGGGAGCGTGCCGAGATTGACGACGGCGTTCCCGTCATAGATGAACGCGCGACGATCGAGGCCGGCCGGGGTCGGATGCATGTGCCCGACGACAGTCCCCGCGTCATTGACCCCGCGCGCGACGCCGTAGGGATACCCCGGCGGCATCGGGAGGAGGGAGAAGCCTCGGTCGTTGGAGACGTAGGGGAACACGATAAACGAGACTCGCGGAGAGGCCACACTCGAGCGTCGCAACGATCTCGGTCGAGTACCGGAGGCAGCCGAGCGAAGCATCGCCAGCCCGCGCCGTCGTCGCGACGCAGGCGATGAGAACAGTGGCGGCGGGCAGGAAGCTCATGCTGCAGGATTCTCGCCTGTCAGCCCTCGTGCGCAAGGGCAATTCTCATTCAACGGGCGTTCCGCGCTCGCGCGACGGCTGCGTTGCCCGTTCCGCCTCCGAAAATGAGACTGAAACTCTGTGCAATCTTCGGTCGATCCAATCCAATCCGGTCGCCACGCTGACTTGTTGATGGCACGCCGCGCCTCCACCAGATGTAGTAGCGGCCCGACGACCGCTTCTTTGGCCGCAGCAACCTGCGCGAACTTTTCATTCATCGCGCGCGCATCAGCCGACACCGTGTGCTCGCAGCGACGGCGAGGCACCGGCGCGAGTGGATGGTTGGTGTCTCGCCGCGCTTGCGAACGCAGTCGGGACCTTGCCCAAAGAATTTCCGGGGGCGCCGCAGATCATGCCGAGCAAGAACGAGATCATCGAACGAATCCGCCAGATCAACCGCAGCGCCGACCAGGACTGGCTGGCGCGATTTGATGATCAGAAGCTGCACGACTACCTCGAGCACCTCCAGCTCCTGATGGAACCGCGCGGCCGCAAGAGCGTGTGGCGACGGCGCGGCGACAGTCCCGCGGTCGCTGTCTCGGTCGAGTGATCGCTGGGGGACGAATCGCCTCGCAGCGCGACTCGTCAATCAATCCCCACGTCAATCAATCCCCACGTCAACTAACGCCCGCGTCAATCAATCCCAGCAGCCATGGACCACCGTGTTCACCGAGCGATCGATGAACGCGGTGGTGTTTTCATGCGTTGACCCGATCGCACAACAATCAATCGTGAGGGAGAGTACCTCCCAGCTTCGTGTGGCCCGCCGTTTCGGTCGGTGAAGTGCTTCGGGGAGGAATGCTTCATCGATCGGACGGCGGGCCACTGCTGCTTTGCTCGCACGGGGGGTTCACACGTGCATCGAAGAGGGGTGTACGGAATGCCGCGTGCCCCGGTCCGCAACGCGTGCCCCGGTCCGCAAAGGGTGGCCAGCGGAAGACGGTCAGCGAAAGACGCGCGTCAATCCGGGCACCACGAAGGCGTCCACTCGACGGGCAAGCTCAATGCGGGGGACGTCGAAGAAGTCGAGTCCACGCCGAAGCAGTCGTTCGTCAAGAAAAGTTCTTTCATGGCAGCAACAAAGACAACTCGAAACAGGCGAAAGCAGGACACGGTCCGCTACGCCGTCGTCGGCCTCGGCTACATCGCGCAAGGTGCGATCCTTCCCGCGTTCCGCAATGCGCGGAAGAACAGCGAGCTGGTCGCCGTGGTGTCGGGCGATGCGACGAAGCGCAAGAAGCTGAGCGCGAAGTACGGGCTCGCGAAGAACGGGCTCGCGAAGAACGGGGCCATGGCGTTCTCCTACGAGGAGTACGACGACCTGTTGCACAGCGGCGAGATCGACGCGGTATTCATCGCGCTGCCGAACTCCATGCATGAAGACTTTACGATCCGCGCCGCGGAAGCGGGCGTGCATGTGCTGTGCGAGAAGCCGATGGAAGTGACGGAGAAGGCGTGCGGAAACATGCAGCGCGCCTGCGACACGAACGATGTGCGACTGATGATCGCGTATCGCCTGCACTTCGAACCGGCAACGCTCGAAGCGCTGCGCATCGCGCGGAGCGGCGCGATCGGTGACGTCACGATGTTCAACTCGGTCTTCACGATGCAGGTTCGTGACGAGGACAACATCCGGCTCAAACGCGATATGGGCGGCGGACCGCTGTTCGACATCGGCGTCTACTGCATCAATGCGGCGCGGATGTTCATGGCGGAAGAGCCGATCGAGGTGTTCGCGAGCGCGGCACCCCGCACCGGCAAGCGCACCGACAAGCGATTTATGGAAGTCAACGAGCGCTGCGCCGCGATCTTGCGCTATCCGAGCGGGCGCACCGCGAGCTTTGTGGTCAGCTTCGGCGCCGGCGACAATTCGGCGTACGACGTGATCGGCACCAAGGGTTCGATCCGCGCCGAGCCGGCGTACGAGTATGCGGAGGGCCTGACGATCCGCACGACGATCGGCGAAAGGAAGCGCACGCGGAAGTTCGCGCAAAAGGATCAGTTCGCGGCGGAGCTGCTGTATTTCTCCGAGTGCATCCGGCGCGGCCGCGACCCGGAGCCAGGCGGCATCGAAGGGCGGCTGGACGTGCGCGTGGTCCGCGCGCTGCTGCGCTCCGCCGAGACGGGCAAGCCCGTGCAACTGCCGGAGCTTGCCACGGATCGTGCGCCGAGTCCGCGCCAGGTCATTCACCGCCCCGGCATTCGCAAGCGGAAGCTGGTGAATGCGACGAGTCCGGGGAAGGATTGAGGGGGCCCAGCGGCGCCATCCGTGATGTCACGCTATTCGACTCGGTCTTCGGATCCGGAGAGAGAGTCGGATCCGACGCGGCCTTTGGTAGCGACGCAAAGGTGAGCGCAGGGGCAATGGCTTCGGAGGATCGGCTGTAGGCACCGGCGAGAGAATGAAGATCTCCTTCTTCGCAAGACCAATCATGAACAGCGTTCCGTCACCGAGCAGTTGAACGGCGCAGGTGCTGGAGGCGACCGTTCCGAACATGGGCAGCGCTTCGAATCGATCCAGGTCGAGCGGTGTGACTAAGTGGGCGCTCAAAAATAACCGATGCAATTACAGGACGCACCGGCGGCGTAGTGCCGACAATGCAGCATCGTGGCCGACGCGCGCACCATCAGCGGAATCCGTCAGAAGTTCCGAAGCCTCAGCGTCGAATTCGACGAGCGCGCACGGCGCCAGTGGGCGGCCGCCGAAGCCCGCGGTCTGGGCTGGGGCGGCGTGACGAAAGTCGCGCAGGCGACAGGAATGTCCCGCACGACAATCGCCGCGGGCCTGCGCGAACTCGCACTGCCTCGGAAGGTCCGGTCCGTCGAGGCCGGCCGCATCCGCCGGCCCGGCGGCGGACGCAAGACGCTGGCCGCGACCGATCCGGATCTGCTCGCGGCCCTGGAGGCGCTGATCGATCCCGGTTCGCGCGGCGATCCGCAGCCGCCGTTGCGCTGGACCTGCAAGAGCACACGCCGTCTGGCCGGGGAGCTCTCCAGGCAGCGGCACCCGGTCAGTCCCAACACGGTCGCGATGCTGCTGCGGCAGTCGGGATACAGCCTCCAGGCCAACCGCAAGAGGCGCGAGGGCGCGTCGCATCCGGACCGCAACGCGCAGTTCGAATTCATCAACGCCCGCGTCCATGAGTTCCTCAGGCGCGGCCAGCCGGCGATTTCGGTGGACACGAAGAAAAAGGAGCTTGTCGGCGACTTCAGGAACGCCGGCCGGACCTGGCGCCCGGCGGGCACGCCCGAAGAGGTGCGCGTGCACGACTTCCTCGACCCCGAGCTCGGCAAGGCGATCCCGTACGGCGTGTACGACATCGTGAACAACCAGGGCTGGGTGAGCGTGGGGATCAGCCACGACACGGCGCAGTTTGCCGTCAACAGCATCCGGACGTGGTGGATGCGGATGGGCCGTCAGCGATTCCCCCGCCTGCGCGAGATGCTGATCACCGCCGACGGCGGCGGCAGCAACGGTCACCGCTCGCGGCTGTGGAAGCTGTCGCTGCAGGAGCTGGCGGACGAGCTGGGCATCCGTCTTCGCGTGTGTCACTTCCCGCCGGGCACGAGCAAGTGGAACAAGATCGAGCATCGCCTCTTCAGCTTCATCACGAGCAACTGGCGGGGCCGGCCGCTCATCAGCCACCAGACGATCGTGAATCTCATCGCGGGCACGCGGACCCGCGCCGGTCTTGTCGTGAAGGCCGCGCTGGACAGGAAACAGTACGACACCGAGATGAAGGTCGACGACGAGACGCTCGCGCGTCTGCGGATCACGCCGGATCCATTCCACGGCGAATGGAACTACGTGATCACCCCGCGCCGGAAATCTTGACCATGTTATTTCTGAGCGCGCCCTAAGCCAGTGCGCGAAATGCAGGCCGCGCGATTGCTGTCGGGCGTGGGAAACATGAAGGAGATCGGGATGCCGTGCAGTTCCCCGCTGACGGACCAGTCACCGCGGAGATCGCGTTGCAGGCGGACAAGGCTGGATGCATCGTTCGCGACGAGCCACTCGTCCCGCGCTGGAAGGTACGTGCACGCAACGATGTTCGACCGCGACCCCACGATCGAATCCGGCACACTCGGGAGGCGGCGCACTCGATCGTGCACGCGTCCGTCGTCGAGTTGCACGGTCACGGCGATGTCGTTGGCACCCGCGAGCGAAACATGAATCCGTGATCCGTCGTGACACACGATGCGCTCCGATCCGCGCTGATATGCCATCCCGCATGGTTCAAGTTGAACGGACCAGCGTTCGGTTCCGCTCCGATGGTCGACCCGTCGAAGCAATCCGCTCGCGCTCAGCGTCACGAGATCCTGTTCGTCGACGAAGATCGAACCAACGATGGGGGTCGTGTCACCGCGGATCAGCGATGCTTCGGCATTGGGCTCCGCGACGATCCACGTTGCACCACTCAGGCATCCGACCGCCACGATCCGCGCATCGCTGGTCATGGCGATCGATGATGGCCGCATCGCGGGAACTCGCCACGTCCTGAGCACGTCAAGGTTGTCTGTCGCGCAGAGCAGGGCCGCTCCATGCTCGCTGACGAGTACCGCGACCTGTCCGTCATCGGACAGTCGGCCCGCGGTAGTAGGAGTACTGCGCGCGGCGGGATTCCGGCGTCACTCGGTTGGATAGTCCGCAGCCTGCTACGCGAACATGGCCGTTCACACCGGCGCTGGCGACCCACTCCCCGGTCGCTGATACGCAGATCGCCGTGACCGGACCGAGATGAGTTTGTCGATCGCGCTCGAAGGTATCGGGTCCAAAGCTTTTCGTCATGACGCGGCCCAGAGGGTCGCCCAGGACCAGGACGCGCCCGTCGTCCGAACTGTCGATCAATTCTCCCGTTCCATACGCCAACTGGGAGTCAAAGCGATTTGTTGCCCCGTCATCGCATCGCAATGGACCGTTGTTGACCGAGACAAACGCATAATTGTTGGGGCCGATCCATGCAGCATCAAGAATCTTGCCGAACCCGTGCAGCTCGCGCGTCGATCCAGTTGTCTCGATCTGCACATTCACCGCGAGGCCTCGGACTCCGAGTGCGAGGATGCGATCTTCGCTCTGGGAAAGGAAACAGCGGTGATACTCACGGTCCTCGTCGAGAGCGAATGAATCCATCGTGACGTTCGTATCCACGTCAATGACTTTGAGCATGCCCGGCGGCAGCAGGAAAAGCCGGTGCCCATCGCGCGAAATTGCGGCTGCAGCGACGTCCCAGGATCGTACGGGCCGCAGTGACGCCAGATCGATGAGCGTCGTATGGCCTTGGCTGCTGAATGCCAAGATGCGCGAGGAGTCGTGGCCTACATCGAAATGGACTACTTTCCCTCCGATCCTCGTGATTTCCGTCCGCCGATCCGGTCGGAAGGGATCGACGAGGCTGACTCGACCAGACGCGTCACCGATCAGGAGGCCGCGCTCTTGCGGTGCGAAGCTCAGCGCGGTCACGGGTGCGTCCCACGTGATGTCGCACGGCACCCCGCTCCGGAACGCGGCGAGCAATCGTGCTTCCCACGCTGGCGGGTCGACGGCCAGGTCGCGTAGGAGCGCAGGAAGCTGGTCGCGCCCCGCAAGATTGACGGCGAACGCTGCCGTGGCGAGCTGCCTGGTGTACAGCTGGAACCGCGCGTCGTCGCTCGCCGCCGCTGTCTCCTTGGTCGAGCGATGCAGCGCCACAGCGAGCAGTGTCAATGACACCAGCGCGAGTGCGACGAACGCCTGCCAGCGATGGCGGCGGAGCGCGTGACGCAACAGGTAACCGATCGACGCAGTTCGAGCGGCGACCGGCTCTCCCTGCAGCCAGCGATCCAGATCCTCGGCGAATTCCGTCGCCGAGGAATAGCGGTCGTGAGGCACTGGCGACATCGCCTTTGTGATCACCCGCGCGAGGTCGATTCCGGCGAGCTTGCGGAGTTCGAGCGCCTGGCTGCGCTCGGTGTGCTGCTGTCGCATCGAAGCGGGGCGCTTACCCGTGAGCAACTCGTGCAGCGTGACGCCGAGGCTGTAGACGTCCGAGCGGGTGTCGGAGGCATCCTCGGGATTCGGGAACTGCTCCGGTGCCATGTACTCGACGGTCCCGAGCCATGTCGTGCACGACGATGTCGGTGCGAACTCCGCGAACTCCGCGCTGATCGCGCGGGCGATGCCGAAGTCGATCACCTTGGGGATCCCGTCGTCACCGACGAGCACGTTCGCCGGCTTGATGTCGCGATGAATCACGCCGCGCGTATGTCCGTAACCGACGGCATGACAGGCAAGCGCGAACAGTTCCACCCGCGCCCGCAGCGGAAGCCGCCGCTCGCGGGCATACGTCGTGAGTGGGCGGGCCTCGGGAACGAGATCCATCGCGAAGTAGGGGATCTCTTGTTCGTTCGCGTCGACCGTACAGCCTGCGGCAAAGACTTTCGTGATGTTCGGGTGATCGAGACAGGCGAGCAACTGCGTCTCGAACCGGAGCCGCTGATGTGAGCTTCGGGACCGGCCTCGCGCGGGGATGAGTTTGATTGCGACGCGGCGGCGAGGACTGTCTTGCGTGGCCTCGTAGACCACGCCCATGCCGCCCTCGCCGATCTTGCGATCGAGCGTGAATCCGTCAAACGCGGATCCAATGCCGATTTCGCCCCGCGCCAAATCCCGAAAGAGCCCGATGAGCCGATCGGGCGCTTCGAGGAGCCCGTCGGCGATTGACGAACTCGGCGATCGCTCGCGAGGCATCTCGCGGGGCGGGGAGTCACGCGGAGTCTCCGCAGGCGCCGTTTCGATGCGCGTTTGACCATGATCGTCGGCCGCATCGGCACCGCCGGTCATCCCGTCCACGTCGATGTCACTCACAGTGCGACTTCCTCTGATCAGGCGCTCGCTGCAGCCTGCCGCAGACCCCCGCGAAAATCGTACCGGCGGAAGTGCTTCATGGGGAAAGCAAAAGACCCCTTTGCCCATCAAAGGGCAAAGGGGTCGTGAGATTGCGTCGCGTCAACGCTGCTCGATCGGCGCGATCAGCGAACAGAGAATCAGGCGATCAAAGAATCAGGGGCAATTGCCCCAGCTGCCGAGCAGGACGGCGAGATCGGCGGCATCCACGCTGCCGTCGTTTGTCAGATCTTGCGGACCGCCGAGTGATCCGAACGCACCGAGGAGCGTGGCGAGATCGGCGCCGTCGACCGCATTGCTGCCGTCGAAGTCGGCGGCGCACGGCGTCTTGCCTTGGCAAACGCTTACCCGCACAGTTTGCCCTGCGACTCCGTTCTCAAATGCCGAGTTGTTGGGATTGTCGCTTGCGAGGTACCGAACGTTCATGTCACCCGACGTCGCCAGCACCGAATCGCTGAACGTCATCCACGTGCTGTTCGTCGTGCTGATCGAACGGACCGTAGTCCAGTCCGCTCCGCCGTTGAACGACACTTGAACGTGCAGCTGATCAGCCTGGGTCGGCGTAGCCGGGAAGTCATCGCAATACACCCACGCGGTGTACTCGATCGACACGGGCAGTCCTGCGTTCACCGGGATCGATGGTGAGGTCAGGATCGTCGGTCCGCCGTCGAGGTCGGACGCGGAGGCCGCGCCGCCTGGGACGCCGTTGCCGGTGACCCACGCGAACTTGCCGAGGCCAGGAGCGTCGCCGTTCGACTGCGCGGGCACGCCGAGGTTCGTCGTGCCGACGGGCATCGCGAGCACCCATGCACCACCGGTGACGGCGGTGTTGGTGACCGTCCAGCCTTCCACGCCATTCTCAAAGATCGTCGTGTACGCCAGCTCTTCGCCGGTCGTCGGAGTCGCTGAGAAGAACGCCGACGGCGCGGTCGGCGGATCGGTGTAGGTCACAGGCGAGTTGGAGATCTGGCCGCTGACGTAGAAGTCAACGGTCTGACCGCAGTCGAGCGCCGGCAGTGTCGCAATGAATGTCGACGGGCCGCCGCTGAGATCGCTGGACACCCACGGGCCGCCATCGACCCGGTAGTTCAGGTCGAGCGATCCGGCGACGAATGTTCCGCCACCGAGGATCGACGTGTCGACCGTGAACTCGGTGGGAACGCCGACTTCGAGCGCCGACGGCGTGCCGCCGGAGTACGCGAAGGTGATGCCCAGCGGCGGATTGTTGCGCCAGACATCGATGCCTGCGCAACGCAGGATGACGAGGTCCAGCCAGCCGTCGCCGTCAATGTCGATCGGGGCGAAGTCATAGGTCGAGCCAAGCTTCGCGTTCGGAATGAGCTGCCCGATCTCGTCGAGCATGCCGGCACCGGCCAGACCGGTGTTGCGATAGATGTGGCCGCGACGGTTGCTGTTGGGGCAGAACGGCGGAAGGTCGGCGTCGACGTCGGCAATCATGACGTCGAGCCTGCCGTCGTTGTCGAGATCGGCGATGCGGCACGCGTTGCCGAACTCGCTCAGCGAGTCGGCGATCGTGAACGAGGTGAAGTTCGCAAACCCGTCGGCGCCGTTGCCAGTGTTGATCAGGAACTTGTCCTTGCCGTCATCGACGACAACAAGATCCGGCTTGCCGTCGCCGTTCAGGTCACCAACGCCGAGCGCGTACGGGTTGCCGGCCGTTGCCTGGTCAGGGCCGCTGAATGAGTTGCCGAGATCGGCGGGCTTCGCATACAGCGTCGCGACGTTCTGTCCGCCGGTCAGCGTGTTGATGCGCACGATGTCCGTCGCACCGTCGCCGTTCATGTCGGCCGCCACCACGGCGTTGCCGAACGCCGATGCGAGCTGCGCCGTCGTGAAGCGGGTGTTGGTGGTGTCGAAAAAGTAGCCCGGTCCCGGACCGCTCGGATCATCGCCCCAGTTCACCAGGAACTTGTTGTCGTAATCCTTGGACGCGGTTTCGCCAGGGCTCAGCTGGCACTCGCCTGCATCGCTCGTGTCGCCGTCACCGTTCAGGTCGATGCACACCGTTCCGCTCGTCTCGGGGGTGTCGTAGTCGACGAAGAAGATGTCGGGGTAGCCGTCACCGGTGAGATCGGCGAGCGTGCCTTCGCATGCGCGCGGGTTCGCGGCATTGCCCGACTTCGAGAACATCACCGGAATGCGGGCGTCTTCAAACCGGAAGCCCTGCCATGCGCCGCCGGCGTCGTCGCCGAGATTGATGTAAACGCGGGGCTGGCCAATGACAGCATTGACCTGGTCGCTCATCGTCGTGAACGTGACGAGGTCGAGCCAGCCGTCGCCGTTGACATCGATGGCCTTGACGTCACGGTCGTTGGTCGGTGCCTTCATGCCGAGGTCGCCGACGACATCGCTCGCGGTGCCGTACTCTTGCGTGCGCTCAGTCAGCACGCCGCCTTCGTTCATGAGCAGCAGGTTCGGGAAGCCGCCCTGGATCGAACCGGGGAACTTGCGGAAGATCGCAATGTCCGAATCGCCGTCCTGATCAAAGTCGCCGACGGCGTACGCCTTCTCAAGATTGTCATTCTGAAACGCGGGGCTCATCATGAGACGGGAAGCCGTCTCATCAACGAACGAAGTTTGCCACTGTCCCCACGCCGAGGACGCCGTAGCGGCCAACGCGGCGGTGAGAACGAAAACGGTTCTCGTCATGCGCATCGAAATCTCCTGTAGCTGATGTGGGCACACGCGCCCGGAATTGTCAGGTTCGTGGGCGGAAAGCCCACATCGACAGATCAAACACAAACATATCAGACATCAGATGGTTGCGGCGGCTGCACACGCGGCCGCCGCAACCTTCTGACAATTACTCGCCGTCGCGACGAGCACGACTTAGCCGGGGTCGCAGACACCCCATGCACCGAGCAGGATCGCGAGATCCGCAGCATTCACAATGTTGTCGTCGTTCAGATCGAACGTGTCGGTGCCCCAGGCACCCAACAGGACGGCCAGATCGGCGCCATCGACGGAGCCGCTGAGATTGAAGTCACCGACGCAGGTGGCGCAACGGTCGGGGATGCCGTCGAGGTCCTCGTCTGTCAAGGTCCCCATGAGGAGTTCGAACAGGTCGGACTCGCCGTCGTTGTCGCAGTCGCCGTTGGCACCCTCGTACACCAATTCGAAGGCTGCGAAGTCGGTCAGGTCGATCGTGCCGTTCTGATCGATATCTGAGACGGCACACGGCATGTCTGGCGTGATCCCCGTCTGGCCAAAGCAGGCCTTGAACTCGAGGAAGTCGACGTACTGGATGTGGCCGTTGGGGTCGTGATCGAATTCAAGACGGCCGAGGGAGTCGAGGAAGGTGTAGAGCTGCGACTTCTGGACGGAGTCCAGTGCGTTGAAGGCGACCAGCGTGCTTGCGCCTTCGCCGAACGGACCGTGCAGCTGAATGGCGAGCTGGACACGGTCTTCAAACGTTCCGCCAGCCGCGAGTCCGTTGTGCAGCATCGGATCGCGCACACGGAGATCCCAGAGGGCCGGGGTGCGGATCTCTTCGCCGGAGGCGTCGCCCTGAACGATGCCGTCCGCCAGCTGGCCCATGTTGTGAAGCAGGAAGTCGGAGTACGGCCGAATCGTCGTGTTGCGGATCGCGGTTTCGAGACTGCGATCGTTTGATGTGGTAAACGACGGGACGTGGCACTTGGCGCAGCCGATCGTGTTGAAGATCACTTCGCCGGTCATGCCCGACTTCGGCGTCTGCGGCGGAACACCGAGGTACCGCTGGAAGTGCGTGACGCGATCGACGAAGTCGAAACCTTCCGAGTCCTGAATGTCTTCCGGATCAGAAACGGTGTCGCACATCGCGAGCAATTCCATGTTGCCGTTGGGCGCGTTGTCAAAGTCGAGGAACCGGTTCGACAGGCCCATTTCATTCTGAGCGGCATCCGCAGAGAAGGTCAGGACTGTTGCGACTTGCGCCTTCCATCCGAATCGGCCCACGTGCAGCTCGCCCGGAAACTCGAACGGCTCGACCATGTGTGCACGGCCGGAAACGCCATCGCCATCAAGGTCATTCGGATCGGCGTTCGCGAGGATCTGCTTGTCCGGAATCGCTTCGACCAAGCCATAGGCGAGCGATCCGTTGGTCATACGAATAGCTATGGTATTGCAAATTTCTTCATCGGGAATGAGCTCGGCACACGCCGTGTTGCTGTTCGTTGCCACTTGGTGCAGAGAGCCCCCGAGCTGCTCAAGCGGATCAAACACGCCCTTGTCCGTGTTGCCGAAGCGCGTCACCGAGATCGCGCCCGTTCCGCCGAGCGGATTCGAGTGGCACGAGAAGCAGCCGGACTTGTTGAAAATCGGCCCGAGGCCTTGTTCGACGGTGAGCGGCGTCGAGTACAGCACCTTGCCCGCTTCAAAGAGCGCGAGCTCGGCGGCCGTGAGGCCGGGGAGGGGAGCGCCAGCCTTCGGTTGCGGGGTGATGCCGCCTGCGGACGCAAGCGATGCGGCCATGGAAACGGCGATGAAGCTGCCGAGAATTGTGAGGGAGCGCGGGGAACGCATTGGGGGTCGACACGACGAGACAGAACTCTGACGCACAAAGGCCTCCTACTGGCGGATGGGTCGACTGCTTGGACATGGCAGCGACGACTTCACGATCAACAACGATGGACGCCCGGTCCAACTCTCCCCCCGCGAGAGATGTGGAGCAGGCTGCTCTGAACACCGGATCTGAACACCGAACGAGTTTTTCACACGGTTCGATGAGGCTCTGCCACGCTTGAAGCCGCATCGAAAAGACCAGTCACGCACGCTTCGTCCGACACCAGTCGCGCGGCGCATCGCAGCTCGATGCACGCGCGCCAATCCGTACGAAGTACCCCCCCGCACCGAGCACTGAAGTTATCAGCGGTCCGACCTGAGGGAAGCCCCCTAACGAGGTATTCCTGAATTCTCCCGTCAAAGTGCATAGAAGATAGTGCATATGCGGACCTTGTCCAGCCGAGATCTCCAAGTTCTCACAAACGTGATTCGGGGGGTGGTGCGGCGAAGGTCGGACGGACAGCGCGGCTGAAGCTGGCGTCGCTTGGCTATCTGCCGTGGTGTTGTGGACTTGGGGGGCTCGATCGAATTCGAAGGAGGCCTTTGCGAGGCGCGGGGGGACCGATCGCTCCATCGTCTTATACTCGCGCCGTGCTTCTCCCCACCATCGCGCGTTCCGCGTCTCGACCCTGTCCGCAGCCTCGGTATGCGTTCATCGCGGCGCTGGCCCTTGTGAGTTCCGCATGCCCCGCGGCGCTCGCCGGACCCGTGACTCCGAGCTGGGGCGGCGTCGTTCCCGAGCAGACGACTCCCGCATCGCCGACAGATCCTGCCGCTGCTCCGAAGCCGGGGCAGACGGTGGTGCCGATCGAGTCGAGCTATCCCGACGATCCGCGCATCACCGTCGTGCAGAGGCTGCTGGCCGGCGGCGACTATGAGTTCGCCAAGAACGTGCTGAACGAGATTCTCAAAGAGCATCCGAAGCTTGGCCGCGCGGAGTTCTTCTACGGGCTGACGCTCACGCGGCTCAAGCGCTACGAGGAAGCGCGGCCGCGCATTGAAAACGCGGTGCAGTCCGGGCAGGACTTCCCGGAGCGCATCCACGCGCCGCACTTTCTTGGCTGGGCGAGCTACCACCTCGGTGATGTCGGGCGGGCGAAGAAGGAATTCGAGGCGCACGTTGCGGCAGTGCCGAAGTCGCCGGACACGATCTTTGGGCTCGGCCTCATCGCATTTGATGAGGACCGACTCGACGACGCGGAGAAGCTGTTTCAGTCTTCGCTCGACATTCTGATTCCGATGGAACTCACCACGCGCTCGCATCGGCGCGACGTCGGCAAGGCGTGGGCCCGGCTAGGCGATGTTTCGCTGCGCCGCGGCGATCTCGCGAAGGCCGAAGAACAATTCATGTCCGCCCTCGCGAGCTTTGCTGATCATTATGAAGTGTGGGCCAAACTCGCACGCGCGCGCGATCGTCTCGGCAAGACGAAGGAAGCCGAGAGCGCCCGCAACGAAGAGCGGCGCGCACGCGAGCGTGTCGGACTGCCGCTGGAACCCGTTGACGGTGTGGCGCCGCAGGAGCCGACGCAACCGCCCGCTCAGCCGCCTGCCCAACCGCCTGCTCAACCGCCTGCTCAACCGCCGACGCAGCCGCCGACTCAGCCCGATCCGACCACACCCGAGGCGCCATCCCGATGATCGTTCCCCTCGCGCTCGCGCTGCTCGCGATGAATCACGCCGGCGGCAAAGACGTCGGGATCGGCTTCACGGATGTCACGGCAGCGAGCGGACTCGTGGCGACCATGACCTCCGGCACGCTGCCGAGTTCGCAGATCGTCGAGGTCAAAGGCGGGGGGCTCGCGCTGATCGATTTTGACCGCGACGGCGATCTCGATATTTTCATGCCCAACGGCGCGACGCTCGCGGATTCGGAGCGAGGTCCAGGTGCGAAGCTCTTCCGCAATGACTCGACGGTCGACGGCATCCGGTTCGTCGATGTGACCGCGAGCAGCGGCATCGCGCTGACCCGCTGGAGTTTCGGCGTCGCTGTCGGCGATGTGAATGCCGACGGGTTGGACGACATATTCGTTTCATGCTTCGGTCCCGACGTCATGCTGCGCAATCGCGGCGACGGAACGTTCGAAGATGTCAGCGCCCCAAGCGGCATCGCCGCGCCGGAGCGCGCGCAGGAGTGGGGCACAGGGTGCGCGTTCGCGGATCTGGACGGCGACGGGGATCTCGATCTCTATGTCGTCAACTACCTCGCGTTTGATGCGACGAACCTTCTGCCCACGACGAAGTTCCGCGGGCTTGAAGTGATGTCCGGTCCTAAGGGCCTCCCCGCGCAGCGCGACCGGCTCTTTCTGAATGACGGCACCGGCGTGTTCACGGATGTCACGGACGCGAGCGGCATCGGCGCGGCCAAGCCGAGCTACGGACTAAATCTCGCGATCCTCGACTTCAGCGGCGACGGCAAGCTCGACATCTTCGTCGGCAACGACAGCCATGCGAACTTTCTCTTCGTGCAGGGCGACGCGAACGAGGCCAACGGTCAGCGCGTGCCGTTCTTCACCGACGAGGGCATGAAGAGCGGTGTGGCGACGAACATGGAAGGGCTCGAGCAGGCGACGATGGGCATTGCTGTCGCCGATGTCGACGGCAACGGTCGCCCTGACATCTTCACGACGAATTTTTCGAGCGACACCAACACTCTCCATCTCAATCTCGACGGCACGTTCTTCGACGACCGCACGAGCCAGTTCGGCTTCGGCGCGGTGAGCCGTCCGTATCTCGGCTGGGCGACGGCGTTCGTCGATTTCGATCACGACGGCGACGAGGACGTGCTCGTGGTCAACGGCCACGTCTATCCGCAGGCGACGAAGCAGAGCTTTGACTCCGATTACGAACAGCGACCGCTGCTGATGGTACGCAAGGGCAGGCGATTCGAAGCGCTCACGGAGGCGGGGGCCTGGAAGCTCGAGCCGCATCGCGACCGGACGGCCGTCTTCGCCGACCTGGACCGCGACGGCGATGTCGATGTGGTGATCGCGGAGCTGAACGGACCGCTGCGCGTGCTGCGCAACGATCGGAGCAGCGCCACTGCGAAGAACTGGCTGGTGGTCGAGCCGCGCGACGCGCGGCGGGGACATGGCGACCGGCACGCGGTCGGTGCGGCGCTCACGGTTCGCTCCACGGATGCCGACGGATCCGAGCGTGTGCAGCGGCGCTGGAACTCGGGCGGCGGGCCGTTCCAGTCGACGCTCGCGCCGGAGATGCACGTCGGCTTTCCAATCGGAACATCGAAGGTGTCGTTGGAGCTGAGGTGGCCGGACGGCACGGTCGAGCGGCGCGAGAACATCGAGCTCGGTCAGCGGCTGACTTTCGAACGGGTGGGGGAGCGATCGACGACGGCGCAGCCTGTCGCGCAGTGACGTGCCGGACCGGATCGTCCGCAGATTGCGCTGACTTCCAGTCCGACTCTCCAGAGCTGGACCTGGTTCGGATCTGTCGCACGTGGGTCGTTCAACTCATTCGTCCGCGAGCCGCGCGTGAGGCCGCGCCCCGAACGGAACCGCAAAGTTCGGGCGCCCGCTCCAAGCAAGCTCAATTCATGATTCCGCGCAGATTGAGATTTGAGCCGTCCGCAACTGCCGTATACATGAGCAACACGAGTTCCCACATGCGCGTAGCCGTGCGAACGGATGCAATCCGAACTCAGCCCTAGGGAGGCGCACGGAGGTGGACTTGGAGTCTGGGCAGTCAGTGACCCACGAACTCATCCCGCTCCGACCCATTGTGCGGGCCACCGTGCTTGACATAGCGGCGGAGGCCCGCCGGCTGAATGATCAGGGCGGCATCGTCGGGTTTTCGGAGGCTTCCACCGGCGGGCGACATGCCTTTGCCTGATTCTGGTGCGACCCGCCGGGCACGCTCGCTGTGAAGACCACCATCGACCTGACCGACCTCGCGTCGCACACGCTCCCCGGCGAAGCGTTTGACATCAATGTCGACAACATCGGAGACTTGAACGATGTCTTCATCGACAACGTTTATTTCAGCACGATCCCTGGTCCGGCCGGTCTGATGCTGCTCGGGCTGGCGTCCGTGCTCGGCGGCGGGCACGGACGGAGGCGGATCACGCGATAGTCTCGCGCGCGATGCGCGCGTGTGAACGGTGAACGCCCGCGAGTTTGATCGCGGGCGTTCGCGTTGTGGCGGTGATCACGGTCCGGTCGCGAGTGATGTAATGCCGGAGAATTGAACTGGCTTATCGGGAGTCACGCGTCCGCAGATTGCGCAGACTTTCAGTCTCATTTTCTGAGCCGGATGCGGAGAGTCAGCCGTCGTTCGCGCAAGGGCCTTTGGGCTCCTCGCCGAAATCCACCGGAAAATGAGACTGGAATCTGCGGACGACCGGGCCGCTCCATGCGCCAACGGTGCATCCCAACCGGAGCCCGGGGCAACGCCCCGGGTTTGACGCGACCGAATCTGATCGAGCACCGAAAGTGCGCCCTATCGGCTGCGCAGTGGTAGCCATGCGCGGACGCTCGCACGCAACGTCAGGTGACGACGCCTTTGAAACGCTCTTGCCAGCACATTTCGATTTTTGCCCGGCACATTTCCATCAACTGGAACGTCCCTCACACCGACCACTTCCCCAGGAGGAGTGCAAGATCCGCGGCGTCGACCTCGCCACTGTGGTCGAGATCCGCCGGGCAGTCTCCGCCGCGGCCCCACGACCCCAACAGCACCGCGAGGTCCTCCGCGTCGATCGTCCCGTCGCCGTCGCAGTCGGGCGTCCTGGTCAGGGCGAAGACGACGAACCCCTCGCCGTCGATCTTCCAGAAGGTGGGGTCCGACACGCCGTCGTCGCAGGTCTCGCTCTTTCCCCAGCAGACGAGCTCGCCGCCGGTCGAGAGCGCGGCGCCGGAATACTGGCTCGCGGAGACATCGACGAACGTTCCGCTCGGCACGTCGCACTCGAACTTGATCGTCCCTCCGCCGCAGACGATCTCGCCCTCCGTGGTCAGCGCCACAGTGTGGTTCCCTCCGGCGGCGACGTCGATGTAGGTGCCGTCGAGCCCCTCGCAC
>ENA-ORBV01001068-ORBV01001068.1-microbial-mat-metagenome-genome-assembly--contig:-NODE-1068-length-62541-cov-13.433194_pt1 | contig 62541 bp, 50 predicted proteins | sample MGYA00237777_ERZ505514 | MGnify/ENA primary metagenome ERZ505514 (study PRJEB26160, sample SAMN06269048) | microbial mat metagenome | isolation source: Oligotrophic lake microbial mat | place...
GGGCAGGGGGGTAGTTGGGGAACTGGCAGGGGCGTCCGGTGCCGGCAATACCACCGCCACTGGGCCGTTTCGCTTCCGGCTGCGAACCTTGGCTCCCCGCGGAGCCCACTGGCGACGATAGGTGATTGAACCGCGATCAGGGAGTCTGGATTATGGATTTTGGTGTGCGAAACAGTGTCGGGTCTCTGGGTGCGTGCTGTCGGGCTCTGTCGGCCGCCGCGATTCTGTTCGTGGCCGGTTCCGCCCTTGCCCTGCAGCCCGCCGCCTCCCCGCCGGGTGATGAACCTGTGCTCAAGGGCCCTGCCGTCAAGGATCGGGTTGTTCCGGGCGTCACGAACTCCTTCGGGCAGTCCCAGGAATCCCGCCGCATGGCCGAGCGCATCCCGCCGGAGGTGCTGCGCGAGGCGCTGGGTGTGCTCACGCGGGATGATGTGCCGGAAGCGATCCGCGCGACCGCGGAGCAGGAGGCGGAGTTCAAGTCTGTCTCGGATGATCTCCGCGCGGCGGTTCGGAAATACATGGCGGAGCATCGCGAAGAGCTGATGGAGCTGCGCAAGGATGCCAATCTTTCCGGCCGCGCAGCGCAGGAGATTGACCGTGCGATCGGTCGTCCGGCCCGCGGCCAGCCGCCGCAGGGCCCGGGCGAGCAGCGCCGGGCACGCGCGGAGCGGGAAGGCGATGACGAGCCGGCCATGAGCGAGAGCGCCCCGGCGATGATGGATGACGCCGCGAACGCCGAGCAGGAAGCCAAACAGGAAACGGCGCGGCAGCGTTTGCGCGAGCTGATGTCCGGGGCGCCGCGGATCGAAGATTACATCACGCGAGTGTGGGAGAAGCTCTCGCCCGCGCAGCGCGAGGCGGTCGATGCCGAACTCAATCAGTTCCGCGAGCGCGAGGCCAAGCGCCGTGAGGAGATGTATGTCCGCCAGCGCATGGCCGAGCGGCAGCCCGGCGGCGCGCCCGGCCAGGACACGATGACGGGCGATTCACAGGCAGACCCCAAAGCCAAGCCCACCGCGCCCGAGCGTGCGCGGCCCGCGGCTGCCGATGCGCAGCGGCGCGAACGCCTCATGCGGCTCTTTGAGCGGCTGTCTCCGGAGCAGCAGGAGGTCCTGCTTGAGCGCCTCGAGAATGTCGCACGCGGTGGCAACCCCGGGCCCGCCCGCCAGCGCGGCAAGCCCTCCTCGCCACGCGGCGACAAACCCGCGCCCGGAATGAACGATGTCGATGTTCCTCGCCCCGAGGATGTTGACAACGATGCTCCCCCCGCGCGCAGGCCCAAGCGTGCCAACCCGGATTGATGCCCGCCGCACGGTGAACGTTCGTGCATGCAAGTTCGGGCGACCGCAGCTATACACCCGCTAGGGCCATGTGCGGATTCCGTACCCCATAGGCTGGTGGCGCACCGTCTGCGCGGTCGTCCGTGTGTTCTCGGACCTCCCGTCGCACAAATATGCGAAGTTCCCCAAGCTCGGAAGAGAACATCTTGCAATCAGAACCGTTTCATGAGACTCTGCGTAAAAGCCTTCGTCTGCGGCTCTTTCTGAGCCAATGATCAGGACAGTTGGTCTTGGTTTGTGGCCTTTGCGGATTGGATCGGCATGCTGCCGGGTTGGCGACTGGAAACTTCAAGAGCCCGCCCCGCCCCGTGTCGATAGCGTCCGAACTTCCCCTTGATCTCTCTCTCCTCCAGCGGGGCGCTGTCTTACGATGGCGCCCTGCTTTGTTTTTGGACGTGAGCATCCCGTCCGCCGCGGGAAGGAGCCCACATGCCGCAAACTTCCGGACCCATCATCGTCACCGGCGCGGCAGGGTTCATCGGCTCGCATGTCTGCCAGGCTCTGCTTGCCCGAGGCCAGCGCGTCATCGGCATCGACAACTTTGACCCTTTCTACGACGCGGCGGCCAAGGCCCGCAACATTGATGCCGTGCAGAAGGCCGCAGGCTCCGCCGGTGCGTTTGAGCTTGTCCGCGCTGATATCTGCGATGCCGACGCCATGAACGCTCTGCATGCCCTCTCCAAGCCCGTGGGCATTATCCACCTTGCCGCCAAGGCCGGGGTCCGGCCGAGCATTGCTGACCCCGTCGGCTACACCCGGGCCAACGTGCTCGGGACGAGCGTGCTCCTCGAGGCCGCCCGCCGGGCTGGGGTCGCCCGCTTTGTCATGGCCTCCAGCTCCAGCGTCTATGGCAACAACGCCAAGGTGCCGTTCTCCGAAGATGACGATGTCAGCGGGCCGGTGTCACCGTATGCGGCGACCAAGCGATCCTGCGAGCTCATCGCCCATAGCCACTGGCACCTGAACCGCATACCCACCGCCTGCCTGCGATTCTTCACTGTCTTTGGACCGCGGCAGCGACCGGACCTGGCCATCAGCCAGTTCCTCGGGCGCGTTTCCCGCGGCGAGGAAGTCCCGATGTTCGGCGATGGCCGATCCAGCCGCGACTACACCTTCGTGGACGACGTCGTCCGCGGCGTCATCGCTTCCTACGACCGCATCGATCGCTTCGGATACCGCATCTGGAATCTCGGCGGCAACGCGCCTGTCGCGCTGAGCGAGATGATCGCCACAATCGCCAGGACGGTGGGCAAGGAAGCACGTATCAAGTCTCTCCCCACGCAGCCCGGCGATGTCGAACGGACATGGGCCGACCTCTCCCGCAGCGCGGCGGAACTCGACTATTCCCCCGCAACTCCATTTGATGAGGGTGTCGCCCGCCAGTGGGCGTGGTCGAAGTCTCTGGCCTGAGGAACTACCGGTGGGCAAAGATGTTCGAGCTCAAGACCCGCGGGAACTCCAGGCACGCCCGCCGCGCCCACGCCGCGGGGCTCCGCGCAGACCTTCGCGCATCGTGACGATCTTCTCGATCCTGCTGCTCATCGCGCTGTGGGCGTGGGCGCTCGCGTGGCTTGCGGCGGGCGCATCCTGGCGGGCTGACCTGCTGGCCAACCTCGCGGCGCAGGGGCTGATCATCACGATGGCTTCGGCGCTCCTTTGGCTCATGCTGCGGCGACGCGTGTTTTTCGTGCTCGCGGCGATTGCGTGCCTCATGCACGTCTGGATCCTCGCCACCGGCCGCGGTGCGATCATGCCGCGGGGCTTCGACCCCGCTGGCCGCGTGCCCGGCGCGGTGCGGATGTTCCACTACAACGCCAGCCACAAGCGCCCCCCTGAGGAAGTTCTTGCCACGCTCCGCTCCGCCCTGCCCGATGTTGCGTCTATCGCTGAACCCAGCGTGGCCCTCCAGACACAAGTGATCTATGGCGATGCCCTGGAGACGGAGTATCCGTATCGACTCCGGCGCCAGTACCGCGTCCGCGGCGAGGGGGACCGAGTCGGCGCGGGGGTGGTCCTGTCGCGCTGGCCGCTGGAGCAGTATCCCCTCGACGGTCTTGCGGCCGATGGAGTTGTTGACGACATCATCGCCGGCGTGCTCACCGTTCCCGGCGGGGCCATCGGCTCAGGAGCCGACCAGCGATGGGGGCTGATCGCCATCCACCCTCGATCCCCGCGAAGCGCTGAGCGGTGGGCGCACGGGAACGAGGTCGTTGGCAGCGTGGCCATCATTGCCCGCAAGATGCAGTCAGAAGGTCTGCCGGTGGTGGTTCTGGCGGACCTGAACTCCACACCCTCCGGCTGGCGCAGCCGCGAACTCTTCTTCGAAGGTGGGCTTCGCCGCGGCAAGCCGCTGCTCTCTGCGGCGGGAACATATCCAGCGGTCTTTGATCTGGGCCAGTGGACCGATCTCCGGTCGCGATGGCCGATGACGATCGCCATCGACGACGTGTTTGTCAGTGGGGGTGTGCAAGTCCGCGGCTGGACACGGCTGGATGCGGGGCAGTCCGACCATTGGCCTGTGGTGACCGAACTGGTGCCGGCACTGCGATAGCTCAGGCCGTCTGTGTGTCGGGCCCGTAGTCGGCATACGTCTCGGGGTCTTCTTCATCCCAGGCGCTGTGGTCCTCATCGATCGGCACGGTCGAACCCAGCTCGCCGTTTAGGATCATCTCCCGCAGCGGTCCGGTGAAGGCAAAGCCCATGCCCAGCATTAGCAGGTTGATGGTGCCGGGCATCAGCGTGCTGGCTTCGGCGACGCCGTGGGCCAGAGGCGCCATGGTGAAAGCCAGACCGGTGAAGACCCAGCGGGTCGGGACACTGTTCTGCCGGGCCAGACGCCATAGCGCAAAGTAGTTCCAGAACACAACGCAGAGCAAGATCCCAAAGCAGATCACGCCCAGCAGGCCCAGCTCGGCGAGGATCTGGAAGTAGATCGAGTGGAAGTTGGCGGTGGAGCCGCCCACGCGCGCATCCTCTGTGTACGACCATCCGCTGCCGATGAACGGCGAGTCGACGAACTCCTCGATGGCGGCACCCCACTCGCTGCCGCGGTTCGTGCCCTCCTGCCTGTCCAGACGCCTGTAGACCGACTGCGTGCCCGAAGGCATGAGATACCAGAGAATCGCCGCGCTGATCACCCCGAGCGTGAGCGGAAAGATCGGCCGCTTGATCATCGGAAGGCCCATGATGAGCGCCGGAACAACCGACTGCAGCACCGCTGCCCGTGAGCCGGAGGCCAGGATGCACGCCGCGGCCATCGTTCCCACGCTGTACGCGAAGATCTTCCAGTGGATGCTGCGGTCGTAGAGCGCGATCGGCATGCAGATGATGAGCATGGAGGCGCATTCGTGCGCCATACGGTTGTTGCTGATGCCAAACGGCGCGAAGCGACCGCCCATCGCCAGCGTGATGCCAGATGTGAGCAGGTTCAGGATTGCCGGGGCCGTGAACAGCAGCGCAAACACCGCCCAGACCCGCACCGCCACAAACATGTCACGCTCGGTCTTGAACGTCGAGACGCAGAGAATGCCCATGAGCGCAGCGGGCATGACCATGCCCTTGAACTTCAGCCCGTTGATCGCGTTGTCGCTCCAAACCGCCGCGAGCCAGTAAATCGTGAGGAACACCAGCAGCAGTGAGGCCGCGAGGCTCATCCGCAGTTGCCGCTGAAAAACAACTGCGACAATTACGGCCAGAACCGAGAGATACAGGCGGGCAAACTTCAGCCCCTCTGCCCCGGGCACGAGTGCGGCAGACCATGGCGCAATCGCCACAAACGCGCCCACCAGAATGAACTGGGCGTTGACAAACCGCGCGGCCACTGCCAGCGCCAGGTGGGCAAGCACCGCACCCCCGACGACCAGGGCCAAGATGGTCATGTCGATCTGGAGGTTCACGGGTGCAAGAGCCTGGTCGGTGCGTGGTTTGGCGTTCGGACGGACGGCGAGCGATCCCGCGTACCGAGTTTGTCGGCTCTTCCACCTGTACTGCTTTGGTCCATAACGGGTTCGTGCTCAAACCCAAACGGTTATCCGGCCGCACCAACTGACAACACTACCCCCCCGGCGCGACCGACGCGGCACCTTCAGAGACTGTTTCGGGAGAGCATCGCACGCCACGAAGCGACGGGAAGGTATGCCCCAAACACCCACTATGAAATTTCTTTGATCCTCACCGCCGTCTCGACTACGCTCCGCCCGGAACGATCACGACAGCAGTGGGAACCTGAATGCTTCATGAGGTCTGCGGATTTCGGCGACTTGGCATGGCCGCGGCGGTTACCGTCTCGGTGATCGGGAGCATCGTTCTGGTTCACGGCCTCATCACCCCCGGCCTGGTCCGCATGCTCCGAACCCCCGAGCTGGTCGCGGTGCTCGCGCTCTTTGTCCTCCCCGCCCTGACGCTCGTCACCATGCACCGCACCACAGCCGCGCGCCCCCAGCCCGAGCCGCCCGCCGCGCCAAGGCGCAGCCAGCACGACGCCGCCGCAGCGGATACGGGCGATCGGAGCGAACGCCACCGCAGGCGGTCCATGGGCGCGGCCAAGAGCTGAATCGCCGTGATTGCGAACAGTCACCCGGCACGCGCATCTGCGCGGGCCGTTCTCGTTTGCGGCAGGTCGCCGCGGCGTCCCTACCCTTGTGCCCAATGAGCCAGGGTTCGACACACAGCTTTCAGGCCCCCACGGGCACACGCGACCTCTACCCCGCCGACCTCGCCAAGGTCCGTTACATCGAGCAGGCATGGCGAACGGCATCCGTTCGTCACGGCTTTGACGAGATCGACGGCCCCACGTTCGAGCACCTCGATCTCTACACCGTCAAGAGCGGCGAGGGGATCGTCAGCGAGCTCTTCAGCTTCCAGCGGGCCGGCGGCGAACGCACCTACGCCCTTCGCCCGGAGTTCACGCCGACCCTTGCGCGCATGTTTGCCGCGCGGGCGGGCGCACTGCCGCGCCCCACCAAGTGGTTCTGCACGCCCAGCTTCTTCCGCGCCGAGCGCCCGCAGCGCGGCCGCCTGCGCGAGTTCCGCCAGTGGAACTGCGACATCATCGGCGAAGACTCCGCGGCGACCGATGCCGAGCTCATCGTCTGCGCGGTTGATGCACTCGCCGCGCTGGGCCTGAAGCCCGAGCACGTCAAGGTGCGAATCTCCCACCGCCAGGCCGTCGAGCAGATGCTCACCGTCCGCGGCGTGCCCAAGGAGATGTTCCAGGCGTGGTTCACGCTGCTCGACAAGGTCGGCAAGATCAACAACGACCAGTTCATCGACCAGGCCCGCGCGCTGGGCATGGACATGCAGCGCGCCATGCAGATGCTCCAGATGATGGTCACCGCGACCCGCTTCGAAGAGCCCACGACGCAGGCGATGCTGTCGGAGGCCATGGGAGGCCAGGGGCCAGACTACTTCAAGAGGCTCTGGACCGAGCTGCGTGCAGCGGGCGTCGCCGACTGGTGCTGGCTGAATCTCGGCATTGTGCGCGGCCTGGCGTATTACACCGGCATGGTGTTTGAGATCCACGAGGCCGCGGGCGCCGAGCGCGCCATCGCGGGCGGCGGCAGGTATGACCAGCTCATCGAGATGTTCGGCGGCCCGGCCACGCCGGCGGTGGGCTTTGGCATGGGCGATGTGGTGCTCTCGTTGGTGCTGCAGGATAAGGGCCTGATGCCCAGTGACCTGCAGATCGCCGCGAAGCTCGGCAACCAGCCCGACGCGTTTGTCATCAGCAACGGCACACCCGAGGCCGATGCGCAGCTCGCCGCGGCGGTCGCCTCGCTGCGCCACGCGGGCCTGCACGCGCGACGGAGCTACAAGGCGACGAAGAACGTCGGCAAGCTGATTCAGGATGCGGCCAAGAGCGGCGCACGCTTTTGTGTGATCGTTGAATCCGACACCGGCGCAAGCCTGAAGAACCTTGTGAGCGGCGATCAGTTGCCCGTGCCCATCGCCGACCTTGCGCGGTGGATCAAGCTCGGCGAGTTGCCGCACGCGGGGTGAGCGAGGGTTCTTACGACATCGTGTCGTTCCAATCCTGTAGCCAGGGGCGTCAGCCCCTGGAAGTCAAGGCCGCCGCGCCACCGCCTGGTGTTTCCCCATATCTCCAAACCCTGCCCCCTGCCCCCAAATGTTCCTTGGTTTGGCTGGTCCATGTGCAACACTCTGGCATGCACCTTCCCCGCCGCATCTTCCGCACCATCACCGCCGGTCTTCTTGCCGCGGCGGGCCTCGCCTCCCCGGCGCAGGCAACCTGGTCCATCATCCTCATCAACACCCGAACGGGCGAGATCGCGGTCGGCTCTGCCACCTGTCTCACCGGCTTCGACCTTCAGGCGAACACGCCTGTACTGATCGCCGGAGTTGGCGCCGCGACCGCGCAGTCGTTCGTTGATCAGGGCGGCTTCAACCGCGTCTTCATCCGCGACCGTCTGCTCATGGGCCTCTCGCCCGCCGACATTCTCTCCGTCCTTCCCGCCTTCGATCCCGGGCATCAGTCGCGTCAGTACGGCATCTGCGATACGCGCGAAGCCGGCCGCGCTGCCACATTCTCCGGCACCGGCGCAGGCCAGTGGGCCGGAGGCGTCACCGGCCGCGGCATCGCCATCGGCCACGCCGGCGCGGACATCGTCTATGCCATTCAGGGCAATGTCCTCACCGGCGCGCCGGTCGTCAGCATGGCCGAGGCCGCGGTCCTCAACACCCCCGGCGACCTCGCGGCCAAGCTCATGGCCTCGATGGAGGCCGCGCGCGCCATGGGTGGCGATGGCCGCTGCTCATGCTCCTCCGGCAACCCGACCGCTTGCGGTTCGCCGCCGGCCAGCTTCACCAAGTCCGCGCACATCGCCTACATGCTCATCGCCCGAGCTGGCGATCGCGATGGCTGTAACGGCCTCTACCGCTCGCAGGCCACACCCTTTGTCAGCCGCGCGGCCGACCTCAACGGCGACGGCCGACCCGAGGTCGTTTGCATCAATGCCAGCACCTCCAGCGTCGGCGTCTATCCCAACATCAGCAACGGTGATGCACAGGGCGCGCTCGGTGTCGCTGTGCACTACCCGGGCATGCTCACCCCGCGTGACCTCGTTCTGGCCGATGTAACCGGCGACGGCATCATCGACATTGTCGTGGCGTCTTCCGGCGGCGACCGCGCCACCATCCTCCCGGGCAACGGCGACGGCACATTCTCTTCACCTGTTCACCTCGCCGCGGGCGATGGCCCAAACGCCGTTGCCACCGGCGACTTCAACGGCGATGGAATCATCGACATCGCGATCGCCAACGCGCTCGATGACACGCTCAGCATCTTCGTCGGCACAGGCGGCGGGGCGTTCGCCCCGGCGCAGTCGTTCCCGTGCCTCGATAACCCGCAGGCCATGGCCGCGGCGGATATCGACGGCGACTCCGACATCGATCTGGTTCTCGGCAGCGCGGGCACGGCGGGCGTGCAGATCTTCCGCAACCACACCACCGATGGCGGGCTGCTCGCGCTCACCGGCGAGACCCCGATTGCGACCGGTGGCAATGGCATCTCGCAGCTGCGCATCGGTGATGTCGATGGCGACGGCGATCTGGATATCGCTTCCGCCGCGGGCGGCAACAACGCGATTGTTCTGCTGCTGGCCGATGGTCTTGGCGGCCACGCCCCGCAAACGCTCACGCTCGGCCCGGTCCCCGGCGGCGTCGCAATCGGGGATGTCACCGGCGATGGCATCATTGATCTGGTCGGCGTCACCCGCTCGGGCACGGGCAGTCGTCTGGGGGTGCTTCGCGGCTTGGGCATAGGCAGCTTCGCCGCGCCCGTGCTCGTCGCCCTCCCTAACACCCCGGGCCGTCTTGAGCTTGTCGACATCGACCAGGATGGCGATCTCGATGCGATCGTCCCCTTGCAGACGCTCAACACGCTCACCGTGATTAACAACATCGGCCAGGCGGGGGGGTTCAACGATGGTGTGGGCTGCGCAACCGGCGACTACTTCATGGAGTTCAACATCGCCAACCAGACCGCAGGTGCGCCCGACCCGGTGCTGCAGTTGCAGTCGCGGTACAACACATGGCGAGCGGGGCTCATCGGCAAGCCCGATGGCGAACGCTCCGACGCTGCGTTCTCGCGTCCCGTCGTGCCCGCCGGCCAGGGCGACTGCGTGCAGACACTCACCATCCAGCTCCGCGACTGGCAGGGAAACAGCATCGTCGCTGCCCCGGGAACGGTGAGCGTCTTCCACGCACCGGGCAGCGCGGCCCGTGCGACGATCGCCGATGCGGTTATCGCGCCAGACGGCTCCGCGAACGTCACGATCTCCAGCCCCTTCCCCGCGGCCGACCAACCCGGCTCAGACTCCTTCGCCGTGCGCATCGAGCCTGTCGGCGCGCCTTCTGAAACCAATCGAGCCGTCACCCTCATGCCCGTCGCGCGGCTTGCAAGCATCCCGCACGCCGACATCAACCTCGACGGGGAGCGAAGCGTGCCCGACATCTTCGCGTTCCTCGGCATCTGGTTCGCCGGCCAGCAGGGTGCGGACTTTGACGCCTCCGGCGCGGTGAATACCGTCGATCTGTTTGCGTTCCTCAGCCAGTGGTTCCGCCAGAGTTAGCGACCACCGACATCGGCCACGCCGCGGCCTGCGAATACTCCAGCATGCCCATCACCGCACCGCCCCCGACCATCCCTTCCATGCCCTTTGCCGCGACACGCGTCCGTCGCTTTGTTCTGGGCATTTCCGGCGCATCGGGCGCGGCGTATGCCATGCGGCTGCTGGAGCAGATGCTGCTGAGTGGTGCGGAAGTGCACCTGGTGGTGAGCGACTACGGGCGGCGACTCCTCTTTGACGAAGCCGCCGTCACCCATGTCGAGTTCGCCTCAATGTGCCCGACGGTTGCCGATTCGGCCGCGGCGTCGCGACTTGTGATTCACCCCAACAAGGATGTCGGCGCAACCATCGCCTCGGGGAGCTTTCTGCACGACGGCATGGTCATCCTGCCCTGCTCAAGCACGAGCCTGGGCGCGATCGCGACGGGCTCGGGCTCGAACCTGCTGACCCGCGCGGCGATGGTGACGCTGAAGGAGCGGCGGCCGCTGATCGTGTGTCACCGCGAGACGCCGCTGAGTTTGATTGATATCGAGAACATGCGGACGCTGACGCTGGCGGGTGCGATCGTGTGTCCGACCAACCCGGGGTTTTACTTGAACCCCAAGAGCGTTGAAGAGATCGTGGACTTCATGGTGGGGAAGGTGCTGGACCTGTTGAAGGTGGAGCACCAGCTGAAGACGCGTTGGGAAGAAGTGGAGCAGAGCAGCAGGGCGGCAAAGCAGCAGCGCGGCAGTTGAGCGCAGCGCTCAGGCCGCCTTCTTGCGGGAGCGCGTCTTGGGGGAAGCAGGAGCCTGCTTGCGATCGAGTTCGGTAAGCACGCGACGGAGGCCGGCGGCAACTAGTTTGGCGCGGCTGACACCGGCGCGTTTCGCGGCCTTGTCCGTGCGGGCGAGCAGGTCGCGCTCGATGCTGACGGAGACCACTTTCGCGCCCTTGCCCACTTTCGGCCTGCCGCGGCCGCGTTTGATGGATTTCCAGAGCCGGCGGTTCTCGGGAGTGAGGGGGCCGAACTTGTCTGCGACGAACTCTTGATCAAGATCGGCGGTCAGTGCTTCCAGTTCCGCGATGGTCATCTTGGTAGACGGCTTGAGTTTGGATCGTTTGCTCATGATCGTCGCTTTCGCAGCTTTCTCTTCTCGCGATCAGTCAATGGTCTGGCATGGATGACAAAGAGCGTTCCCTCGGGATCGACGAGGTAGACAACTTGGAGATACCGGCCCCCAGCTGACTGCGATTGCACGAGCCAGCGGCCCTCGTAGTTCTCCTCCGGATACGGCCGTCGCGCGTTTCGTACCGCTTCTTCCGCCTCCTCCGGGTCAACCCCGTGGCTGTGGACCTTGTCGATGCTCCAGTCGATCCAGCGAAACTCCGTCGGTACCTCTCACGATTTGATTATAGAGGAAATATCGGGCCGGGCAACCGACTCGTGGAGTGCTTTTGCCAGAATACCGGGAACAGGCAAACGGGGGCGGTGGTATCGTCTGACATGCGTGGGGTACGCACGACATATCTGGGTCTGCTCGCGTTTGCGGTGTTTCTCGCCACGATATTGATCGGAGCGCCGGCGGCGAGGGCCGATGGCAAGATGTTCGCGGTGGAGGTGGCGGATGTCTCGGGCGCACAGATCCCGGATCAGGCCGCGATGATCTGCTGGGACCCGGCGACGAAGACGCAGACGCTGGCGATCAAGACGCGGTTTGTTGGCAAGGGCACGGAGTTCGGATGGGTTGTGCCGCTGCCGTCGCGGCCGGAAGTGAAGCCCGGCACCAAGGGCATGTTCCCGAGCCTGCGGGGGATGTTCGCGCCGGTGGTGCAGACGCGCGGGGAGGGAGCGGCGCCGCTGCTCATCGGACTCTTGCTCGTGGTGCTCGCAAAGCTCTACGTGCGAAACTGGGCAATCACTGTGTTGGCCTTGTTCGGTACGCTCCTTCTGTTCGCAGCGATACTTCTGCCAGCGCTCGCCTCCGCCGGCGCAGGCATGTCGGGAAGCGTGGCCGAGCCCGACTATGTCGACCGCCGCATCGTCGGCGACTTCGAGGTGACAACGCTGGAGTCACCCGAAGGCGGAGTCGTTGTGGACTGGCTCCGCTCGCACAAGTTCCATGTACCCGCCGCGGCGGAAACAGTGATCGATCAGTAGGCCAAGGAGAAGTGGTCGTTTGTCGCGACGCGGCTGGTGCGGGAGGCCGAAACGGCGGAGGCCTCTACGGCGCATCCGCTGGTGTTCACGTTTACCACTGATGCGCCGGTGTACCCGATGCGTCTGACCGGAGCGGATGCAACGCGCAACCTGAGCGTGGAGTTGTTTGTATTCGGGCCGTCGAGGGCGACGGCGACGGGACTGGCTGTGCAGAGCGCGGGCGAGCTTGTTGTGAGCGAACTGCCCTTTCGATCTCTTCGGCGCGGCTCATCGACGTACATTCACGCCGCGCACAGCACGATCACGCCGCTGGTCGATACGGCAAAGTTCGCGACGCGGCTCACGGGCACGCTCCGTCCGCGCGAGATGAACCGGGACATGGACATCGGGTGGACAAGCGGCGGCGCGAAGGGTCGCGCCGTGCAGACCCGCGAGACCGCGGCGGGGATCGGGATTGATCTCGGGCTCGCCGCGATGTTTATCGTGCTGTGCATCGTCGGGCACTATGAGGAGAAGCGCAGCCTGCCGCGGTTCACCGCTCTGCGATGGGGCGTGATCGCGGCGGTGTGCGTCGGCACGGTGACATTTGCTGCGTTGCCGAAGGTGACATCGCTCAGCGTCCGTGACGGCTGGCGGGCGCATCGGGAGCTGGAGCGTGAACTCGTGGAACGTATTCGGCATGCAGTGATTTCGGCTGAGGCTGTCCCGCTCGCCGCGGCGAGCGCAGTGCTCGACGAGGTGCTTGCGCAAAGGCTCGCTGCCGGAGAGCCCTTGCAGGCTCGCGGCGATGCGCCGGGGCAGACTGACCTTCGGGTGATGGACGGCATGATCTGGCTGGTTTCGGTGAGCGCGGTGGGTGCGGAGCAGTGGGAGGGGATCTGCGGGACCGACGACCCCGACACGGAGTGAAGTGTCCTACGAGTTCAGCTCTTCCGGGTGATCCGTCTCGATCAATCGCACAATTGCTTCGGCAAGGTATACTCGTTTGTACCTACCGCCGGTGATCTCCGACAGGATGCCAGCATCAACGAGCCGATCGATGAGCATCTGCGCGGCGGGCTGAGAGACTGCGAGCAACTGCCTGACACTCGCGACAGTGACGGCCTGCTGTGCGAACAGATGATCCGCGAGTTTCGGCAGGTTTTGCGAGTTGCCCGCGGCCTCCGCGCGATCGCGGTAGTCGGTGCGGAGTCGGTCTAGGGCACGCACACGCTTCATGCCATCGGTGCATTCGGTCTCGATCGCGAGGCAGAAGTACGTGATCCAGCTTGGCCAGTCGCCATGCGTACTGACACGTAGAAGCAGGTCGTAGTATTCCTGACGCGTCTTCTCGAAGTACGGACTGATGTACGGCAGCGGGAACTCCAGCCAGCCGCTTTTCTGCCCAGTGAGTGTGATGAGCAATCGCCCCATGCGACCATTGCCATCTGCGAAGGGATGGATGCACTCGAACTGATAGTGACTCATCGCCAGTTCGATGATCGGGTCATATCGCTTTCGGGGCCGTCTGTCGCTCGGGTTCAGAAACAACTCGAAGTCTCGAAGACTTTCCTCCAGTACGGCACCAGGCGGAGGCGGAACGAACCTCGCCCCCTTGAATCCGGCGGATTCGTTGCCGATGTACACCTGCCCGGTGCGGAACTCGCCCGCGTGCTTCTCCTCGCCTCGAACACCTTTCATGAGCTCGGCATGCATTTCCCGTATCAGACGGAGGCACAGCGGGCTTGTGGAGTTCATGCCGTACTGGAGGGCCACGAAATGGCGGTGGACTTCGCGCACTTCATCGCGATCCGTCTCCTGCGCTGCATCGAACAATGCGAGTTCACGAGCGGATGCGATCGTGTTCTCGATCCTCGATGAGTGTTCGACTTCGCGGCGCATAAACACGCGGAGCAGAATCCTGGGATCAGGAAGCACTCGGATTGCGCCGGCGAGCAGGTGTAACTGCGCGGTCGCTCTGCTTACCGGATCCAGCAGGTCGCCGAGCGTTGCGGAATCCAGCGTCGGCGGTAGCGGTTCGGGAACAAAGGCGAACCCGATTCTTCCAGCAATCTCCCTTCCCGTGAGATCGATACGCGGGCCGGGACGAGACGACCGGGATATCCCTGTTGAAAGCTCTGTGGGTCCATTCAAAAGCATACTTTGCTTCCTTGGACTGAAATATAGAAAAATACCAAAAAGTCTTTGGTCTCCGATTCAGATCAAACAAACTGTTTTGATTCACCAGTTCGTTCCTCGGCTTCGGTTCTCGCGTCGGAGCGAGCGGGAAGGGTTACGCCCCGATCGCCCAATCAAGGGCCAAACCAAACGGAATCTGCTATTCTCAGAATAACTCGGTGCCCGGGGAAGGTGGAGGGGCGCGATCGGTCTGGGCATGACGGCCACGGATGCCGTGCGAGCGAGTGCTGGTGGAATGGTGAGAGCGGCGGCAGAAATGGCCGCGGCGGTGGTGGCAGCGGTGTGGGTTGGGGGTGGGGGTCGGAGGTTCGGCCTCACGGGAAGGAGGCGCGGCGATGTTCCATGTGTTCTTCGGCGACAATGCTCCCTGGTTCACCGGCCCGGCGTTTCTGGGAACGGCGTTCCTGTTGCTCCGATTTCTGCTCCTCTCGCTGGGCGGCGGCGCGGACATCGATGAGGGTCAGGATGTCGGCCTCGATCATCACGCCCACGGAACCGATGGCCTCAAGCTCTTTTCGGTGCAGACGGTCATCGCCTTCTGCATGGGATTCGGATGGTCAGGGTTGATCGGGTATCGCGGCCTGCAATGGGGCATCCCCGCTTCGATCGGCATCGGCGCCATCGGTGGGTTCTTCATGATGTGGCTGATGGCGTTCCTGTTGCGGGCGGCGATGGAGCTGCAGTCTTCCGGCAATGTCAACGTGCAGTCGGCGATCGGGCTTGAAGGCACGGTCTATGTCACCGTGCCCGCGACGGGCAAGGGCACGGGGCAGATCACGATGGTGATCGGCGAGCAGCAACGCACGTACAACGCGGTGTCGGCGGATGAAGAACTGCCAAGGAACGCGCGGGTGCGTGTGCTTTCCGTCACCGGGGACAACTCGGTGATGGTCACCAAGGCCTAGGCGTGCGTCGAGCGTCAGGATCACACTCGTTTGGGATAGTTTGCATTGGAGCAATCGAAGATGGAGCAGAGCATGTTCACTCAACTCACCCTTGCCCAGCAGTCCAGCTCGGACCTCACCGGGCTGCTGACCATCCTCTTTGCCGGGGCGGTGGTCCTGGTGATCCTGGTGGTTCTGGCATGGGTGGCAACGCGGTACCGCCGGTGCCCGTCGAACCGGATCCTGGTGGTGTATGGCCGCGTGGGCACGGGGCGCGCGGCCAAGTGCATCCACGGCGGCGGCGCGTTTGTCTGGCCGCTGATCCAGGACTACGCGTATATGTCGCTGGAGCCGATGGTCATCGACATCCCGCTCGAGGGCGCGCTCTCGCTGAACAACATCCGCGTCAACGTTCCCGCGACGTTCACCGTCGGCATCTCTGTCGACCCGGTGCTGATGAACAACGCGGCCAAGCGGTTGCTGAGCCTCAACTCCTCGCAGATGCGGGAGCAGGCGCAGGACATCATCCTGGGCCAGCTTCGACTGGTGATCGCGACGCTGACGATCGAAGAGATCAACAAGGACCGCGAGAAGTTCATGACGCTGATCAACGAGAACGTTGACCAGGAGATCAACAAGATCGGTCTGACGCTGATCAACGTGAACGTCCGGGACATCACCGACGAATCCGGATATATCCAGGCGATCGGCAAGCGTGCGGCGGCGGAAGCGATCAACCGTGCAAAGGTCGATGTTGCGCAGCAGGATCGCGACGGCGCGATCGGCGAGGCGATGGCCGTGCGCGAGCGGACGGTGCAGGTCGCCAACGAGGCCGCCGCGGCGGCCCAGGGCCAGAAGAACGCCGAGCAGACCAAGCGTGTGGCGGTCGCGGCATATGAAGCCCAGGCCATTGCGGGCGAAGTGCAGGCCAAGCGGGATATGGAGGTCGCCGCGGCCCAGCGCGAGGCGGAAACCGTAGCCGCGAAGAAGAAGGCCGAGCAGGAGCAGCGCATCCGCGTTGCCGAGGCCGAGGCCAGTGCGACGACGGGTGAGAACTCGTCAGCCGCGACGATCGCCGAATCCAACGCCAAGCTAGCGGAGGTCCGGGCCGATGCCAAGCGCCGGTCGGATGTCGCGACCGCCAAGGCGACCGAGGCCATCATGCTCGCGCAGCGCGATCAGGAACTCGCGCGGCTGGCCAAGGATGAGATCGCGCCGCAGGAGATCGAGAAGAAGCGTATCGAGATCGCCGCGATGGCCGAGGCCGAGAAGCGCCGCATCGAGGCGCAAGGCGAGGCGGATGCGACGCTGGCCAGGTACACCGCCGAGGCCGAAGGCACCCGCAAGGTGCTGGAGGCCAAGGCCGAGGGTTACCGCCGACTGATCGAGGCGTGCGGAAGCCAGCCGCAGGTCGGGCCGACGCTCCTGCTTATCGAGCAGTTGCCCCTGCTGGTCGCCGAGCAGGTGAAGGCGATCCAGAACCTGAAGATCGACAAGATCACGGTGTGGGACTCGGGTATGAACAGCAACGGCCGCTCCACCACGGCGGACTTCCTGTCGGGGTTCGTTGGCTCGCTGCCGCGGCTGCATGAGCTGGCGCAGCAGGCAGGGATCGAGCTTCCGCACGCGCTTGGGCGTGTGACGGAGGACCGCGCCAAGGCGGTAGATTCGAGCGAGCCCGACGGCCACGCAAATAGCAAGGCGGGGCAGCCGGGCAGGAGCTAAACTCCCCGACGCCAAAGGGGACTTGCATGAACCGTTCGCTCGCACTTGCTTCTGTCATTCTGTTCGCAATGGCCGCGCTGTTCGCGCCCGGTTGCGTCGGCCACAACGTCATCAACCCTGTCGCCGATGGGGAGCGCGGGTTCAGCAACCCGAACTCCGACCCCATCCCGCCGCTGATGATCGAGTCGCTGCGCTGGGTCGTGACCCGCTACCCGCCGGAAGAAGCCGCGGAGTGGACCGCCGGCGGTGCGCCGCTGCCCGATGCCGGCATCGGCACCCCAGGGCCGCGGTTTGCCATCAACCTGCCGGAAGGGACGAACGCGCTGGTGTATCAGCGCGTGGCGAACCTCGTCGGCTTTGGTGCGGTGCCGATGCAGGAGGGCAATGAGTCCCTTCCGACGTACCACGTCTCGCGCATCTGGGTCTCGGGCGATGAAGCCAAGGTGGATGTCATCCGCCCCATCAAGGGCTTGAACGCAGGCCCCGAGAGTCGGCCGATCACCCAGCCGATCACCGTGCGCCTTCGCGGCGGCCTCGCGCCCTGGCACGTCACCAGCCACAATGTCTGGTCGTTCAACTCGCTGCCCACCCCGCCGCTGTACTACATGCCGGAACGGTGAGTACATGTCCTCGCTCAGAAGTCGCGACCAGCCATCCCAGCTTCTGTTGCCATGACTGGCCATGGCATTACGCCGTGAGGCCGGGACATCCCCGCCGCTCCGGAAAGGTCAAGCTTTGCGACCCGTGCGGAGCCGTCTGCGAGGCCGACAGAAGTGCCGTTAGGCTTGGGCTTGAAGCCCTCCTGCGCGGATGGCTGACCCAGACTTACGTCAAGCGTCAGCCCTTTTTGCGACGGGAAACGCACATCCGCCAATGTCACTCCCCTGAAGTAAGACAGATCGGTGGGTGCGGGATCAGTCCAGTAGGTGCTCGCGGCGAAAGCGTTGTGCGTCAGGAAGAACCTTGATCGAACCACCGACTCGGGTGCCCCCGGCGTCGTGACTGGAACGCCATCTGTGCCCCGCGCCTCGATCGCCGCGCGATGGGAGAAGTACTCGGGGACGAGAAGGCTTGCCCAATGCCAACTCTGGGCGCGAAAGTAGTGCCCTGGTATGTCAAAGCCGTCGATGACCTTTGGCCCCAGCGGATTGCCCGGGGTGGCGAAGTATGGAAAAACTCCTTGTTGGGTTCGGCGTACATCTATGTGGCGGTGAACAGCTGCGCGTGCGTGGCGAGGCTCACCGTTGTCTTGGCATTCTGCCTCGCCGAGGCCAGGGCGGGTACCAGGATCGCGATGAGGATCGCCACCACAGCGATGCTCACAAGAACTTCAATGAGGGTGAACGCGGACAAACTGGATCGATGCGTCACCGCTGTACCTGACGTTGCTGACCTTTTGGCGGGCGGGCAAGCCATGTGCTAGTACTCCAGACTGGAAATCCGGGAATCGACGATGTTACTCGTATGCACGCCGAGGAGAGCCCATTGTTGCCTGCGTTCACTCCAGACGAAACGCAGAGAGATCGGCCGCCGTGGCCCTGCCTCGTAATCTGCCACAATCGCGACACTCGCCAGAATCGCGCGGGACTTCTCGGCAAGCTCTGATTCCATCGTGAACGGCGGACGAAACCACGAGCGATAGGAATGTGCGATGGCACCGTGCCATGTCATCATCCCAAGCTCGCCCTCGTGCATCGGCCCGGCTCGCTGTGAAAGGGTCGCTGTGCTGCTCGCAATGTGGATGCCCGGGGCAGCGGTGGCAAGTCCGCGCGGCCGGTTGAAGCCGTCGCCGAAGTTCCAGCTGCCGTCCCAGAACCGGGCGAAGAGAGCATCGAAGTCGGCATCCGCGGGCAGCGGCTCACTGAAGTACGTCTGATGCCCTTGCCCGGCCATTCGTTCAGTAACAAGGAGATCCAGGGGAAGTGGTGTGTCCCCCAGGGCCAGACGCCACAACTGGTACTGTTGCCGATCTCGGTGAATGAGCCGCAACCACAGGAAATCAACGGTCTGCTGCTCCAAGGACCGGCGCTGACGGGCACTCAGCTTTGCAGTGGCCGCGTCTACCTCCGCGCTCGCGAGCCTTTGAAACAGATCCTCGCGGCTCGCGACAGGCCGGACCTCGATTTCCGCAAAGCGAGCCTGGGCCTCGAGACAGGCCTTGGCAATAAAGTCATCGGCGGGGAAAGCGCGAAAGAACGCGCTGCGAGCCAAGAAGAACAAACCCGCACCGCCGCCAACCATAAGGGCTGCTACAAGCGCTCGCCGCTGGGTGGTACGCATTGGCACCTCGTCAACTCACTGGCAGTCGGCAGTGTCGAAGCACCCGTCATGCACAAGTTCCAAGGTGCATCTATGAACTCGATTGCTATGATATCGCCTCAACCCGCGAGTTGCGGTCGAGGTTCAGCACCACGGTCTCGCCGTCATCCTTGCGGAGCTCGAGCCGATCCAGCCACAGCTTGTTGTCCTGCGAGTGGGCGTACCACGAGCCGGTCTTCTGCTGCTCAAACTTCACGACCGTTCCCTCGATTGTCGTGGTGAACGCATCGCGCTGCCGCTGCACCTGCTGGGTGATGCGGACACGCTGGCCGGGGTTGAACAGGACCTGCTCGGTGCTCATGGGGACGAAGTGTACGCTGATGAGTGCGGCAAAGCGGTGTAAGGAGGATCGGGGTCACCTGTCAAGCGGAAGGCCAAGCCTGCGGGCGATCCCGCGGATCGCCTCGCGCATGTCGTGTACGCGGCCGGCCTTGACATCCTCAATACCTCGATCAATGGCGGCGAGGTCTTCGTCTGAGCGATGAGCCGAACGAAGCTCTTTCGCGGCCTGATGCACTGGGTCGATCTCAAGCCAAGTCATCGGGCCGGGTGCTCCGGGGATCAGGGTGCGAACCGCGGGCCCCACCGGCTGCCAGACCGCCGGGTCGGTCGGCCCGAACAGGGCGAGCGCGGGAATGCCGAGCTGCGCCGCCAGGTGGGTCGGGCCGGTATCCGCGCCGACAAAGAGCCTGGCTGTGGAGACGATCATCGCGAGGTCTTCGAGCGACTCGATGTACCGGCCCCCCACCCTGGTGAACGCTGCCCGCTCCGCCGCATCGAATCGCTCAAGCTCCGCCTCGCCCGCAACAACAATGGCCGGCTCGCCTGAATCCCGGAGTGTCTGGACCAGCGATGCCCATCGCTCCATGGGCCAGCGCTTGCTTTCGCCGCCTGCGCCGACATGGCAGACGATCGGCCCGGCCGGGTTCTCGCGAATGGGGACCGCGCTGCGTGTCGCAACACCCTCTCGCACCCATAACGCCGTGCGTGAAGCCGAGCCCGGCGGGCCAACGGTCTCGATGGCCGCACCTGGAAACTCGGCCGCGGCGGAGGCGAGCCACGCGCGCCCGGCCGCGGTGGTGTCATCGGCCAGGAAGCTGATGATGCGTGTTGGCGGCCGCACTCCCCACTCCGCAACGCGCGGCGCTACTGAGGAGCCTCCCGCCCCCGCCCACCAGCGCGACAGCCGGGGCTGGTCGATCCCGCCCGGAAGCGCGAGAAGCGACCCCGGCGCGCATTCGATCCACTTTGCCGCCAGCTTGGCCTTGGCGTCGTTCGAGACGGCGATGACCAGCGTGCCGGCGCGACCAAGCGCACGCAGCAACGGCCACAGCAGCACCCAATCACCCAGTGCGCCCGCGTGCATCACCCACACCACTGCTCGTGCATCGGGCGAGCTCACAGCAGTTGCCTCATCGCCGCCCGCTCCGCGCGGATGACCGCCTGCGCAGTTACCCCGAGTTCTCCCGCGACTTCGCTCACTGTTCGCGGTGGCCGCGCATCCCAGCCCAGCCGCGCGATCAGCACTTCACGGCCGCGCCCCTTGACGGTTTCGATCCGTTCGCGTGCGCCCGGCGGCGGCTCCAGCCATGTGGTCCAGGGAGTGAGCGTGGTCCAGAGATGATCCAGCCGCGCGTGTGAGGGCGCGGGGCGAGCCAGGCTGCGGGCGGCATGCTGCACAAGCTCGTGCGGATGCTCCTCTGCCCACCTCGCCGCGGCACGGCTCATCGACAGTCCCGCCGGCGCCGCCAGTCGCCCGCCCTTGAAGGGGTCGTGCCGGTCAGCGGCTTCAAACACCGCCGCGGCCAGCACCGTGCAGATGTCCACGGCGAGCGCACCGGAGAACGCCGGGAGCGGCCTGCCAAGCTGCGACTCCACCGTCCGCAGCAGCAGCCCGAGCTGCGAGCGAACCAGCTCCGCCTTGATTCGCGCCGCCCAGCGGAGTCGCGTTTCGATCCAGTCGATCCCGCGCGAGCCCGCGGGAAGCGCTGCGCCGCGCGGCATCTTCTTCTTGGGTGAAGCTGCTTCGCACAGGATCGACGGCGATGGTCCAAGCGCCGCGATCGCCCGCGATGCTTCAAAGCGCAGCAGCGCGTACGCCGCGCCAAGTGTCCGCTCCTTCGCCGCGGCGGGCTCCGCTGCCTCGGCTTGTTCGATGAGTTCGGCAAGCGTGTGCGGGAGCGGCCTTCCGAGCCCCTGCGTCGCCGCCCCCGAGCCGAGCAGTTCGGCCGCCGCGGCGGGCTTGGCGAAATCTGGACGTGCCGGCGCGGTGAGGTTCAGCCCCTTCAGTCGTCGCGCCCTTTCCGATGCCACCATGCGGTACACGCTCGCGCGGCTCCGTCCGGCGGAAGCCGCCAGATCACGTGCGCGGCCGCCGCGGCGATACTCCGTCACCGCCGCAGCGCGCATCCCGGTGCGCAGCGCTTTCCGCGATGCAAACAGTGGAACTTCGGCAGCACGATCTGCATCAAGAATGGCCCGCCGCACCGCGCCCACGCTCCGACCCACACGCGGCGCAAGCCGCTGGGCGATGCGCGCCGGCGACCACGCCAGCAATCGGTGATACCGCGCAGCGCGGCGGTACAGACGCGATGTCAGTTGATCGCCAACGCGTGAGAATGCGCCGGCCTTCTCTAGAGCCAGCGTGTGCGTCCTTTCAAAGGCCTCGATCGTCTGGATGTTGAACAGTGAGCGGTGGGGCGCGGCCCGCTTCCCCGCGGCCCGCTCCACCACGACACGCCGCGAGAACAACCCGAGCACGCGATACCGGTCCAGCGTCTGACGTGAGACATTCCACCGCGCACACAACTCCTCGACCGTCACCCATCTCGATGGCGCTGGCTGTTTCAGCAGTGCCTCGCTCTCGTGGCCGGCGGCGCTCAAGAGCTGTATCAATGCCGCGAGGTCGTGCTGCAGGTCCTTGCCGTGGACGGCGCCCGAAAGCTCCGGGTCCTGCCGCTCGCTCCGATACCCCGTTACGCGGAAGACTACCCACTCCACCGGCCACTCGCGCTCCGGTTCATAGTCCGTGAGGAGCTGGAGCGCAAGCTCCTCGGCGCGGCCGAGCTGGCGGTGCGAAGCATCCGCCGGCTGGAAGCGCAGTTGCCGCGCAAGCTCTCGCAGTGCGGGTGTTCGAGGCTCGGGCAGGCGCGGCATCGCAACAAGGGTATCGAGGCACCGGGGGCCGCTTTGCTCAGATCCCCGCCCCATCCCCCAGCCAGTCGATGTTTGGCGTAGCGGCCTTTGCGGGCCCTGGTTTGGATGCGGGAAGAACTGCTGCCGGCGCGGCCCCTGCCCGCGGCTTCACCGCAACGTTGGGACGCAGTGTGAGGTCGGCGCGAGTCTGCTGCACCACATGCCCGGGCGGAACAGACGATGTGACAAACACACCGCCCGCGATCACGCAGTCATCCCCGATCACCGTGTCGCCACCCAGGATGACCGCACCGGCATAGATGTTCACCCGGTCGCCAATGGTGGGATGCCTTTTGATTCCCCGGATCGCGCGCCCGCGTTCATCCTTGGGGAACGACCGTGCACCGAGCGTCACGCCCTGATAGACCTTGACCAGCTTCCCGATGATGCTCGTCTCGCCGATCACCGTGCCCGAGCCGTGGTCGACAAAGAACGATTCGCCGATTCTCGCGCCCGGGTGGATATCAATCCCCGTGCGTGAGTGTGCCTGCTCGGCGATCAGCCGCGGCAGAAGCGGTACGCCCAGGCGATACAGCTCGTGCGCGATCCGGTGTGCGAATACCGCATCCATTCCCGGATAGCACAGGATGACCTCATCGGTGTGCTCCGCGGCGGGGTCACCGTCAAAGGCTGCTTGTACATCGAGCGCGATCATCTCGCGGACCTGCACCAATCGATCAAAGAACTCGTGGACAACATAGACAGGAAAGCCCCTTGTATCAGGGATGCTTTCGCCAGCCCGCTGCGGATAGCGGAGCACTCCGGCAACCTCCTGATGGAGGATCGCGGCCGCGGTCCTGACCAGCCCGAGCACGTGCTCGGCCTGCTGATCATCGGCCACGGGGGAAAGCTCAAAGAACCCCGGGAAGACCATAAGCCGAACGGTTTCGACAAACTCTCGAATCCTCGAGAGATCCGCCGCGCGGAGGCCCGCCGCGGCGTGGGCCGGGGAGTCGCCGCCGGATGGACCTGAACGAAGCCGGGTCAACTCCGAAGCCTTGATTGAGCGCGTGAGGCGGTCGGCAACCGAAAGAAGTTCCGCATCCAAGGGGTTCGAAGGCCCGTATGGGGTCATGATCGGCTCGATTCAGGGGCGAGGGAAGATTGGGTCGATTACGGTATCGACCCGGAATCATCTCCGCTCTATCGCCCTGAAAGGGCGGAGGGGGTTGACGACCAGCCTCGGGCCCGGTACAACCTTGCCCGTTCCTTTAGGAGTTTCTTATGCAGACGAGCCCCGCTTCCCGTCGTTTGATTGTCGCCGCGGTCCTTGCTTGCGGGCTGGCCGGCTTCGCCGGGTGCTCGTCGTCCCGCTATGACGAGATCAAGGCGGACCCGACGCCGAATCTCGACACGCTGTACCAGCGTCCCGAAGATATCGACAACTCCATGACCGTGACGTTCGATGAGAATCTGCGCATGCTGAATCAGGACATGGGCCGGTTCTGGCTGACCGACCGCCCCAGCCGTTTGACACGCGAGCCGATTCCCGTCCCGTGATCGCGGCCCATCGCGCTGAACTGATCTCAAAAAGCAAGACGGCCCGGGTGATGCCCGGGCCGCTTTTCGTTTTGGTGCGCCGTCGAATGTGCGATCACTTCGAGGTGTACTGCCCGCGTTCGACCCGTTTGAACAGGCTGGAATGATTGATCAGAGTCTGATTGACGATCGTGCGGAACGAGGGGGAAGTGGTCTTGTATCCCGCTTCCTGAACCTTTGCGGAGGCATCGGTGACGGACATCGTCTTGCCCTTGAGCATCAAGTGCAGCGCTTCGGAGAGGCTGTGCTCGTTCTTGGCGCGACGGCGACCGGAGGGCATGCCTCCGCCGCGACGGCCACTGATCTCGCCGCCAGATTCTTCGATTTCGCGCTCAAGCTTGTTGAGCTTGGTGATCAAGGTGTTGCGCTTCTTGACCAGCTTCGAGACCGACCGCTGCCTGCGAGAAATCTCGGCCTGAAGATCCGCGACTGAGAGGCGACCAAGCGTTGCTGTCCGAGCCATATCCATTCCCTTTCGAATGTCGTTCCAACGGCAACTTCCGCAACTTGGTGGAGAAGTGCCAAAATTTCCACATATCTGAGGAGACAAGCTACTTGAATCAATGGTAGAGATGTTTTGCGTTGCACGCAATCGGATGTGAGGGTGTTGACAGCGGATATGTGTTCGGGCTTCGTCAGTTAGGAGTTTCTCCCGGTGGGGTTCCGAGCAGCCGGACCTCCATCTGCGGAAACGGAATGTTGATCTTCGCGGCTTCGAGGTGCTTCTTCACAGCCTCCGTGATCGCCTGCTTCCGAACTATAAACTCCGTTGGGATCACCCAGCCGCTCACACGCCAGTTCACGCTCGATGCGCCGAGATCATTGAGAACCACCTCCGGGGGTGGCTCTGCAAGCAGCCCCGGAACCGATTTCACCGCCTCCATCAGCGCGCGCCGTGTGACCGCGGTGTCCGCGGCATAAGCCACGCCGACGGCCACATCCGCCCGGCGGCGGGGGTTGTGCGTGAAGTTCTCGATCACCGAGCCAAACACCTGGCTGTTGGGCATGATGATCCGGCGGAAGTCCGGGGCATTGAGCTTGACATTGAACAACTCGATCTCATATACCGTGCCCAGGACCGTACCGATCTGAATGAAGTCGCCCACCTTGAACGGCCGCAGCATCAGCAGCATGACGCCCGCGGCGAGATTGGACAGACTTCCCTGGAGCGCGAGGCCGATCGCCAGGCCCGCCGCGCCCACCATCGCCGCGAGGCTGGTGGTGTTTACTCCGAACACCCCCAGGCACGCGACCAGGCCCATCACCAGGACGATCCACCTGACAAGGTTTCCCAGAAATCGTCCAAACGTCTGGTCGATGCGGGGGCGATTTAGCGCGCGGTGCACGGCCACGCGCAGCCAGGAGGCGATGATCCACGTCACGATCAGGACGATCAGGGCGCCGAGGATCTTCAGTCCCCAGTCAAGAGCCAGTTGGCGCAGGATGTCTGTGTGCCAGTGCGGGTCGAGTAGCGAGTGCGCAGCGGGTGCGGGTGGCCCCAGAACCTCCTGCGTCGGGACGGTGGTAGATTGCATCGCAAGCAGCGGAAGCGGGATCGACATGCGCAAACTCCTGTGAGCAGCAGGGTATGTGGCCGCAATGCGCTCCGCGACCGCTTGAGGCCGGACTCGGGCTCAATCCCGCATGCCCCAGATGTGGCGCAGCGCGCCGAGCATCCGGTCAATGGTGGGCCTGTCGAGCCCGCGATGCTCCATGACGGTCCGCGCCAGCGCGATGCCCGCCTCGCCCTCTTCAAAGATCACCTGGTTCGCGCCCGCGGCCTGAAGAACCTCCCGCTCGCCCAGGTACCGCGCCCGCACGGTGATATGCACATCCGCATTCAGTTCGCGCGCGGCACGCACAACCGGGGCGCGGCTGGAGGAGTGTGGAAGCGTGACAACAAAGTGCACCGCGCGCCGCACACCCGCCTGATCCAGCACCGCCGAGTTGGTCGCGTCGCCGTAGATCGCGCTATGCCCCGATTTGGTAAGCGACTCCACCGTCGTGAGGTTCATCTCGATAATGACCGTGTGGAAGCCCGCATCGCGCAAGAGCGCATCCACGACGCGCCCCACAGGGCCGTGCCCCACGATGACCGCCAGCGGCTTCTCCGCCGCGGCGATCGTGGGCTGCGAGACGGCGTTGAGTGCGATGGCGCGGCGCTCCGAGCGGGCGTTGAGCATGCGCCACAGCCGCGGCCGCCTTCGTAGCGCAGCCTCAATCGGGTCGAGCATCCGGAACACCAATGGGTTCAGCGTGATCGAGACCATCGCCGACGCCACCAGCACCTGCTCACCCGCACTGGGCAGCAGTTGGTGCTTTGTGGCGACTTGCCCCAGGATGAAGGAAAACTCTCCGATCTGCGCAAGGCCGATCGCAACCGTGAGCGCGGTGCGCACCGGATACCCAAGCAGCGCGACAATGGCCATCGCCGCGAGCGGCTTGGCGATCAGGACAATACTCAGCCCCGCCACAACCAGCAGCGGATCGGTGATCAGGAACGAAGGGTCAAACAGCATCCCCACCGACACAAAGAAGAGCACCGCGAAGGCATCCCGCATCGGCAGCGCATCCGCCGCGGCCTGATGGCTCACCGGCGACTGCGCCACGACCATGCCTGCAAGGAACGCGCCAAGCGCAACCGACGCATCGAACAGCACCGCCGACCCAACTGCGATCGCCACCGACAGCACCAGCACCGTGAGCGTGAACAGCTCGCGGGAGCGCAGCTTGGCAACCTGCGCAAGGATCCACGGAACGATCTTTGACCCCGCGATCAGCACGATCAGCACCAGCGCCGTCAGCTTGACGATCGCCCATCCGATCGACATCAGCACCGAAGGCGGGGGCGAGGCATCGATCGCTTCGCCGCCGGGCATCGGCCGGAGCGCCAGCAGCGGCACCAGCACCAGCGCCAGAACCGTGAAAATGTCTTCCACGATCAGCCAGCCGACCGCAGCATGGCCGTGAGAAGAGTTCAGCATGTCCCGGTCCATCAGCACGCGGAGCAGCACCACGGTGCTCGCCACCGCCATCGACATGCCCAGGATCATCCCCGCGCGGAGCGGCCACCCAAAGAAATGAAACACCACCATGCCGACAACTGTCGCTGCCACGCTCTGCACGATCGCCCCGGGGATCGCGATGCCCTTGACGGCGAGCAAGTCCTTCAGATGAAAGTGCAGCCCCACCCCGAACATCAGCAGGATGACCCCGATCTCGGCGAGCTGCTTCGCAAGATCGACATCGCCCTTGAAGCCCGGCGTGTACGGCCCGATCACTACACCCGCAAGGAGATAGCCAACGATCGGCGAAAGCCCGATCCGCTGGGTGATCAGCCCCAGCACCCAGGCCGCGGCAAAGCCCGCCGCGATCGTGTTCAGCAGAGGCAGATCATGCATGCCCTGAGCTTACCCGCGGCGGGACCGTGGGCTACTACGATCGGCCATGCCCTTTGCCACAGTCCCCGAGGTCCTTGACGATGTCCGCGCCGGCCGCATGGTCATCCTGACCGATGATGAGAAGCGAGAGAACGAGGGCGACCTGGTGCTTGCTGCCGAGCACATGACCCCGGAAGCCGTCACGTTCATGCTCACCGTTGCCCGGGGCTATATGTGCCTCTCAATGACCGAGGCCGATTGCGATCGCCTCGAGCTCACCCCGCAGGCCGCGGTGAACACCACCGTTCGCGGCACCGCGTTCACCGTCTCCATCGACGGCCACCCCAAGCACGGCTTCACCACCGGCGTCTCCGCCCGTGAGCGGGCAAAGTGCATCCGGATGGCGATCGACCCGCAGTGCCACACCGACGACTTTGTCCGACCCGGCCACATCAACCCTCTTCGCTCACGCGATGGTGGGGTGCTCGTCCGCACCGGCCAGACCGAGGGCTCCATCGACCTCTGCCGGCTCGCCGGGCTCTATCCCGCCGCCGCGATCATCGAGATCATGCGCGATGACGGGGAGATGGCCCGCGTGCCGGACCTTGAGAAGCTCGCAGTGGCGCACAACCTCAGGATGTGCTCGGTTGCGCAGCTCATCGAGTACCGGCTCGCGCGGGAGTCGCTGGTGAAGCGGCTCGCGCCCGCCGCGGGCACGCTGCTCCGCACCGGCCTTGGCGAGTTCCGGCTGTTCGCGTTTGAGTCGCTTGTCGACCCGATGCCCCACGTCGCGCTGTGCGTGGGCGATGTGGGCGGCCCGGGCACAGCCTCGGCCGAGCCCACGCTCGTGCGCGTGCACAGGCGCGACCTTCTGGGCGACATCTTCATGGATCTCGATTCTTCTCCGGAGGGCGCCACCGGCCAGACCCTGCACGCCTCCATGCGCGCGATTCAGCAGGCCGGCCGCGGCGTGGTGCTGTATCTCCGCCCCGGCGGGGTCGAGTCGGGCGATGCCAGGCTGACGCAGCGCCTCAGCGCTGTGCGAACCAATCGTCGGGATGATGCCGATGACCCCAACCTGACCGCGCCCGGCAACGCTGTCCCCATCGCAGTGCGGGAGATCGGTGTCGGGAGCCAGATCCTGCGCGATCTGGGCCTCAGCAAGCTGCGGCTGCTGACCAATCACCAGACCGACTGGCCGGGCCTTGATGCCTACGGGCTTGAGGTCGTTGAGCGAGTCCCGATAGTGAAGTGAGGCTGCGGGCGCGGCGTGCCCGGATGCGACCGGTGTACAACGATCCGCTCGTGTTATCGGCTGTTGTGTACTCGAGTCGTACACCCCACCATCGCTGTTTGCCCGGACGTTGCTGAAGCCGATGCGGCCCGGCGTCGATGTGCATCACACTGCTCCAAGGTAGCGTTGCAGGAGAAAGGAGTAAGCACATGCGCCGGGCATTCACACTGGTCGAACTCGTGGTCGTGATCGTCGTCCTGGCCATCCTTGCCGGCGCGGCGATCGTCCGCTATTACGACTACGGCGACAAGGCGAAGGAATCTGCCGACCTGGGTTCACTCGGCGCGATCAACGAAGCGCTGAACCAGCAGTACCTCGCCCACCGTCTGCACGATGTCGCCGCGCCGAGCTGGATTACGCTGCCCGCGCACGTTGCGCCCGCGCTGCAGTTTGATGCGCTGCCCAATGGCATCACGATCGAGGGCGCGCAGTTTGTCGACCAGCGCGGCCTCCGCTACGACCTGACCCCCGAAACCGCAACCTCCCCAGCCCGCATCGCAGTCGGCGCGATCGTCAGCGGCGGCGCGGGCAGTCCTGGCGCGCCGGCTTCCGGCGGTGCTGGCGGCGGCGGCGGAGGTGGCGGCGGTGGGACCTCCGGCGGTATCGCCGCGATGCCGATCGCGCTTGCCCCAGGTCTGTTGGCGATCGTGCTGCTCATGCGGCCGCGGCGGCCCGGTGCTGCAGCCTGATGCTCCGCCGCGCACCCGTCACCTTTGGCGTGGCTATCGCTGCACTCTTCGCAACGCTGCTGCTCGGCGACTCGTCGGTGGGCTCGCAGCCAATGCTCAGTTGGCTCGTTCACGCCGATGCGTGGCACCTGCTGACCGACTTGGTGCCGTGGCTCATCCTCGGAGCATGGTTGGAGGAGCGGACAACTCCGGCGCGATGGCTGTTCTGGACTTCGATGGGCGTTGCGCTCACGATCAGCCTCCACGGCGAGCTCTACCCGCAGCACGCAGCGGTCTACGGCCTGAGCGCGGTGAACTACACCCTCGCCTTCGCAGCGCTCATCGCCTGGCCCGGCCAGCAGCAGGTCCGAACCGATCCGCGGCGATGGTCCATCCTGCTGCTCTTGACAGCCATCCTCATCGAAGAGCTGCTGCATGGTGAATCGGCGTGGCGAACACTCGTGTCCCAATCCGGGCCCGGCATGCGCTTCGTGACGATCGACCACGTCGCCACAACACCGCTGCTGCACGCCGCGGCGGCGATGCTGGGGGGATTGTTGGGCCTGGCCCCGGGACTGGGGAGTGCGCGGCATGGACCGAAGCGAGTTGGCGGGACGTCAGAACCGGCCGCGGTGGCGTGCCGATAAGCGCTGCATGGAAGCAGCACTCTCTGCCATCAGCCAGGCGACGTATCAGTCCCAGGTGTCGTACGCCGTCGCCGCGAAGGCGATCGACGCGATGCGCCAGGAAGGCGGCGCAGCGCTCGCGCTGCTCAAGGGCGCTGCGCAGGTGCAGTCCCAGGCGGTCGGCCGGAGCAATGCAGGCGTCGCCGCGGCGGTCGAGGAACTGTCGAAGATGACCGACGAGAACGGCCGGCTCGATGTGACGGCCTGATTCGCGAAACACAAGCAAACTGAAGCGGAGCCCGCGCGACGGGTACCATCGACCGAGGCCGGTGCTGTCGTCGTACTTCGGCGGTGTCGGCGCTCCGGAGACCACTGCGCGTGCGGCAACGATTTCTGAACTTCCTGGAGACCATCCGCTCGAACTACTGGTTCGTGCCGGGGATGGTACTCGTTGCGATGGTGATCGCGGCCGAGGGGCTCATCCGGATCGACCGCCTGCTGATCGACTCGGCCAAGGACCTGCCGGATTGGGTTCCGCAGTTGCGGCCGGGCGTTGCCGAGCAGATGCTGCTGACGATTGCGAACGCGTCGGTTGCGCTCGCATCGCTGGTGTTCTCGATCACGCTGATCGTGCTGACGCTGACGGCCGGGAACTATGGGCCGCGGCTTATCCGTCGATTCCTGAGCGATACGCCGACGCAGGTGGTGCTCGGGCTGTACACCGGCACGCTGGTGTACTGCCTGCTGGTGCTGCGATCGACAGCGGCGGTCGGGGATGAACGGTTCATCCCGCACCTGGCGGTGCTGGGCGCGATGGTGCTGGCGATCGCCGATGTAATGATGCTCACGTATTTCGTGAATCACATGAGCGGGTCGATCCACGCGACCAACATGATCTGGAGTGTGACGGACGAGCTCGATTCGGCGATCGAAGAGCTCTTTCCTCAGGAACTCGGCGAAGATGAGCGCGAGGTGGCGCTGCCGCGCGGATCAACGTGCCCCGAGACAAAGCCGTGGATGCTCGAAGCCTCCCGCGCGGGGTATCTGCGGGGTGTTGATGCTGATGGGCTGATGCGATTGGCCAAGGAGCATGACCTGGTGATCAGCATGCCGCGGATCGGGACGTTTGTCGGGCCGGTGCCGGTGGCGAAGGTCTGGCGTGCGACAGAGCCGGATGACGAGCTCACCGACGAACTGCGTGTACAGTTCATGATCGGGCAGTCGCGCACAGCGTTGCAGGATGTTGTGTACTCTCTGGACCGGCTGGTCGAGATGGCCGCGAGGGCGCTTTCGCCGGGCGTGAACGATCCATTTACAGCGTTGACGTGCATCGATCACTTCGAGCTCGCGTTCTCAAGACTCGCGAAGCGGCAGTTCCCGTCGGCCGAGCGGTTCGATGATGAGGATCGACTCCGGATCATCACCGACCCCGTGACCTTCGATCATCTGCTGAAGCGGACGTTTGATCCGATTCGCCAGTATGGGTGCGGGCAGATGCTGGTTTCGCGGCGGCTTCTTGAGGTGTTGGGGACGATCGTGCGGCACGCGCGGTCGGCGGAGCATCGTGATGCCGCGCTCGGTGCGGCGATGCGGGTGTGGCAATCGTGCAGCCGGGCCCAGGCCGATGACCCGCTGCTGCCGGACCTCGAGGCGTTGTATCAGGACGTCATCGGGGCGGGCGAGCCGAAGCCGCAGACCGCCTGATCACCTACTATCTCCGCATGGCTCGTGGGCATGAGTCAACCTCGCCTTCACGCCCCGCCGGGGGCTCGCGCTCGCCGCGGCTGGCGGGATGCAGGACGCGCAAGGAGGAAGCGGTCACATCAGCGTATGGCGACGCATGGCGACCCTCCTGCCAATCCGGCAGACTGACCGCCACCCAAGCCGGGGAGTCTCGCGCGCAGGATTCAAGAAGCCTGTTCTGTCGTCTGAGAACCAGCCTCGGTCGCCAAGCACTTGTTGCTTCTGCTGCACGTAAGCAGGATGGCAGCGCGTGAATAGAGCGATCTGTCCGCGGCGGCTGGCGCGCCGCTTGCAGAGGGACTGGCACGAACTTGGTGCCGGGCGGGGTGAGTACTGAATACGGGGCCACGAAGCCCCTTCACCCGTTCGCTCGGCACCTCCCTTCGATGGGTGGAGGTTTCGACGATGCGACCAGACCGCTTCACAACACTCGCTCAGCAGGCCCTCGCCGATGCTCAGTCCGATGCGCTCTCGCGGCAGAACCCTGAGGTCAACGGCCTCCATTTGCTCGCCGCGATGCTCAAGGAGAAGGGCGGCGGTGGGGGGGCGGCATGGTCGCTGATCGACAAGGTCGCGGGCAACGCCGCGCGTGTCGCGCAGCTTGTAGAGACCGAGCTGGGGCGGTTGCCCAAGACCAGCAGCGGCGCGGGGCAGGCGGGGCGCGCGCTCATGGACATTCTCGGCCGCGCAGAGCAGGAGACCAAGAAGCTCGGCGACTCCTATGTCTCGACCGAGCACCTATTGCTTGCGATCGCGGATGCGAGCGGTCCGGCAAAGGACCTTCTGAGCACCGTGGGCGGCGCGGACCGCAAGCGCCTCGAGCAGGCGATCAAGCAGATCCGCGAATCGTCGGGCGTGCAGAACGTCACCGACCAGAACGCCGAGAGCCAGTACGAGGCGCTCAAGAAGTACTCGATCGACCTGACCGAGAAGGCCCAGCAGGGCAAGCTCGACCCCGTGATCGGCCGCGATGAAGAGATCCGCAGGTGCATCCAGGTGCTCAGCCGGCGCACCAAGAACAACCCCGTGCTCATCGGCGAGCCCGGCGTCGGCAAGACCGCCATCGCCGAGGGGCTCGCGCTCCGCATCATCAACGGCGACTGCCCGGAATCCATGCGCGATGTCCGCGTCGTCGCCCTCGACGTCGGCCAGCTTCTCGCCGGCGCGAAGTATCGCGGCGAGTTTGAAGAGCGACTGAAGGCTGTCCTGCGCGAAGTCCAGGCCAGCAAGGGACAGATCATTCTGTTCATCGATGAGCTGCACACCATCGTCGGCGCGGGCGCGGCCGAAGGCGCAGTCTCCGCGGGCAACCTGCTCAAGCCTGCGCTTTCCCGAGGCGAGCTTCGCTGCATCGGCGCAACAACGCTGGATGAGTACCGCAAGCACATCGAGAAAGACCCCGCGTTTGAGCGGCGGTTCCAGCCGGTGTATGTCGATCAGCCCAGTGTCGAGGAAACCGTCGCGATCCTCCGTGGCCTGAAGCCCCGATACGAGGCCCATCACGGCGTGCGGATTCTCGATGGGGCGATTCTGGCCGCGGCACAGCTCAGCAATCGCTACATCGCTGACCGCTTTCTTCCCGACAAGGCGATCGACCTTATCGATGAGGCCGCGAGCAAGCTGCGGATGGAGAACGACTCGATGCCGGGCGAGCTCGATGAGCTGCGCCGGCGCATCATGCAGCTCGAGATCGAGCGCGAAGCGGTCAAGCTCGAAGTGACGGAGCGACGAAGCGACGGAGCGACGAAGGACGGAAGCAAGCGAGAGCTCGATCGCATCGAACGCGAGCTCTCCGAGCTTCAGGAAAAGAACCGTGCCCTAACCGGTCGCTGGGAAGCCGAGAAGAAGGACCTCGACGCCGTCAAGCACGTCAAGGAGCAGATCGACGCGAAGAAGGTTCAGCTCGAGCAGGCGCAGCGCCGCGGCGATCTGGAGACCGCCGCGCGCATCCAGTACGGGGAGATCCGCGAGTTGGAGAAGCGGCTGACCGAGGCCGAGGCCGCAATGGCGCAGCGCGAGGCGAGCGGCAACGCGCTGGTAAAGGAAGAAGTCGATGCCGAGGCGGTCGCCGGGATCGTCGCCAAGTGGACGGGCATCCCGATGTCGCGGCTTGTCGAGGGGGAGCGCGAGAAGCTCATCCGCATGGAGGAGCAGCTCGCCAAGCGCGTCATCGGGCAGGATGAGCCGTTGAAGGCGGTGTCGAATGCCGTCCGCCGCGCACGCTCAGGGCTGGGTGATCCGAACCGGCCGATCGGCAGCTTCCTGTTCCTTGGGCCCACGGGCGTCGGCAAGACCGAGACGTGCAAGGCGCTGGCCGAGTTCCTCTTCGATACCGAAGACGCGATGATCCGTATTGACATGAGCGAATACATGGAGAAGCACGCGGTATCGCGCATGATCGGTGCGCCCCCGGGCTACGTCGGCTACGACGAGGGCGGCGCGCTGACCGAAGCGATCCGCCGCCGTCCGTACGCCGTCGTGCTGCTGGATGAGATCGAGAAGGCGCACCCGGATGTATTCAACATCCTTTTGCAGGTGCTCGACGATGGTCGCCTGACCGATGGCCAGGGTCGCACGATCGACTTCAAGAACACCATCATCGTGATGACCAGCAACGTCGGCAGCCAGCAGATCCAGGAGATGGCCGACACCGGCGCGGAAGACTGGGAGATCGAGGCCGCGGTTCGCGAGTTGCTCCGCCGCGGGCCGAATGCCATCGCCATGGAGAAGATGGGCCGCGCGGCGGGCGCGCCGAGCCAGCTCACCGAGGCTCTGTCGGGCATGGTCGGCGGCTTTATGCGGCCCGAGCTGCTCAACCGCATCGATGAGGTCGTGGTCTTCCATCGCCTGAAGCGAGAGGACCTGGGTCACATCGTGAACATTCAGCTGGAGCGGCTGCGAAAGCGGCTGGCCGAGCGCGAGATGACCCTTGAGCTGACCGCCGCGGCCAAGGCGCAGCTCGCCGATGAGGGCTGGGACCCGGCGTTCGGGGCGCGGCCGCTGAAGCGGGCGATCCAGGCCCGCATCGAGAACCCGTTGGCGACGCGGATCCTGCAGGGCGAGTTTGGCCCGGGGGATGGGATCCGAGCGGACTACCAGGGCAAGAGCTTTACCTTCGAGAAGTGACACCCGGCGCGCTGCCGAATGCGTTTGTGCTGAATAGGATCGGACCCACGATGGAACGTTCATCGCGGGCTTTGCGCCATTCATTCACGCACAGAACTGCAATGGCACACGGCCCATCCATTCGCCCCGAGGAAATCGGCACACCACAACCTGTGGATGCGCTCCTCCGCCCTCTCCGGCGGTTCATGCGCTTCGAGGCCGCCGGCGGCGTTCTGCTCTTGCTTGCATCGGTCGCCGCGATGGTGTGGGCCAACTCGATGTACGGCCACGGGTATCACCATCTGTGGCACGAAACCAAGCTCTCGTTCAAGATCGCGGACTTCGGGATCGCCTGGTCGCTCGGCCACTGGATCAACGACCTGCTGATGGCGGTCTTCTTCCTCGTCGTCGGCATGGAGATCAAGCGAGAACTGCTCATCGGTGAACTTGCTTCCGTGCGCCGCGCGGCTGTGCCGATCTTCGCCGCGATCGGCGGAATGGTTGTCCCCGCGGCGGTCTACGCCGCGTTCACCTGGGGCAAGCCCGAGATCCTCGGCTGGGGTGTGCCCATGGCCACCGACATTGCCTTCGCGCTCGGTGCGCTGGCGATCCTTGGCAGCCGCGTGCCCTTCGGGCTGCGCGTGTTCCTGGCCTCGCTGGCCATCATCGACGACTTGGGCGCGCTGCTGGTCATCGCGGTCTTCTACACCGAGGATCTTCAGTTCACGTATCTCGGCGCGGCCGGCGTTGTCGTACTCATCCTCATCGGCCACAACGCGATCGGTGTGCGCAAAGCGCACGCGTATTTCCTCTGGGGGATCGTGCTCTGGTATCTGGTATACAAGTCCGGCGTTCATGCCACCATCGCCGGTGTCATGCTCGCGGCCACCATCCCCGCACGAACAAGGATCGACGGGCAGGGATTCATCCTCGGCGTGCGATCACTGACCGATGAGTTTGTGCGCGCCGGAGGTCATGAGACCTATGTCGTAACCAACGCCAAGCAGCAGGGTGTCATCAAGACCATGCAGGTCTACTGCGAGCGTGCCCAGACCCCGCTCCAGCGGCTGGAGTATGGGCTGCTCCCATGGGTGTCATTCTTCATCGTCCCGATCTTCGCGCTCGCCAACGCGGGCGTCGTCATCGGCGGCGGTGGTCATGCGATTCCATCCGCGGCGGATGCGGCCGCTGCCGTCGACCCCGCCGGCGCAACCAGCCAGGGGCTCATGTCGATGCTCACCGAGCCGAAGTCTCTCGGCATCATCGGCGGTCTCGTCGTCGGAAAGCCGATTGGCATCTTCTTCGCGACCTGGCTCGCGGTGAAACTCGGGATCGGTACGCTGCCCCGCGGCGTCAACTGGCGTCACCTGCTCGGTGCAGGATTCCTCGGCGGCATCGGCTTCACAATGTCGCTGTTCATCGCCGCGCTTGCTTTCCCGGAGCCGGAGCAGCTCAACATCGCCAAGGCGGCCGTGCTGCTGGCCTCAATCCTTGCCGGCGTGTGCGGGTTTGCGGTCCTGATGACGGGCAAAAAGGCCGCGCAGAGCGATAACGAGAATGGGAACGGGCACTGAGCTTCTGTTCGCGCCCGCGGGCTCAATAGGCGTTGCGCTTGCGCAGCAGCCCTTGCGAGCGCGGATCGAGCGAGGTTCGGGCAAGGAGCTTGGCGATGCGTTCACCTGCCCGGCCGTCGCCATAGGTTTTCGATGGTTGCAGCCTTGATGCGCTCCGCGCACGCATCACCGCCGCAGCGAGCATGTCGAGGCTCTTCAGCTTGATGTCGGCCACATTGCCTGTGCGTTCGCGCCCATCCTGCCGAGGTCCGATGTTCACCGCGCGGACGCCTAGCGCCGCCGCTTCGATCAACCCCGCCGAAGAGTTGCCCACCAGCACGCCGCGCACCGCAGCGAGCCGCTTGAGCAGCGCGATAAACTCAGCACGCGGGAGGTGGTCGAGTGTCTCCCACTGGGCGGATGCGCCGCGCCCCGATGCCCCGGCACGAACAGCCTCGATGATCTCCCGCCCGGGGTCGTGATTCGGCGCGAGCCAGAGTGTCGCGTACGAGCCCGCTACGCCCGCGGCAGCCGACGCCAACTTCTTCTCCTCCGCCACGCTCAACCCCGAGGGATGCAGCAGCATGACGACCCGCGGATCTCCGAACTCGGCCGCGGCGACATCGTCCATGGGCTTGATGTCGCGCAGTCCGTCGATCGCCGGAGATCCGACCACGTGAACAAGCTCGGGCTGCTCGCCCATTCGCACAATGCGCTCGGCAGATTGCTTCGTCGCCGCGAGGTGCAAGTGTGAGAGTTTGGTGATGGCGTGCCGCATCGCCTCATCGGCGATGCCCTCTGCCCGGTCGCCGCCATGGATGTGCGCGACCGCAATCCCGCCAACGCTCGCCGCGCTCGCGCCGGCAAACGCCTCAATCCGGTCCCCCAGCACGACAACCCAGTCCGGCTTGATACGGGAAAGCGTACGCGCGAAACCTTCCACGCCGCGGCCAAGCGCCGCCGCATCCGCTGCCCTGGTCACTTCCTTGCCTGAAGCTGCGCGCTGCATCGGCACAGTCGCCGCGATTGCGAACTCCGCCTCAACCTCTCGGATCGTCCGCGCGGGCGCCAGCAGATGCGCCCCTCCCGCAATGACCTTCAGCCGCAGCCGCGGAGACGTCTGGATCGAGTGCATCACCGGTCGCAGCAGGCCAAACTCGGCGCGTGTGCCCGTGACGACAGCGACGGTGCGAATGGGCTGCGGCGCAGTCATGCTTCGAGTCCATCGGGGGGCGCATCGCGCCCAACATCAGCCCAGGTGATCGGCATGTCGGCCTCGACAGTACACACGAGTAACGCGCCAACAACCTGTTCGAGCGCGAACGGCGGCACACCGGTTCCCGGGCGCTTGAAGGTGATGTCGTCGCGCGTCAGACGGTGGCCGACCGCCAGTGCCCGCCGCGAAACTATGGACTGTCGCGACACGCCGCGGACATCGCGCTCGCGGTCCTGCACGTGCTTCCCGCCCGCGCGCACAGTGGAAGAAGACAGAGTGCTCACAGGAGCTTGGAGGGGCCGGATCGGCGAGGGGTTGCAATACTTCCGCTGCTCATACGCCGCGCGCACGTTCGCGACATACCGCTTCAATCCGGCAAAGTTGAGTGAGGCTGAGTGATCCGGACCCTTGGCGGTGCGGTCATACGTGAAGTGCTTCTCCAGGATGCACGCGCCGCACGCCACCGCCGTGGCGCCCATCACCTCGGAAGCGGTGTGGTCGCTGTAACCGATCGGCACTTCTGGCAGTGCGCTCGCGATCGCACTGATCCCCTCCAGCGCAGCATCCTTTTCCGGTGTCGGATACGAACTGACACATTGCAGCATCGCCAGCCGCTTCTCTCGCCGCGGCGCGCCCAGCCACTCCGCCGCACGCTGCACCTCCGCCATCGTGCTCGCGCCCGTGCTCACGATCAACGGCCGATCGGTCGCGGCGAGCGCATCAAGCAGCGGCCGATGGATGATGTCCGGAGATGCCGTCTTGTAAGCGTCCCACCCGTCATGCACCCGCGCCGCCTCTTCCGCCTCGGGCACAAGCTCGACAGAGAACACGGTCACGATCGCGTGAATGCCCAGCTGCCGCGCAAGCGCAAGCACCGGCATCATCTGCACCGGGCTCAGCTCCAGCCGCCGCAGCATGCTGATCGGGTCGGTCTCGCCCGCGGCGTGCTGATACGCCGCGAGCTTCGCCGCGGAACTCATCAGCAGGTCCGTACGAAAGAGCTGCAGCTTGATCGCATCGGCGCCCGCGCCGTGCGCTTCACGCACCAGCTCGAGCGCCTTCTCCACGGAGCCATCGTGATTCACGCCCAGCTCGGCGATCACGTACGGTCGGGAGCCGGCAGTGGTGAGGCCGATCTGTCGATCACGAATGAACATCCTGAAGGGTAATCCGTTCAGCGCGGCCGCGTGGCGAGCATCGCCTCGGCCACCATCATGTCGATCTTGGAGTCGATGTCGATCACACTGCCTTCCGAATTGATGATCCCGCGGCGACGATCCTCCCGCCCGAAGAACGCGTGCGGACCTGCGGTAGGGGGGATGCCGGTGATATCGAGCATAAGGGATTCGCGCGTCACGACAATCACGCCGCCATCGGGCACGAACACAGGCGGCAGATCCTGCCTTCGGAAGATGCCATGATTGAGCACATCACCTTCCCAGGGACGCACCGCGCCAGTTGGATCGATTCGAGCCATCCACCACGGGTGATACTTGCCGACCGGTGCGTATGACTGCACCGAGTCCGCGTGCTGTTCGATGAGCAGCTCCACCGCGCGATCGATCAGCCCCTCCGGACGCACCGGGACATTCGCATACAGCACTACAAATGCTTGTGATGCCAGGAACGGTTTCCCTGCCGCGATCTCCAGTTCCCCTACCGCGTGCCTTGCCGCGGCGTCAACAGTCGACGTATCGCTCGCCAGCTCGGCCGGCCTTGCCACTGCCCGCGCACCCAGCCCGCGCGCAAGCTCCAGTAGTTCGGCGTCATCCGAGGAAGCCACGACCTCGCGGACGCACCGCGCCCGCTGCGACGCCTCGATCGTCCACTGCACGCACGGCTTGCCTGCCACGTTCAGCAAGTTCTTCCGCGGCAGGCCCTTGCTCCCGCCGCGGCCCAGAATTATTGCGATGGCGCTCCGCTCGTGGTCGGCCATCAGATCAACCCTGCCGCTCGCCGCGAGCCCCACAGCTTCTTCCAAACCTCGCCAATCGCCTCGTGTGATACATCGCCAATGACTGCGCCATCCGGGCCGAGCACCACGCCTCCCGGCTGTACCGTCATCCTCGATCGCGCATCGCGCACCTGCTTGCTCCGCGGCGTGCGGAGCGGCGCAATCCGCTGGCCGCCGAGTGGCGCGAGCAGCGGATCAATCACCGCCCAGCCGCACAGCATGATCCACCGGTCATAGAACCCCTCCATCTCCGCATACGACGCATCGCACTTGGTCATCCGCGGCACAATCCACCCGCGCCAACTCTGACCAGTAGCACCCGCCGCGCCATTGCCCGCAGGCCATTGACCGCGCCTGCGCAGCAGATGCTCAACACCCGCCCACGCCAAGGTCATCGCATCCTCCCCGGAGACCGCGGCATACACACCCGCCGATTCGGCGAGCAGGTCGACACTGATAATGTCCGGATTCGCGGCCAGTAGCGCATCAATCTGTTCTGCTCCCGCGCGCAGTCCCGTCCTGACGTGCACGCCGCGCATCCCCGCGTTACGCGCAGCGCGAACCAGTTCCGGCAGGGTTGCATCCAGCAGCACCTCTTCGCGCGGGTGGCCGTGCGATCGCCGCTGCGCGCCGCTCAGTGTCAGCACAACATCATCCCGAAGCGAAGCAGCCTGTTCGACGAGGCTGCGCCGCCAACTGCCCACCTGGCTCGGCGCGATGAGCAGTTCGAGCGAGCCCGGTCCCGCCGAAGGTGCAGCAGCGATCAACTGTTCGTACAGCGATACCAAGCTCGCGGCATCAGCGGCGGCGATTTCGCCTTCCAATCCGTGTGCGATTCCACCCAGACGCTCGCACGCCGCCGCGGAATCCGCGATGAACCGGAAGCCCGCATCCCGCACCGCCGGTGCAGCGCCGATGCAGATGCGCGAACCCAGCGGGTCGGACATCGGCGCCGGCGGCAGATACCCGAGCACCGCGCCCAGCGTGCCCAGCACACCCGCTTCTGCTCGAAGCCTGGCGAGCTCGCCCATCATCTTGCGCGAGACCACGCACGTGCCCAGCCCCGGCGCGGCGGTTGAGAACGCATACCGGTGCTGCTCGGGGTTCTGCGCATGCCTGCGAATCACCTCATCGCAGATCGCTGGATCAACAAAGCACCACGTCGGCCCTGCCACGATCGCCGCGTCCAGCCCCAGCCTTTCCATGATCGGCGACATCTGCGCCGGGTCGAGTACCTCGTCATACACGCTCGCCCCGCCCAGTCCGCCGCGCCAGCATGCCCCCGCAAGCAGACGGCCGGCGCGGATGAACCCCGGCGCGCCCACCTCGCCCATTACGCGGATGCAGTCGACCGGCTTGTCGAGCTTCATCCCCCTCAACGCCTGCTGAACCGCCCCGTCATCCTCGCACACCACCACGATGCGCTCGATCTGGCTGCACCGCGCAAGCCGCGCCAGCGTCAACCCCAGCACGCTTGTGCCCGGCACAAGTTCCCGAAGCGCGTTCGAAAGATCCGCGCGACCGATCGGGATCATCGCCGCAGCCTTGATCTTCACGCTCGACTCAACCCAGCTCATCCCGATGACATCGCCGTTCTGCCGGACCATGTCCGCATCGCGCGTGTTCCGCCGTGCACCATCCAGCGCGCGAAGCTCCGCATCCAGAATCTCGCCAAGCTCATCCGCCGCCGTCGCGAGCGACCGCACATTCTCCGCGTCCCGGTCGATCTGCCGTCGCTGCCGCTCCATGGGTGGAAGCGTCGCATCGAGATTGATCGCCCGATCGGTGCGGACGCGGTTCAGCCCGCCCTTCTGATCCAGAAGCTGCACAAGCGTGAACGCGGGCTCCAGCCCCATGACTTCATCCCGCGCGGCATACACCTGCTTGATGATGCGATTCACCCTCGCCTGGTCGGCGTGATGCTCGCTCATCTCGCTGAGCAGCACGGTGGTCTTCCGGCTTGCCTCGCCGATGCGCCACACGTCCTTTCGCACCGCGCGCAGGCGGTCCTTCAGCGCGGCCTTGCTCGGCATCGCAGGAGGACTGCTTGATGCGCGGTCAGTACATCCGGCATCCGACGTCCCACATCCCACATCAGAAGCTGCAAACGTATTGAGGAACTCGCTCAACGCACACACCCTCGTGTGCCCCTTGGCCACGCCCCCCTCCGTGCAGTCAAACGTCCCCAGGCCGCGCTCTGCATCGGCCTTGAAGTCCCGTTCAAACTGCACACGATAGTTGTTCATCTGGCGATCGGTATACACCGGTTGGCCGGCCGCATCCGCCGCGGGCATGAGCTGCGAACCCATCCGCTTGATGCGCTGCCACTCCATCATCTCCAGCGTGTTGAACTCATTGAGCTCGCCCGCCCAGGTGTCGTGGATTGCAGCACCCGATGCGTAGTACGTCCCGTCGGTGAAGCCCAGATCTTGACCAATCACCGCCACCGGCTCGCACCCGAGGAACCGCGCCCAGTGATACGCCAGATGCGCCACCGTTGCGCACGGAACAATCCCGACGTCATCGCCGCGATGGCCCACCAGCTTGCTGCCGAGCAGCGTGTTGAGGTGCTTCTCATCGGTGCACACGATCTCTCCGGGAAACGCATCCGTCACCGCGCGGTTCACCTTCGGCTCGATGACCAGGGTGATGCCCGCGACTGTTTCCTTCGTCAATCCCTCGTAGAACCGAAGGCTCAGCTCGCTGTAATCAAGCGCGGTGACAAAGTGCGGCCGGATTCCCCGCGCCAGCAGCGTCTTGAGCACCGTTTGTACCGCGATGATCACCACCCGATCACGCACCCCCGGGCGCGACAGCAGCTCGATGTTCCGCTCAAGGCTCGGCCCCGCCGCCACGACCACCGCCGGACTTCCCGCAAAGCTTCCCTTAAGCTCCCCGGCGCCCGCCCGCAGCGCATAGTGCTCGGCGTTCTGAATCAGGTTCCGTAGCGTCACCTTGCTCTGAAACAGCGATGTCCGCGCCGTCAGCGTGAGCGCCTCGACCACCCGGCTGAATGTCTCATCAAAAGTCTTCCGCACCGGCGCAAGCCGCCCCTCGCTCGCCGGATGCGGAACCATCGTCACGCCCAGCGCGACCAGCCCCTCCAGACCCTGCACCGCCGCGGCCATCGCGCCCGCATCATCGGGGTCGGTCACAATCACGACGTTCGCCTCGGCCAGCCACGACGAATGATCAATATGCTCAAACACGGTGCGGAGCAGCTCGGCATCCGGCTCAAACACCACGATCAGCCCGCTCTTGCCCACCCGCCGTACAAGCTCCGCAACGTGATGCCCCGCCCCAAACCCCATGACCACGAAGATCGCCGCCGCGGCGACATCCACACCCTCCATCAGCCGCCGGGCCTCATCGAGCGGCCGTCGGCGACTGCACATCGCCACCGTTCCGCTCTCCTGGAGGAGTTCAACCGCCGGCACCCCGTCATCGGTCGCGATCACCCGCGCATCGCTTCGCCCATGGGCAAGCCGCACCCGCGCGCAGGTGTCCGGGCTCCCCCGCATCAGCACCGCCACATTGCGTTCAAGAACGGTCGTGCCGACGCTGATGGTCATCTGCTCGGTGCTGGGCATCTACAAATACTCCTCGCCCGCCTCCGCGGGTTTGCTCCATCGCCTGCCCGGCGGAGGCGGAACACCTCGCCGCGCCGGAGCGCATGGCACAGCGGCGGGCTCTCCGCCCGCGATCTCTGTGCATCGGTCCGGCGTGCCCCCGTTCTCCCCTTTTCCGGTACAACACCGCATGAACTCTCTCGCCGCATTGTTCGGTTCGTTCGTGCTCGCGCAAGCCGATCGCGGCCCATACGTCCCGCCACCCCTCCCCACAACCCCCATCCTGGAGCGATGGCTCCTCGAGAACCCCTGGCCACCGGCCATCTCCCTCGCCGCCGCAGCGGTCATCGTGTTCTACGTGATGCGTTCCCGCTCTCAGGCCCGGCAAGGGGCAATCATTGCCGGAGTTCTCATTCTGGCGGCCGGAATCTGCGTCCTGACCTCCTTCGTCGTCACTACCGACCGCGAGAAGCTGGCCGACCGCACACGCTCGCTCATCGCGGCGACGGCCACCGCCAACATCTCCGACCTCCGCCCGTTGATGGCCAGCGACATCGGCCTGAACGTCCTTGGTGTGCCGTTCCGGGAGTCGAAGGACGGCATTCTCGGCCTCGTCGATCAGTACATGGGGAGCCAGTACCGGGTCCAGCAACACTCCACTTCCAATCTCACCGCCCACGTGGACCGTGCGGGCATGGGCAAAACGCTCGTCCGTGTCCGAGTCGAGGTGGATGGCATGGCCAATCGCTCGTGGTGGCGCATCACCTGGCGCAGCACGGCCGAAGGCGACTGGCAGGCGATGCACATCGAGGGCCTGCAGATCGACATGGTGCGCGAGAGCATGATTCGCCGCTGAGCGGTGCGCTCCGCGCAGCAAAAGACCCCCGGGAACGTGGCAACCCGGGGGTCTGAAGGTTCTCAGATTGGCCCTGTAGTCCGACTGCTGGTTTGGGTCATGGGCAGCCGGAGAACCATTCTGAGAGGAAGCTGAAGATGTCCGCAACGCCGATCTGTCCCGAGCGGTCAAAGTCCGCGCGGCACATCGGCGTCGACTGTCCGGTTGTCGATCCGGATGTGTTCCGCACCGCAAAGACCATTGCAAAGTCATTGGCCATCAGCAGTCCCGGCACCAGGGATGTCGGCGTCCAGTCGGGGTACACGGAGTTCACATACGCGCCCTTGGCGTAGCCGCGCACCTGCGTGCCCGGCGGGAACAGCAAGTCCAGCACCCGGTTCGCCGGCGCGGCAGGAGGGATCTGCCCGATCGTTGTGTTGCTATCGATCAGGCTGACATCGATCGACCGCTCCAGCAGCGTCGAGCGCTGCCCGCCCATTCCCCCGCCACGATCCGGGTGAACGATCGGCACCTCCGGATGAAACCGCCGCACCACCGGTGCCTGATCCTCCGACGGTTTGGCGATCGATCCAAACACCGCAGGCGCGGCGACAAAGCATGCTGCGATCGCCAGAGCGACAAGGTTTGATTGCACGGTTTCTCCCATCCAGCGTCGCGCTTGCCGGCACCAAGTGCCAAGATCGCCGCGACCGTCACGATCAGAACTCCCACCGACGTGGGATGTATGACACCGTAACAGAAACAGGGGATGCAACGCCATTCCCCGAACCGGGGATTTTGAAAGGAATTTTACACATGCGTCGCAGGCTCATCACGCCCACCAGTGCGCGATTGAAAACCCCTGTTAAGGTGAATCTAGTTCCTACTCATTGTGGTGATGCCTGATGCGAGTCCTTGGCGGCGACACGGATCACGGACATCCCTGAAACCAGCGGCTCAGGAACGCGAAAATATCCGCGACATCCACATCGCCATCCAGCTCGGCATCGGCAAGACACGTCGGATTTGCATTGCCCCCCGAACCACCCTCACCGCCGACCTGCCGTTCCGCGACGGCGATCACAAACGAAAGATCCCGCGGCACCTGCAGATAGTTCTCGATCAGCGTCCACCCCGGGGACGACACCGCCGCGCCGCGAACAGCGCTCTGGCTGATCCGAATCGCGCACGCCTCCGCCGCGCAACCGCTCGCGTTTGCGCCAAAGTACGCCCGCTGGCTGAATCCGCCGCTCCCCTGCACCGCGATCGACAGCCAGTAGTTCCGCCCCTGCGGCAGGAACCACCCCGGATCATGCACCTGCACCGTGTACGCGCGGAGCGAAGAACCGCCCAGCACCAGGTTGTACCCAAGGTCGATGACCTTGGAGAACGGCCCGGAGAACAGCGTCGGCCCAAACGGAATCGCGCAGTCGTTCGCCAGAATCTCCACGATCCCCCGTACCGGCATGCAGTTGGTGTAGATCGTCGCCTCGATGAAGCACACCCGCTCCCCACCGAGCTCCGCGCACGGCGGGACCCGGAAGTTGTCCGCCCCCCGCGCGTCCGAACCGGTGGTCGAGATGATCGACGGCGCACCCGTCACCACCGGATCACCCGCCGCCTGCGGGGGCCCGTTGTCATGCAGCACCTTGCACGTCTCGCCGCGGATGCGGAACGCAAAGTCCGTACACCCGCACCCGGCAGCATCGGAGGGTGTCCAGTCCGCCACACCCTGCGCCGGCGCACGAAACATTGCTGGCCTGCCGCGGATCGTGTTGGGGGTGCCCGGCGGCGCACCTATCGCCGCTCCGCCGCTCGTGCCCCAGTACCAGTTATCGGAGCCATCGAGACTCCCGATCCCCACCGCGCTCACCCAATACGACCGCCCGCCGCGAAGCCAGAAGCCGGGCGTGTGCGCGTGCACGTTTAACACACGCAGGTTCTGAAACACCGACCCCGTATCCGAGACGTTCGCCGAAAAGCTCTCCAGCAGCGCGCCCGGCGAGCCATCGCAATCCGCATACACCTCGACAAGCGCCGTCAGGAAGAGCGAGTCGGAGAACATCGTCGCCTCGATCGAATCGATCCGGTGCACCCCCGGACACAAATAGAAGTCATCCGCCGTCCGCATGTCCCCGGTCATCCACGAGTTGTGTGACGGCAACCCATCGCGCTCATCAAAGCCGCCGCCGTCCCACAGGCAGCCGCCCTCCCGCAGCGCACCCGCCCCCGTCAGCGGCACGATCGACCCCAGCACCTCCGCGCTCTCCAGTACCGCTGCGACACGCGGATTGCCCGCGTGCCCGACCTCGCGAGTCGCGACATAATCAACTACCACGATGTGACCCGTTGCGCTCAGCGCCAGTGCACGCCCACGCCCATCGACCGTGCCGGAGCGCACCTCGATCGATGGCACAACATCTCCTAGTTCCGCGGCTGATACCACCATCGCCGCCATCCCCGGCCGGGCATCGATCTGCGTGATGCTCGTTCTCCCAAACGCCACCACATGCCCGGTGTACGGGTCAAACGTCACGCCGATAGGTCGATCCAGCCCGCCCAGCAGGCGCGTCGTCGTGAACGTGATCGGATCGATCGTCCCCAGCCAACCCGAGCCTTGCCCTGTGCCCGTCGCCACGTAGTACATCCGCCCGTGCGCAAAGCAGACCTGGGCAATCACCGTGTCCGCGCCGCTGATCGCGCTCGCAACTCCCTGCGCAAACGGCGAGAGCGGGATGCGCGCAATCCGGCCCGACCCTCCCACTGTGCACACCGCCCACACCTTGTCGCCCGCAGGGTCAAGCGCAAGCTGCGTGGCCACTGGCGCACCCACACCCGGCGAAACCGTCACCACACTCCCATCCGCCCTGTTCACCCGGTGCACCATGTTCGCCGCGGCCGCGCCTCCCGCCACCATCACGTCGCCCCGCGGCGACATGCACAGCCCATCCGCCCCAGAGGGCGAACCAACACTCGCCACCGCCCCGATCGTCAGCGTCGGCGCAGGCGAAAGCTCGTACTTCACTGTGGCCGCGCGCAGCGTCGCCGTACCCGCCACCCGTGTGTACAGCACCTCGCGCTCAAAGCCGCTCTGCCCAAAGGCAGCGGGGGGCGGAAGCGGCAACACCGCCCACAGCGCGGCCCACAGCAGCGCAGCCACCCGCGAAGACCAAGCGCAGCGAATCGCCGCGCCCCACCGGGCGAGTGCTTCCTTCTGGGGTTGTGCGATCGGCTGGGGCATAGTCCTCAAGGCCGGAGTTCTCGGACCTTTGGCGGGGCGCTTCACTCGCGCACCGCGGCCAAGGCACAACTCCGCTCCTTTGAGCAGGCCACCAAAGCCCGCAACTGCCCCCCAAAGGCCGGACCGTGAGGTGCCCGCGCGCCACTTTGACCTCTTTCCCGTCAGAGGTTCACCAAAGTAGCGATCCGGCAGGACCGATTACATCGAGACAGCTCGCACGCATCGACCACGCAGATCCCGGGAGAGGCCATGACGACCCAGCCGCTGACCAAAGAACAAGCCGTGAATGCCGCGATCCGCGAGATCAGCCACATCGCGACGCTCCCCGAGATCACCCTCAAGATCATCGAGCTGGTTGAAAGCCCCAACTCCACGGCGCAGGACCTGCACAAGGTCATCGCCAACGACCCGGCACTCTGCTCACGAATCCTCAAGGTCGTGAACTCCGCCTTCTACGGCCTGCCCGGGCAGATCGGCTCCATCAACCGCGCCATCGTCCTTCTCGGCCTCAACGCCGTGAAGAATATCGCGATCGCCGCAAGCCTCGCCAAGCTCTTCCGCGGCGGCTCGCTCACCCCCGAGTTCTCCGCCAAGAACCTCTGGACGCACTCGGTCGCTGTCGCCTCCGCCAGCAAGATGATCGCCGACCACATCAAGCTCGGCCTCTCCGATGAGGCCTTCCTCGCCGGCCTCATCCACGACATTGGCATGATCGTTGAGATTCAGTACGACCGCCAGAAGTTCATCGAAGTCCTCGGCCGCGTCATGCCCGATGGCGGCACCGGCGCGCCAGCCTGCTCGATGCTCGAGGCCGAAGAGCAGATCTTCGGCGCCAATCACCAGGACTTCGGCCAGGGCCTCTGCGAGAAGTGGAAGTTCCCACGCTCCTTCTCCATGGTCACCGGCTTCCACCACCATCCGCAGGACCTGCCGCACGAGGCACGCACGCTTGTCTCCATCATCGCCGCGGCCGACAGGCTCGCCGGAAACCTCGAAGGCTCCTTCCGCCTCGATGTCATGGAAACCAAGGTCCCGGCCGAGATCCTCGCCGATCTCAAGATGACCGCCGAGGCAATGGACCAGATCGCCGCCAAACTCCCCCAGCAGATCGAGAACGTCTCGGCCATGCTCGCCACCTGACCCCGCAACAGCGAGAGCAGGGCGCAACACGGACGCGCCCCAGTACCGCTGCAAGTGTGAGTTGTACGACCTTTGCGAGAGAAGACACAAGCCCCTGGCAAGGATGCCGGGGGCGTTGTGCATTGGTACTTTGCCGATGTGCGCATCTGCGCGCACACAATCACGCATGTGGATAACTGTGAGAACAGCCGGCCACAGACTCCCGGACAGCGGTGAACTCGCAGGCCCACACCCTCGCAGACCGTTCCGCGCAATCCGACAACACCCCGCAATGAGTGGCAAAACGGAAGAGATTCCGAGACATAAGAACACCGCGTGTGTGCGTTGTGCGTCCACGCAGCCCCAAACTTGCGTTGCACGCATGGTTCGGTATGATCGTGTGCATGTGGCAGACCACTTCAACGACCGCCGTCCCCGACCCCCCGCCCGCTCCCATCGTCACAGGCCCTCCAGGCGTGGGCATCACCAACGCCGCCATCGATGAACTGGTGCAGGCCTTTATCCAGTATGGCCTGATCCTCGTGACCGTCGCCACCGTTGCGATGGCGTTTCTCGAGCTTGTCAAAGCCGTCACCCGCGCACGCCTGTGGTTCCACCGTTGGCGAATCCGCCGATGGATCCGCCGCGCCCGCCCCGACCGCGAGGACCAGATCTACCGGCAACTGCTCACCCTCGCCGCCAGCGACGTCCAGAACGACAGCGGCCTGTTTGATCAATCCACCGACAAGATGATGGGTCAGATCCAGGCCGCGACGAGCGTCGCGATGGACTTCCCTTCCAACTACACCGCGTTCTATGAGTTCCTCACCCAGCCCCCTGCGGCTCCTGAGTCGCCCGAGCCTTCCAAAGAACCGCCGGGGCGCGCCACCACCGACCAGGATCTCTGGCGCAATTGGGTCAACAGCTTGGAGCAAGATCCCGCCGCCAAGGTCGCCGATTCACGCACCGACGACGGCCCCTCCGCCAAGAGCATCGCCGCCAACAGCGCACGCGCCCGGCTGGATCACTTCGTCGCTCGCAAGCTCGACGCGTTTCAGTCGTCGATGGTGTACGAGTGGGCACGCCTCAACCAGCTCGTCGCTGTCGTGGGCAGCACAGTCTTTCTGCTCTTCGTTCTGCAGGACATCCAGCCCGACGTCGTCAAACGCATCTGCATCGCCGTCTTCGGCGGAATGATCGCCCCCTTCGCCAAGGACTTTGTCTCCGCGCTCCAGCGCCTCCGCGGCTGAACCATGTCCTCCTTCCACCCCTCCATCTCCTTCCGGCAGGATTCCAGCGGCAAGTTCGCCGATACGCCTAGCGAGTACCCTCCCGGCACGCTCGCGCGTTCCACCCGCATCATCCTGCTCATCCACGGCTACAACAACTCACCCGACGCCGCGGCGGAGGCGTACGCCGCATTCACCCAGGTTCTCGGCGACACAGGGCCCCAGCTCATGGGTGTCTACTGGCCCGGCAGCAACTGGACCAACGTCGCCTACTACATGGCCAGCATCGGCAACGCACGCGAATCCGCAAAGCGACTTGCCCAGGTGCTCCGACTCGCCGCCCGTGGCCGCCCGCGCCTCAGCCTCGGCATCATCGCACACTCCATGGGCTGCCGTCTCACGCTCGAGCTTGCGCGCGAACTGCGAGAAACCCCCGAGCCCGGCCTCGTGCTCGAAGGCGTCGTGCTCATGGCCGCGGCCGTGCCGATGTTCACGCTCGATCCCTCCGGGCACCTCCGCGGCCTCATCGCCGCGCCCCCCGGCCAGCGCCTCCGCGTTCATAGCGCGTACTCCGACAACGACTGGGTCCTCAAGTTCGCCTTCCGCATCGGCCAGAGCCTCGCGCCGGGGCCCGAGGGACTCCTGCCCGTTGCGCTCGGTTCCCGCCCATGGCGCGACAGCGGCGGTCAGTACAGCGGCGCAATCTCTCAGGCCGATGCCGACGGCGCAGGCCATGGCGACTACTGGGGCAAGGCCGCCAAGACCCGCCACATCGCCATCGCGACCGCCGCGGCCGCAAAGCACTTCCTCAACCTCGCCCAAACTCCGCCGCGAGAGCTTCCCTCCCGCCCCTCCGGAGAGCGCCCTGTTCTTCCGCCGCGCTCGGTTGCTTCGGGGCGACAAACCCCGGTCCGCGACGCGCTCCCCGCGCGACGAGTTCGCGGCGCAGAGATCGGCTGACGAATCGGGCACAGGATCCCTCCCCCCAGCGGCGGAGATTCTCCAGATGGCTGCGGAACACTGGCTTCATGAGCGTGCACTCGGCCGAATCTTCCACGCGGCACCCGCGAGCGAAACGCACGGCCTGAGAGCAACTCTGCTCCGAGGCCGGTACGCCTCTTGACCCCCGACCCGCAGCACCAAAGCGGGAAATGACCGGGCTTTCAGATCCCTTTCATTATCCGTTGGGTCCGGCGTCGGAAACTTTAGGTGTGATCTCGCATCGCTTGAACAGGAGGGTTCCATGACGCACAGCCAGAAACGACGCCGCCGGGCTGGCACCGCCGCGATTCAGGATGACGACAATGGCCGCGATCGATCCCGATCGTCCGGTGCTGCCGATCGTGCGATCGACCGCACCACCGTTTCCGAGCACATCGCCGCGCGTCCTGGATACACGCTGCTCATCGCGATTGGTGCGGGGTTCGCGCTCGCCGCATTCCTGCTGCGCCGCTCCGCCTAAGCAGTCCGGCGAGGCAATAGATTTGTCTCCCCGGAACTCCGGCAACGCGCAGCAACGCCCCGGCCGTGACTCAAGGGCCGTCCTCCATATCCACGATTCACATCCCGCTCGCTAACAGCTTGAACTCAGGGGCGCGATCCACGGGTAGAGTCAGCAACGGATTCGGAAGCGATGCGATCGATCGGCGGCCGATCATCAGCGGCATATTCGGTGCGGGATGTCGCTGCGTGTCGTGCTCGCACCGCAGCCTCCGCCCCATTCAGGCCACCCTGCCCCTCTATCAAGCGAGCTTCAACGCGGCGGACGCCCCGCTCATAGACGAACCAGTAGAGCGCCGCCGCGACCGCGGTAGCGATCGAAACACCTCCAAGGAACCCGAATGCACCGCTCCATCCGAACTCCTGCGCGAGCCCGCCAATGTAGCTTCCCGCGAGGATCGCACCAAGATAGCCCACGGCATCAATGATGCCCGCCGCCGTTGCCGCGCCCCGCTTGCTCCCCATGTCGAGGCTGATGGCGCCAGATAGAAATGAGTACGGGCCGATCAGCAGAAACCCTACCAGCGAAACCAGCACAAGCTTCGGCGTCGCCGCGGCATCACCTGCCAGCAATCCCAGCACCACCATCGCGGCCGCGCCGGGAGCCAGAAACAGCAGCATGATGCCTGCGCGACGGCCCTTGCCCAACGTGTCGGACAGAAAACCCGTCACCAGCACACTGACTCCCCCGAAGAACGGGAACAGGCTGCTCGCCGTCGCCGCCGTCTCCGCGCTCATCCCCGCGGTGTCCGCGAGGTAGGACGGTGTCCAGAAGTTGAACGTCTCGCGGATGAGCGTCAGCCCGAAGCTCATGACGCAGACCAGCCAGAACGACAGACTTTTGAGCAGCGGCGCCAGCAGCGAGCCCAGGCTCGTTGGCCGCTCCTGATCGCCCTCGGCGCCGAACACCGAGGCGACGGCGCCCTGGGTTGCGGGCAAGCCCACATCCTGCGGCCGCGATCGCAGCACAAACAGCACGACGCCCGCGATGCCAAGCAGGATCGCGCCCGAGGCAAAGAACATCTGCTGCCACGTCGCCCCCAGCGCGAGGATCTGTCCGAGCGCCAGACGCGCCACAACGTCGCCAAAGAGATAGCTGAGCGCGAGAATCCCCACGGCCCGGCCGTAGTGCGCCGAATCAAACCATACCCCGCTGATCTTTACCGCCGCTCCCCAGCCCGCCGATTGTACAAAGCGGTTCACGCACCAGATGACCGTCCATGCCAGCAGCCCCGTCGTAAGACCGAACGCAAACGTGCACATGGCCGATGCCGCCATGCCCAGCAGGAACATCACGCGCCCGCCTGTGAAGTCACCCAGAATGCCGTTGATGATCTTTCCGATCGCGTAGGTGAGCACGCCCGCCGACACGATGGAGCCGATCTGCGCCTTGGAGAAGCCTTCCTCGCGCAGTAGCGGACCGGCGACCGACAGGTTCGACCTGCACACGTAGTACCCCGCATACCCCACGGTCAGCGCACCCAGTGTCGCCACCTGCCAGCGGTTCCACGAACGCATGACGACCTCCTTATCGCGCAGCCGACTCGGGCGAGAGCCAATCGCGATCCGCCAGGATCGAATCGATTGTCTCTTCTGCAAGACCCAGGCTCAGTGTCATCCCCATGCCGCCAAGGCCGTTCACGACAAACACGCCCGGCATCGCTCGAACCACGACCTCGGAACGGCCGTTCATGTTCTTGGCATAGATCCCGTGCCAGCGTTCGGCGATCTCGGGTCGCGGCAGTTCAGCAAACCCGTGCAGGTACCCGCGGATGAGGTCTTCGATCCTCGTCTGATCAAACGGCTCGATGTGATCGCCATACTCGTGCGAATCGCCGATCACCAGTTCGCCCGACGAGTTCTGCGAGACCAGCACATGTACGCCCGCGCGCAGATGCTCGCCATACTCCTGCTCCATGCGCGTACGCAGCGCTGGCAGACCGCCACACGCCTGAAACGCCGGGTAGTGCAGCAGCGTCAGGCCCGCCGCGAGGTGCGAGCCAAGTCGCCAACCCTCCGGCTGCGCAGCCGTTCGCATCATCTGAAGCTTGCACCGAACAACCCCGGCGTCTCGCAGCAGAGCGGGAAACAGCAAGTCGGTCTCCGGCCCGGAACAGACGATGGTGCGATCGGCGCAGATCAAGCGACCGTCAGCACAGCCAAGCCTGCCGGTTTCCGCGTGCCGAACCGTGGTCTCAAACCCGAACTCCACCCCAAAGCGGCGCGACAGCATCGACGGGATCGACCGGATCGCCTCGCGTGGGTGGACACACAGCTCCTGTGTGGTCCGCATCGCGCCAAGCACGGCGCTCCGGCGCAGCGCCGGGCACGCTGCACACGCCTCCTCACCGCTGAGCATCCGTGCGCCGTAACCCGCCGCGCCGTACTTCTCGCAGAACTCCTCAAGCACCCCCAGCTCATCGGCCTGCTGGGCAATGTGCAAGGCGCCGCATTCCTGGGACCAGAAGCCCGCCTGCTGCGCGCACTCCAGCCACAGCTCGCGCGATCGAAGCGCCCGTGTCAGCCGCGGCCCGGGCTGTTGGCCGATCGGCCACACCATGCCGAAGTTCCGAACACTTGCGCCAGCAGCCCTCGGGCTTCGCTCGAGAACGATCACCTTCGCGCCGCGCCTCGCCGCGGCCAGCGCATGGGCCATCCCGACAATCCCCGCACCGATGATCGCAACGTCACACCCGTCCATGCATCAGCTCCATGAGCCCGTCGAGCGTGGGCAGGAGTTGTGTGTGCGGATGCATGGACAGCTCATCGAGCGTGTGCGTACCGTGGCCGACGCCAATCACCAGCCCACAGCCCGCCGCGGTTCCCGCGAGCAGGTCTGACGGCGTATCACCGGCGACACCTACACGGCCAGCGTCAGTTACACCCGTGCGGCGCATTACTTCAAAGATCATGTCCGGTGCCGGTCGACCGCGGGCGACCTGATCCGATGACACCCACGGACGCTCCACCCAGCCCAGTGCGGTCAGCAGCGGCAGCGTCGTCGCGGCGGAGAAACCCGTGTTGAAGCCGACCTTGACCCCGGAGTCGTCAAGCGCGGCGATGCACGCCTCAACACCGGGCAGCGGCTCCGGTGGCGACTGACTCAGTTGCGACCCGATGTGCTGCTCAAAGCGCTGCGCCAGCGCCGGCGCGGCGGCCGTATCACGCTCGTTCATCCGGAGCAGCTCCGCAAGCACCTGCTGCTTGTGCACACCCATCTTCGAGCGGACCCAGGCGTCGCTTGGGCGAACACCGATCTCGGCGGCTGTTGCCATGAACGCCCGGTGAACAAACCCATCGTCGCGGACAGTCGTGCCCGCAAGGTCGAAGATGAACAAGTCGATTCGCATGTGACTGTTGCCCTCGGGTGAAACCGGGCGGATCGTTCCGCTCCGGATGCGTCGGTGCGACCCTTCGCGGCGGGCTTCACAAGACATTCACGCACGCGACCCGGCAATGGCACCCCCGTCAAGCGCGCACGCGATCGCCGATTCAACAATCCCCAGCGCGCGATCAAGCTCGGCCTCGGTGATCGTGAGTGGGGGGGTCAGTGTCAGCACACACCCATCCGACACCTTGAAGCTCAGTCCGCGAGCCAGGCAGTCGTACATGAGCCGGTCGGCAAGCTCCGGTCCCGCCTCGCGTCGAAGCTCGATCCCCAGGAGCAGGCCGCGGCCGCGAACCGAGGCGATCATCGCGTGCGAGCCCAGGTTCCGGCGCAGCCGCTCCAGCGCGGCGTGGCCCAGGCGCTCGGAACGCTCGATCAACTGCTCATCGCGGATGACGTCCAGCGTCGCGAGCGCCGCCGCCGCGCCCACCGGGCTCTTCTCATGCGTGTAGTGACCCAGTGCACGGTCAGGCGCGATGTCAAGCTCCGCGCTGGCCAGCACCGCCGCCATGGGAAAGATGCCGCCCCCCAGGCCCTTACCGATCACCAGAATGTCCGGCCTGACACCCTCGTGCTCGAACGCGAACATCCGTCCGGTGCGGCCAAGACAGATGGGAATCTCATCGAAGATAAGCAGCGCGCCATGGCGATCGCACGCAGCGCGAACCCGCTGCCAGTACCCCGGCGGGGGGATCGTGACCGTTGTACACCGGATGGGCTCGGCGATCACCGCGCCGATATCCGGCTCGCGCGACAGCACATGCTCGATGTAGCCCGCGCATCGCAGCGAGCAAGAGCCCGCGCAGCCCCACAGGCAGTCATGCGGATTGGGCGCCGGTGCGTGCTCGCACCCCGGCAGAAGCGGCCCCGCATCGCGCCGGAACATCGCCTCGCCGCCGATCGAGATCGCATCGAGCGAAGCGCCGTGAAAGGAATCCCACAGCGACAGCGTCTTGAATCGACCCGTCGCCGCCCGGGCAAGCTTGAGTGCGATCCCGATCGCCCCAGTGCCGCTCGGCGCAAACAGCGCCTTTGCGCCCCCGGGTATCAGCGAGCACAGGCGCTCGGCCAGCTCAATCGCCGGCAGGTTGGTATATCGTCGCGGGCAGAACGGCAGTTCGTCAAGCTGCTGCTTGATCGCGGCGACCACATGCGGGTGGCCATGGCCCACCTGATGAACACTGTTGCCATGAAAGTCGAGAAGCTGTCTGCCCTGAGCATCTTGCAGAGCACAGCCGTGCGCCGCCGCGAGGGCATTCAGGCACGGTGTCGAGAGCGCCTGCCGAATGAACACCGCCTCGTCGCGGGCAAGCAGTTCCCTCGTGCGGTCATCCAGCGACTCGCGCTGCCATCGCGCCCTGCCAGGGGTCAGGTTGATGTCGCCTTCGGAGCGATCAACCCCGCTCGTCGAGCTTGATCCCCGCTCACTCATACACGCCCGAGTACCACGGGAGTGATGTGTTGTACTGCGGGACCGAGATCTGCTGAACGTGTCCATCCCCCCACGTCGTGTTGCACGCCGTGCCATGGCGGAAATACTCACGCTTCCACTGAACAAAGTCGATGCCTCCGCCCTCTGATTCGGCGTCGTACTGCGAAAGATCGTTCAGCGTGTCGCCGTTGGCATCCAGCATGTGCTCAAAGCCGTCCTGGAAGATGATGAGCTTGTCGGGCATCTGGATCTTGGAGATCTGGTTGACGCGGCTCTGCCCTGTGCCGGCGGTACGGCGGAACCAGGTCTGAGAAGTACGGTTGGTGCCGGGGTCGACGACGTTGTCGACACCGTTGAACGCATAAGTCTGGTTGAGGTGATCAGGATCGAACGTCGTGCCGTTGGGGAATGGGTCCATCAGCTTGGCATCCGGGCAGCGCCACACTCGCCAACCCGGAAACGGCGGCAGCGGCATGCGGGCAATGTACCACTCCGGATCGATCTTTACATCGAAGTACGGGTCGTAGATCTGGCCCCAGTACGCCTCGGGGTCATCCTGCCGCAGATACCGGAGGTTGAGCGGATCCATCGGGCCGGATTGATTGATCTTCCGGAACCTTGCCCCAAAGTTGTTGCGCTGCGAGTGGTGGAACTCGTTGTAGTCATTCACATACACCATCATCACGGTATAGATCTGCCGCATCTGGCTGGCGCACTGCGTCATCCGCGCCAGCTTGCGCGCAGAGCCCAGCGCGGGAAGCAGGATCGAGATCAGCACCGCGATGATCGCGATGACGACCAGCAGCTCAATCAGCGTGAATCCGCGGCGGCGAGAATCAATCGGGGCGGGCATGCGTGGAACTCCGCTTGAAGATGGCTGCGTCAGAGGGCGGGGACAACGCAGCAAGATTACGGCAGAGCTGCGCAGCGCTGTGTTCAGATCAGTTCAAGTGCGCGCTAAGTCTTTGCGTGCAGCCCGGGCTCGATGCCCACATTGGGGCAGCACGCGCTGAGGCGATGCCCATATTCGCGCAAGCTTGACTGGTGCTTGGCGCGAGTTCGCGTATCTTCGAATGGTTCGCGCTTGGCGATGGACCGCGCAGTGTCGCGCGGGGTTGTCGTCCGGCGGAGTCCTCACCACGCACACCCAGAGGGAGCATCATGAATCATCGAACTGTCCGTTCGCTCGGCTTACTCGGCTTCGTCGCCGCCGTTGGCTGCGCATGCCCGAGCGGCCTGGCCCAGAACGTGTTCTATCTCGAGACCTTCAACGGAGCTGTCCGCAACCAGCTCTCCAGCGACCCCCGCATCACGCTGGCCTGCGGCACTTCCCCCGTGTGGGCCGAAACCGCGCCGGGCTGGACCGTCGACGATTGCGGCGTCTCGACCTACTACTGCCGCATTCCCGGTTGCCCGCCGCAGCAGTTCGACTGCGTGACCTGCACCAGCGATGCCGGCATCCTCGAGTTCGAGGGCTGGGCGTTCGTGCAGGGTTCATGGTGGATCACCGTCGATGCCCAGCGTCGCCCCGAGTTCCTGCAGGGCAACGCCCAAGATCCGATTCCCCGCGGCTCGGGCATCGTCGCCGTTGCCGATCCCGATGAGTGGGACGATGAGGGCAGCCCGATCAACAACTGCGGCGACTACAACGCCTTCATGACCTCTCCGACAATCAGCCTCGTCGGCGTTGCGCCCTCCACGCTCGCGTTCGAGTTCGGCTCCAGTTGGCGCGACGAGTGCTGCGATGATGGCGAGAATCAGGATAACAACCAGACCGCGACCATCGTCGCCGTCTACTCCACCCCGGGTGGCCCGGTAGAGGTCGAGGTTCTGCGCTGGGAGTCCAACGAGTTCCTCGACTCCCCCGCCAACACCATCCCCAACCCCAACTTCCACAACGATGCTCCCAACGAGCTCGTAACGCTTAGCTCCGCCGGGCTCAACGCGCCCGCCAATGCCACCGCGGTGGCCTTCCGGTTCGGTCTCACCAATGCGCTCAACGACTGGTGGTGGGCCGTCGACAATCTCGGGCTTTCCGGCAGCGTTGACAATGTCCAGACAGCGCTCTGGAGCGAGGATTTCGAGGATGTCACGCTTCAGCCCCCCGTCGATGAGGGCGTGGTCGGCTGCGCAATCGGCTACTGCGGCGTGGGCGTATACACCCACACCGGCCCCAACGGCGTGCAGGTCACGCTCGACTCCGGTTCCACCGGCGGCGTGCCCGACTGGGCCGGCTGGAGCTTTGTCGAGCCCCAGTTCTGGAACTGCGTAGAGCCGCAGAATGTCAACGGCTTCACCAGTGCGCGCGGCCGTCTGTTCACGCTCAGCGACGGTGTCATTGCCGTCGCCGATGGCGATGAGTGGACCGATCTGCCCTCCTCCGGAACGCTCAACACCACGCTGACAACGCCCGCAATCAGCATCACCGGCCGCGACTCGGACACCCTGGTCCTGAGCTTCGCTTCCAGCTGGGCTCACGAAGATGGACAGGTGGCCTCCATCAGCGCGACGTACGACGTCGGCGGCACCGTCGTGCTGGATTTCTGGGACAGCAACGCCCTGAGCCCCGACTTCAAGGCGACCAACCTCTCCGAGCTTGTCGTCCTGCCGCTGAACATCCCCGCCGGTGCGACAACCGTCACGATCGCCTTCAACTACATCGCAGGGAACAACTGGTTCTGGGCGATCGACAACGTGCAGGTCTTCGAGGGCCTCGCCACGATCGCGATCGAGGATGAATGCCCCATCCGCGATCGCATGTATGTTGCTCCGCTCGTCAACTTCGCCCCATGCTTCACACCCTGGGCCCCCGATGCCCCCGCGGGCTGGACCGAAGCCCCGTTCCTCGGGCAGGGCGGCCGACCGGAGTGGGCCGGCTGGAGCTTCGCTAGCGCCGAGTGGTGGTACACCAACGTCGATCAGCAAGGCCGCGAGCAGTTCCTGCTCGCCGATGGCTTCATCGCCATCGCCGACCCCGATGAATGGGACGATCAGCCGACCTTCAACTCGTTCTTCAATGCCTTCATGACCTCGCCCCTGATCCCGATCCCCGGCGGATTCACCACGATCGAGCTCGGCTTCGACTCCTCGTGGCGCGATGAGTGCTGCGATGATGCCCCCGGCAACACCAACAACCAGACCGCGACCATCGAGGCCATCTACACCGTCGGCGGTGTCGAGCAGCCCCCGGTCAATGTTCTGACCTGGCAGTCGGATCCGAACCTTCCCAACTTCAAGGACGACAACACCAACGAGCGCGTCGTGCTCAACACCTCCGCGATGCAGGTGCCAGTCGGCGCATCGGCCGTCCGCTTCGTCTTGGGTCTCGGCAACGCCCGCAACGACTGGTGGTGGGCGGTCGACGATCTCGAACTCACCATCGACGGCTCCCGCGCATTCCTCGAGACCTTCGACCAGCCCCAGAATCTCCAGACCCCGCCCACCGAAGCTCCGCCCACCGGCCAGTGCCGCTACTGGTCCCGCGTGATCGATCAGGGCACGGGCTACACGGTCGACTCCAGCGGAGTGACCGGCTGCAGCTTCGCCAGCAGCGAGGACTTCTACGGCTTCAACGCGTGGCTCACCGACGCCTGGCTGCTCGAGGTCGGCGGCGACCGCAACCTCTTCGGCTCTTCCAACGCCTACGTCTCCGACTTCCAGGCCCGCGGCTGCAATGGCACGGCCATGCTCATCTCCCCGACCTTCAACATCTCTATCGTGAACGAGAACAGCCTCGAACTCGGCTTCCGCTCCGGATGGCTCGCAGAGGCCGGGCATCAGTCCCGCGTAGAAGTCTCCTACAACGGTGGCCCCTTCGCCGCCGTGCTCACCTGGAATGCCGATGCGCCCCCCGGCGACCCCACCTTCAAAGCCTCCGCCCCCGACGAGATCGTCACGGTCGCGCTGAACAACCCCGCGGGCGCCACTTCAGTGCAGGTCCGGTTCCGCGACTCTGAATCGGGCTACTGGGCCCTCTGCGAGATCTCCCTCACCGCCACCGTCGGTCAGGAGATCGGCGGCTTCTGCGATGCCGATTGGTGCCGCGACGGCGCGGTCGGTGTCCCCGATATCTTCTGCTTCCTCTCCGCCTGGTTCGCCAATGACCCCGAGGCCCGCAACTTCGGCGGCAACCCCGGCGTTCCGGCCATCTTCGCCTTCCTGTCAGTGTGGTTCGCCACGGGCACCGGGCCCTGCGTTCCCTGATTCGACCGGCCGCTGATCAACGGCCCACCTGTCTCACGTGCAAGGGGTCCTCGCCCAACGGCGGGGACCCCTCTTTCTTCTCCCAGCGTTCTTCACGCACCGTTGGCCGAACCTTTGCGCGCGAACGTCCCTCTTGCCGCCGCTTCCGGTTAGCATCGCGTTCCCATTCATCAATCAGGAGACATCCACCGATGCTCAGCCTCCTCGCCGCGGCCATGCTTGCGATTCTCCCCCTCGCCCACCCGGATCATGATGAGCCGGGCCTCATCGTGCACTTCGCCCCCGGGATCCACGAAGTCCAGGAGGGCCACGTTGAGGATGCGACACACACTGTCCGCGCCCGCATCGTCGGCGAGCCCAAGTCCGTGACCATCGGTCCTGCCGTTGCTTACTCCTTCAACGGCGCGGCAGACTATCTCGTCATCGCCGACAAGCTCGATGGTTCCCGCCGCGGCCTGCCTTCCAAGGCCATCACCGTCGAAACCTGGGTCAACCTGTCGGAGACAGTCGACTGGGGATCCATGATCGGCTGCATCCAGGACAACGGCGATGCAGAGAAGGGCTGGCTCCTGGGCTACAACAAGCAGAGCTTCTACTTCGCGCTCGCAAGCGCAGGTGCGGATGATGGCAACGGCAAAATGACCTACATGAGCGGCAAGTCCCGGATCACCACCGGCCGCTGGTACCACGTCGTCGGCACATACGACGGGGAGAGCATGCGGCTGTACGTGAACGGACAGCTCGATGCCGAGAGCCGCGAGCAATCCGGCGACATCCTCTACGATGAGACGGCGCCCTACACGATCGGTTGTTACCTCGACCGCGATGAGAAGCACGCCCTCGATGGTGCACTCCACCGGGTCAAGGTCTACAACCGCGCGCTCACGCCCGAGCAGATCGCCGCGGTCGCGACCAAGAACGAGAACCTCTGGAAGTATGAGCCGGGCGAAGATGACCTCGTGTTCCTCGTCGAGCCCTATCTCCAGTTTGCCACGCTCAACTCGATCGTGGTGATGAGCGAGACCGATCGGCCCTCGAGCATGACCGTCGAGTATGGCACCGCGCAGCCGCTGGAGTTCACCGCCGAGACCACCGAGGACTCGTTGCTCGGAGAAGTCCACCTCGTCGGGCTTGAGCCGCAGACGACCTACTTCTACCGCGTCACGCGCATCGACCCCGACGGCCGGATGATCAGAAGCCCGATCCGGTCGCTGCAGACGGCCGTCCCCGCGGATATGCCCTGGTCGTTTGCGATCATCGGCGACACGCAGCGCAACCCGGATGTCACCCGCAAGTGTGCGGAGGGCGCGTACTCGATGCGGCCCAACTTCCTGCTCCACTGCGGCGATGTCGTCGATGACGGCTTCGCCAAGAACCAGTGGCTCAAGGACTTCTTCGAGCCCTGCAAGAACCTGCTCGCATACGTGCCCGTGTACCCGGTGATCGGCAACCACGAGAAGAACGCCGACTTCTACTATCAGTACTTCGCGCTCCCCAGCCCCGAGTACTACTACACATTCACCTACGGCAACGCCCAGTTCTTCATGGTTGATTCGAACAAGGACTGCTCGCCCGGCTCCGAGCAGTACAATCGCCTGGAGGCGGACCTCGCCGCCTCCAAAGCCACCTGGAAGTTCGCCGCGCACCACCACCCGCCGTTCTCATCGGATAACGATGACTACGGCGACACCATGAAGGGCGACCCCGACAAGCGACCGGTGTACGGCGATCGCCGCGTTCGAAACCTCGTTCCTCTCTACGAAAAGTACGGCGTGGACATGGTCTTCAACGGCCATATCCACTCCTACGAGCGCACCTGGCCGATCTTCGAGATGAAGATCAACCCCGACAAGGGCGTGCGCTACGTCGTCTCCGGCGGCGGTGGCGGCGGGCTCGAGACGTCTGCGCCCAACCGCGTCTGGTTCACGCACCATGTGAAGCGTGCCCACCACTACTGCTACCTGGTCGTCCACGACCGGACGATGCAGTTCAAAGCCTACGACATCGACGGCCTGCTCTTCGACCAGTTCGAGCTCACCAAAGCAGCCGATCGCTGAGCCCCATCACTCAGGCCCGCCCCCCGAATCCCCAAGCGCCTCCCGGCCACGCCCGAGCCAGTCTTCCCACTTTGCCAGCGTGATGCGGGGGATTGGCGGCATCGACTCCCTGACCATGCTCGCCGGGGCGTGCAGTGCAATGGACCTGCTGAATACCCAAAATTCGTGGCCGCTCCTGCCGGTCCGCTGCGCCTAGAGGAGAGCATCTCAAACGTTCGCTGCCGACCCGTACCAGCAGCAGGTCGGCGTTGATCGTCCCGTCTGTTGATTCTGGGTACTCGGCGACGGCCGCGACCCGTTTGCGACAGGTTAGAGAAGCACGAATCCCCCCTCCCCACAGGATTGTGAGAGGAGATCCATGGCCTTCGACAGGAATCTGAAAATGTGTGCCTCCATTCTTCGTATGGCGTCCTCGGTACTGGGTCGCGGCGGATTGCTGCTTGGCACGCTGCTCATGCTTTGGGGCACGCAGGCCTCGGCACAGTGCGGCGCAGCGGTGACCAACCGCTTCGGCGGCGAGACCA
>ENA-ORBV01001069-ORBV01001069.1-microbial-mat-metagenome-genome-assembly--contig:-NODE-1069-length-62540-cov-68.411732_pt1 | contig 62540 bp, 59 predicted proteins | sample MGYA00237777_ERZ505514 | MGnify/ENA primary metagenome ERZ505514 (study PRJEB26160, sample SAMN06269048) | microbial mat metagenome | isolation source: Oligotrophic lake microbial mat | place...
GTTCCGTGGGCCGACCGCCAAGCGGCTTCTAACGATGAGAATTTGGCCGATGGTTCCCACTCCAGGAACGGACGTTCCGAATGACTGAGTTGGGTGGAAAGCGGAAGTTCGCCAGGCTCCCCATAATCGCCGGGTCCTGACTCTTGGCGGTCCTTCGGAAGGTCCGCTTTAAGGCGCAGAATTGACGTCCGCTTCCGACCGATTGTGTTGAAAAACTCGGTCTGCGGCTTGGCGGGGCGGATTTGGTTGAAATCCCGAAAACTTGCATCGAGCAATATCAGTGACTTAGCTTGGCAGCCAACGCGAAGAAACCGCTTAGGAAGCTCTGAATTCGCGCTTGCCGGAGTTTTTCAACACAATCGGCCCAAAGCAGACATTAGGTTCCCATGACGGTGTCGTGGTTGACCTCGAAAAGGAACTCGCGAACGAACGGTGGCGCGCCCGTCGAATAATCCGGAAGGGATGCTACACCGTCGGAAAATCTTTGAATAAAATCTCCGATTGCAGTCTGCGGTAGGTCATAGCAGTCTACCCGCACCACGACAGTCATACCTTTTGATCGTGGGAAGTTCTCGGCCAACTGACCATCAAGGGGCGTCGAGACAGCCGTATAACCTTCCCTGAAGCCGGATGAGGTTGTCGTGGACCTGAGCGCCCCAAGGGCCTTCCTCAACGAGGATCATGAGACATGCGTCCCGCTCGTCATCGAACGCCACAAAGTTGACTGTAACCTCGCCCATCGGCGCAGGATGATTGTCCCAGCCAGTAAAGGCAATGTCCGCTTTCCCACCCATTGCGGACATTACGCCGCAGCGCAGTAACGCTTCACAGTCGGAACCGAGATTTCGAACTGCTTTGCAGTCTGGCTGATGCTTGCACGATTTTCGCGCCGCCATGCCGCGACATCTTTCGGGTTGTGGGCCTTAGGCCGACCAAGGCTCGACTTGCCACGATGGGTTTTCTGAGTTGCGGCGAGAGATGCGCGGGCGACTTTCCGACCTTCGGCACAACGATCCCGAATCCGCAATCTTTCCATGTCTGCAACTTGGGCCAACACGGCGAGAATCAATTCACCGACGCCTCGCCCGATCTGTCCGAGACCGAGCACCTCGATAGTGACGCCCTTATTGAGCAAGAGCCGCACGGTGGACTGGATATCCAGTGCATCCCTGCCAAGTCGATCTACGGCATACAGTGATAGTGAATCGCCATCACGAACCCACGAGAGTAGCTCGGCGAATGCCGGTCGGTCCTTTGCGAGGATGGCACCCGAGACCCCCTCGTCGATGAACTCTTTATCGAAGCCGCCACCAAGAGCGCTGCGCTGCGCTTCGACTGATTGATCGAAACTGGAAACGCGTAGGTAAGATATCCGACTCATCATCACGCCCCTGCAGCTCACAAGTTATGGTTAGATTATGAGCTAGGCTCGTATAGGAGTCAAGCTAACTTATGAGCCACAAGGTTCGCGGCGTTTCCAATGGGCTCAGAACTTACAAAGTTATGAGCCGGTGGTCATGGCTGCTTTCGACCGCGTCCACGGGTTGCTGGAGCTATTGTCCCCCAGCGGTTATGACGGTTGCCTCGCAGCTTGCCCCATCGATTGTTGCCAACGCTTCCCCAACATTCATACCACCGAAGCCGTTGCGGGCGCGATATTTCATCACGACCGTATGCTGCCCGCTGGCACTTCGTGGAGTAATTTTCGTTTCTGCGTGTTCGAAGCTGTCCGGTTCACGGAGTTGGTTTTTTACCTGCGAAACTAAACTCGCATTCGAACCGTCCCAGCCACTGAGGCAATTGAATCCTTTGCGCGCATTTTCGGCCTTTTCGGTCAATGTTGCCGCCTCGTCTGCTTCACGCTCTTTCACTTCCGCAGGCGACTCATACACGCACGAATAGAGACCAAAGCAAATGAGGCCCACGAGAACGATCCCACAACCCGCCGTGGCTGCTCTGTCTTGGGGGGAATTACCCCCTGCCTTTCGTAACTCTTCGATGTCGAAGCGACGGCCACAGTGAGGGCAGATCGATTTTGAGGAATCAACCTTCGTGTGACAGGCAGGGCATTCTTTGGCTGCACCACTGACTGGACGAGCAAGGACGGTCGAAGCGGTCTCACCGCACTGTCCACAGAATTTGGCATCGTTTGCGAGAAGCGAGCCGCACTTTTTGCATTTCATTTTTGAAACGTCCTGCCTGTGCTGGCGTCAAGGTAGATGCGATTGGCGATGGTCATGCCACCGCAATACATGAAGTAGATTGGCCGATCAGGATCGTTGACGGACTTTACCCAGCCGCCCATTTCCGTGAAGTCGCCTTCGCTGCACTGACCGTCGTCGATCAACTTGCGAGCGGCGGTTTTGAACGCCACGCGATGACGGCGGAAGTCATCCGAATCCGCGACCAGTTTTTCATCTTGTGCGGCGGTCAGCGCTGGGTCGCTCGGTCGAGTTTTCGAAAGGCTCTTGACCATAACCCATTCGGCGAATTGACCGTCAGTGATGCCATTATCAGCGTTGCAGTTCGCGTTACCCTTATCGACATACTTGCTCTTTCCGCCGACGCAGTTGGCGTCATAGCGCTTCGTGACGCGCGCCCATTCGCCCTTCGTCTCAAATGACGTTGCTGCTTCGCGGAAGAAATACTGTCCGACCACACCGCAGCGCTCTGAAGCGCATGTGTGACGCGTCAAGCGCTCAGATGTCACCCACGACTTTCCGGCTTCGTCTGCTGTGCCAGCCTCACTCGTCTGTGGCGTTTCGACCGCCGCGTTGTTAGCGTCCGGAGCCTGCCCGCAAGACGCCAAGATCAAAAATAGAACTGTTGTCAGTGTTCGCATAAAATTCCCCTAAGCAATGGCCACTGGCAAGATCGACCAGATCATGGTGACCGTCCGCAAAAGTTGAAAGCGGCGCTACTCAATCTCGCTGCACTTGACCGCTTCCACAGCATCCTTCGCTTTCTCGACGCACAGCTTCCAAGCCGCACTTTTGTCAGTTCTATCTTGAAACGTGGGAAAGGATGAAGGCACTTCGTTTGTGGCAGACCCCCTCAAAGAGCCGAGCTCACCAGCAAGAAGCAACAGCCATATGACAGCCGCCACAACGCCTGTTAGAATGTTGCCGACGACAATTGCGGCGACGAGTTTCCAAAAATTCATGAGAGACTTTCACATTGGACAGCGTTTGTCCGTTTGCCCAAGAATCGCGATGTCTCGAAATAGGGTCAGAATTTCACGCTAACTGTCCCGCCATCGCCCGCTCAATCCGATCTCGAAGCGTGCGGATCATGTCCCCGTCTCGGCTGGCAATTGCCTGAGCCTCTGACGACGAGGTCATTACGAAAAGCTGATGTTCGACAATCTTGCTCCGCTTCCACGCGCGGTATGCGAGAAAGCCAAATAGCACCGCAATGGGCAGCACCATGAAGGTTCCACGCCAAGCGCCTGCCGACCGACGAATAGACGTTGAAGACGCCCCGCGTTCTGCGAGGCGTCCCGTTCAAGCCTCGTCTATCGCCTTCAGATAGACGCACGCGGCCAGCTCGCATCCCGCCGCTATCATCAAGAGCCGGTCTCGTGAACGCCTGTACGCGGATACACGCGCACGCACGGCGGTAACGCCTTCGCTCCGAGCGACACAGGTCGCCAACTCCAGCGCGTCGCCGTCGAAGAACCGCGCTGACATGACCCCGCGCTCCCAATCCTGCTGCTCATCCTCTGTCACATACGCCTCCGTTGAAAGCCGGAAGGCTCGCCACTTTCGCCCATGCTGAAGCCGCCCCACCCGGCAGAGGCAGTTTTCAGCAAGCCCAATCTGGGCAATGGGCGAAATTGCCTAGACGGGTCGGGTTTGATTTCACCCTGCGCGCAGTGGAAGGGTGAGCGCGGACATAGAGGGGGACACCATGAGACTGGTTCTATTCGCGCTCGCGCTCCTGGCGCCCGGCGTTGCGTTCGCAGATCCCTGCGAGGGCAAGCTACCGACCGGCGCCGGCACGCCGTTCTCGGGCCAGGTACGTTACATCGTGGACGGCGACGGGCTCTGCGTCGGCCCGACTGACGATCCGAAAACATGGATTGAGGTTCGCGTCGCAGACTTCAGCGCGCCAGAGCTGAACAAGCCCGGCGGCCCCGCCGCAAAGGATGCGCTGGCGGCGATAGCCATGAACCAGAGCGCGCAATGCGTGACGCAGCGCGGGCGCAACGGTCGCATTCGCAGCCATGATCGCGTGTTCGCAGTGTGCCGGATAAACGGGCGCAGCGTTGGCGACGCCATGCGTTCTCGCGGCATTGCGGAAGGCGGCAACTAGTCCACCTTACCGCTGACGATCAGTGAGCGGATGGTCGCCACAAGGCGGTCAAGCGGTGTAGGCGATCCCATCTTCGCAAAGGCTGGCGCTAGGTACGCCATGAGCCCGCGACGGCGGCAATTCCTGCACCGGAGCCGCTTCGCCGCGTCCGCGATACTGCCCCGCTCTCCCCACGTCCGCAGCGCCGCGTCGCGCGTGGTGGCCGTCCTGCGACCGCAGCCGGGGCACTGGAACAAGATGCCATTCTGGCGGGGTATCTGCCCGAACCTCTCAGGGGCCGGGACTAGGTCGAACTGGCGTTGGCCCATGCGGGACGTGTTCTTGCATTGTTCTTTTCGGGTCAAGCCGCTAAAATGGATACGCTTCGGCGAAGGAGTCGCCATGTCTGACCGTCTCGCGATCTGTCCCGCGTGCAAGTACGCGTTCCGCGCAAACGGCGCGTTGCCGAAATCGTTCTGTGAACGGTGTGGCGCGGAAGCGCTTGTGAGCGACGGGACGCCTGCAAATCTAATTCATGTGTTCAACGTCGCGCATCCGTCAGCAACGCCGCGCAAGCTGAAGCGTGAAGTCTGGGGCTTGGCCGAACGAATTGCTCGCGGTGAAGTCACCGTGAGTCAGGCGTTTGCGGAGGCCGGCCCCGAAGCGAAGGTCTCGATGAGAGAGAACTTCAGAGACTTCGTCACGTTTGTGACGTTGTTGCTGGCCTTGTTCATGGCGTATCAGCAAGTCGATGAGGACGCCTCAGACGACGAGTACCAGCGGCGTGTGACTAGCGCGCTGGAACAAATTCAGTTGCTGTTGGCGGAAGAAGCGCACGAAAAAGATGAGCCGACACTTGAACAGTCATCAACGCCAGAAGGCCCACAAGTACCCCTAGGCGAAAGTCACGAAGCTTCCACGCCGCATACAGGTGGAGGCGAATGAGGGCGACCGCTCTGCGCATGGCGCAAGTCTAACACCGCATTTCCTGCGGGGGTCTTAACGGACAGCCAAATTGGGAGGTGGAAATGATACATGACAAACGAGAGGACACTGACGAGCGTAGCATTGCGCGCGCTGTGTCGCTGATGGCGGCGCACGGATACGTGTTTTCGAAGTTGCTGGAATGGATGTCCTCGCAATCCGAAACGCCAAAGACTCTAATGGGCGGCGTGTTTTTTCTCGGAGGCGCCGCAATCGCTGGAATGGCTCTTGCCTTCACGTCGCTGCAAGGCGGAGACAAACCACTCAGCAGGAAGCGAAGGAATGATCAGGAGAATTTATCCTTCGTAATACTCGGCTTTATAGCGGTCTCGTGGTTGCTTGCCATCGGCGCTCGCGTCGAGGGTGACCCGACTACTTCACGTGACGCTGCCAGTATCCCTTCCACCGTTGGCTCACCGGAGCGATAGCAGTAGCGCTCGCTATCACCCCGAACTGCTCGCCATTCGACGTGCGGCGTCCGTCTTCCCGCCAAGCCATCTCGGTCGCATACGCCGCGAGGTACGGCCCCGCGATATGGTGATGGATTCCCGTTTCAGCACGACGGATGCGCGAAAAGAAGCTCTCCGCTTGATTGGTGCATGCGCCGTCGAGCGAGTAGGCCACGTTGTGATTGATCCGCTTTATGTCGAAGTTTGCGGACAGCACGTCCCAATGGCGCGCTTCGTCAGCGTGAACGATTGAGTTCGGCTTGATCGCGGCACGAGCAAACGCCACGCCCTGACCTTCCGACTTCGCGACGTAGGTGAGCGTGCGGCCTTTGCGTTGGCGAACCGCGATGACGACTTGACGCTTGCCGGTTTGGTTTTGCGCGAGACGTCGGTCAGTGCGGTTCTTGCGCTCGTTTTCAGGCTTGAGATAGCCGCCGAAGTGGGCGCCATCGATCTCGCATTCGCCATCGAGTATCGAGGTATCGCGCGCGAGGCCGATCGCTTCGCGGATCTTATGCAGCAGGACAAAGCACGTCTTGTAGTCGTGGCCCAGATCGCGGGAGAGTTGCATCGCGCTGTAACCTTTTGCGCCATTCACGAATATCGCGATTGCGGCGAGGATGTTGCGGACTTCCATCTTGCGGTTCGCGAAGATCGTTCCCGATGTGACGGAGTATTGCTTGCTGCACCCCTTGCACTTCCAGCGGCGTTGCGTGGCGAGGTAGTAGCTTTCGCAGCAGCCGCAGGACGGACAAACCGGCTCGCCGTCGGTATCGGCCCAGCGGAGTTGCTTGAAGGCTTCGCGCGCCTCTTCTTCCGTCATGCGGAGAACCGTCGCCAGTTTCAGCGTGCGGGAAGCGCGGGAGTGGAGGAAGTGCTGGGTCATTTGATTGGTCACCAAATATGGTGACCAATAGCTAGGGCTGGACGGAATCGCCGTCAAGGGCTATTCTCACCAAATCAGGTGATTTTTCGGAGTGGCGTTCATGCCTATACCTACCAAGGCCCGGCCAAAGGCCGCCGCCAAGGCTCCGGCCGGGCCGCCCAAGGCTAAGGCGTGGAAGCACAGCGAGACCAACCTGGCCTACGAAGACAGGGCGAAGGATCTTTTGCGGTTCGCGATAAAACAGAACGGTTCAGGTTACGCCGAACTCTCGGTGGCGCTCGCGAAACTTGGCGTCGAGATCACGTCCGCCGCGCTTGAGAATAAGATAAGCCGTGGCGGATTCAGCGCCGCGTTTCTCATGCAGTGCATGGATGCCTTGAACTCGAACTTGGTGTCGTTGCCTCGCTAGCCGACGCGCGCTACCGCAGCAATTTCAAAGCCTTTTCAGCCGATTCCATTCGCTCCGACATCATGGCCGGGACGTACTGTTCGGGAATGCGAGCCTTCAACGCCACTTCGTATGGGGTCAGGTGACCTTGCTCGTAAAGCAAACGGTATTTGTTTCTGAACCGGACGGGGCAGAACACCGCGAGGGCCATCCACAGCGTCGGGTTTTCGGACCTATAGACCGGCGTCTGATTGCCTGAGTCTAAAGGGACCGAAATTTCCTCAAGAAGTTGGGCCACCCGCGCGTCTGAATTTGCCTTCGCCTCCTGCGGATCGAAGGCGTGCATTACTTCCTTACACTGCACAAACCTCTGCCAGCAAAGGTTCAGCTTGTTGGAATAGCGGACCTGAAACCGCCATCCATTCTGAAGTGTCTTATCCTCGATAGGCCGCAGGTGGCCGAGCGAGATGTCCTCATCAAGCTCGACCGCCACGAAGCTGAAGCGGGCGCCCGTCAGCTCCTCAACTTTCGGCAAGATATGCCGACGCAAGGTTACGGGAGTGATCCGCAACGCATCTACGTGTTGAAGGAGTGCGGACAACCGGGACATACTCGCCTGTCTTAAAAGACAGGAAGGTAACCTCAGTCCTCAGAGAAAGGCAAATTGCCGTCTAGATCTTCGTCGGCAACCGCTACACCCTGTCGGACTTGAGCGTCCGCGCGCAACAGCTGATCCCGAAGTTGTTCGGGGCTGACTTGGCTCTTTCGACCCGGAAAGAACTTGATGTCCATTTCCGTGGGATCCCCGGCAGGGAACAGAGTGTCAAATTTACTCATCTTTATCCCTCCTTTCAGGGCTGTGGCAGAATGCGTGATATAGGTGTTTTATCTGTTGACACCAGCGCCGAAGTGTATTTGGCGAGTTGTATTCCCCACTTAGTTGCGTTCGTAGCATCGCCGTTGCGTCGGCGCCAGCGGATTGCGCTTACCGCTTGCACATTTCTTTAACTCCGATAAAAGCGCGCGCTTTCCTTGCGTAAGGTCAAAACGGACAGGAACCAGATCCGTTCCGGCGCAACATTTAGTCACCAAATACGGTGACGTCAACCACCGTTAGTGGTTAGGCTGATCCATCGTGCCGGAATTCAATCCGGCGACTTTGGATGCGCTGCGCCAACCGCTCGAAACCGGCGAAGTCGTCATCGCGCGCGCCAATCATCACGTCACGTATCCGGCGCGCGTGCAGCTCGTGGCGGCGATGAATCCGTGTCGTTGCGGCGGCGGGGCAGGCATGTGCCGGCGCTGGCCGCGCTGCGCGGCGGAGTATCAGGGCAGGCTTTCCGGTCCGCTGCTTGATCGCATCGACCTGCAACTCGACGTGCCGCCGGTCACCGCAGCCGATCTCGCACTGCCGTCCCCGATCGAGGGCACGGCGGAAGTCGCCGCCCGCGTCGCCGCAGCGCGCGCGGCGCAGGCCGATCGCGCCGGCGATGGCGAGGTGCTGAACGCGGCGGTGGATCAGAAAACGCTCGAACACATCGCCGCGCCCGATGCGGCGGGGCAGGAGCTTCTGTCGAAGGCGGCGCTTGCGCTGGGGCTTTCCGCGCGCGGCTATCACCGGACGCTTCGCGTGGCCCGCACCGTCGCCGATCTCGATGGCGCGACCGCCGTGCGCCGCATCCACATCGCCGAGGCGCTGAGCTTCAGGCGCGTGCGGCCGGGCTACGATTCAGCGGCGACGAAGACATCGGCGTCCTGAGCGCACGGCGACCGTTTCTTAACCCGCCTTAGCGTTTGGTATGCAGATGGCTTCCGCTTCCCGCGCTGCGTCTGCGCTCCCCGACGATCTCTTCGAGCACGCGCCCGATCCGATGGCGCAGCTGGAGGTCGATGGCGCGCTGCGCCGCGCGAACGCCGCGTTCCGCGCGGCGTTCCGGCAAGGCATCGGTCCGCGCCGCGCGCCGTGGGGCCGGGTCACGCCGCCGGCGTTCGTCCAGGACGAACGCGTGTTCGACGCGCCGGCGCCGGACGGTTCGCTCTTCGAATGGCGCGAACGCCGCCTCGCCGACGGCTCCAGCATCGTCACCGCCCGCGATGTCAGTGAGCGCGCGGCGGCTGCGGCCGAAACCGCGCGCGCGAAGACGCTGCTGTTCGCCACGCTGACGCACGAACTGCGCACGCCGCTCAATGGCATTCTTGGCATGGCGGGGCTCCTGCATCGCGCCGATCTCGATGCCACGCAGCGCGAATATCTCGCGGCCATCCGCACCTCGGGCGAACACCTGCTGCAGCTGGTCACGGAAATCCTCGACTTCTCGCGCCTCGAATCCGGCCGCGTCATGCTGGAGGAGATCGCCTTCGATCCGGAAGAAACCGTTCAGGCGATCGTCGAACTGCTCAGCCCGCGCGCGCGCGAGAAGGGCCTCGAAGTAGCCACGCGCATCGCGCCGCACACGCCGTTGCGGCTGGTCGGCGACGAAGGGCGGTTGCGCCAGATCCTCTTCAACCTCGCAGGCAACGCGGTGAAATTCACCGCCGCGGGCGGCGTGCTGATCGAGGTCGGCCCGCACGCGAACGGCGTGCGCTTCAGCGTCCGCGACACTGGCCCTGGCATCGCGCCTGACAAGCAGAGCGCGATCTTCGAGGCGTTCAGCCAGGTCGATGCCTCGCATGCGCGGCTCTACGGCGGCGCGGGTCTCGGCCTCGCCATCGTGCGCAAGCTCGCCGACGCCATGGGCGGCAAGATCAGTCTCGTTTCGCGGCCCGGTGAGGGCGCCGTGTTCCATGTCGATCTGCCGTTCGTCACCGCCGCCAACGCCGAGCGCGAGCCTCCGGCGTCGCTCGCAGGCGTGCGCGTGGCGGTGCTGGCGCAGTCCGATCTCGTGGCGGGCGCTGTGACGTCCACGATCACCACGCTTGGCGGCGTCGCGCGTCGCATCGCGCGCGCGGAGGATATCGGCGACGCCGACGTGCTGCTGCTCGATCACGACGTGGCGCGGGGCGACGCAGGGGCGTTTCTCGGCCGCGCCACGCCGGTGGTGCTGATGGCGCCGCAGGAAGATCGCCATGCCGTCGATGCCTACCGCGCGGCGGGCCTCGAACACCATTTGCTGAAACCGCTGCGCCGACGTTCGCTGGCGGCGCGTCTGCTGGCCGCGGCCCGCGGCGTCCAGCCCCGCGAGAACATCCGCGCCGACGACGATCGCGGCGGCCCGGCGCTGCAGTTGGGGCTGTCGGTGCTGCTGGCGGAGGACAACCCGATCAACGCGCTGCTGGCGCGCACGCTGCTGCAGCGCGCGGGGTGCCGCGTGGACGTCGTCGGCGACGGGGAAGAGGCGGTCGCGGCGGCGGCCAAGGGCGATTACGACCTCGTCTTCCTCGACCTGCGCATGCCGCGTCTCGACGGGGTTTCGGCCGCAAAGCGCATCCGCGCGCTCCCCGGCAAGGCCGGCGACGTCGCGCTCATCGCGCTCACCGCCGACGCCGGCGAGGACGAACGCGTGGCGGCATTGAAGGCGGGCATGGACGACTTCGTCACCAAGCCCATTGACCCCGAACGCCTCGCCGCTGTGGCCGCCCGCTTTACGGGCCCACCGAAGCCCGCCACTTTCCGCGCCGACGACTAGCGCCACCGCGTCAGCGGGCGTTCAGGTTCGCGCGCGTGGAATGTGAAGCCCTCTGGGGCGGAAAAGGGCAGGAGCTCCCGATGACCGAAGCCGTCGCCGAGGCCGCCGCGCCGCAGGACAAGCGCGTCACCTGGATCGCCACCGCGCTCGGCTTCGCCGCAGGCCTGCCGTACTCGCTTGTCGTCGGTTCCGTCGGCGTGTGGTTCACCAATGCCGGACTTTCCTTCAGCGCCATCGGCGCGCTGTCGTGGACCGGGCTCTTCTACGCGTTCAAGTTCATCTGGGCGCCGATGTTCGACTGGCTGGTGCCGCCGTTCGCCAACACAATCGGGCGTCGCCGTGCATGGATGGCGCTCTGCCAGTCGGTGATCGTGCTCTGCATTCTCGGCATGGCGCTGGTCGATCCCCGCGCGAACATCCTGCTCTTCGCGCTGTTCGCGGTGATCGCGGGCTTTGCGTCAGCGAGCCAGGACATCGTCATCGACGCGTGGCGCATCGAGACGGCGCAGTCGCCCGAGCAGCTCGACAAGATCTCGGTGCAATACCAGCTCGGCTACCGCATGGCCGCGATCATCGCCGGCGCGGTCGCGCTGCTGCTCGCCGACATCTGGGCGACGCCCGCCGATCCCGCGGCCGGCTGGCCGCCGATATTCATGGGCCTCGCCGTGGTGATGGGGCTGACGATCTTCGCGACGCTCAATGCACCGGAGCCGCTTCTCGCGCCGCGTGCGGCGGCGTCCACGACGCCCGACGATCCGGCAATCACGGCGCTGCGCCGCAAGGCCGTCATCCCCGTGGCGATCGGCTGGGCGATCTCGGGCGCGGCGCTGCTCGGCTTCATGTTCTATACGCTCGGCAATCCGTCCGCGAGCGCCGCGGCGTTCCGCGATGCGGCGACGCCGTACATTCTCTTCCTCACCATCGGCGCGCCGCTGGCGCTCTCGTACTGGCTTGCACGCAAGCCTGGCGCGCTGGAGCAGCAGGCGTCGACGGCGACGTTCGTGGATACGCTGTTCGAGCGGGTGCTTGCGCCGCTGGCGGACGTGGTGCGCCGCTACGCGATCTGGGCGCTGCCGGTGCTCGCGCTGGCGATGACGTATCGCATCGCGGACTCGATCTGGGGCTCGTTCGCGCAGCCGTTCTACATCTCCATTCTCGGCAACACGAACTCCGACGTCGCGGTGGCGTCGAAGATGGTGGGCGTCGTGATGACGATGGCGGGGATCGCGCTCGGCGGGCTCGGCATTTTGTGGTTGGGGAGGATGCCGGCGCTGGTGATCGGCGCCGTGCTCGCGTCGATCACAAACCTCATCTACGTCGATCTCGCGCATGGCGGCGCGTGGCTCGACGGCTTCCTCGCGTTTACGCGGCTCGGGCCGTTCTTCGAATGGGCGACGTCCGGTTTCGTCCACGCGACGCAAGCCGCCGGCGCGACGATTATCTTCGACAAGGTGACGCTCGGCCCCGCGCTCAACCGCCTGACGGCGGGCATCGCGATGGAGAATCTCGCGGGCGGTTTCGCGAGCGCGGTGCATATCGCCTGGCTCTCCTCCATCGTGAACAAGCGCTACGCGGCGGTGCAATACGCGCTGCTCTCGTCGCTCGCGTTGCTGATCGGCGTCATCTTTCGCCCGCGCATCGGCGAATATGTGGACGCGGTGAAGGATCAGGGCATCGAGGCGCAGGCCAACCAGTTCGCCAACGTCTTCATGTTCGCCGCGTGGGTCGGCGTGCTCGCGATCGTGCTGTGCTTCGTGGAGTGGTGGCGCCAGAGCCGCGAGAAGGCGAAGGTTGCTGCGTCCTAGGACCGCCGGCGCCCTCGCCGGCATGCGGTGCTTCGTTCATAGGCGATCGTTCAAGTCGATTGACTTTGCCGGCGAGGGCGCCGGCGGTCCTGCATCGGGTTTCTCCGCATGATCTCCATCCGCCGCGCCACGGCGCAGGACCACGCAGCGCTCAACGCCATCGTGCAGTCGTCGTCGGCGTATGACGGCGTCTATCGCGCCATGCTCGACGGCTACGAAGTGACCGTGCAGCAGATCGTCGAGGAGGAGACGTGGCTTGCGGAGGATGAGGCCGTTCTCGGCTTCTACAGTCTCGTCTTCCACACGCAGCCCGAACTCGACCTCATGTTCGTGTCCGACGCCGCACAGGGGCGGGGCGTGGGGCGGTTGCTGTTCGATCACATGCGCGCGCGGGCGGCGGACCTCGGCGCGATTGCGGTCAAGATCATCTCGCACCCGCCTGCGCGCGACTTCTATCGCCGCATGGGCGCGGTGGAGGTGGGCGTTGCGTACCCGACGGGCGTCGCGTCGTGGGCGCGACCAATCTTCAGCCTGCCGGTTTCGCCCTCGGGCTGACATCGAACGCAGCCAGCGTCGCGTACACCACGATGTCGCTGACCGCTGCGCCGAGCGGCGCGATCTGGATCGACGCATCGAGGCCGATCAGCAGCGGGCCGATCACCGTCGCGCCGCCAAGCGAACCGAGCAGTTTCGTCGAAATCGACGCCGAGTGCATCGCCGGCATGATCAGCACGTTGGCGTCGTCGGTGAGGCGGTTGAACGGATAGAGCCGCCGCGCATCGTGATTGAGCGCGACTTCCGGGCTCATCTCGCCATCGTACTCGAAGTCGATGTCCTCGCGCCGGTCGAGCACGGAGACGGCGTCGCGCACCTTCTCCGCGCGGTCCAGGCGCGGATTGCCGAAGGTGGAGTGCGAGAGGAACGCCACGCGTGGCGTCACGCCGAAACCGCGGGCGACGCGCGCGGTCTGGATGGCGAACTGCGCGAGTTCATCCGGCGTCGGGAATTCGGTGACGTTGGTGTCGGCGATGAACAGCGTGCGGCCCTTCGACAGCACGATGGACATGCCCATCAGCTTCGCGCCGCGCTGCGGGTCGATCACGCGGCGAACATCGTCGAGCGCGGACGCGAAGTTGCGCGTGACGCCGGTGACCATGCCGTCGGCGTGGCCTGCGGCGATCATCGACGCGCCGAAGACGTTGCGGTCCTGGTTGATGAGGCGCTGGGCGTCGCGGTGCAGCAGGCCGAAGCGTTGCGCGCGGGCGTAGAGCGCTTCGGTGTACGCCGGATTTTCATCGGAAACGCGCGCGTTGACCACCGCGAGCGTGGCATCCTCCGGAACGCCGACCAGCACCTTGTTGCGCGCGACGAGTTCCTCCCGGCCGATGAGGATCGCTTCGCCGAGGCCGAGTTCCTGAAACGCATACGCCGCGCGGATGACGCTCGGCTCCTCGCCTTCAGCGAACACGATGCGCTTGGGCTTCGCGCGCACCGCGTCCTGCACGCGCTGCATGATCGCTGCGGACGGATCGAGCCGCTGTGCGAGCGAGGCGCGATAGGCGTCCATGTCGGCGATGGGCTTGCGCGCGACGCCCGTGTCCATCGCCGCCTGCGCCACGTAGGGCGGTACGGTGGAGATGAGGCGCGGATCGAACGGAGAGGGGATGATGTAGTCGGGGCCGAACTTGAGCTGCTTGCCCTGATAGGCGGCGGCGACTTCGTCCGGCACGTCTTCCTTCGCGAGCGCGGCCAGCGCACGGGCGGCGGCGATCTTCATCTCTTCGTTGATCGTGCGGGCGCGCACGTCTAGCGCGCCGCGGAAGATGTAGGGAAAGCCGAGGACGTTATTGACCTGGTTGGGATAGTCGCTGCGGCCCGTGGCGATGATCGCGTCCTTGCGCACGGCGAGAATGTCTTCCGGCGTGATCTCGGGATCGGGATTGGCCATCGCGAAGATGATCGGCTTCTTCGCCATCGACTTGACCATTTTCTGCGACACGGCGCCCGCAACGGAGAGGCCCAGGAAGCAGTCCGCACCGGCCATCGCCTCTTCGAGCGTGCGCAATTTGGTGTCCACTGCGAAGGCGGATTTGAACTGGTCCATGCCTTCCTTGCGGCCGAGATAGACGACGCCCTTGCTGTCGCACATGATGACGTTGTCATGCGGCACGCCGAGCAGCTTGATGAGCCCCGCGCAGGAAAGCCCCGCAGCGCCAGCGCCGTTGACGACGACCTTGAGGTCCTTCAGCTTGCGGCCCGTGACTTCGCAGGCGTTGAGCAGGCCGGCGGCGGCGATGATCGCGGTGCCGTGCTGGTCGTCGTGGAAGACGGGAATGTCGAGTTCGTCACGCAGACGGCTCTCGATGACGAAGCACTCCGGCGCCTTGATGTCCTCGAGATTGATGCCGCCGAAGGTGCGCCCGATGTTGCGCACGGTGCGGATGAGATCTTCGGGGTCTTCGGTGAAGACCTCGATGTCGATGGAGTCGACGTCGGCGAAGCGCTTGAAGAGGACCGCCTTGCCTTCCATCACCGGCTTCGACGCCAGCGCGCCCAGATTGCCGAGGCCGAGGATGGCGGTGCCGTTGGAGATCACGGCCACGAGGTTGCCCTTGGCGGTGTAGTCGTAGGCTTTGTCGGGGTCTTCCGCGATCGCCTTCACCGGCACCGCGACGCCCGGCGAATAGGCGAGCGAAAGATCCCGCTGCGTCGCCATGGGCTTGGTCGGCGTGATCGAAATCTTGCCGGGGGGATGCTGGCGGTGGAACGCCAGCGCCTCTTCATCGGTGAAGGTGCGCTTTTCGTCGGACATGGAGGGGGCCTTTGGGGCGTGAAATCAGTGGCGCGCACCGTAGCGGTCGAAGGGGGAGGGTCAATCGTGGCTGATGGTCCGCCGTCGATTTGTCGCCCCGGCGGCAGCGAGCGGCTAGTGTGCCGCCATGGCTGATTCCGCCGATCCTATTCCGCCGCAGAATGCGGTCATCAAGCCCGAGCACGTGACGCCGTTCATGGCGCAGTTCTTCGCGGCCAAGGACGCGCATCCCGATGCGATCGTCTTCTTCCGCATGGGCGACTTCTATGAGCTCTTCTTCGACGACGCGGTGAAGGCGTCCGCCGTGCTCGGCATCACGCTGACCAAGCGCGGCCATCACAAGGGCGAGGACATTCCGATGGCCGGCGTGCCGATGCACGCGGCGGACGGGTATCTGCAGCGGCTGATCCGGCACGGCTTCCGCGTCGCAGTGTGCGAGCAGATGGAGGATCCGGCCGAGGCGAAGAAGCGCGGCTCGAAGTCCATCGTGCGCCGCGAAGTCACGCGTGTCGTCACGCCGGGCACGATCACCGAGGACAGCCTGCTGGAATCGCGCGCGGCGAACATTCTGGCGGCCTTGGCGTTCGCGGGCGATCGCGCGGCGCTGGCGTGGGCGGACGTGTCGACCGGCGCGTTCGTCGTGCGCCCGATCCGTGCGGCGGCGGCGGAGGAAGAACTTGCCGCGCTCGCGCCGGCGGAGGTGCTTCTTGCGGAAGGGGAAAGCGCGCGCGGCAGCGCGCTCGTCGACGCGAGCGGCGCGGCGCTGACGCTGCAACCCGGTCCGAAGGCCGATGTGAAAGCCGGCGAACGACGGCTGAAGGCGCTCTACGAAGTGGCGACGCTGGAAGCCTTCGGGGACTTCGCGGCGGAAGAACTCGCCGCGATGGGCATGCTGCTCGACTATGTGGAACTGACGCAGGCGGGCGCCGCGCCGCGCCTCTCTGCGCCGCGCCGCATCGAAGGCGCGGCGTTCATGGCGATCGATCCGGCGACGCGCGCCTCGCTCGAAATCGAGCGCACGCAGCGCGGCCAGCGCGAAGGCTCCCTGACGCATGCGCTCGATCGCACGGTGACGTCTGCCGGCGGGCGCATGCTCGCGGAACGTCTGGCGCGGCCGCTGACCGATGTGGGCGCCATCAATGCGCGGCTCGATGCGGTGCAATGGTTTCTCGATCGCGACCGGCGCGACGGCGTGCGGGCGGCGTTGCGCGGCGGCGGCGATCTGGCGCGTGCGCTGCAGCGGCTTGCGCTCGGGCGCGGCGGCCCGCGCGATCTCGGCGCGTTGCGCGATGGATTGCGCGCAGGCGAAACGGCGGCGCGTGCGGCGAACGGGGAGGGCGCGCCGGCGGAGGTGCAGGCCTCGATCCGCGCGCTGACATTGGCGTCGCAGCCGGAACTCGCCGCGCTCGCGCAGAATCTCGATGCGGCGCTCGGCCCCGAATTGCCTTTGCTCGCACGCGACGGCGGTTTCATCGCAGCGGGCGGCGATGCGGCGCTCGACGCGGCGCGCGGGCTGCGCGACGACAGTCGTCGCGTGGTTGCGGGGCTGCAGCAGACCTATGCGGATGAAACAGGCCTGCCGCTCAAGGTGCGCCACAACAACGTGCTTGGCTATCACATCGACGCCACGTTGAAGCAGGCCGAGACCCTTTCGCGTGAGCCGCATGTGGGCCGCTTCATCCATTGTCAGACGACGGCGACGAGCACGCGCTTCACCACCACCGAACTCGCCGATCTTGATGCGCGCATCGCGCGGGCCGGGGAGGAGGCGCTGGCACGCGAACTCGATATTTTCCGCGCCTTTGCAGCGCGGGCCGAAGCGCTTGCTGCGCCGATCCGTGCGGCGGCCGATGCGGTCGCTGCGCTCGATGTGGCCTCAGCCGCCGCTGAATGGGCGATCGAATGGGACGCCGTGCGGCCCGAGATCGACGAGACCTGCGCGCTGCTCGCCGAAGGCGCGCGTCATCCGGTCGTCGAGCAGGCGCTGCGCAAGCAGGGGCAGGGCTTCACGCCGAATGATTGCCGCCTCGACGGCGATGCGCGGGCGGGCGCGCGACTGCTGATCGTCACCGGCCCGAACATGGCGGGCAAAAGTACGTTCCTGCGCCAGATCGCGCTGCTCGCGATCCTCGCGCAATCGGGGCTTTATGTGCCGGCGCGCCGGCTCCGTCTCGGCGTGGCGGATCGTGTGTTCTCGCGCGTCGGCGCGTCGGATGATCTCGCGCGCGGGCGCTCTACGTTCATGACGGAGATGGTGGAGACGGCGGCGATCCTCCATCAATCAGGTCCGCGCGCGCTGGTCATTCTCGACGAGATCGGCCGCGGCACCGCGACCTATGACGGCCTCGCCATCGCGTGGGCGTGTGCGGAGCATCTGCACGACGTGAACCGTTCGCGCGCGGTGTTCGCCACGCACTATCACGAGCTCACCGCGCTCGCCGACAAGCTCAGCGGCGGCGCCAACGCCAACCTCCGCGCGAAGGAATGGAAGGGCGATCTCGTCTTCCTGCACGAGGTCGCGCCGGGGCCGGCGGATCGCAGCTACGGAATCCAGGTGGCCAAGCTCGCGGGGCTGCCGAAGTCGGCGGTGGATCGCGCGCGGTCGGTGCTCGGGCGGCTGGAGGCGGGGAAGGGCGGCAAGGCCACGATCGATCTCAACGCGGCGCTGCCGCTGTTTGCGGGCGTTGCGGAGGAACCTGAAGCGTCGGCGGTCGAGACGGCGCTGGCGGACGTTCAGCCGGATGCGCTCACGCCGCGCGAGGCGCTGGAGTTGGTGTACCGGCTGAAGGGGTTGATGGGTTAGGCCTCCACGAACGTTCGTGCAGCACGTCAAACCGCACGCGTTTTCACGCTGCAGGCACAAATGGGAGGGCCGGGGACGCGGACGACATCCGCGAATTTGGTAGTGAGAGAGATGCGACTGCCGTCCGCGTCCCCGTGATCGTTTCGCGCCAGCATGTCACCGGGCCATATTAGGACCCATGCACAGTCAGGCCGACGCGCGTGCGGGTCCGCGCTGTTCGTCGCAGATCCCCCGAAGACTTCTTAGGACCCTTCCGGGCCCCGGTTTTCCCTCGCATTCCTCCGGGGTGCTCATCCCCCCGGTGCGAAGGCCTTCACGCTCGATCACCACACCTCCGCGCCAACAGAACAGGGTACCCGCTGCCCTCCCTGCGGAAGTGATGCCGCAATCTAGGAACATAAGCAGAACGAGTCAACACCCTTCGCGCTCCCGCGAGGGGGAACGGTGAGCTTAAGGCGCCGGCCGGACCGGTGGTGCGGGCGGGGGCGTGTCGACGCGCTCACGGCGGAGATTGGCGATGATCTCGCCCTTGGAGATGGCTTCCTGCGCCATATCGATGGTCGACATGGACGCGTAGTACATGCCCACGCCGCCGAGGACCGTGCCCAGGATCAGGCCCAAGATCCCCCACTTGGTGGCGGCGAACCAGTAGGCGGAAGAGCGCTCCCGGTTGAGGAAGCGGTTGAGCTTGCGGTCTTCGTCGAACGCTACCTGCTGGTCGACCTGACGACGCATGAAGTCTTCGTCCACCGGAGTGATTTTGCTCTTGCGCCCGCCGTTGCCGACCATGACTGCTCCTGCTCGCGTTTTCCGGTGTCCAACGCTCTACAAATAGGGCGACTTTGCGTCTCGCCAATGACTGTGGCGCCTAACGACAGCGACTGCGACACGATGCATAGTCCTGAGGCGCCTTTCGTCACCAACCCAAGTTTTTTGGCCACACTCAATCTCATGCCCAAGCGCTTGCCACCTGCCCGGATCGAAGACGTCGTCGACGGCGCGAAGCTGCGCAGCCAGCTGACGGCCGCTGCCCTCGATCACATCGGGCAGGAGAGTGCCGCGCGTGCGCGTGCCCTCGACCTGCTGCATGGCGCGCTTTTTCGCGGCCGCATGATCGCCAAGGATCGCCTCAACGACGGCGCGGGCGGCCACGAGACTGCGGCGTTACTGTGCCAGGTGGCCGACGAAGTCATCACCGCGCTCTATGCCTATACGACCACACACGTTTTTCGCTCGCGCAACCCGACAGAAGGCGAACGCTTCGCGCTCGTAGCGGTGGGCGGTTACGGGCGCGGGCAGATGGCGCCGTCGTCGGACATCGATCTGCTTTTCCTGCGTTCCTACAAGGAGACGCCGTGGTCGGAGAGTGTGACCGAGTTCATGCTCTACATGTTGTGGGACATGAGCCTGAAAGTGGGCCATGCGTCGCGCACGATCGACGAATGCCTGCGGCTCGCGAAGGAAGACCACACCGTGCAGACGGCGCTGCTTGAAGCGCGCTTTCTGGCGGGCGATCGTGAACTTTTCGAAGGATTCAAGACGCGCTTCCGCAAGGATGTCGTCGAACCGGGTCATCGCGCCTTCGTCGCAGCGAAGCTGAAGGAACGCGACGAACGCCACACCCGCGCCGGCGCCTCGCGCTATCTCGTGGAACCCAACATCAAGGAAGGCAAGGGCGGCTTACGCGATCTGCACACGCTGCTCTGGATCCAGAAAAACCTGCACGGCTGGACCGATCCGTTCGAATACGCGCGCACCGGCAGCTTCACCCGCGAGGAAATCGCCATCGGCATGCGGGCGTCGGAGTTCTTCTGGCGCGTGCGCTGCCATCTGCACTTCCTGACGGGGCGACCCGAAGAGCGCCTGACATTCGACGTGCAACCGGAACTCGCGCGCCGTCTCGACTTCGGCGAACGTGGCGGGACCCCAGCGGTGGAGCGCTTCATGAAGCGCTACTTCCTCGCGGCCAAAGACGTGGGCATTCTCACGCGCGTCATGTCGGCGAAACTGGAGGCCGACAACGCCAAGCGCATCCCAACGGGGTTGTCGCGGTTCATGTCGGGCGGCAAGCGCGTCAAGGTGGATGCTGAGGGCTTCAAAGTGGAGTCCGGGCGCCTTGCCGCCGAAAGTTCCGCCGTGTTCGACGAGGATCCGGTCAACCTGCTGCGCGTGTTCCGCATCGCCGATGCGCGTGATCTCGACGTGCATCCCGATGCGCTGGCCGACGTCACGCGGCGGCTGAAGAAGATCACGCCGGCGGTGCGCGCCGATCCCGATGCGCAGGAAGTCTTCCTGCAGATCGCGGCCTCGCCGAACAATCCGGCGGCGGTCCTGCGACTGATGAACGAGGCGGGCGTGCTCGGCCGTTTCCTGCCGGAGTTCGGCCGCATCGTCGCGCAGATGCAGTTCAACATGTACCACCACTACACGGTGGACGAGCACACGCTGCGCGCCATCGAGGTGATCAGCGATATCGAGAAGGGCCGGTGCGCGACCGAGCACCCTCTGGCTACGTCCATCTTCCCCAAAATCGTCAACCGGCGCGCGCTCTACATGGCGATGATGCTGCACGACACCGGCAAAGGCATCGGCGACCAGCAGGAAGAAGGTGAAAAGACCGCCATGTCGGCCTGCGCGCGCCTCGGCATGCCGCAGGAAGAGGTCGAGCTCGTCGGCTGGCTCGTGCGCCACCACCTCGAAATGAGCGACACCGCGCAGAAGCGCGACATCGGCGACCCGCGCACGGTGGCGAAGTTCGCCGAGAGCATCGGCACGCTGGAAAGATTGCGTCTGCTGCTGGTGCTGACCGTGGCCGACATCCGCGCCGTGGGTCCGGGCGTGTGGAACGGCTGGAAGGGTCAGCTGCTGCGCGATCTCTATCGCCTGACCGAAGCAGCGTTCCACGGCGGGCGCACCGACGAAGTCGGCGTGCGTGAGCGGCTTGCGGACCAGGCGCTGGAGATCAAGACCGAACTCATCGCCGCTGCAAAACCGGGCCCGCGCCTCGTGCAATGGCTCGACACGCTCGACGACGCCTATTGGCTCTCCTTCGACCGCGAGGCGCTCCGATGGCATGTGGAGGCGGCGTCGGCGTTCCTTTCCGGGGGCGGGGACGCGCTCGGCGTCCACGTGGCGGCGCGGGCCATGCCGAAGAAGGGCGTCACGGAAATGCTCGTGCACGCGCGCGATCGCCCCGGATTGTTTGCATCACTGGCGGCGGCACTCGCGGCGGGCGGGGCGGATGTGTCCGACGCGCGCGTCCACACCACCCGCGACGGGCAGGCGTTCGACGTGTTCTCGATTCTCGACGCGGAGGGCGCGCCGTTCGGCGGGGACGATCCCCGCGTGCTGCAGCGTCTCGTGGCGCGCGTGCAGGCAGCGGCCGAGGGCGCGCCGCAGCCGGCGCCGGGCAAGAGGCCGGTGCAGCGCCGTGCGGCGGCGTTCACCATCGAGCCGTGGGCGCGCATCGACAACGATCTCTCCCGCACGGCGACGGTGATCGAGGTGTCGGGCCGTGACCGGCCGGGCCTGCTCGCATCTCTCGCGCAGGTGCTCGCGGATGCGGAAGCCTCCATCGTCTCCGCGCACATCGACGCCTACGGCGAGCGCGTGGCTGACGTCTTCTACGTCACCGAGTCCGGTGGTGCGCAGATCACCGATCCGGCGCGGATCGCGCTGTTGCAACACCGGCTGACGGAAGCGCTGCGCGAGAGCGAGCCGGATGCGCCGGTGGACCCGGCAAGGCAGCGGCTGGCCGTGGCGAAGGCGAGTACGGGGCGGTAGCGCCCCCATCCCCCGGCTATGCCGGGTACTTCCCCCGCAGGCGGGGGAAGAAAAAGGCTCCGGTGCTTTCCTCCTCCGTGAGCGCAGCGAAACGGGGGAGGTGGCAGTCGCGGTACGCGACTGACGGAGGGGGCGTGCGGCCACCCGATTTCACTCCCGCCAAAACCCCTCTACAGCCACCCCCATGAGTCTCGCGCGCAATACCTTTGTTCAGACGTTCATGACGCTCGGCAGCCGGGTGCTGGGGTTTGCGCGCGATCTCGCGCTGAACGCCCGTTTCGGCCAGGGGCCGATGATGGATGCGTTCGCCACGGCGCTGATGTTTCCGAACCTGTTCCGACGCCTGTTCGCGGAGGGCGCGTTCGCGCAGGCGTTCGTGCCGATCTACGGCAAGGTGCGGGCGGAAGAGGGGGAGGAGGCCGCCGCGCGCGTGGCGTCGCAGACGCTCTCGTTCCTGCTCGCGGTGGTAGTCGTGTTCTGCATCGCAGCCCAGGTGGCGATGGCGTGGATCATGCCGGTGCTGCTGTCGGCCTATGCGGCGGACAAGGAGATGATGCAGCTCGCCACGCTCGTGACGCAGCTGACGATGCCGTACCTCGCGTGCATGACGCTGGCGTCGCTGTTGTCGGGCGTTCTGAACACGGCGGGAAAATTCGCGCTGTCGGCGGGCGTGCCGATTTTGCTGAACGTCTGCACGCTCGCGCCGGTGCTGCTGCTGGAGGACAGGGAAGCCGCGCTCATCGGCGCGGCGATCGCGGTGTCCGTGGCGGGCGTGTTGCAGGCGGGGCTGCTGTGGTGGGGCGTGCGGCGCATGGGCGTGTCGCTGACCATCGGCCTGCCGGCGCTGTCGGACGCGGTGAAGAAGGTGCTGGTGCTGGCGATCCCGGGCGCGCTTGCGGGCGGCGCCACGCAGATCAATTCGCTGGTCAGCCAGATCCTCACCGGCTCCGACGAAGGCGCGCGTTCGGTGCTCTACAACGCCGACCGCCTCTATCAATTGCCGCTCGGGCTCGTTGGCGTCGCCGTGGGCCTCGCGCTCGTGCCGCGACTGACGAAGGCGTTCGTTGCGGGCGACACCCAAGGCGCGCAGACCACGCTCGATGACGGCATCGGTCTCGCGATGGCGTTCACGATCCCGGCGGCCGCCGCGCTCGTCGTCATGCCGTTCTTCATCATCGATGCGACCGTGACGCGCGGCGCCTTCACCAGCGACGATGCGCGTCGCACGGCGGAAGTGCTGCGCCATTTCGGCTGGGGCGTGCCGGCGTTCGTGCTGGCGAAGGTGCTGACGCCGCCGTTCTTTGCGCGGCAGGATACGCAGCGGCCGATGCGCTATGCGTTCGTCACCGTGGCGGTGACGGTGGTGCTGGGGGCTGCGCTCTTCTTCGGGTTCAAGCGCATGGACTGGGACGGCGTCGTCGGTCTCGCCATCGCCACGAGCATCGGAGCGTGGGTGAACGTGGCGCTGCTGAGCGGCGCGCTGGCGCGGGATGGAACGTGGAAAGTTAGTGCGGCGCTCGGTAAACGCTTGCTGCGGCTAGGCATCGCCACGGCGGTGATGGCGGCAGTGCTGGGCGTACTCGCCTTTTTCTATCCAACGCTGGCGCAGGTCTTCTTCTGGAAAGAGGCGGCCATCGTCATCGCCTGTCTTGTCGGCGCGGCGGTGTACGGCGTGGCGGTGCTGGCGACTGGCGCAGTCACGATAAAGGAGATGCGCGCAGCGCTGCGCCGTGAGCCTGGCCCTGCCGCTGGCGGGGGAGGCGGCTTGCCCGGCGGTCTTGACGGCTGATAGAAGCCCGCTCCGGAGACAGAACGATGTACGCGCAACGCGACGGACGATGGCGGATCTGACCGCAACGACCTGAACACCGCCCTTTTGCGGCGGCCCTCTGCGCACGTTTTTTCCCGGGAGCACCCCATGTCCGCCGTACCCACGCCTGCCTATGCAGGCCCTCAGCGCGTCTTCTCCGGCATGCAGCCCACGGGCGGCCTGCACCTCGGCAACTATCTCGGCGCGCTGGTGAAGTTCGTCCGCCTGCAGGATGTGCATGAGTGCATCTATTGCGTCGTCGACCTGCACGCGATCACGATCGAGCACGATCCGAAAACCCTGCAAAACCAGTGTCGCGAAATCGCAGCGGCCTATGTCGCGGCCGGCGTTGATCCAAAGAAGGCGATCATTTTCGTGCAGTCGGCCGTGCCTGCCCATGCGGAACTTGCGTGGATCTTCAACTGCGTCGCGCGCATGGGCTGGCTCGAGCGCATGACGCAATTCAAGGACAAGGCCGGCAAGAACGCCGAGCGTATGTCGGTCGGTCTGTTCGACTATCCCGTGCTGCAGGCCGCAGACATTCTCGCGTACCGCGCAACGCATGTACCTGTCGGCGAAGATCAGAAGCAACACCTTGAATTATCAAGGGATATCGCAGCGCGTTTCAACAACGACTACAACGCGCCGAACTTCTTCCCGCTGCCGGAGCCGCTTATACAGGGGCCAGGCGCGCGCATCATGTCGCTGCGCGACGGCGCGAAGAAAATGTCGAAGTCCGATCCTTCGGACATGAGCCGCATCAACCTGACGGATGACGCTGACGTCATCGCGAACAAGCTGAAAAAGGCGACGACTGATTCGCTGCCTTTGCCTGCGCCGGATGACCCAAAGCGCTTCGAAAACCGCCCAGAAGTTGAAAATCTCGTGGGCATCTTTGCCGCTCTCGCCGAACAGACTGCAGAAGAAATTTTGCAGGAATGGCAGGGGAAGGGATTTGGCGCGTTCAAGCCCGCGCTTGCCGAGATTGCCTCGCAAAAACTTTCGCCCATCGCTGCGGAGATGCGCAGATTGTTGAGCGATACCAGCACTTTGGATGCGATACTCGCGGACGGCGCGGCGCGCGCGCATGCGATCGCGGAGCCTGTAATGTCTGATGTCAGGCGCATTGTCGGGCTCTGGCCACGGTGACGACACGCCCTTTTACAGGGCAATTGCTGCTGAACAGGATCAGCGAACCCAAAATGGGGTTTCAAAAGGTCGTGGCGTCTATAGTGTCATCTAATCGTCATGGGGCAGATGACATGGGCGCAGAGATCGTCGCATCGCGATTGTTCGAGTTTCTTGAGGAGGCGCGCGACGCCACCACGATGGCGACGCTCGATGCGTGCTTCTCCAATCTCATCGATGACTGGGGCTTCGACCGATGGACGGCGACGCCGATCTCGTCGGCCGTGCGCGGCAATATCCGCCCGTTCGAAATCGTCTTCGGCAAGCCCAGTCGCAACTGGAGCGCCCACTACCGAGAGCGCGGCTATTTTCGCCACGACGCCGTGCTGAGCCACATGATGCGCTCGACTGAGGCGGGCTGGTGGACGCGCTTTTCGAAGGAGGCGCGGCTCTCGCACGAGGAGCGCATGCTGTTCGACGAGTCGCGCGCCTTCGGCGTTGCGGAAGGTCTCACGGCGCCGGTACGCCTGCCGGACGGTTCGGTCTGGGTCTGTGCGCTGACGGGCGAACAACCGAACCCCCGCAGCGACGTAGCCGACGCCGCGCGCTTCGCCGCGGAGCGCTACATCCTTCAGGCTCTGGAATTGCGTCGGCCCATGGAGCCGGGGGTCAGGAGCCTCAACGTCACCGCCGGCCAGGCGCAGATCATCGAACTCCTCTCGCGCGGGCATACGTTGCGCGAAGCGGCCGACGCGCTCGAGATCCGTCCCTCCACGGCTTACAACCAGATCGCCGACGCCAAGCGGCGCGTGATGGTCAAGACCACCGCCGAACTGGTCCACAAAACGAGCGGTCGCGGCCCGCTCGAAAAAAAGTGACAAGTTCGCCACCTATTTTGGGGCGCATGGGCAATTATTACTAGAGACAGCCGTCTTTCCGACGATATGGCTAATGACCGGTCGCATGACCCGCAGGCCGCGTGGGGGCCACGCGCGGGACGGTCCGGCGCGAGCTGGGCCGTCCCCGCTTTTGCTCAAAAACCCCAAGGCCGCCAAGGCTTCCGCACAAGAGGCTTTGACCGTCCTGCGGCGCACGTTAAAGCCGGTTCAGTGACCCTCCCGTCCTCCCGCGCGGCGCCCACTCTGCGCCCGACCGCCCTCTAGAGGCGGCCATGCTGTTCGACCAGTTGCTCCGGCGATTGCTCTGGCGTGTCCGCCGGAAGGTACGCCCAGGAGCGGACAACGCGCCTATCGTCAGCGTCGAAAACCCGCCACCTCCGCTGCCGGCCTCGCTCACAAGGCCCCGTCGGCGGGACCGATGGCGGCGCGCCACGCTCGGGTTCGTTGCAACGTTTGCCGTACTCGCCGTCGGGTATGCCTTTCTCGTCGCCGCCAACAGCCGCGCAACGCTCGATGCCGGCTTTGTGGCCCCACCGGATTCCGGCGGGTCACGGGCCACGGCGGCGGCGGCGGCGCTCCTTGCGCTCGATGCGGCCGAACCAGCAGTGGTGGCCGACGATCTCCTGGTCATCCCCAACGGTCGGCGCCTGCGGACCGCGCGCATTCATGCGGGCGCTGCAGAGGCCGCCGGAACGTATGTCAGCCTTCTCGTGGGTGCGGCGACGCCGCTCGATCCGGCGCTCGGCGACGCGCGCGATGCGATGGCGGCGGGGGATCCGGCTGCGGCGCGCGACGCGCTCCTGAGACACAACAACAGGATTGCGCGCGGTCGCGCCGACGCGGGTTCCGGCGCTGCGCGCGTTTCGCTTCTGGCCGATGCGGCCGCCGCCGCGTGTGAGGAGGAGAGTGCGGCGCTGCGCGACCTGGCGCGGCGCGAGCAGGGATGGATGGGTTCGCCCGCTGCGCAGGCGCAGGTTTCGCATGCACGAGGCGTTGCCTTCGGGTGGCTGCTTCTGTTGCGCGGCGCCTTGGCGGATGCGCCGGATGTGGCGTCAGCGACGGTCGTGGAGGCGGCGATTCCGCTGGATGCGCTCGCTGCCGCTGCAGAACGCCAACCCATGTTTCTCTTCAATGGCGGGCCCGAAACGCCTTGGTCGCCCGCACACCTCATCGACCACGCCGATGATCTCGCCCGCGCCGCTGCAGGCGCGCGCTCGCTCGCCGCCGCATCGGCGCAGACAGTCGTTCCACCCGGCTAGGATCGCCGACTTGTGGGAATCGCGGTTTCGCGAGACCCTCCGCCCACATGATCGCACGCGGCTTCAAGTTCCTGGTGATCGCAGACGACAGCGCGGAGTTCGCGGCGGCGCTGGCCTACGCCGCGCATCGCGTCACGGCGACGGGCGCCTCGCTCCTCATCCTGCGTGTCGTCGACACCGTCACCGATCACGCCCACTGGGTCAGCGTCGGCGAGGAAATGCGGGCGGAAGCGCTCGAAGCGGCTGAGGCCCAGGCCGAACGTCTCGCCGCCGAGACCTGGGCCGAAACCGGCGTGCAGCCGGAGATCGTCATCCGGGAAGGAGAGCTGAAGACCGAACTCCGCCGTCTAGTGGACGAAGACCCCGACGTGCGGATCATCGTGCTGGGCGCGGGCGTTGGTCGCGACGGGCCGGGGCCGCTGGTGTCGTCGCTGGCCAAGCAGGGCCTCGGCGGGCGACCCGTGCCGGTGCTCGTGGTGCCGGGATCGCTGTCGCGCGAAGAGGCCAGGGCGCTCGCCATCCCCGCGCCGATCGCGCCTGACGTCTGACACTCGGCGCCAACCCCCACCGCTTGACCCTTACGCGCAGAAATCCCAAGTAAAGCGCTCAGGTATTGCCGGAGCCACCACGTGTTCATCCAGACCGAATCCACGCCGAACCCGAACACATTGAAGTTCGTCCCCGGGCGCGACGTGCTCGGGAAAGGCGCCCGTGACTTCGCCGATCGCGACGCGGCGGAGAAAGCCTCGCCGCTGGCGGCCGCCATCTTCGAGACCGATGGCGTGACGCGCGTGTTTCTCGGAGACGAATTCGTCTCCGTCACCAAGACGGACGATTCCGACTGGGCGCACCTCAAGCCCTTCGTACTCGGCGCGATCATGGAGCACTTCGTCGCCAACCGGCCCGTGTTGCTCGACGCGACCGCTTCCGCCTACGAGGCGATCGAGGAAGACGACCGCGTCTATGAAGGCGACGCCGCCGAAATCGTCGAGCAGATCAAGGAATTGATCGACACCCGTGTGCGCCCCGCCGTCGCGCAGGACGGTGGCGATATCGTGTTTCACTCGTGGGATCACGAGGAGGGCGTCGTGAAGCTGCACATGCGCGGCGCGTGCGCGGGCTGCCCCAGCTCCACGATGACGCTCAAGCAGGGCATCCAGAACATGCTGCGCCACTACGTGCCGGAGGTGCGCGCGGTGGAGCAGGTGGTCTGAGCTTTCGATGATCGTTCTCGCGATCGATACCGCGCTGACGGCGTGTGCGGCGGCGCTCGTGCGCGACGGGCAGACGCTTGCGGCGATGTCGGAGCCGATGGAGCGCGGGCATGCCGAGCGCCTCGCGCCGCTGGTCGATGAGTTGATGCGCGGCGCGGGCGTCGCCTTTGCAGACGTGGACCGCATCGTCGTGACCGTGGGGCCGGGCTCGTTCACGGGCGTGCGCGTGGGGCTTTCTTTCGCGCGCGGGCTGGCATTGGCGCTGGGTAAACCGTGCGTCGGCGTGTCGACGCTGGAAGCGCTGGCGGGGGAGGGACCGGGCTTGCGCGCCGGCGCCATCGCTGGTGCGGGCGAGGTGTATTTCGCAGCGTATCGACATGGTGAGACGCTTGTGGCGCCGGAGCGGTTTGCCCTGGAGCGCGCTCGCGCGCTTGCGCCGGCAGGCGTCACGGTTCGCGGACCGGCGGCGGAGACGTTCCGGGACGTAGCGGCCGCCATAGAGGTGAGGGCGTCACCCGATGTCGCCACGCTCGCGCGCCTCGGCGCGGCTCGCGAACCCGCCGCGCATCCGCCGAAGCCGCAATACCTGCGTGCGCCCGACGCCAGGTTGCCGGGCGGAAAGACGCCCCCATGACAAGCGGCGTGATCCGCGCCGCGACGGATCGCGACTGCGATCGATTTGCGGCGCTGCATGCCTTGTCCTTCGACGAACCGTGGGACGCCGCTGCGTTGCGGGTGCTGACGGACTCGCCCGGCGTCATTGCGCTGACGAGCTCGGACGGTTTCATCCTCGTGCGCGTGGCGGCCGACGAAGCGGAAATCCTGACCATCGCGGTGGATCCCGCGCTGCGTCGCGGCGGGCAGGGCGGCGCGTTGCTGGCCGCTGCAACCGAAGCCGCGAAGGCCGCCGGCGCGCAGCGTCTGTTTCTGGAGGTTTCCTCTGAAAATGCAGCGGCGCGAGGCCTTTACGCACGCCACGGCTTCGCGCAGGTCGGACAGCGCGCGCGGTACTACGGCGACGGATCGGATGCGCTGGTGCTTGCGTTGACGCTTGCGTGAGCCCCGCCAGAAGACCCACAAGACTGGACTTGTGCAGCGCAACCCATCATATCCCGGCGGAGGTTTGGGCCATGGATCGCATCGAGAAACTCTGCGTCGATCAGGGTATGCGCATGACCGAGCAGCGCCGCGTAATCGCGCGCGTGCTGTCGGCGGCGAAGGATCACCCGGACGTGGAAGAACTGCACCGCCGCGCGGTGGCGGTGGATTCCCATATCTCGATCGCCACGGTGTACCGCACGGTCCGCCTGTTCGAGGAAGCGGGCATCATCCAGCGTCACGACTTCCAGGACGGCCGCTCCCGCTACGAGGAAGCGCCGACGGAACATCACGACCACCTGATCGACATGAAGTCGGGCAAGGTCGTGGAGTTCATGGATGACGAAATCGAAAGGCTGCAGGAGGCCATCGCCCGGCGGCTCGGCTACAAGCTCGTGGGCCACAAGCTGGAACTCTACGGCGTGCCGATCGACGAGAAGAAGTAGCTCCGGCGCACGCCCGGACGGGTCAGCGCCTTGCCGCTAGGTCCATTCAACGGCATATAGGCCGCTTGCCCGCGACCCTGCGGGCCATCAGAAGGATTCATCGGCAGCCCATGACGAACGCGCAAGCTCCGTTGCTCAAGCGCCTGTTCATCGAGACTCACGGCTGCCAGATGAACGTCTATGATTCCGAGAGGATGCGGGACGTTCTGGCGCCGCTGGGCTATGCGCCGGTGAACGCGCCCGATGACGCCGATCTCGTCATCCTCAACACCTGCCACATCCGCGAGAAGGCCACCGACAAGGTCTATTCCGAACTCGGCCGGCTGCGCGCCCACAAGGAGCGCCGCGCGGAAGCGGGCGTGAAGACGACGGTGGTCGTCGCCGGTTGCGTGGCGCAGGCGGAAGGCGAGGAGATCATGCGGCGCGCGCCCGTGGTTGATCTCGTGGTCGGACCGCAGGCGTACCACAAGCTGCCGGAGCTGATCGCGCGGACCGCACGCGCGATGGGCGAACGCATCGCCGCCGATTTCACACCCGACGAAAAGTTCGATGCACTGCCGGCGCCGAAGGCCGAAGGCGTCACCGCGTTCCTCTCAGTGCAGGAAGGTTGCGACAAGTTCTGCACCTTCTGCGTGGTGCCTTACACGCGCGGCGCGGAATATTCGCGTCCGCTGGAGAAGGTGCTCGTCGAAGCGCGCGGGCTGGCGGGCCAGGGCGTGCGCGAGCTCACGCTGATCGGCCAGAACGTCAACGCCTGGCATGGCGCGCGCGGGGAAGGCGAGGCGACGTTCAGCGATCTCGTCCGCGAAATCGCGCGCATCGAAGGCATAACCCGCATCCGCTACACCACGAGCCATCCCGTCGAGATGACGGACGATCTCATCGCGCTGCACGGTGATGAGGAAAAGCTGATGCCGTTCCTGCACCTGCCAGTGCAGTCGGGCTCCTCGCGCGTTCTCAAGGCGATGAACAGGAAGCACACGGCGGAAGAGTATGTCGCGATCATCGAGCGTCTGCGCGCGGCGCGGTCCGACATTGCCTTGTCGACGGATTTCATCGTCGGCTTTCCCGGTGAGACGGAGAAGGATTTCGAGGCGACGCTCGATCTCGTGGGCGCCGTCGGGTTCGCATCTGCGTATTCGTTCAAGTATTCGCGCCGTCCCGGTACGCCTGCGGCGGGCATGCACGGGCAGGTGAGCGAAGAGGTTTCCGCCGATCGTCTCGCACGCCTGCATGCCTTGCTCGGCGAACAGCAACGCGCGTTCAACGCAGCCCAGATTGGAAAGACGCTGCCGGTGCTTGTCGCGAGCGCCGGGCGTCGCCCCGGGCAGATGCACGGCCGCAGTCCATACTTGCAGTCGGTGCACTTTGACGGCGCGGCGGATCTTGTCGGGTCCATTGTCGAGGTCGCCATCGCGGGCGCCACGCAGAACAGCATCAACGGCGCGCTCGTCGCGCACGCACAAGCCATATGAACCGCACCATCACCATCGCCGACAGCGCCGCCGCGAAGGACATCTTCGGGCCGCTCCACCGTCACGTGGCGCTGATCCAGGACTCGTTCCGCAAGGGCGAAAGCCACAGCGTGGACATTCGCGTCTCGGGCAACGAGGTCGTGCTGACGTCCGATGACGCCGGCGAACTCGCGCGCGCGGAAGGCATCTTCGCCACGCTGACGCGGCACTTCGATCTGCGCCGGAAACTGCGCGAGGCGGAAGTGCGCGCGGCGATTGCGTTCGCCACACCCGACGCCGACGGCCAGATCGAACTCCGCGACCTGCCGACGCTCGGCACCTTCACGTTGCAGACGCCGCGCCAGCAGCGCTATGTCGAAGCCATGCGCAGCGAGAGCAAGCCGCTCGTGTTCGGCGTCGGCCCGGCCGGTACGGGCAAGACGTTCCTTGCGGTGACGGCGGCGGTCGAAGCGCTGCGCAACGGGCTCGTCGACAAGATTATCGTCACACGCCCGGCGGTGGAGGCGGGCGAGCGCCTCGGCTTTCTGCCCGGCGCTCTGGAAGAGAAGGTCGACCCGTATCTGCAGCCGATCTGGGATGCGTTCCGCAGCCAGATGCGCGACGAGGAACTCAAACAGCGCCGCGAGCAAAACAAGATCGAGGTCGCGCCCATCGCCTTCATGCGCGGCCGCACGCTGACGAACGCGTTCGTCATCGTCGACGAAGCGCAGAACGCCACGATCCAGCAGATGAAGATGGTGCTCACCCGTCTGGGGCAGGGCTCGCAGATGGTCGTCACCGGCGATCCCTCGCAGATCGACCTGCCGAACGAACGCGCCTCCGGTCTCGGCCATGCGTTGTCGATCCTCGACAAGATGCGCCGGATCGAAGTGGTGCGCTTCACCGCGCAGGACGTGATGCGTCATGACCTCGTCGCCGAAATCGTCGAGGCCTACGACGACGATGAACGAAGGCGACGGCAGGCCACGTGATGACTGACGGGCTCGAAATCGAAACCGTCGTCGAGGCGGATGGCTGGGCGACCGCACTGACGGAGCCGCCGGAACATCTCGCTGCGCGCGTGCTTTCCGCTGCAGCGGTGGGGGAGGAGGCCAAGGGCGCCGTCGCCATTCTCTTCGCCGACGACGCTGCGGTGCGCGAGCTCAACCGCGCGTGGCGCCAGAAGGATCAGCCCACCAACGTGCTCTCGTTTCCCGCGCCGACGGGCTTCGACGCGCTGGGCGATATCGCGCTCGCGCTGGAAACCGTGCTTGCGGAAGCCACGGCGCAGAACAAGACGCCCACCGACCACACCGCGCATCTGCTCGCGCACGGATTTCTCCACCTGCTTGGCTACGACCACATGGATGATGCAGAGGCCGAAGCCATGGAATATCGCGAGCGCGTCATCCTCGCCCGTCTCGGCATCGCCGACCCCTACGAACAAAGGTCATGAGCGACCCCAACGAAACGCCCGACGGCTCTGGCCGTCCACTGATCAGGACGCTCTTCGAGCGCTTCCTCAAACGCGCGCGCAGCGATGTGCTCGGGGACGTCGCGGAGGCCTTCGAGAACCGCGAAGAGCGGGGCGAAGCCGTCGACGCCGCGCAGAAAACGATGGTCATCGCCGCCGCCAGCTTCACCGAGAAGCTGCGGGCTGGTGATGTGATGACGCCGCGCGCCGATATCATCGCGCTCGACGTGTCGACGACGCTCGGCGATGCGGCGCGTCTGTTTGCGGAGTCGCAGCACTCGCGCCTGCCGGTCTATCGCGACAATCTCGATGATCCGATCGGCTTCGTGCACGTGAAGGATGTGCTCGCGCTGCTGGCGCCGAATGGCGACGGCCAGGCTTCCGGCAAGTTTCCCGAGCGCGTGCTCTCCCGCATCAAGCGCGAAATCCTCTTCGTGCCGCCTTCGATGCCGTTGCCGACGCTGCTGGTGACGATGAAGTCGCGGCGCATCCATCTGGCGCTCGTCATCGACGAATACGGCGGCACCGACGGCCTTGTTTCCATCGAGGACATCGTCGAGCAGATCGTCGGCGACATCGACGACGAGCACGACATCGACGAGTCCGACCAGATCATCGTGCGTCCCGGCGGCGTTTTCGAAGCGGATGGCCGCGCGAGCGTCGAGGCGCTGGAGAAGCGCACAGGCGCGAAGTTTGCGCTCGAGGATCACGAGGACGAGGTGGAGACCGTCGCTGGGCTCGCCGCCGCCATAGCGGGCCGCGTGCCGCAGCGTGGCGAGGTGCTGCGCCATCCCGTGGGGTTCGATTTTGAAATTCTCGATGCCGATCCGCGTCGCGTGAAGCGTCTGCGCGTGCGCCCGGCACCCATCGTGCGCGAAGAGTCCGCGGCGTGAGGGCAGGCGACGACCGGACCCCGGCCCTGAGCGGAATCCAGCTCTGGCTCGACCAGCTGCCGCGTTGGCGGCTGTATGTAGTCGCGCTGGCGACAGGCGCGTTTTCCGCGCTCGCCTATGCGCCGTTCTACATCACGCCTGCGCTCGGCGTGGGTCTGTGCCTTCTGGTGTGGCTGATCGACGGCGCGGCGCGCCACCACCGGCCCATGCGCGCGGCCTTCGGGCGCGGCTGGATGTTTGCGTTCGGGCATTTCCTTGCGGGCACCTACTGGGTGGGCGCGGCATTCACGCAGGTGGATGGCGCGATGGCGTTGATGCCGCTGGGCGTGCTGAGCCTCCCCGCGCTGCTCGCGGTGTTCTGGGGCGCAGCGATGATGGTTGCAGTGCGCCTGTGGACGGCAGATTCGCGGCGCATCGGCGCGTTTGCCGCGACGCTGGTGCTTGCGGAAGTGGCGCGCGGACATCTGTTCGGCGGCCTGCCGTGGAATCTCGGCGGCTACACATGGGAGGCGGGGACAGCGCTGTCTCAGGTCGCGGCGTTCGTGGGGATTTACGGTCTCACGGCGATCACACTGCTGGTGCTGGCGACGCCGGCGACGCTGGCGGATTCGCACCGCGGCTGGGCTGCGCGCGCGACGCCGGCGATGATCGCGGCGCTGTTGCTGGGACTGTTGTGGGGCGCCGGCAATCAGCGTCTCGAAACCGCAGGCCCCGTCGACGCGCGCAAGGGCGGCGTCATCGTGCGCGTCGTCGATCCTGGCTACAGCCAGCGCGACAAGTGGACCGAAGGCCGCGAGCAGGAAGTGCTCGACCGCTATCTTGAACTCACCGGCCCAGCGACCGACGACAACGCCGAGCAGGTCGTCGTCTGGCCCGAGGGCGCGATCCCCGCGCGGTACCCGCAGATGCCGGTGCTTATGGAAAACCCCGACATGCTCGACGCGCTGGGGCGCACGCTCGGCGACCGCGTCCTGATCATGGGCGCTACGCGCATCGAGTACGATAACAAGGGCGCGCCGCAGAACTACTACAACGCCGGCGTCGTCGTGGACGGCGTGTCGGGCAAGGCCGAAATCCGCCAGTGGCATGACAAGTACCGCCTGACGCCGTTCGGCGAGTTCATTCCCGCGTTCAATCTGATTTCCTGGCTCGACATCCCGACGCTGCAGCAGATCGGCACCGGATTCACGCCCGGCGATGCGCCGTCACGCGTGGTGATACCGGGCGCCGAAGACGCGCTGATCCTCATCTGCTACGAGTCGATCTTCCCGGGCCTCGTACCGCGCGGCGCGGACCGTCCGGGCTGGATCGCCAACATCTCCATTGATGCGTGGTACGGCGATGGCACGGGGCCATTCCAGAACGACAACCAGTCCCGCTACCGCGCCATCGAGGAGGGCCTGCCGATGGCGCGGGCCGCGTCGGGCGGGGTGTCTTCCATCACCGATCCCTACGGTCGCAAGGTCGTGGAAGTCGGGCGCAAGGGCGGGGCGGTGGAAGCTGCGTTGCCCGTGCCGCTGCCGGAGACGATCAATGCGCGCTTCGGCTTCCTGTTGACGCCGCTGCTCATTCTGCTCATCGCCTTCCTGCGTTTTGCGCCGCCCGGCGCGCCGGCGCGGGGTTTCAGGTCATGAGCGAAGAGCGCATCGCCAACAGCGTGGACAAGCGCATCGGTCAACGGGTGAAGCAGCGGCGGCTGGAGATGGGCATGTCGCAGGAACGGCTCGCCGAGCTGCTCGGCGTCACGTTCCAGCAGATCCAGAAGTACGAGAAGGGCGTGAACCGCGTGGCGGCCAGCCGTCTTTTCGAACTCGCGAGCGCGCTGGGCGTCGGCCTCGCCTACTTCTTCGAAGGCCTGACGGCGGGTTCGCCTCATGAGGGAATCCGGGGCGGGGTCGCCGAGGACGGGCAGGGGTTCGTCTATGACATGCTCGCGAGCCCCGAAGGCCAGCAGCTGCTGCAGATTTTCGGGCAGATCCGGAGCGCCAAGGTGCGGCGGCGGGTGGTGGATTTGGTGCGAACCCTCGCCGAGGAGGACGCAGAGGACTCCGCCTTGCCGAAAGTGACTTAGAGATATAAGGAAGTCTTTATATCCCCCAATCCGTCGAGATGGAGACCGACCCCGTGCGCCGCCAATCCTACGTGTTCACCAGCGAAAGCGTCTCCGAAGGCCACCCCGACAAGGTCGCTGACCGCATCTCCGACACTGTCGTCGACGCCTTCCTGGGCGAAGACCCGGTCGCGCGCGTGGCGTGCGAAACGCTGGTGACGACGCAGCGCATCATCCTCGCGGGCGAGGTCCGCACGGGCGACGACAAGATCAAGCGCATCATCGACGGCCTCGAAGAGAAGGTGCGCGGCGCGGTCAAGGACATCGGCTACCATCAGCAGGGCTTCCACTGGGCAACGGCGCATTACGAGTGCCACCTGCATGCGCAGTCCGCCGACATCGCCATGGGCGTCGATTCCTCGTCCAACAAGGATGAAGGCGCGGGCGACCAGGGCATCATGTTCGGCTACGCGACGAACGAGACGCCGGAGCTCATGCCGGCGACGCTGCAATACTCCCACAACATCCTGAAGGTGCTCGCCGAGGCCCGCCACAGCGGCAAGGAGCCCAAGCTCGAGCCGGACGCCAAGAGCCAGGTCACGCTGCAGTACGAAAACGGCAAGCCCGTGCGCGCGATGGAAATCGTGTTGTCGACGCAGCACGCCGACGGCCTCTCGCCGCAGGACGTCGATGCGATCTGCCGTCCCTACATCCAGGGCGTTTTCCCGGCGGGTCTTGTCGATGACAAGACCGTCTTCCACGTGAACCCGACCGGCAACTTCGTCATCGGCGGCCCCGACGGCGACACCGGCCTCACCGGCCGCAAGATCATCGTCGACACCTACGGCGGCGCGGCTCCGCACGGCGGCGGCGCATTCTCGGGCAAGGATCCGACGAAGGTCGATCGCAGCGCAGCCTATGCGTGCCGCTATCTCGCGAAGAACGTTGTCGCGGCCGGCCTTGCGGACCAGTGCACGATCCAGATCTCCTATGCGATCGGCGTGGCGCGTCCGTTGTCGTTCTATGTCGATCTGCACGGCTCTGATCGCATCGATCCCGCGAAGCTCGAAAAGGCGCTGCCGGATCTTATGGGCGGCTGCACGCCGCGCGCCATCCGTGAACACCTGAAGCTCAACAAGGCAATCTACGCGCGCACGGCGGCCTACGGACACTTCGGCCGCACGCCGGACGCGGACGGCGGCTTCAGCTGGGAAAAGACCGATCTCGTGGACGCGCTGCGCGGTCTGGCGTAGCGCGGCGCGCGGCTAGATCAGCCGCGGCCCCCACATGAACATGGCGGCGCCGGCGATGCCGGCGGCCGTCACCAGAACAAGCACCGCGAGGCCCGCCGTCATGGCGTGCTTCGCGGTTTTGTTTCGGGCGTCCTGCGCACGCAGATAGAGCTCGAGCACGGCGAGCGGGACAAGGTAGCAGCCATACGCCCAGAAGCGCACGAACGGGCCGTCGAAATCCTCGCCCACGCCGACAGGCCCCCGGTTCGCCAGCACCCAGAACATGAAGCCGATGCGGAAGAACCAGACGCCGCTGACAAGAATGAACGTGCGCAGCGCCCAGCGCCGATGCGCATCGAACCGCCGTGAAAGCGCCGCGCGCCATGCCAGCATCGCGCATGCGACCAGAAGCAGGCCGTTGAGGCTGATGCCGATGCGCAGCGAATCGCCGCCCGCCGTGCCGCGCGTCCAGACCATGTAGATCCCGCCGAAACTCATGATCATTGCGGTGATCAGGTAGATGCGCCCGTTCCAGCGGTGAAAGCTGCGGAAGCCGTTGCGCAGGGCGGGGATTAGCTGCAGCGGACCGCCGAGTGTCATCGTCACCGCCAGCGCAAGATGCGCGGCAAGCATGACATTGCCGAAGAGCGCCCCCGCGCACATAGCCGCCGACGAGGATGTCGTTCCACTTGTCGAAGTCGCCCGCCGCCGCCGCCCCGCCGTAGAAGGCCGCCACAAACGCGGCGAACAGCGCCTGCCCAGCAAGCGCCACGACGAACCATGCCGCGCCCACAGCGCGTAGCGCCTTGTCCGCCAATGGCGCGGCAGCGGAGATTTGGGCGTGAGCTGTCATTCGGCTTCCCTGAGGCGCGTGCGGCGTTGCCAACGGGCGCACGGCGCCGCATCTGCGGGTCAGCGTAGGACTGGCGTGCAGATGTGCCCATGACCGCAAAGCTCAAGAAGCATGGCCTTCGGGATCAGCGCGGCGGTGCGACTGTGTCTGCGGGCTATGCCGGCAATCTCGTCCACTATGCCGTGGCGCACGGGATCGACCGGGCGGCTCTCATCGCGCAATCCGGACTCGACGCCGCTGCGTTCGACGATCCCGACAACCGCATTCCACTGGAGGACTACAAGGCGCTCATGCGCGCGGCGAAGGCCATGACGGGCGATGCGGCGCTCGCGCTCCATCTCGGCGCCACGCAGGACTTCAAGGAAATCTCTGTCGTCGGTCTCATCTGCTACGCGGCGCCGACGATGGGTGAGGCGCTCATGGAGCTGAACCGCTACGCGCGTCTCGCCGCTGAAGTGGAATTTCCGGCGGAAGGCGGGCGATTCCAGATCCAGCCGCGCGATGGCGCGCTCTGGCTCGTCGATACGCGCAGCGATCCCGAAGACTTTCCGGAAATGACCGAGAGCACGTGGTCGCGCTTCATTTCTGAAACCGCGCGGCATTTTCCCGACGCGCCGTTCGCGAAGGCCGTCCATGTGCCGCATGAACGACCGGTGCACGCGGATGTTTATACGCAGGTGCTGAAAGTCCCAGTGACGTTTGCATCGCCCCTGAACGCCATTGAGATCGATGCGTCATGGCTGTCGCTGCCGCTGCACAATCCAAACCGCTATGTCTTCGGCGTGTTGAGCGAGCACGCGGATCGACTGCTCGCAGACCTACAGGCCGCAAAGAGTGTGCGCGCGCAGGTCGAGGCGCATCTCATTCCAATGCTGCACAAGGGCGACATGGGTATGGAGCAGCTCGCGCGCGCGCTCGGCCTCAGCCGGCCGACGCTTTATCGGCGCCTGCGCGAGGAAGGGGTGACGTACGAAGCGCTCGTCGACGATCTGCGCCGTCGCATGGCGTTGCACTATCTCGAAGGCGGCAAGACATCCGTGAGCGAGACGGCGTACCTCGTCGGCTTTTCCGATCCGAGCTCATTCTCGCGCGCGTTCAAACGCTGGACGGGCGCAAGCCCACGTGGGCGGAAGAGCGAGTGAGGCGCGGGTCTACTCCGCCATCGCCTCGACAGGCTTCGCTTCGCGCGCGCGCGCCGGCGCCTCGACCGGATGCGAAAACTCCATCGCATCGTCGTCCACCGGCCCGAACTTCAGGTCCAGGAGATCGCGCACGTAGTTCTGGTGCACGCGCCATGGCGAGGCCTTGCCCTGGCGCGGAAACTTGTCGATCGAGCGCTGCACATAGCCCGAGGAGAAATCGAGCCAGGGATCGGTCTCGATCGGCCCGCCGCGCAGACGCGGCGTCGCCTGTTTCATGCCGACGCGGTCCATGTGGTTGAGCAGACGGCACACATAGGCGCAGGTGAGGTCGGCTTTCAAAGTCCACGACGCATTGGTGTAGCCGAACGACGAGGCCATGTTCGGCACGTCGGAATACATCATGCCCTTGTAGTTGACGGTCTTCGACATCTCGACATCGACGCCGTCCACGCGGACTTCCAGCCCGCCGAGCAATTCGAGATTGAGGCCCGTCGCGGTCACGATGATGTCGGCGTCGAGTTTCGCGCCGGACTTCAGCTGCAGGCCGGTTTCGGTGAAGCGCTCGATCAGGTCGGTGACGACGGAGGATTTGCCTTCCTTGATCGAGGCGAAGAGATCGTTGTCCGGCACGAGGCATAGGCGCTGGTCCCACGGATTGTAGCGCGGCGTGAAGTGCGTCTGCACGTCGTAGTCGGGGCCGAGCTGTTCGCTGACCATGCCGATGAGGCGCTCCTTGACCTTTGCGGGGTTCTTCCGCGCCATGTCGTAGAACACCATCTGCAACAGCACGTTCTTCCAGCGCGTGAGGCCGTAGGCGACCTTGAGCGGCAGATGCTTGCGCAGCCAGTTGGCGATGCCGTCTTCGGCGGGGCGCGAGGCCATGTAAGTGGGCGAGCGCTGCAGCATGGTGACGTGCGCGGCGTCCTTGGCCATTTCCGGCACGATCGTCACGGCGGTGGCGCCGGAGCCGATGACGACGACGGTCTTGCCCTTGTAGTCGAGAGTTTCGGGCCACTTCTGCGGATGCACGAGCGCGCCCTTGAAGTGTTCGACGCCGGCGAAGTCGGGCGTGTAGCCCTCGGAATATTTGTAGTAGCCCGCGCACATGAACAGGAAGCCGCAGGTGAGACGCACCGTCTCGCCGTTGCGCTCCGATTCCACCGTCCACTTCGCATCGGCGGAGGACCACGACGCGCGCTTGACCATGTGGTTGTAGCGGATGTGCGGTTCCACGCCGTTCTCGGCGGAGGTCTCGCGCACATAGTTGAGGATCGACGGCCCGTCGGCGATGGCCTTGGCCTGCTCCCATGGCTTGAAGCCGTAGCCGAGGGTGTACATGTCGCTGTCGGAGCGGATGCCCGGATAGCGGAAGAGATCCCACGTTCCGCCGCTCGCGCCGCGGCCTTCGAGGATCGCGTAGGTCTTGCCGGGGCAATCCTTCTGCAGGTGCACCGCCGCGCCGATGCCCGACAGGCCTGCGCCGACGATGATGACGTCCAAATGGTCGATGCTCAAAACAGGGGTGCTCCGGCGGAAGAATGACGATTGCCCCCGCCATATGCCATCAGCCACCCCGCCTTGCGATACTCAATTACGCACCACCGGTCCGCAGCGTAGGCGCGGTCAGAACTTCAAGCTCAGTCCCGCCTGCACCAGGCGCGGCGCGCCGGGCAAGATCCCTCGGGCGCGATCAACGATGTAAACTTCGTCGAAGACGTTCTTGACCGTGACGAACACCGTCGTGCGGTCGTCGAAGGGCCGCAGGTTCGCGGAAAGGTTGAAGATCGTGGCGTCAGGGATGAGACCGCGCTGGCCGTTGGCGACGGGCGCCACGGTGTTGAGGTCGTCAGCGAACATCCCGCCAGTATACTGCACCTCCGCCTGCGCATCGAATCTGTCGCCGTGCGCATAGCCGACGGCGACCGACGCGATCCATTCGGGCGAGTAGGGCAGGCGATTGCCGCTCACCGACGTGGTCGCGAAGCCCGCGATGTTTGAAAAACGGCGGCCCTCGAAACCGGCTTCCGCAAGCCAGGTGATGGCGGTGCGGAAGAAGATGTCGTTTGCGTCCATCACGCCCATATCGCGCAGCGAGCCGTTGAACGAAGCCTCAAGGCCCGTGTGCTGCGTCTCGCCGGCGCTCGTCAGCGTGGCTCCTGCGCCGCCAGCGACGGACGCAGGGACGATCTGGTTTTCAAAGTCGAGCAGGAACGCCGCCACATCGAGGTTGACGCCATCGGCGATCTCGCCGCGCAGGCCGATCTCGTAGTTGACGCTCTTCTCCGCATCGAGGTCCACGACTCCGCCAGCGTTGGTGATGATGTCCTCGGTGCGCGGTGGCGCAAAGCCCCTGTGCACGCCGCCATAGATCACCATGTCGTCGCGCAGATCGAAGGAGACGCCGAGCCCCGGTATCACTTCCGTGAGATCGCTTTCACCGCGCTGGTTGGTGAGTTTGTTGATGCGTTCGTAGTCGATCTGCTCGATGCGCACGCCGGGGCTGATGCGCAGCCGTCCGAACGTCGCCTGCGCCGTCGCCCAGCCGGACACCGCCTCCGCATAGCGCAGATTAAGCTCCGCCACGCCGCCATTGGCGCCGCGTCCGCCGGTGCGCGCATCCGGCGTCGTGCCGTTCAGCTGCAGGCGGTTTTGTCGTTCGGTGTGATAGCGGGCGCCGATTTCCGTCTCGACGGGCGCGCCGAACAGGGCGCCTTTCCAGCCGAGGCGGCTCTCGACGCCATAGACGTTATACTCCCGCAGACGGCCTTCGTTGCCGCAGGTCGTGGAGATGTTTGCCATTCCGCCGCACGCGGTGTCGTTGGGGCGTTGCGAGGAGTTGGAAGACTGGCGCCACCAGTCGCGGTCGAACCAGATGGAATAGACCGATGTCGTCAGACGCACCGCTTCCCCCGCATTCCAGCCGTGCGTCGCTGATGCGGTGAAGCGTTCGGTCTCGAAGCGGTCGTTCGGGAACGGATTGCCGTAGGGATCGGCGGCGTACTCGGCTTCGGTCAGCCCCGAGTAACTCACCTGGCTGCTTTCGCTTGCACGGCCGATGCGAGCTGTAAGGCTGTGGTTAGGGCCGAAATCGCGGTCGGCTTTCAGGTAAATGTCGTCGAACTGCAGGCCGTGATTGGCTCGGATGCCGTCGAATTGCGTGTAGTTGGCGTGCGCCAGAAGGCGCGTGCCGAGCACCTGTCCGCCGATGGAGCCGTCCAGTTCGCCATAGTCCCCCGAGCCGCCCGCCGCGAGCATGCTGGCTTCGAACTCGCCCGGCGTTTCAGGCGTGATGTAGTTGACGACGCCGCCCACGGTCTGCGGCCCGAAGCGGATCTGGCTGGCGCCCTTCAGCACCTCGATGCGCTGGAAACGCCGGATCGGCGGGTGGGAATAGCTCGCGTTGTCGCCGTAGGGTCCGTAGGTCAGCGGCAGGCCGTCCTCGAGGAGCAGCGTCTTCGAGGACCGGATCGGAGACAGGCCGCGGATCCCGATGTTCGGCCGCAGACCGAGACCTTCTTCATCGCGCGGAAATACACCCGCGACCTGGCGCAGCGCTTCGTTGACAGTGAACACCCGTGAGCGCTCGAGGTCCTCCTGCTCGATGGTGGCGCCGGAACCAGGAATGTGGAGCAGATCGGCGCGTGTGCCCACGACGACGATCTCAGGCGCGGCGGGGGCTCCTACTCCGCCTGGCAGTTCCTGTGCCTGGACGGGGCGCGCGATGACGGCGGTCAGCGCGGCAGACGCGAGCAGAAACAACGATCTGGACATGGAGACCTCTTTGCAAGTGCGATTAACTCGCATCTGAGTTGCTAGCAAGTCTCATTCGCGCATGGAGGGTGGGCCTTCTTGACGCTGCCTGCGGCGCGCGCTTCACACGTGCGCCACCGCGCGCCTGAACAGGGACAACCTCATGGCCTGGGATACGCTGATCGTCGAAACGCACGGGTCGGTCGGCCTCGTGAAGCTCAATCGCCCGCAGGCTTTGAATGCGCTGAACAGCCAGCTGCTCGACGAGCTCGGCAAGGCGCTGGCGGCGTTCGAGGCCGACGCCGGCATCGGCTGCATCGTGGTGACGGGCTCGGAGCGTGCGTTCGCGGCGGGCGCCGACATCAAAGAGATGTCCGAGAAGACCTTCGGCGAGATGTACGCATCTGACTTTTTCGGAAACGCCGATCATCTCGCACGCTGCAGAAAACCAACCATTGCAGCGGTTTCGGGCTTCGCGCTCGGCGGCGGCTGCGAACTGGCGATGATGGCCGACATGATCTTCGCGTCGGACACGGCGAAGTTCGGCCAGCCGGAGATCAAGCTCGGCGTCATTCCCGGCATCGGCGGCACACAGCGTCTCGTGCGCGCGATCGGCAAGGCCAAGGCCATGGACCTCTGCCTCACCGGTCGCATGATGGATGCGGCGGAGGCGGAGAAGAGCGGGCTTGTCGCCCGGGTGATCCCCGCCGACAAGCTGATGGAAGAGACCATGGCCGCCGCCGCCGTGATCGCGGGCTTCTCCAAGCCCTCGCTCATGGTCTGCAAGGAAGCGATCAACCGGTCGTTTGAATCGACCTTGACCGAAGGCGTGCGCTTCGAGCGGCGAGTGTTCCACAGCCTCTTCGCCACCGAAGACCAGAAAGAGGGGATGGTCGCGTTCATCGCCAAGCGGGCCCCGGTGTTCAAGGATCGCTAGACGCGAGCGGCCTTGAAGCGGGTCGCGTACAGACCCCAATGCTCCTGAATGGAGTCCCTCGAACTCTTCCAACGTCTCGGCGTCGCGCTGGCGATCGGCTTCCTCACCGGCGTCGAACGCGGCTGGAAGAAGCGCTACGTCGAAGACGAGCAGCGCGTAGCCGGGCTCCGGACCTACACACTCATCGGTCTGCTGGGCGGCGTCGCGGGTCTGTTGGGAACTGTCGTGGATCCGCTGGCGTTCGCGACGCTTGCGCTGATCTTCGGTGCGGGATGGATCGCCTTCAAACTCAGGGAAACCTGGATCGACGGGGACCTCTCCATAACGGGCGCGGTCGCCGGAATTCTCGTGTTCGCGCTCGGCGCACTCGCAGCGGTCGGCGACATGGCGCTGGCGGCGGCGGCGGCTGTCGTCGTGGTGCTCGTGCTCGCCTTCAAGGACGTTTCGCATGGCTGGGTGAAGGGACTGACCTTTGAAGAGATCCGTTCCGCGCTGATTATTCTCGCCGCCACGCTGATCGCGTTGCCGCTGTTGCCGGATCGCGCGCTCGATCCGTACGGCGCCTTCAATCCGCGGGAGCTGTGGCTGCTCACCATCGTCATCGCGGGCGCGTCGTTCGTTGGCTATCTCGCGTTGCGCACGCTCGGGGGAACGGAAGGGCTCTACGCTGGCAGCGTCATCGGCGCGCTTGTGTCGTCGACGGCGGTGACGCTCGATCTGGCGCGGCGCACGAAGGCGCAGGAAGTCGTGGCCGGACCGGCGGCGGGCGCCGCACTGCTCGCCAACCTCGTGATGTTCGTGCGCGTCGGCGTGCTGATCGCGATCTTTGCGCCGGGCGCGCTGGCGTCGTCGGTTCCCGCGCTCCTCGCCGCCGCGATCGTCTCCGCGATCGGCGCGGCGCTGTTGATCTGGAAGGCGGGGAGGGAAGGGCGGACTGTCGGCGTCTCGGTCCTAGGGAGCCCGCTCGATCTGCGCGCGGTGCTGCGGTTCGCGCTGATCCTGTCGGTGATCACCGTCGCGGCGCGGCTGGTCATGCACTTCTACGCGCAGGCGGGCCTCATCGTGTTCGCCGCTGCGGCGGGCGCGGTGGACGTGGACGCCGTGGCGCTGGCCGTTGGCGGCCTGGTGCGGACCGGGCTGGGCGGCGCGGCGGCGGCGCAGGCGATCCTGATCGCCGCGGCCGTGGATACCGTCTCCAAGGGGGTCATCGCCGTGGTCGTGGGGACGAGGCCGTTTTCCGCACCTTATGCTCTAGGCTCCCTTGCGGCGCTTGCGGCGGGGGTCGCCATCTTCGCATTGGCCGGGGGCGGTTGAGTCCGGGCTTGCCGTCCGCCGGTCCTCGTTGACCCGGGTCTCAAGTCCGTGATTGACCGGACGCTCCCTCGCCGATATATCCCCGCGCTTCCTCTCCAGAACTCCAATTCGAGACCGAAGCCTATGGCCAATACCTCCTCCGCGAAGAAAGCGATCCGCAAGATCGCGCGGCGCACCGCCGTCAACACGGCCCGCCGCTCCCGCGTGCGGACGTACTGGCGCAAGGTGGAAGAGGCGCTGGCCTCCGGCGACGCGATGGCCGCCCAAGTGGCGTTCAGCACCGCGGAATCGGAAACGATGCGCGCCGTGACCAAGGGCGTGCTGCACAAGAACACCGGCTCGCGGAAGGTTTCGCGCCTCGCACAGCGGGTGAAGACCCTCGCCGGCGCCCGCTAAGCGAAACTCGCTACTCCAGATTGAATAGGGCGCGCCCAGAAATGCGGCGCGCCCTTATTTCGTGCGGCCGATGCCGTAGCGTCACCTGTAAAAATTTACACTTTCTTCGCGAATTTTTTCGCAGCGCATCGTTCGTTGCGCGCCAAGGATTTCAGGGGCTGTCAATAAAATTCGTTACGAAAGAACAATGACGCAACTTGTGCAAAACCCGTTGATACACAAGGACAAACACGTTCCACTTTCAAATTGTTCACCGCGCTTTCGCGTGCTTGACCGTCATCGTTAATGGGTGCCAATCTTTCCCTCGTTCGGGGAACAAACACATCCGACTACCCTCACAACGGGGCTGTTGAGGAGGGGCGCGAGCGCAGGGCTGCGGTTCGCGTTACGGTTGTGCTTTCCCCGAGGTCTGGAGCCGTCGCAAGGCGGCTCATAGCGAAAGCAAGGGGCTGATGAACCAACAACGGGAAACCGATCGCGCCGGATTCGGCGGCGACGTAAGCGCTCAGACGGCTTGGGCCATGAGCAAGGGCGAACTCCGGTCAGAGTTCGGCGAGGGCTACTACCGCTCCTACATCGAACCGCTCGATCTCGCCGCCGAGGAAGACGGGGAATACGTCTTCGTGGCCCGCAACGGCCGCACCCAGCGGGAATGGCTCGACGAGAAGGCCCGCGAGCGCATCGTCGCACGGATGGCGGCGCACATGCGCTCCATGCGCCCGGTGCCGGTCCGCATCTGCGAGTACCGCGACCTGTCGCCGATCCTGCGCGACTGTCTGGAACAGGCGCCATCCATGCCCCTGCCGGCGGGCGTCGGCGGCGAGCCGCCCCGCACCTCCATGGCGCGCGTCCACTGGAAGGGTCGCTTCGAGACCTTCTGCGAGGGCCCGTCGAACCAGAAGGCCCTGCGTCTCGCACGCCTCGTGGCCGAACGCGGCGCCAACCTCAAGATCGTCCTCTTCAGCGGCGTCCCGGGCGTGGGCAAGACCCACCTCGCCGAAGCCATCGCCAATGCCGCGCTCGCGCGCGATCCGGGCCTCGAAGTACGGGTCATCAGCGGCCAACGCTTCACCGAGGACTTTGTCGACGCCGTCAGCCGCAAGCGCGATCCGGCCGCGTTCAAGGCCTCGCTCCGGGGCGCCGACATCCTCATCATCGATGACGTGCCGCGCGTCGCGGGCCGCAAGGCCACCGAAGAAGAACTCTATGACACCATCCTCGCGGTCCTTGATCGTGGCGGCACCGTGGTGCTCACGGCGGCCAGCGCGCTCTCCGGCTTCGGCGAGCGTCTGTCCCATCACTTCAGCTGCGCCACAGAGTGCGTCATCGACCTGCCGGACCAGCCGCTGCGCCGCCAGATCCTCGATTCACTCGTCACCCAGCGGGCGGCCGAGTACGAAGGCTTTGGCGTCACCCCCGAAGCCCTCGACATGATCGCCGACCGCATGCCGGTCTCGGGTCGCGAACTCGACGGCGCGCTCAGTCAGGTGTTTGCGGAATGGCTGAACGGGGAGGGCGCGGTGTCGCTCGATCAGGCCGAAGAGGCGCTGCGCTCCAAACTGCCGGATCGCGAGCGTCGCGTGACGGTCGACATGATCAAGGCCGCCGTGGCCAGGCACTACGGCATGACGGTCGCGGAGCTCCTGCGCAAGACGCGCGAAAAAGCTGTGTCGCATCCGCGCCAGATGGCGATGTATTTGTCGACCAAGCACACGACGCTGTCCTTGCCGAATATTGCAAGGTTGTTTGGCGGATATGACCACACGACAGTTCTTTACGCAAAGCGCAAAGTCGCCGACCTGCTGCTGACTTGCACGCACACGCAACGGGACGCGGAGCAGGTCGTCAAGCTGTTGCGTCAGCCGACCTGAACGCCCACCAGCCCTTGTCGGCGCGGGCTTCCGCAACCGATGGGTTCTGCTAACCTTGACGCCCGTGCGACGTGAGTCGCGCGGGCGTTTCGCTATATGGCGGGGCGTGTCTCAGGGTCCCTGGAAATGGTTGCCACATGCGGTTGACGATCGAGCGCGCCGCGCTCCTCAAGGCGCTCACCCACGTCCAAAGCGTCGTCGAACGGCGCAATACCATCCCGATCCTGTCCAATGTCCTGCTGACGGCGCAGGACAACGCCTTGCGCCTGACCGCGACCGACCTCGACATCGAGATCGCCGAGAACGCCTACGCCGACGTGGAGCGCCCCGGCGCAACCTCGGCGCCGGCGCAATACCTCTACGACTTCGTGCGCAAGCTCCCGGACAAGGCGGCGGTGAAGTTCGACCTCGGCGGCGACGATCCGCGGCTGTCGGTGTGGGCGGGCAAGGCGCGCCTGAACCTGCCTGTGCTGCCGGCGCAGGATTTCCCGCTGATGCCGGTCGATGCGCTGGCCACGCGATTCGAGATTCATCCCACCGATCTGAAGCGCCTCATCGACAAGACGCGCTTTGCGATCTCGACCGAAGAGACGCGCTATTATCTGAACGGCATCTACCTCCACACCGTCGCGCAGGAGGGAAAGCCCGTGCTCCGCGGCGTCGCGACGGACGGCCACCGTCTCGCGCTCGCCGATACGCCCGCGCCCGACGGCGCGCAGGGCATGCCGGGCGTCATCGTGCCGCGCAAGACGATCACCGAATTGCGCCGCCTGCTCGACGATGCGAGCGGCTCGGTGGAGATCGCGGCGTCGGATCAGAAGATCCGCTTCCAGATCGGCGATGCGGTGCTGACGTCGAAGCTCATCGATGGTTCGTTCCCGGAATACGCGCGCGTCATCCCGAAGAACAACACCAAGATACTGCGCGTCGAGAACGCGGCCTTCCGCGAAGCGGTGGACCGCGTGTCGACGGTTTCCGCCGAGCGGTCACGTTCCGTGAAGATGGCGCTCGACGGCGATCGCCTGACGCTCACCGTGAACAACCCCGACGCCGGCCTCGCGACGGAAGATGTGATCGCGGAATACGATTCCGAGCCGATGGAGATCGGCTTCAATGCGCGCTACCTGCTCGACGTCGCCGATCAGATCGAAGGCGACTCCGCGCAGTTCGAGTTTGCGGACTCCGGCTCGCCGACGCTCGTTCGCGACGAGAAGGATGCGGACGCGCTCTTCGTGCTGATGCCGCTGCGCGTGTGATCACGCCGCGTCTGTGGTGCGCGCGGCTGACGCTGGCGGATTTCCGCAGTCACGCGGCGCTCGCTGTCGAACTCGACGGGCGCCCGGTTTGCCTCCACGGCCCCAACGGCGCCGGCAAGACCAACATTCTCGAAGCGCTCACCATGCTTGCGCCGGGCAGGGGATTGCGCGGCGCGGCGCTGATGGACGTGGCGCGCGGCGGTGCGGAGGAGGCCGTCGATCGCGCGCGTCCCTGGGCGGTGTCGGCGCGCATGGTGGTCGATGGCGACGATCTCGCGCTCGGCGCCGGCGCCGAACGCACCGATGCAGGGGTGAAGCGCATAGCGCGGCTCAATGGACGCGCAGCCACCGCCGGCGATCTCGCGCGCGCCGTGCGCATGACGTGGCTCACGCCGGCGATGGATCGACTGTTTGCAGGACCGGCAGGCGATCGCCGCCGCTTCTTCGATCGCCTCGTGCTCGGGCGTGCGCCGGAGCACGGACTGGCCGCCGTCGCTTACGAGCGCGCGATGCGTGATCGCCAGCGCCTGCTCAACGAGCAGAGCCGCGACGGCGCGTGGTTCGGCGCGCTGGAACGGGAGATGGCGGCGCATGCGTGCGCCATCGCGGCGGCGCGCCTGGAGACGCTGGAACGATTGCAGGAAACCATCGACTCGCGACCCGAGGGCGCATTTCCGAAGGCCCGCATGGCGCTTGAAGGTGCGCTGGAAGCGGCGTTCGCCGAAGGCCGCGCCAGCGCGGATATCGAGGATGAGTTCATCGCCACGCTCGCCCGAGGTCGCGCACGTGACGCCGCTGCGGGACGCACGCTGGACGGCCCGCACCGCAGCGACCTGCTCGTGCGTCACGCGCCCAAGGACATGCCCGCCGCGCACTGCTCCACCGGCGAACAGAAGGCTCTGCTGCTCGGCCTGATCCTGGCGCATGGCCGCGCGCTGGCGGAGGATCCGGGCGCCGGGCCCGCGCTGCTACTGCTCGACGAAGCCGCCGCGCACCTCGATCCCATGCGCCGTGCAGCGCTGTTCGACGAACTGCTCGCGCTGCCGGGCCAGGCATGGCTCACCGGCACCGAACCCGCGTTGTTCGATGCTTTCGGCGCGCGCGCGCAGATGATTGCGGTGGGGGAGGGATGACGTTGATTGCCGGCGGTTGCCTTTGCGGCGCGGTGCGGTTCGAGGCGGATGCCCCGCCGCTTTCCGTGGTCTGGTGCCATTGCGCCAGCTGTCGTCGCCAGACGGGTGCGCCGGCGACGGTCTATGCCGACTTCAGGCGCGACGTTGTGCGCTTTCAGGGCGCCGAACCGACCCGTTTCCGCTCCTCGCCGGGCGCCTTGCGCGGGTTCTGCGCCCGTTGCGGCTCCACCCTCAGTTTCGAGGGCGAAAACCTCCCCGAGATGATCCACATCCACGTCGGCGCGCTCGATAATCCGGGTGATTTTCCGCCCACCGAAGAGGTGCATACGGAAGGGCGTCTCGCCTGGTTCTGTCGGGCTGCGGAAGGCGAACAATAGGCCCATTCGCCGCTGCCCAAATCGGCTGTTTTTCAGGACATTTCGGCCCGGAACGCCTACATAGAACACACAGTTTTCCGGACGATTCGAGACCATGACAGCTCCCGCGCCGACACCCGCCTACGACGCCGATTCCATCAAGGTTCTCAAGGGCCTGGATGCGGTCCGAAAAAGACCAGGAATGTACATTGGCGACACGGATGACGGGTCCGGGTTGCATCACATGATCTACGAGGTCGTCGACAACGCGATCGACGAGGCTTTGGCGGGCCACGCCAAGCATGTGCATGTGATTTTGCACCCCGATGGGTCGGTGGAAGTGACCGACGACGGACGCGGGATTCCGACGGATATCCACCCCAGCGAAGGCATTTCCGCAGCCGAGGTCATCATGACCCAACTGCATGCCGGCGGTAAGTTCGACCAGAATTCCTACAAGGTCTCCGGCGGCCTCCACGGCGTCGGCGTCTCGGTCGTCAACGCGCTGTCGGAGTGGCTCGACCTCACCATCTGGCGCGACGGCAAAGAGCACGCCATGCGCTTCCGCCACGGCGACGCGGAAGCCCCGCTGGCGCTCAAGGGCGACGCCAATGGAAAACGCGGCACCGGCGTGCGCTTCCTCCCGTCCACCGCCACGTTCACGATGGTCGAGTTCGACCGCAAGACCATCGAGCACCGCCTGCGCGAGCTCGCCTTCCTCAATTCCGGCGTGCGCATCGTCTTCAAGGATCTGCGCGGCCCCGAGCCGTTCGAGGAAATCCTCTACTACGAGGGCGGCGTGCGCGCGTACGTGCAGCACCTCGACCGTTCGCGCACCGCGCTCATCCCCGACGCTATCTATGTCGACGGCGATCGCGACGGCATTTCCGTTGAAGCCTCGCTGCAGTGGAACGACGGCTACCACGAGACGATGCTCTGCTTCACCAACAACATCCCGCAGAAGGATGGCGGCACGCACCTTGCGGGCTTCCGCGGCGCGCTTACCCGCGTCGTCACGAAATACATGCAGGACTCAGGTCTCGCGAAAAAGGAAAAGGTCGACATCACCGGTGACGACGCGCGCGAAGGCCTCACATGCGTGCTCTCGGTGAAAGTCCCCGATCCGAAATTCTCGTCGCAGACCAAGGAAAAGCTCGTCTCGTCCGAGGTGCGCCCCGTCGTCGAAAGCGTGATCCACGAGGCGCTGTCGCAGTGGTTCGAGGAAAATCCGCAACACGCCAAGGGCGTGATGTCGAAGATCATCGAGGCGGCGTCGGCGCGTGAAGCGGCGCGCAAGGCGCGCGAATTGTCCCGCAAGAACAAGGGGTTGGACGTCGCCTCTCTGCCTGGCAAACTCGCCGACTGTCAGGAAAAAGACCCGGCGAAATCAGAACTCTTCATCGTCGAAGGGGACTCCGCAGGCGGCTCCGCCAAGCAGGGCCGCAATCGCGAGAACCAGGCCGTGCTGCCGTTGCGCGGCAAGATCCTCAACGTCGAACGCGCGCGCTTCGACCGCATGCTTGCATCAGATCAGGTGGGTACGCTCATCACGGCTCTTGGAGCGGGAATAGGTCGGGACGAATTCAACATCGACAAATTGCGCTATCATAAAATTATAATCATGACGGACGCCGATGTGGACGGCGCACACATCCGCACGCTCCTGCTCACGTTCTTCTATCGCCAGATGCCGGAGCTGATCGACCGCGGCCACATCTACATCGCCCAGCCGCCGCTCTATCAGGCCACGCGCGGCAAGTCCTCGCGCTACCTCAAGGACGACGCCGAGATGGACGCCTACCTCATCGAGGAAGGCACCAAGGATGCGGTGCTCACCACCTCCACCGGCGTGCAGATCGGCGGCGAGGACCTGAAGCGCCTCGTGCGCGAGGCCGCCGGCGTGAAGCAGCTCTGCCAGCGCCTCAACCAGCGCGCGTCGGCCTCAACGCTCGAACAGTCATCGCTCGCCGGCGCGCTCGCGCAGGGCGCCACGGACGTCCACGCCCAGAACGCCGCCGACCGCCTCAACGCGCTCGCGGAAGAAGGGGAGGCCACATGGACCGGCCGGTTCGACCCCGATCACGCGCTCATTCTCGAGCGCGTCGTGCGCGGCGTCGCCGAGCGCGTGGTGATGGACACGAGCCTCCTCAACGCCGCCGACACGCGCCGCCTCGCCGAACGCGCGGCCGCGCTCATGGAAACCTATGCCGGCCACGGCAAGCTCACGCGCGGCAATGACGATATCCCGGTCTATGGCCCGCTCTCGCTGCACGAAGCCGTGCTCGACGCCGGCCGCAAGGGCATCAAGATCCAGCGCTACAAGGGTCTCGGCGAAATGAACGCCGAACAGCTCTGGGAAACCACGCTCGACCACGAAGTCCGCACGCTGCTGCAGGTCCGCGTCGATCACGCCGACGAAGCCGACGAAATGTTCTCGCGCCTGATGGGCGATGTGGTGGAGCCGCGACGCGACTTCATCCAGGAGCACGCGCTGGAAGCGGATGTGGATGTGTAGAGATTCGCGTGAAAAAGGCGTTTGAGTTCATCAAGGACTTCGCTTGGCCGTTGGGCTGATTTTCGGCGCCTACGCGGTCGTCATGCGATTCGTTCAGCCCGACGACAAAGTTTCGGTTGAAGTATTTGCGGCGGTCCTGGCGGCGTACACCGCATTGCTGGTCACTCTTGCTGGCTATCTCGTGCGAGAAATTCCGAAGGAAGATTCGAGGCTTAAAATTGAGGCCGTGCGAGAGAAGGGGCACCTTTTCCTCATCCAGAAGAACGAAGTTCTGGGGCAGGACATGGGCGCAATCGTCTATTTTCGAGAGGGAAAGTACGAGCGACGAATTGGCTTCGGGCGTGTTCAGACAGTTCAAATGGACGGAAAAGTGCAGTTGGTCGTTGAGTTCGTAGATACTCTTGAGCCTGATCTAGTCATGCGTATCGCGGAGAACGAAGAAGCGGTGCGATCAAACCTAATCATTCGTGCTGGCATCATTATGATGAGTCCGAACGGAGGCTCGGGTGAAGGACCTGTATAATCTCAGGGTGGCCAAGACTCTGACAGACTATGATATTGTGCTCAATGCGGGGGAAGCTGACGGCGTAAAGGTCGGTATGACGTTCGTTGTATTCAGTATCGGCGACGAAATTGTCGATCCAGATACCGGGGAGTCGCTCGGCCATCTCGAGATTGTGAAAGGTCGTGTGCGCGTCAGCCACGTGCAGGCAAAGATCAGTACCGCGCGATCAAACGAAACTTTCGAGCGTCGAGTTCCGCGAGGCACCGCTGTTGAGCAAATCCTCGGCACGCGACCAGCAGACTACGTCACAGCGACAAAGATATTGGATGGCGTGCAGGTGGGCGATTTCGTTCGCCGCACCAGCTAGGCTGTCTTTTTTCCGGGAAACGAATAAGCGCACTAGATCTCAGCATTTTCGGTTGCATTCATAGCGCATCGAGAAATGTGCGGTTGAACTCCGTTCACGCCCATCGCACGCGTCGGGCCTCCCACTTCAGTTTCTGTTCTGCCCAGCTTCAGTTCCTGAACTGGTTCACACGTGCGTGCTGCGCGACATCTCAGGGGCGATACGGCGCGCATGTCGCGTGCCGGTCGCTTCATGAGAGCCAGTACAATGCGTCCCCACTTCTTCCGGTCGCGGATCACCAACCTGCTGTTGAGCGCCGCCATCGTGTGCGTCGTCATGGCGCCGTTTTTCGACATGGCGGGCGCGATCATGGCCTGATGTCGCAATCGTCGGGGCTGGGGGAGGGCCTTGCCGTCACGGCGCCGCTTGTGGCGCGGCGGCGGCGCTGCTCAAATCGGCGCACGAAAATGAAGGAAGCGCCCGTGACATATGACAAAGTGGTTCTCGGTCGCCGCTCCATCCGCGGCTATCTCAAGAAGCCCGTGCCGAAGGCGCTGATCCGCGAGGTTCTGCAGGTCGCCATGCGCGCGCCCACCTCGCTCAACACGCAGCCGTGGAATTTCTACGTCTGCACGGGCGCGGTGCTGGATGCGATCCGCAAGGGCAATACCGAGCGCATGGTCGCCGGCGTGCCGGAGTCGCGCGAATTCCGCATGGGCGGCGCCTATGAGGGCGCGCACCGGGAACGTCAGATCGGGATTGCGAAGCTCCTGTTCGCGGCGATGGGAATCGAGCGCGACAACAAGGAAAAGCGCCAGGACTGGGTGCTGCGCGGCTTCCGCCAGTTCGATGCGCCGGCCTGCATCGTCGTCACCTATGACCGCTCGATCCTCGGCAGCGACATCGCGCCGTTCGACTGCGGCGGCGTGGCCAACGCCATCGTGAACGCCGCATGGGCGCGGGGCTTGGGCTGCGTGATCAACAGCCAGGGCATCATGCAATCGCCCGTCGTGCGCGAGCACGCGAAGATCCCCGACGACCAGGTCATCCAGACCTGCATCGCCATCGGCTGGCCCGATGAAACTTTCCCCGCCAACGCGGTGGTGTCGGAGCGCAAGAGCGTGGACGAAGCCGCGACCTTCGTGGGGTTTGAGGAGTAGCTCCAGAGGTCGGTCCAGGACCGCCGGCGCCCTCGCCGGCATACGGCGTTCCAGCCGCTCAAGATCCCTCGGGACGTTCGACTTTGCCGGCGGGGGCGCCGGCGGTCCTCGTCATCCAGATCTGTGCTACGCTGCTCCCTCAAAAGGGTGGGGGCCATGTCGATCATCGGACACGCCGGATGGCGGTCGCGCGGATACCTTCCGCATTGCGACAATGCTGGTCTTGTGCAGCACGTTGTATTTGGCCTTCACGATGCATTGCCCGCACACGTTCCCTTCGAAAGTGATGACCAACTGGACGAAGGCCATGGCGCTTGTCTGCTGCGTGATGGCGATTGCGCCGACATCGTCGAGCGTGTGCTGTTGAAGGCGGACGCTTCGCAATATCGGCTCGTCGCGTGGTGCGTGATGCCCAACCATGTGCATGTGGTCTTCGAGCAAATGGCCGGGCGCCTGCTTGGACGTGCCGTGCAGGAGCTGAAATCGGTCAGCGCGCACCGGATCAACAAGCAGCTGAGCCGAAAAGGCGCCGTCTGGCGTCGAGAGTATTTCGATCGTTACATGCGCGACGGCGACCATCTGGTTCAGACCGTGCGGTACGTCGAGGCAAATCCGGTAAAGGCTGGACTTGTCGAGAACGTGATGGACTGGCCTTTCTCTTCGGGCTCATACTCGGCGCGAAAGCTTGGCGATTAGGACCGCCGGCGCCCCGCCGGCAAAGTGGATCGTCCTGATACAGCGCCAGTCGTTTGAACACCGCATGCCGGCGAGGGCGCCGGCGGTCCCTATTTCGGATCTCAGATGAAGGAGCCCCCCATGCGCATGATCGTCGCCGCTCTCGCCACGTTGACGCTCGCCGCCTGTGCGACGAAGGCGGAAATACCCGCCGGCCCGCCGTCGCTGGTGGAAGGGGTGGGCAGCGCGCCGCCCGCGCAGGCGCGCTTCTATTCTGCGTGCATCATCTACGCCGCCGCGCAAGGCAATGTGGACCGCATCGGCAACACGCTGCGCTATCGCTGCGGCGGCGCGCCCGCGCAGGCGTTCTATGACGGGCTCGCCGCCTACAGCGCCGAAATCGGCTCGGAGCTGCAGGGCGAAGGCCGCACCTATCGCGTCACGCAGAAACTGCAGAGCGATCTCGGCGGCGTCGACTTCTGCTTCCGCGACGCGGCGGGCGCCTATGGCTGCACCGTGGTGCTGAACGTCGGCGCGTTCCTGGCGAAGTAGCCGCCGAAAATAGGGGGAGAAAGGCCCCCAAATAGGGGGATTTAGCCGCCGCAATCCGACCGGGTTGCGGACGCGGTCATCATGACGATCGGATCAATCCGGAAGGATCGTCATGGAACACACACACGAAGACAACACACAGCACCACACCAGCCCCCGGAGCGCGGGCTTGCCCGCGAGTCCGGGGCCCATCAAAACGGGCGGAGCGCCGTCCGGCACTGAGCCCGCCACGCCGGATATTCCGGGTATCGAAGTGCCCGTGAAGCTCATCGGCGTAAAGCCGGGCAGACCCTATGGCGCCGCCGTCTGGGCTGAAGTGCGCGCCGCCTACGAAGCCGGCAAGATCGCGACCGACATCGCACCGCGCTACGGCATGGCGCCGGGCACCATCTACACGCGCGCCTCCAAGGAATCGTGGACGCGCACGAAGAGCCCCGTGACCACTGAAAAGCTTCTCGACTCCATGAGCGCGCACGCCGCGCGCGCGATCGTCGTCGAGTTGCGCGACGTGACGTTCGACATCTGTCGGGCATTCTCCGTGCTGCACGATCGCATCGTCGCCGTTTCGGAACTGAAGAAGCGCAAGCGCTCGTGGCAGGTTCTCTCGCCCGAGGCGGAGCAGCAGTTGATCGCCCGCTTCAAGAAGGGCGCGACGGCGGCGTCGCTGGCGCCTGACTATGGCCTCACGGAAGCGGGCGTGCGCGGGATTCTCAAGAAGCATGGCGTGTCGCGGCGCGGCCAGCCGCGCCAACCCGTCGACCTGCCGCCCGAACTGCCGCCGCCGCCGCCTCCGCCGCCATGGGAGGAGATGGCGCACGACGCACAGAAAGCGCCCGACGGCGCGTGGCGCACCTGGCTCTTCCAGGGCGGTCGCGGCGCGGGGAAGACACGCGCTGGCGCCGAATGGTTCGACGCATTGGCGCGCGCGACGCCGAAGGGCATATTCGCCCTCGTCGGCGCGACCTATCACGACGTGCGCGAGGTGATGATCGACGGGGAATCCGGGCTGATGAATCTCGGTCGCGGCGATCCGCCATACTACGAGGTCGCACGCCGACGCTTGCGCTACACGAATGGCGCCGTGGCGTTCGCATACTCTGCGGAGGAGTCGCGCCGCTTGCGCGGCCCGCAATTCCACGGCGCGTGGGCCGATGAGTTCTGCGCGTGGAACAAGCCGTCGCACACGCTCTCCAATCTCCGCCTCGCGCTCCGTCGCGGCCCCGATCCGCGTCTCGTCATCACGACGACGCCGAAGGCCATTCCCGAACTGCGCGCGCTGCATGGCGAGAAGGGGTGCGTGATCACCCGCGCGGGCTCTGTCGCGAACGCAGACAATCTCTCGCCCGCCTTCATCGAGCATCTGCGCGACATCTACGGCGATACGCCGCTCTCGCGGCAGGAACTCGACGGCGTGATGCTCGACGATGCGCCCGGCGTGATGTGGACGCACCAGATGCTGCGCGATTGTCGCGGCGCCACGCCGGTTGCGTTCGAGCGCGTGATCGTCGCCGTCGATCCGCCGGCCGGCACGGGCGGTTCGGCGTGCGGGATCATCGTGGCCGCGCGGCGCGAGGGGCGGGGCTATGTGCTGGCGGATTATTCCGTGCGCGATCTCTCGCCGCTCGGCTGGGCGCGACGCGTCTGCGAGGCCGCGCGCGACTACAACGCAGACGCCATCGTCGCGGAATCCAACCAGGGCGGCGACATGGTGCGCGCGACACTCGCAGGCGCGAGCCCCGTGTGCGGCATCGAACTCGTGCGCGCGTTCGCATCGAAGACGTTCCGCGCGGCGCCCGTATCGATGCTCTACGAACGCGGCCGCATCACCCACTGCGGCGATTTCGCGGAGCTTGAAGAAGAGATGATGGCCATGTCGCGCGACGGCATATCGCTCAACCGCAACGTCGGCGGCGACCGCGTGGACGCGCTCGTCTGGGCGCTCTCGCACCTCCTGGTGGACGTGATGCCCGCGCCGCAGTGGCGGGTGCGACGGTTGTGAGCGCCGTGGTTGCTTTTTCCTTCTCCCCCGCGCGGGGGAGAAGGGTTTTCCAAGCCCGCTACTTCCCCGCCGCAAACGCCGTCAGCTCCGCGACCAATGCGGGCGCATCCGCTTGCGTCGCCGGATTATAGATCCCCGTCGGCGTTTTCGGTTCGCTCGCGTGACGTCGCGGCGCGCGGAAGGTGCGGCCGCCGTCGCGCGTCGCATAGCTCGCCCACACGGTGCGGGGCGTTTCGTTGTTGGCGTCGACAGTGGCCGCCGCGACCAGCGCGCCACGTCCGCGCACGTCGATGTTGAGGCCTTTCACTTCGTAGAACTCGCCGTTCCACGATGGTTCATTGATGTAGCGGAAAGGCAGCGTCGCGCATGTCGATGTCGCGAAATCATCGACCGTCTTCACCACGGTGAACGACTGCCCCGGATCGCCGACCTGGCGCTGCGTGACGACAACGATGCCGGTCGCGGCGACGAACACGCCGACTTCGTTCTCCCAGTTCTGCGGCACGATCGCGCGCCAGCCGTCGGCGCGCTTGAAGAACAGCACCGTGCCGCTCGCGGCTTCGGCTTCTTCCTGCGGCTCGCGCATGTAGCTGAGATTGCCGATGAGCACGTCGTTGCGCCCGCCGAGCGCCTTGAGGCCCGACTGCGCTGCGTCCGCCACGAGACGCGCCGTGACGGGACGATCCATGCCGCACGCGACATCTTCCTCATCGACGGCGAGCGCGGGCGGCGTGAATGCAAAGAACGCGAGCGCCGAAGCGGCGGCGATGGAGAGTGCGGCGAACTGCATGATGGGCCCCGACTTCTGTGTGTGCGGCGCCTGTTGTGGTGCGCGAGCGCGGCGGAAAAGCGGCGCGCTGCATCGTGAAAATTGCGACGGCGTCTTAGCCGGATTCACGCTTGACGGGCGTGTGCGGCATGTGAGTTACTTCGCGTGCGGAAGTACTCGGCGACACGCCCGCCCTGATATGTCAGCTCTGCTGCAACACGCGAACGGGCCCGGCAAGTCGCCTCGTAGTCTTCCTGCCCAAAACTGAAAGACGACGCCACGACAGATGGCGGGTAGGTCTCCAAGGTTGGCCGGCGCACCCATGGCGCTTCAGCAAAAGCGGTGTTTGCGGGCACAAATCATGAACCAATACTGGAACGGTCGGCATAGACCACGAGCCGCCACGGCGACTTCTCCGTCGCGTTCACGGGCCAGCAGGTGACGAGCGCGAGCTGTTCGCCCGCCGCGTCGGGATAGAGGCGCGAATTGTCGAAGCGCACGACCTCGCGGCGCGTGACGGTGTAGTCGAAGCGCGCGCCGTCGCGCATGGTGACGCGTACGTTGTCGCCGGCGGCGAGATCGCCCAGTGCGCGGAACGCGGCGTTGCGGTGGCCAATGAAGATCGTCACGCCGGCCTCGCCCGGTTTGCGGTCGGGCCAGAGTCCCGGCGCGAGCGCGAGCGCGCGGGGTTTGACGTTGTCGACGGCGATGATCGGCGCGGCGCCTTCGAGGGAAAGTGCGGCGTAGGCTTTCGCCGGCGCGCCGGGCCAGGGCGTCGCGTCGTCGCGCTCGAACGCCTGCGTCAGGAATGCGCGCGTCAGCGGTCCGCGCGCGGCGCGATAGCTCACGTCCACCAGGATGGTCGCCGCGACCACTGCCGCCGCCGCGACCGCCAGTCTTCGCATCGTGACGCCGGCGCGCGTCCGCGTCCGCGTCAGCGCCATGCCGAGAAGCGCGCCCGCAAACGATGCGCACGCATCGAATGCCGACGCCTCACGGCCGTAGGGCATGACGCCTTGCGCGACTTCGATCGCCACGGCCACGCCCGCCCAGAACGCAAGCGCGCGCCACGACGGCGTCCCACGAGCACTCAGGGCGCCCGTCATCCCGCCGATCACCGCCAGCGTCGCGAACGCGCCGAAGTGCAACGCCTTGTCCGACAGCCCGCCGCTCGCCGCGCCGCCGGGCGCGAGCGCGTAGGCGCTTACGGCGGCAAGCGCGATCCAGAAGAGGGCGCGCCATCGGGACGGCAAGGGCGCATCGAGAACCCTCACGCCGCGCGTCGCTTCCACGCCGCGATACCGAGCACGCCAAGCGCGAGCGCGAGCGGCAGGAAAGGCGCGAGCGGCGCTGGTTCGCCGCCGTCGGGGATGATGATGCCGCCAGGCGGCGTCGGCGATGTCGGCGCGCCGGGTGCGGGGACGGGTGCGGGGACGGGCGCGGGGGTTGGTGCAGGCGGCGGCACGGGCGCAGCACGTCCCGGCGGAAGCTTCGTCGCATCGCCGCCGAAGCGGACATACGCCTCCCGCATCTTGCCGTCATAATTGTACACGACGTATGGCGGGCCGTTGTAAACGCGGGCGAAGCCCTCGAAGTCCAGGCGTTGCAGCTCATCGAGAATGTTGCTCCCGATGGCGAATGCGATCAGCGAGCGATACTGCGCGACATCGGACTTCATCATCTCTGCCACAAATTCCGTCGCAGAGCCGTAGCCAACGGCGCGGAAATTCTGTCCGAGAATCTGAAAGCTGCCCCAGCTCGTCGCAGAGACGGCTGCTTCGGGATCGAGCGCGTAGGCTTCACGCAGCTGTGCCCAGCGACCGTCCTGGGTGCGCGGATAGCGCGAAGAGTCCCATCGCGCATACGAGACGTTTGGATTCGACACGTCAAAGCGCCGCTGCGTGTGGCGCGAGAACAGGTGCGGCTCGAACAGGATAATCGGGCGCCCGTTGGCGTCAAAGCCGCCACGCGGCCCGGATTCGACTTGCGCCACCGCGAGCAGGGTGGCGGGTTCGAGATTGTATTGTGCGGCGAGTTGGTGAAGCTCCGCCCCCGTCGCCGGCGCGGGGTTCGACACGGTCAGCCTGTCGAGATAGGAGGCGCGACATTGCTGCGCCGCCGTCTGCGCCTGGGTCGCCACTTCGCCGACGGGTATGAGCGCTGCGAGATCGAGCAGGGCCTGACAGTCGCCGGCGTTTCCGGCGAGTTTTGCGCGGTTGAGCATGCGGGTGGCGTCGGCTGCAGTCCGAGCGAAGGGCCTCGAGACGACAGGCGGTGGAGCTGACGGAGCTGACGGAGTGGTCACCGGCGTCAGCAGGCCCTCATCTCCCGCAATATACACCGGCGCGCGGCCCAGCAGCGCCGTCACGAACGGGCGCTGCACTTGTCCAGTCAATTCCATCGTGCGTTCGGTCACGCCGCCTGCAACCAGCCGCACGTCCACGCCGCGCGTGGGCAGTTCGGCGACGAGCGCGCGCGCGAACGGGCTGTTGGCGTCGGTGGGCAGGCCGTCGCTGGCGGTGGCGCCCGGTTCGGTCGCGTACATCACCAGCATGCCGTTCGGCAGTGCGGCCTGGTTGATCGGCGCGAGGCCCGCGCCCTGATTGCCGGAGCGCACTGGTGCGCCCGCGCCAAGGCGGATCGCGCGTTCGAACGGATTGTTGCGGCAGGCGTCGAGGATCAGCACTTTCGTCGTCGCGCCGCCCATGGCGGTCAGCAATCTGTCCAGCGGGACGGTCTGGTCCACCAGGTCTTCGGGCTTTGATATGTCGGCGCCGAGGGGGATCAGCCAGTTCGTGCCATGCACCTCCATGCCGTGGCCGGCGAAATAGACGACAGCGATGCTTGAGCCGTCGGCGACGCGGCGGAATTCGCGCAAGGTGCGCAAAAAGGCGTCGATGTTGAGATCCGTCGCCTCGACGACGGTGGCGAAGCCGGACGCACGCAGGCTCTGCGAAATGGCTTTCGCGTCGCGCACCGGGTTCGTGAGCGGTCCGAGAACGCCATAGGTCTGGTTGCCGATCACGAGCGCCACGCGGCGGCCGTCGCCGCTCGGCGCGGGCGCCTGGGCGGAGGCCGGAATGGCGCAGGCGGCGAAAAGTGCGAACGCGGCGGCTATAGCCTTGAACAAGGTCATCGCGTGTCTCCCCAATCGCGTTCCATTAACCACCGGGACCTGTTGCTTGCAAAGGGGAAGCGGTCAGCGCGCCTCGTAAATCCCCGCCACGCGCCGTGCTTCCTTCGCGATGGCGGCGCGCAGTTCGGGCGGGGCCGTCACTTCGATCTCGGCGCCGAGGCGCAGGAGCTGCAGCGCGGCGTAGGCGTGACCCTCAATGGGTATTTCGCCCTTGATCCAGCCGTCGGGACTGCAGGGCCGGTGCTTCGTTTCCAGCGCTTGCGCCGCGACGGGGCTCACGTCGCGCAGCATCTTCATGCCCTCGGGCGAGATCTTCACGACGGCGCGATCGCGCAGGAGCCGCGCCTCGAACGCCTTCGCCCATGTCTTCCAGAAGCGCGCGAGATCGAAACGCGCCGGGCGGCGGAAGGATTTTTCCCCGACCTCGAGGTCCTGGATGTTGGAGACGCGATAGGTGCGCGGCTGGCCCTTCACCGCCGCGACGAGATACCAGATGCCGCCCTTCAGCACGAGGCCGAGCGGATCGACATCGCGGGTGACGATGTCCTTCCAGCTTTCATAGCGGATGGTGATGCGCCGCTCGCTCCACACCGCGCCCGCGAGCGCGGGGAGAATGTCGAGCGGCTCGGCGCGCGCGTACCAGTTCACCGGATCGAGATGGAAGCGCTGCGCGACGCGCGTGGCGCTCGCGCCGGAATCGGGCGGCAGGCTGGCGAGCATCTTCAGCTGTGCGGCCGCTGCTTCCGCGCCGATGCCGAGGTCGGCCGCCGCTGTGCCGACGCCCGCGAGCAGAAGCGCATCCGCTTCGGCGGGCGTGAATCCGGTGAGCCGCGTGCGCCAGCCGTCGAGCAACTGGAAGCCGCCCGCGCGGCCGCGCTCGGCATAGACGGGCACGCCTGCGGCGCTGAGCTGGTCGATGTCGCGATGGATCGTGCGGACGGAGACCTCGAATTCCGCCGCCAGCGCCTCGGCGCTGAGCCGCCCGCGCATCTGCAGGAGGATGAGGATGGAGAGGAGGCGGGAGGCGCGCATGGGGTCTCACATCGCGCGTTGAGAACCCCCGCCCCCTCGCGGGGCGGGGGCAGGGGG